>Ga0134124_10002165_pt1 | contig 15849 bp, 18 predicted proteins | sample KB304_FD_96880 | JGI IMG/M metagenome (GOLD analysis project Ga0134124, IMG submission 96880) | Terrestrial soil microbial communities without Nitrogen fertilizer from Kellogg Biological Station, Michigan, USA - KB3-0-4 | ecosystem: Environmental > Terrestrial > Soil > Unclassified ...
GCTGAACGCATGACTTATTCCGATACTGAAAGAAAGGTTCATTACGAAGGCTCGGTAAAGGCCCGCCAGGGGACGGACCGAATCGACGCGGCGGCGGTGGATGTGTTCCTGAAGCAGGAGGTCAACGAGGTTGATCACATGAATGCGGAAGGCAACGTCGTGTTAACGCAGCCGGGACGCCGCGGAGTCGGCGACAAGCTGGCTTATTCCTCAGACGACGGGCGCGCGGTTTTGTCCGGAAGAACGGCGCGAGTCGACGATGTCGAAAAGGGTTCTACAATGGGCTCACAATTGACTTTCTATAGTCGCGATGATAGGGTTTCGGTCGAGAATCAACAGGGCGCGGGACGCGTTAAATCGATTCACCGTTTGACAAAGAGCAAGACGAATTGAAAGCAACGAGATGGTAGAAGATGTGTCCGTGATCGAGACTGCGGTCGGCGACGCCGAACCTCAAGCAAGACTCCCCTTACAAAAAACAAGCGTTCTTTCCGCCGAGGGTTTGCGTAAGGCTTATCGCAAACGAGTCGTCGTCAATAACGTCTCGATCGATATCCGTCAGAATGAGATAGTCGGACTCCTGGGGCCGAACGGCGCGGGCAAGACGACGGTGTTTTATATGATCGTCGGACTCGAACGCTCCGATGCCGGGAAAATTTTTCTCGATACAAAAGACATCTCCCGGCTGCCGATGTATCTGCGAGCTCGTGACGGCATAAGCTACCTGCCGCAGGAAGCATCGGTGTTTCGCAAGCTGACGGTGGAAGAGAATATCCTGCTTGTGCTGCAGACTCTGCCGCTTACAAAAGCCGAGCGAGCGCATCGGCTCGAGGTGCTGCTCGACGAGCTGGACATCGCCTACGTGCGGCATACCAAGGCGTATCAGCTTTCAGGAGGCGAGCGGCGAAGGACGGAGATCGCTCGATGCCTGGTGATCGAACCGAGATTCATAATGCTCGACGAGCCTTTTGCGGGAATCGATCCGATTGCGGTGATTGATATACAACAAATTTTACAGAAGCTTCGCGAACGCGGCATCGGTGTGCTGATCACCGATCATAATGTTCGAGAGACTCTGGCGATTACCGACAGAGCGTATATAATTAACGACGGGAAAATTTTCCGCGCGGGAACGCCGGATGAATTGACCCGCGATGAAGAAGTGAGAAGGGTCTACCTGGGGGAGAATTTTCGAATGTAGTCATCCGTCATTGGTCATTTGTCCTTTTTCAATCCGCATCCCCATCAAGACTCCGCGAACGATCAATGACCAGCGACTAATGACTCTGACTAAGACACTATGTCGGTCAAGCCACATCTCAGCACAAGCCTTTCGCAGCGTTTGGTCCTGACCCCGCAGATGCGGCAGCGGATCGAGCTGCTCGCGATGACCAAGCTCGAGCTGGCGGATATGGTTCAGACCGAGCTCACCGCAAATCCGGTGCTCGACGAAGTAGCGCCGGGCGAGGGGATGGACGACAATTCGCCGCTGGCGGACGAGATCGCCGCAGTGGACGCGACGACCGCGGACATCAGCGCGCCGGCGCCGTCCAACTCCCCGGATGGCTCAGCCGATGGCTCGCGGGATAGTTCCTCTGAGGCTTCCTCTGAGCGCGCGACCGACGGGGCTGCCTCGAATGAGGCGCTCTCTCTCGGCGACGCAACAAATCTCAGCAGCCTCGAGCCTGCACAGATGGACGGTGAAGCCGAACCGGATCGCGACCGCGATTCATTTCAGGAAGTGGACTTCGGTTCGACCTTCGAAGAGTACCTCGATCCCGGCTACAAGACACACGAATACGAAGCAAAGGACGACGTCTCGTTCGAGAATATGCTCACGCGTCGCCAGTCGTTGCGCGAGCAGCTCATCTGGCAGCTTCACCTGACGGATAGTAGCGAGCAGGTGCTCGAAGTCGGGGAAGCGATCATAGGAAATCTCGACGAGAACACCGGGTTCCTGGACGCGACGGTCGAGGAGATCGCCGCGATGGGCCCGTGGCCGGTGGAAGTGGTCGAGCACGCGCTGCAGGTCGTTCAGTGGCTGGATCCTGTCGGATGCGCCGCGCGAGACGTGCGGGAATCGCTGCTCATTCAGCTTGCGTATCACGGACTGGGAGACAGGCTGGCGGTGCGGCTTGTAAGCGATCACTTCGACCACCTTCAGACTCACAAGCTGCCGGAACTTGCCAAGACGCTGGGCGCCCCGCTCGAACACGTCATGGAAGAGATCGAACTGATCAAGAAACTCGATCCAAAACCGGGCCGCAAGTATTCGTCAGAAGAAGCTCAACCGGTGATCCCCGAAGTCACGATCGAAAAGGTGGACGACGATTACATACTGCGCTTCGAAGACGACGGCATGCCGCATCTTCGAATCAATCGCACTTATCGCCAGATGATGGAGTCGAAGGATTCGTCAAAGGAGACTCGGGACTACATCAAGGAGCGGTTTCGATCGGCCGTCGATTTGTTGAAGAACATCGAGCATCGGCGTCAGACGATCTATCGAGTGTGCCAGTCGATAGTCGATCGGCAGCGTGACTTCCTCGATCATGGCATCGAGCACTTGAAGCCGATGATGCTGAAGGACGTGGCCGAAGATATCGGCATGCATCTCAGCACCGTATCGCGCGTGGTAAATCGAAAGTATGTGAACACGCCGCAGGGTGTGTATGAGCTGCGGCGCTTCTTCACCGAAGGGATGAGGAGCGATACCGGCGAAGATGTTTCAACTCGCGTGCTGAAGCTCAAGATCAAGAAGATGATCGAAGCCGAAGATCCCCACCACCCGATAACCGATGACGAAGTAGCTAAGCGCCTCGCCAGGGACGGCGTCAAAATGAGCCGCCGGACCGTCGCGAAGTATCGCGATCAGATGCGCATCCCGGGCTCGCGTGAACGGCGTTCAATCGTTTAGGTGTCAAACAAAATCCGATGCCGTTCGGATTCGGATGATTTGCACTTATGTTTCTTTCCATTCCCCAAGTCCGAAACAAACAATCAAGAAAAGGGAGACGAGTAAATGGAAATCGAGTTTACCGGTCGCCACATCGGAATAACCGCAGCGGTCGAGAGTATGGTTCGCAAGGAACTCGGGAAGCTTGAACGGGTTCTCAATTCCGCGCCGGTCAGAGCGCACGTAATTGTTTCCGCCGAAAAACACCGCAAGCGAACAGAGATCGTGGTCCACTGGCGCGATATCGTTTTTACCGCGGTCGGCGAAAACACTGACGTGACGCAGTCCGTCAGCACCGCGGCAACAAAGGTCCAAAAGCAGGCGCTGAAGGTCAAGGAAAAATTTCATGCAAAGAAGCGCGGCCGCAAGCCTACGAGCGAGATCGCTCCGGTGCCGGGAGGCACGATAGAAGCCGCGCCGGCTGCGCCTCGAATAGTGCTTGACCGGCGCTACCGTGTGAAGCCGATGACACCCGAAGAAGCGGCAATGATGCTTACCGACTCTGACGATCAGTTCATAGTATTCCGCGACGCTGAGACTAATCGAGTCGGCGTGCTATACAATCGCACCGATGGAAACTTTGGCCTGATAGAACCGTGAAAATAGTGGGCAGTGGTCAGTGGTTAGTGGTCGGTAGCTTGAACCCACTGACCACTAACCACTGACCACCGACCACTGCTCCTATGCCTGCTTCGGTTGTCATAATTACCGGTGTCTCGGGGTCGGGGATGTCCTCGGCGCTCAAAGCCTTCGAAGACCTCGGCTACTTTGCAATAGACAACCTTCCTGCCCAACTGATTCCGATCTTCGTGCGGCTTTGCGATGAATCTCGGGAAATCGAGCGGACGGCGTTCGTGGTTGACGTTCGCTCGCGCGAGTTCCTCAGTTTATTTCCACGAATACACGACGAGCTGAAGCAAAAGGGCGTCAACGTCACCGTGCTGTTCCTGGAGGCCGACGATGAAGTCCTTCTGCGGCGCTACAGCGAGACGCGCCGGCCACATCCTCTGCCTGACCAGAATGTGCGCCACGCGATAAGACAAGAGCGCGAGTTGCTTTCAGACATCCGCGATCTGGCCGATCATGTCATCGACACATCCGAGCATACGGTGCACACATTGCGGGACGTCATCAAAGACCATTTCGCCGAGAAGGGCGGCGCTCACGAGCTGAACGTCACGATCTCATCGTTTGGCTTCCGGCACGGATCTCCGCGTGGATTGGACATGCTGTTCGACGTGAGGTTTCTTCCGAATCCTCACTTCACTCCGGAACTGCGGCCGCTGACGGGGCTCGATCCCGCAGTTATCGAGTACTTGCAATCGGAGGGCGAGGTCGAGGATACTATCGCGCGATTTGCTGATTTGCTCGCGTATTTGTTGCCCCGATTTCGTCGCGAAGGAAAGAGCTATCTGACCGTTGGAGTAGGGTGCACCGGCGGTCGCCATCGCTCGGTTATGGTAGCCGAAGCATTGAACTCGCGTCTGACCGCGCTGGGCTACCAGTCAAAAGTTCTTCACCGCGATATCGCGACGGATGATGAGAGATACAAGACGGGATGCGTGAAACGTGATGCGTGAAACGTGAGAAGACCTTCTAATCACAATTCACGTTTGACGTTTCACGGATCACGTTTCACGGATCACAATTCACGTTTCACGCATCACGTTTCACGGATCACGTATGATTGGCGGAGTAATAGTCACACACGGACAATTGGCAAACGAGCTGGTCTCGGCAGCCGAGATGATCGTCGGCGAGATAAGCCACGTGACGGCGGTTTCCATCGGCTGGCACGATGATGTTGAGGTCGCGCGGGAAGAGATCGATCGCGCGGTGCGTCGAGTCGATGCCGGAAACGGCGTGTTGTTACTTACAGACATGTTTGGCGGCACTCCAACCAACATTGCCGCGAGCTATCTGGGAAGCGCGCAAGTGGAAGTGGTTACCGGTGTGAACCTGCCGATGGTGATTAAGCTGGCAGCCCAGGAAAAAGACGAGACTCTGCCGGGGCTTGCGCGTAGAGTTCGCGATGAGGGTCAACAACAAATTCATCTGGCCGGCGACATACTCGCGCCAAAGAAAAAGCCGTAGGAATTGCGGATTGCGGATTGCGGATTGCGGATTGCGGAAAAATTAACGCGCGGCGTCTCGACAGGTGGTCTAACTGACGATTACAGAGCCGCTGACCACCAGCAACTTGCCAAAGCCTAACGAATGATTTCCAAGTCTCAAACTTCAAATTTCAAATCTGAAATCTCAAATCTCAAATCTCAAACTTCAAATTTCAAATCTCAAATCTCAAATCTCAAACCTGAAGTCTCGAATCCGCAATCCGCAATCCATCCGCAATCGCATACTCCGTTGCTTCAGATTTCCGATCTTCGAGTCTACTTCCGCACGGACAACGGCCTCGTGCAAGCCGTCGACGGCGTGAGCTTACACATCGCCGCGGGCGAAACCCTGGGGCTGGTAGGCGAGAGCGGATGCGGCAAGTCGGTCACCGCCTATTCGATTCTCAAGCTTTTGCCTGTCCCCCCTGCCGAGTACGCCGGCGGCAAGATCGATTTTCGCGGCGAGAACCTTCTTGCATTAGACGACAAAGAGATGCGTCGCATCCGAGGCAATCTGGTTTCGATGATCTTCCAGGAGCCGATGTCTTCGCTCAATCCGATAATGTCGATTGGCTCACAGATCAACGAAGCAATTCGCGAGCACCGGAAAGTGTCGCGACGCGAGGCGCGTGAGATCGCCATCGATATGTTGCGCCGCGTCCGCATACCTTCGCCTGAAACTCGATTTCACGAGTTCCCGCATCAACTCTCGGGTGGGATGAAGCAACGAGCAATGATCGCAATGGCGCTGGTCTGCCGCCCCTCGTTGTTGATCGCCGACGAGCCCACGACCGCGTTGGACGTGACGATCCAGGCGCAGATCCTCGAACTCTTGAATGAGCTTCAGCGCGAGCTCAACATGTCTGTGCTTCTGATTACCCACGACCTTGGGGTGGTCGCCGAAACCTGTGATAGAGTCGCCGTGATGTACGCAGGCAAGGTAGTCGAGTTGGCGCCGGTAGCATCGCTGTTCGAAGCTCCGAAGCACCCTTACACGCACGGCTTGTTTCGCTCTCTTCCGACGCTTACGGAAAAGAAGAAACAGCTCGCGGTGATTCCCGGTTCGGTGCCAAGTCCGTTGGATTTCCCCTCGGGTTGCAGGTTTCGAACCCGCTGTTCGATGGCTCAGGAGGTTTGCAAGGAAGAACCGGTTCTGCGTGAACTTGCGCCCGATCACTTCGCGGCGTGTCACTTTGCAGAAGAGGTTGGAACGCTTGCACGCGGGTCGGTGTGACAACAGAAGTCAGAGGTCAGAACAGAGGTCAGAAGTCAGAAGTCAGAAGTCAGAGGTCAGAAGTCAGAGGTCAGAGGTCAGAAGTCAGAGGTCAGAGATCAGATGTCAGAAAGAAGACAAGAATCGCCGTTGCCTTGGAGACATTTTGACTTCCGATCTCTGACTTCCGACCTCTGACTTCTGACTTGCGACCTCTGACCTCTGACTTCTGACTTGCGACCTCTGACCTCTGACTTCTGACCTCTGACTTCTGACTTCTGACTTCTGACTTCTGACCTCTGACTTCTGGCATATGGAAGACATCCTGATCGTCAAAGACCTCGTAAAGCACTACCCGATTCGAAAGGGTGTAGTGCCGAAGACCGTCGGTTACGTGCGCGCGGTTGACGCTGTGTCTTTTTCAATCCCGCGAGGAAAAACCCTGAGTCTCGTAGGCGAGTCGGGTTGCGGTAAGACAACAACCGGGCGCGCTATTCTGAGGCTGGTCGAGCCGACTTCGGGGCGGGTGACGTTTGATGGACGCGATGTGTTTTCCCTTCGGGCAAGCGAAATGCGAAAGCTTCGTCGCGAAATGCAGATCATTTTTCAGGACCCATACGGCTCGCTCAATCCCCGAATGACTGTTGGCGCGATGCTGGAAGAGCCCATCCTCGTCCACGGAATCGGCCTCGAAGACCACTACGGAGAATCAAGCGAGGAAGCGAAGGCTAAGGTTCATTCGCGGCGCGGCCAGGCACGCGAGCGGGTTGCCGAGCTTCTCAATCTGGTCGGGCTCTCGCCGGAGCACGCGAGCCGCTACCCTCATGAATTTTCGGGAGGGCAGCGCCAGCGCCTCGGCATAGCGCGCGCTCTTGCGCTGCAACCCAAACTGATCGTTTGCGATGAAGCAGTATCCGCCCTCGACGTTTCAATCCAGGCGCAGATCCTCAACCTTCTTCGCGAGCTGCAGGAGAGGTTCGATCTCACGTATCTTTTCATCGCTCACGATCTCGCGGTAGTGAAGCATATCTCCGACCGGATCGCTGTGATGTATCTTGGCGAGATAGTCGAGGAGGCGGATGCCGAAGAGATCTTCGCGAGGCCCTTGCACCCTTACACGCAGGCGCTGCTGTCTTCGATTCCTATCCCGGTGCCTCGCGCTAAACGGGAACGGGTCCGCCTCGAAGGAGATGTTCCGACCCCAGTCAATCCGCCGCCGGGTTGCCGGTTTCACACGCGCTGCCCGATTGCCATCGAGGAGTGCAAACCCGCCAAGCCCGCGCTTTTGGAGATAAGCCCGGGACATCGCGTGGCATGCATACGCACGGATGTATCGGCTGAGTTAGCTCCGAAGCTTTAACCTGCGAAGGCCTAGCAACCCGTGCGGATCGTCGAACCCGCGTCATCCGTGGTCTATTAAATGGCGAACACAATCGACCACGGATAACGCGGATTTGAGGCGTCCGCACGGATGATTACGCAGAAGGCTGTAAGGGAGCATCCACGGGAACTAGCGGTCGACTGCTGCTTCGCGAGCCGCCTCGCGAGCGGCTTCGACCTCCGGGTCGTCGTCCTGAACGCGAGCGAAGCTGCCGCTGTTTCGTCCGAATGCGGCGTGGCTCCCCGAATGGTGGTTGTGATTGTAGCGGCTTTCAGCCTTGGTGATCTCGTCGATGTGCGAGTCAAGCTCGATGAATTGATCGGCGACGTCGATCAGCCGGGGACTGGTGTTGCTGCGAAAACCGGCTAACTCGACCCGCACGCCCTTGTAGGCGACTGCGTTTATCGCATAAGCGAAGTCCTCGTCGCCTGAAACCAGCACCGCGGTGTCGTATTTGTCGGCCAGTGAAAGCATGTCCACCGCGATCTCGACGTCGAGGTTGGCTTTCTTGGTGCCGTCGGCGTAGGTCTTCAGCTCCTTCTCGACTACTCGATAGCCGTTCCTCCGCATCCAGAGAAGGAAGCCCTGCTGGCGCTCGGCCTTCTCGTCCACCCCGGTGTAGAAGAAGGCCCTCAGGAGCGGAGAATCATTGCGAAGAAAATTCAGAAACTTGGCATAGTCAATTTCGACACCAACCGACCTTGCCGCATGAAATAGATTATTACCATCGATGAAAATCGTTATCTTGCCCCTCATAAATCCTCTTTATCCTGCGTTTATTAAATTCAAATCCTTCGTATGTCTAACATACGCCTTCGAGAGGTTGCAAGGCAGGGTAGTGAGTTCAACTTCTCTTGAGTGATCCAACTCGAGTAGAAGGAACCGCTGATTTGCGCTGACGATGTTTCGCTGATCTGCGCAGATCAGCGTTCCGAAGGCAGCGTTAATCAGCGGTTCGTTTTCGCGCCGTGATGAAATGCACAATTAACGAAGGCTCTCTCATTTGAGCCTGAACCGCGGAAATCAAAGTATCTGGTCAAAGGTTTGAATCGTTGCATGAGCGCCGGCCGGTTGGCCTGGATTAGCCGGGCGAACGCACAACAGCGTTTCGAAGCCCGACCGAGCGGCAGCGTCCAGTTCAGCCGTCACATCGGATACAAAAACTATCTCTCGCGGCGCCAGCTCGAGTTCGGATGCTATTCGCCGGTAACTCCCATCGTCTCTCTTGGGTCCTACGTTTGTATCGAAGTAAGCGCGGATATATGGAGTCAGGTCCCCCGCTTCGGTGTGAGCGAACAGCAGCTTCTGCGCAAGCACACTTCCTGAAGAATAAATGCAAATCGCTTTTCGCTGTTGCCGCCAACGCTCAAACGCTCGCGGCACGTCCTCGAACACCTGGCTATACAATTCACCTCTTGTGTAGCCCTCGTCCCAAAGTTTCCCCTGTATTGACTTCAACGCCGTAGTCTTGCTGTCGCGATCCATCAACCAGTGAATGTAAGCAACCGCTTCCTCGATCAATACGGAATCGGCGGGTCCTTTCAACAGAGGCGGATCGAGCTCGCGCAAGAGGTCCTCCGCATTCTGTTCGAGCAATGCGCGAATGTCTGCCTGTAAATCGGCCGACGATAGATGCGCCGCCAGGTATGGCTTCACATGTTCCCGCGCATACGGGAACAGCACGTTGTAAACGAAATCAATTGGAGTGGTTGTGCCCTCGATGTCGAGAACGAGGGTCGTGATCGGTTTGGTGAAGAGCGGCAAAGTCACGGTATGAGTTTAAAATAAGAAGCACCCAAACAAACGGGCTGGTAGTCCGCATCCACACCGCTCTCACTATAACTGGGCGCCCAGCCGGCCGGATCCTGAAAGAGCCGGATCGCTCTGATTTCGCGGTCGTCGCACAAGTTGAACCAGTGCAGTGTGCCTCGCGGTACGCGAATCAAATCACCGGCCTCGACTTCGATGGCAACCACCGGGCCTTCGCTCGGGTGAATGTGAAACAATCCTCGGCCTCGAATGATGAAACGAACTTCGTCCTCGTCGTGCCAGTGCTCTCGGTTGAACTTTGCGAGCATGGCTTCGAGACCCGGCGTGCGAGGGTTGACGTCGATCACATCCGCCGTGACATAGCCGCCCTGAGCTTTGAGCCTGTCGATTTCATCGGCATAGGCCGCAAGAACTTCTTCCGGGGTCGAGTCAGCGGACACTGGTCTCGACGTGTCCCAACGTTCGTAATCAATCCCGATGCCCGCGAGATAGTCTTTGATAGACTGTTGATCGTGAAGTGCTCGATCCTCAGCGGGGATTGCGACTATTGCCATTTGCTTCTTCTCCGAAACCGGGTAGTTGGTTAGTTCGTGTTGCGCAGGGAAACAACCGCTGATTCACGCTGCCTTCGCTACGCAGATCGGCGCAGAATCAGCGAAACAACGTCTGCGCCCATCAGCGGTTCCTTCCCTTCTAGCCAAGTTCGCCAAGGCCACCATTAGCGAAGTCAGTCATCGCGACGCGAGATACGTTCTCCCGGTGACTTCCAGCAGAAACTCGAAGATCTCGACGTGCCGCTTCGCTTCCTCGAGGTCCCTGCCCCAGGTGTACAGGCCGTGCCTCAGCAGCAGAAAACCATGCGATTCCGGATGCCTGCTCAGCGTTTCTGATACCGTTGCGGCAAGGCCGGTCATATCCTGTGAGTTCTCAATTACCGGCACCCATTCCGAATGTTCGTGCGTCGAGACGCCTTCGAGTCCCTTGAGCATCTCGTATCCTTCAATCTTAAATCCGCCGTCACTGGCGAACGCGTTCGAGAGAATATTGCTCCAAACGGAATGGGTGTGCAATACAGCGCCGGCTCCGCGCAGTCGCGCGATCGCGAGATGCAATGAAGTTTCAGCCGAAGGGCGCCCTGTGCCTTCGATTACTTTGGCGTCGTCGTCTATGAGCAGGATGTTCTCCGGCGCGAGAACGCCTTTATCTACGCCGCTCGAAGTAATCGCAAGCTGCAGCGGATCGCGATTGACGACGGCGCTGAAGTTGCCGCTTGTGCCAAGGACCCAACCGCGGTCGTAGAAGCCACGTCCGACGCGAGCGAGTCCACCCGCTGTTGCAGTGAACGCAGACAAGTCAATTTCAGTCTCAGGCTCGGCCATGATCACGCTACCTGGTAGATAGCTGGGCGATACATCGGAAGCGGTATTGGTTTGCCTTCCGCGCGCGCAGCTTCAATCCAGACTTCCTTGGCGATCTGCACTTCTTTGAGGGCCTCTTCGGGCGAGTTGCCGAATGCCGAGCACGCTTCCAAGTCCGGAATATCTGCAATGTATCCCGCATCGTCTTCACTGTAGAAGATGTTGATGTGATAGTCCTTCATGATGCATCTCCGATCTTTAGATTATACCGCTCCACGATCTTTAGGAACTGTCGAATCTGATAAGGCTTCGCCATACCGCCGACCTCCTGCAGGTTTATCAGTTCTGGCACATCGCCCCGCACAAAGATGTGATGACTTCCGCTTACGCGTGATAAGCGAAATCCGAAAGCTTCAACCAGACTAACCATCTCGTCGAAGCTGACGTTCTTCGACCCGGTTAGTATCTTGGCCAATAGTTTCTGTTTCTTCATCTGAAGCTCAATGCGTTCCACCGCCCAGGTTCAACCCCACCACTCCGCCGATGATCAGCGCCAGCGAGATGAGCTTCAACGCGGTGATCGGCTCCTTGAACCACAGCACTCCGATAGTCGCGATCAACGCCGTTCCCACTCCCGACCAAACCGCGTACGCGACGCTGACGTCGATGCGCTTGAGCGCCAACGTCAGCATCCCGAAGCTCAGCGAATAGAAGACGAACAACAGAATCGAGGGCACGGTCCTGGTGAATCCCTCAGACAACTTCATGCACGTTGTCCCCGAGACTTCCAGCAAGATCGCGAGAACGAGGTATGTCCACATCATCTTGTTGTCCTCTTCGTTACCGACATTGCTTTCGGCGCGCCTAAGCCGGCAATCCCTACCCCCCAGCCATCGCTCGCACACGCGCCCGAAGCCCTTCATCGAAGTAATCGTCCTTACGCAGATATTCTGGATACACGCTCAAACGCTCGGCCAACTCGAATCCTTCAATAGCGGTTCGCTCGGCAAGCCGTTCGATGTGAGGCCACGGCTTTTCCGGGTTGATGAAGTCCGGTGTCAGCGGCGAAATACCGCCCCAATCGTTAATGCCTGCGCGAAGGAGAAATGGATACTTGTCGTCGGAAAGATTGGGAGGCGCCTGCACGTTCATGTCTCCAAGCACCAGCCGCGCGACTGCAATCGTTCGAGCGTGATCCAACATGCTCGGTTCCGGATGATCACGCATCGGGATCTCAGGCTTCGCGCGGAAGTTTTGCACGATCACTTCCTGGATGTGACCGTAGCGCTCGTGAAGCCGGCGTATTGCAAACAGCGCGTCTACTCGTTCATCGAGCGTCTCGCCGATGCCGATCAGGATTCCAGTCGTGAACGGAATCTTCAACCGGCCGGCTTCTTCGATGGTCTTCAATCGAAGCGAAGGCGGCTTGTCCGGGGCGTTGTCATGAGCCATCCCCGGAAGTGTTAGCCTATCGCTTGTGCTTTCAAGCATCAGGCCCATGCTCGGGTTGGACCGGCGAAGCGTCTCGAGATCTTTGCGGCCCATCAGGCCCGGGTTTGCGTGCGGCAGCAGTCCGGTTTCATTCAACACTCGCTCGCACATCTCGGCCAGGTACGAAAGCGTCGTTCGGTGCCCGAGACGAGCGAGCGTCTCTCGCATTTCGGGAAAGATTGCTTCGGGACGATCACCCAGGCTGAAGAGAGCTTCCTTACATCCAAGGCGCGCGCCGGCTTCCGCGACCGCTACCACCTCGTCGGGAGTCATGGTTTTTGCGCCTGGCTGCCCCGGGTCTTTGCGAAAGGTGCAGTAGCCGCAGTAGTCACGGCAAAGGTTCGTAAGAGGAATGAAAACTTTCTTTGAGTAAGTAACGCTCCGGCCCTTAACTCGATTGCGTAACTCGGCGGCGGCTGCCATCAGCGCCTCGAGCTCGCCCCCTTCACGCGCGCGAATAAGCACCGAGGCAATCTCGCTTGTGATCGCGCCTTCACCCGCAGCGTCGAGGGCGTCGTCGAATTCAGTTGTCGAGGTCAGTACTTGCATCGGGTGGAATTCCTCGGCGTCCTCAGCGTCCTCTGCGGCTAAGCCTGAATCAAACCGCAGAGGACGCAGAGGCTCACTTTCGAAATGCCGGGATAACTTCTTCAGCGAACCGTCGAATAGACTGCTGATTGAACGGCGCGTTCGCTATCGGAATGAAATGCGTGACTCCCACGTCGATGTACTTCGCTATTCGATCTCGCACTTCCGCGGGCGAGCCGACCAGCGCGCCGTGCTCGTATTGTTCGGGCGTGATTCCAAATGCTGCCGCCCAATGCTCCAGCAACGCGTCCTTCTCTTCTCGCGAATCGGTCACCAGGCACGCGCCGGCCCAGGACACCTCGATCTCATCAAAGTTGCGGCCCACCGCCGAACAGTGTTCCTTCAGAACGTCGATCTTATGTTGAAAGACTTCGGGCGAACCAAAAGTGTTCCACTGATCGGCGTGCTTTGCGACGATCCGAAGCATCAGCTTTTCACCTGACCCGCCGATCATAATAGGCGGACGCGGCTGCTGTAGCGGCTTCGGCTCGCAGTACGCATCCTTCAGTTGATAGTAGCGGCCGTCGAAGGTAACTTGCTTCTCGCTCCACAGCCGCTTGATGATTTCAGCCGCTTCATCCAACCGTCGAATGCGCTCCGCTGTAGTGTAGAACGGAATACCGTAAGCGTTGTGCTCCTGTTCAAACCATGCGCCGCCGATCCCCATTATCAACCGGCCGCCGCACGCGTGGTCGAGAGTCGCATCCATCTTGGCGAGCACCGCGGGATGGCGATATGTGTTCCCGGTTACCAGGACGCCTGCCTGCACTCGCGAACTCGCGGCCGCGAGCGCGGTGAGCGAGACCCATCCTTCAAAACACGGCCCTGCGGGGTCGCTGAGTATCGCGAAGAAGTGGTCGAATACCCACGCGGTATCGTAGCCGAGCGAATCGACAAGCTTCCACGTATCGAGAAGCTCAGGCCAGGTGGTGTTCTGAGGCGCCACCTGCACGCCGAAGCGAATCTGCTTTGTCATAAATCTGGTCTCCCGTCAGCTGGCGCCCCACCGCTTGATTCTTGCAGGTTTGATCTTGATCATCGGCCGCGCGTCGATTTTCATCGAGCGGTATTGCTGGTATTTTTCGCGAAGCAACTCGACCGCCCTCGCGTGCTCCTGTGCTTCATTGCTTGCCTCTTTGCTTGCCTCTTTGCTTGCCTCTTTGCCGGCGCCGCTCGCGGGAAGAATAATCTCGGCGGTGCCGCTTATGAGCGCGTAGGAAAGCTTGCTCCAGTCCTCTGAGTAGTCATCGATTACAAGCGCGACCTGCGGGTTTGCTTCGATGTTTCGCACACGCTTGAGCGATGAAGCGTCGACGCTCTTTGGCTTCTCGTCGATTGGCGAATATATGTGCTCGCCGTCGAAGACATAGCAAATCGGAATAACCGCCGGCTGAAGATCTTCCCCAACTGTCGCGAGCCGCCCGACGCGATGGTTGATTATGAAAGCTCGCGTGTCGTCGTCGATGTCCAGTGGCATACGGGTAACGGATGCGTGAAACGTGATGCGTGAAACGTGATGTCACCGTGATAAGATGCCGACCGTTTTAGACCAATCACGCATCACGTTTCACGCATCACGTTTCACGCATCACGCATCACGTTTCACTTTGAAATCTCTATCAACTGCTCCATAAGCCTTACCATATCGTCGGCGCTTGCCGAGGGATCGAATCCAATCGCCGGCGGTGATTGAATCAGGTGCGTCACCCCGATGTCGCGCAACCGCTTCGTATCTTCGCGCACCTCATCAAGGGTGCCCATCATCGGAGTACGCTGCGGACCGGGTGAATCCTTGAACAGCATCGTGAAGGATCGCAGGACGACCTCCATATCGGTTCGGCCGGCTCGAGTTGCCGTCTGCCGGAATTGACCGATCATTCCTTCGAGCCACTCAAAGCTGGGAACTCCCGCCGGGTTCCAACCATTCCCAAACTTCGCCGCGCGATCGAAAGTGTATTGGCCAAACCCCGCGATGTAGATTGGCGGGTATGGCTTCTGAACCGGCTTCGGTCCCACCTTCGATTCGGGAATGTGATAGAACTCACCGTCGAACTTCACCGTGTCGCTGGTCCACACTTCGATCATCGCCCGCAGGAATTCATCGCACCGCGCGCCCCGCCGCTCGAACGGCGTGCCGGCGGCTTCGAACTCATCACGAGACCACCCGACTCCGACGCCTACCAATGCCCGCCCGCCGGACAGAACGTCCAGCGTAGCGATTCGCCGCGCAAGCTGAATCGGCGTGTGATAGGGAAGCACAAGCACGCTGGTGCCGAGCTGCAGCTTTTTAGTATGAGCTGCGACAAAAGTCAGGCTCTCGAGCGGGTCTAAAACGCTTTGATAAGTTTCAGGCAAGCTGCCATCCGGCGACGCCGGATAGGGCTCCTGCGGATTGAGCGGCCATAGCAAACGCTCGAGCACCCACGCCGAATCATAGCCCAGCTCTTCGGCGCGCCGAGCTACGCTGATCAGGTTTTCCGGTGAAGCCGTCGGACCCAATTGCGGAAGCGATATGCCTACTTTCATCCTCGCGTCACCCCCATTTGAAGTTTAGTTCACGATATAGAGTTTCAGCGCTTTAAGTCAACGCACGCGAAGGCGAGGTAGTGGGGTATTAGCGTGTTGGCGGCAACCCAGTAACTCTGCGTCCTCGGCGTCCTCTGCGGTTTTCTTGATTAATGGTGAGAATCAACCGCAGAGGACGCCGAGGACGCAGAGGGTCAACGCGATCGTGGAGGACCAACACGCTATGACCCCACTACCGAAGGCGACCCCGCAAGCGGAGTGTGATTTAGAAGTGGGACCTGGGCGGGAACCGCCCGCGACTCTTCGGCGGAGGAAGTGTCCTGAGAATTCCGGTAGTGATGTTATGAAGCGGGGCGCCTCCCGCGGCGCGCGACTGATAAACTCAGACGCGCGCCGGACAGTTGACCGCTGTGGGGAGGCGCTATGACGGAAACAGTATATTGCGGCGTGGA
>Ga0134124_10002168_pt1 | contig 15833 bp, 22 predicted proteins | sample KB304_FD_96880 | JGI IMG/M metagenome (GOLD analysis project Ga0134124, IMG submission 96880) | Terrestrial soil microbial communities without Nitrogen fertilizer from Kellogg Biological Station, Michigan, USA - KB3-0-4 | ecosystem: Environmental > Terrestrial > Soil > Unclassified ...
AGGGCACTCGAGGCGCTCGAGGCTATTCCGCCGCCGCCTTCCTGACGAAATCACCTCCAACGAGGTGACTGCAACCACATTCGTCCGCTGCATGCTTTTTCTCGCGCTCGCCATCGGATTGGCAAGCGCCGGGGCGGACGCGGATCTCTGGGGCCACGTGCGCTTCGGGCAGGATCTGCTGGCGAGCCGTCGCGTCGTCATCGTCGACACGCATTCCTTCACGGCGGACAAACCGTGGATCAATCATGAGTGGCTGGCGGAGATCGCGATGGCGTCCGCGTTTGCGGCGCTGGGACCGCTCGGGCTCAATCTGCTCCGACTGACGTGCCTTGCGCTCGTCGCGGCCCTGATCTGGCGACGGCTGTCGGCCTTCAGTCCTCCCCACCGCATTCTCGACGCGCTTCTCGTCGTGGCGATGCTCGGCGTCCAATCACGCGCCGCACAGGTTCGGCCGCAGCTCTTCTCGCTCCTGCTGTTCTCCGTCCTGCTAACGATCCTGACCGATTTCGATCGACGCGGCGACCGACGCATGATGCTGCTCGTCGCGCCGTTGATGGCGCTCTGGGCGAACCTTCACGGCGGCTGGATCGTGGGGCTCGAGTGCCTCGTCACGTGGGCGGGTTGCGGTCTGCTGCTTGGGCCTTCACGTGTGACGCGAGACGGCCAGCCCGAACCTACGCCGCGGTACCGGATCACGTTGGTTGCCATTGTCATCTCCGCGGCGCTGGCCACCGCACTCAATCCATATGGAGTTCGCTTGTGGTTTTTCCTCCTCGATACGGTACGGATGAATCGTCCCTATATCGAGGAATGGCAGCCCGTTTATCGTCTGCAAGGTTGGGCGTGGCTGTTCTGGCTGCTGCCTGCCGGCCTCGCCGTGCTTGCGGCGATCCGAGCGAAGTTCAGGCTCGAAGCGCGCTATGCCCTTATCGTGCTGTTTCTCGCGGTCACCTCGCTGATCGTCAGTCGGCTGGACGCGTTCTTCATGCTTGCCGTCTCATTCCTGATGGCGGAGCCGCTGGCCGCCAACTGGCAACACCGGACAAACGAGGCGCAGAACCAGAAGCGAGTTCCGCTCTTCAGACCTGCACTGGCCGTTGCAGCGATCGCCGCGCTCGCAGTTGCGGGCGGCCGGGCTGCCCGCATTCAGATTGGCCATCCGCCGATGCCGGAGCGCGAAGCTGTCGAGTTCATCCAACGAGCCGAGTTGCGCGGACGCCTACTGGTCTGGTTCGACTGGGGTGAATACGTCATCTGGCATTTCTCGCCGCGCTTGCGCGTGTCGATCGACGGTCGCCGCGAGACGTTGTACAGCGACGAGCTCGTTGCCAGCCACATGGCGTTCTATCTCGGCGATTCCACGGCGATGGATCTCCCCTCGCGGATCGCGGCTGACTACATCTGGGTACCGAAGTGGATTCCGGTGGTCGCCAAGGTGCGTGACAAGGGGTGGGCACCGGTCTTCGAAGGACCGCAGTCGATCATCCTGGCGCGGACCGGCTCTGATATTCGCCCGCTGACGCTCGTGTCCGCAGACGCAGAAACACGCGTATTTCCGGGCCCCTGAGGAACGCGCGCACACCCACAGCTCGGCCTTGCCTGACGGGTATCCAGATTGCTTTCCATCCACAATCATGCGAGTGCGGCTGGTCCGGAAATTCGCCGATCGCATCGATGGGGTCGACCTTCAGGGTCACGAAGTCGATGAGGTCTTCGACGTGTCGCCGAGAGACGCCCGCTTACTAATGGCTGAGGAATGGGCCATTGCTGAGCGCCGCTCTGCCGATCTCCCTCACGGGATCGAGCGACGATCCAGATCTCACAGCGATGTGAGACAGCAGGCTGCGGACCGCGGGTGACATTGTTTGCCATCGATCGCGCACGGTCGCGTGAGACCAAGGTGCGGCGATTGCAGCCTGCATTCGCATGGGCGATCTACTTGCCATGCTTCTGTTGCTCGAAACAGGCGTGGAGGCGACCAATCTCTCGGGACTGCTCGGGACGATCATCTGGATGCTCGTCATCGTCGTCGTGATGGTTTGCCTCTTGATCATCGCCATCGTCGGGCTGAGCGCGAACACCAAGACAAAAACCTGAGCGCAGTGCGCGTCGCCAATAGTTGACGGCAGTTAAATGGCGCTCAGCCGGAAGACGGCGTATCGCCGCCGCCTCCCACCTCATGGTGCGCAAATCGATGCCGATCGGAGGCGACGAGCCTTTGAGCCGGAAGCGGACCGCCGGCATGATTCGACAGCTTCGCGCGCTCACACAGGAACTCAAGATGTTGAAGACCCGCCTCGAGGCGGAAGAGAAAGTCGAACGTCGACCCGTCCTCTCCCCTCATCGGAAGCGCCAGGCCGACTGAACCGGCTTCCATCCGTCACGACAAGCCTTCCGTTTCATTTTCATCCTGATGCTCTCGTGGTAGCCGGCTTGTAGTAAGTAGATCCTCATCACTACCGTCTCGTTGGAGGTCCAATGCGATTCCTCATCACGTCGACGCCGCGAGCCGAGCCTCTCATCCCGATCGAGGTCGGGTTGAACAACTTCAAACAGGCGATGGCGAGGATGACGCAACCCGCCAATCGCTGAACCCGACTCGACGGTTCGCAGCACCGCGAGAACAACCCCCTTGACTTCAGCGCGGCGCGGATTCACAATTTGTGAATAAATGCCGCGTCAGCACCTCACCGATTTCGAATTGATGATCCTGCTTGCGATCCTGCGGATCGGAGACGACTCCTATGGGGTGCCGATTGCGCGGGAAATCGAGCAGACGGCGAAGAGGACCGTTCTCCTCGGAGCCATTTACACCTGCCTGGATCGCCTCGAGCAGAACGGCCTCGTCACCTCGACGTACGGCGATCCCACGCCCGAACGCGGCGGGCGAGCAAAGCGATTCTTCAAGATCACAGGCAAGGGGCTCAAGGCGGTGAAGGACACTCAACGCGCCTTCACCGCGCTCTGGAGCGGCATCCCGCAACTGAAAGGAGGGGCCGCATGACTCCGAGACCTCCCAAGCTTGCCATTGCGCTGCTGAAGCGTGTGGCGGGTCAGAACGGCGCTCTCATTGGCGATCTCGAGGAGCAGTTTCGAGACGGCAGATCGCGTATGTGGTTCTGGTCTCAAACCATCGGCATCGGCATCAACAGATGCCTTCACGAGAATTCCTGTGCCGTGTGCCTGCTGTTTGCAGCGTTCGTAGTCGGAACGGGTTCAACCGTCGGCTGGTGGGGAACACGGTTCGCCGTGCCGGTGCTGCTGGGACTCTCGCTCACGAGCTGGAAGATGTGGAAGTTGCATCGCACGTCGCTGGTGATCCTCTACATCACGTCGGTCGCCCTGGTGGCCCCGCACTGGATGGCTGATGTGTCGACGATGAGCGGTGGAGATCGCCTGTTTTGGACGCTTGCCCGGGTGCTCGGCGGATATGGAGTTGTGGGTGTCTTGCTCGTGCCTTTCCTTATCACGCGACTCGGACGCTCAGGGCCGCTTTCGGAACCGCCAATTGAGTTGTCGCTGACGCGATAAGCCCGGATCGACGCGCGTCTCAATGATCGTCAGCTGTCCATTGAGACTCGCGTCGCGATGTCGTTCGGTTGTTGAACTCGGCCCACGAACTTCGCGTCTTGCGAAGCAGCAGCTCGTCATGTTCCGCGACGCCGAACGCGCGTAGCACCCCGATTTGTTCGAATCCAAGCCGCTCATAGAGTTGCCGTGCTCTCGGATTGAACGACGAGACACAGATGAACACGTTCGGACTGTCACGGAAAATCCGATCTTCGGCCCACCGGATCAAAGCAGTACCGAGGCCCTGGCCTCGACGATCTGACCGCACGCACACGGTCTGGATGTAGCCACTCAGCAGTCCGTGCATATCGAGCACGACAAACGCCGCAACGCCCGCATCGTCCCGGGCAGCGTAAATTTCATAACGCGCATCCTTGAGCCGAGCAACGGCGCGATCGAATGTCAGCTGAAGCGTGATCCAGGGCTCGGTTGTCACGAGCATTTGCGCACAAGCACGCGCGTCTTTCGTGACGTCGAGCGGACCGACATCGTAGGTGGTCATCGGGACCAACGATATCGTGCATCGCGCGTGCGAATCTACGCGCGTTGCCTTGCAACACAACTCCCTACGTGAGAACCTAAAAACAACAGGCGTGACCCCGAGGGCAATCCTTTTCGATCTGGACGGGACGTTGTGGGATCGCACCAGCGCCGTCCATGCTCTTGCACATCTTCAGCATGAACAGCTGGGCGATGTACTCGGACACATTCCGCGTGAGCGTTATGTTGATCGAATAGTCCGACTTGACGACCTGGGCAGGGTAAACAAACGAGTCCTCTACGAAACCATCGGCGTCGAGTTCGACCTCTCTGAGTCTCAGGTGACTCGCCTCCATGCCGACTTCTGGACCCGATTCGCGCTGCACACACGCCCATTTCCAGAAGTGATCGACACGTTGCGTCATCTTCGCAACGCTGGCGTCAAACTCGGCATCGTCACCAACGGCGCGGCTGTGGTCCAGCAAGCGAAAATCCAACAGTTGGGAATATCGGCGCTGGTGGATGCGGTCCTGATTTCCGAGCGCGAGGGTGTCCGGAAACCGAACCCCGAAATCTTTCATCGCGCCGTCGCGAGACTTGGGGTCGAGGTCTCGCAGACATGGTTCATCGGAGACAACCCGGACGATGATGTCGCTGGCGCGGTCGCCGTCGGCCTGCGGGCGTTCTGGCGTGAATGTCCGGATTGGGCCGCGCCCACGGTCGCGTGCGAGGTCATTCGATCGCTCGATGAATTGTTGCCGTTGGTGTCGGATGGACAGGTACATGCACGATAAGACGATTGCCGACAGTGCATCGAGCACTGCGATGATTGCGAAAGGTTGATATTCCACAACCGGCTGTCAGCGACGCCTCAGAGAACGCAGCAAGTCTCTCGTAACGACCGATCGTCGTCTCTGGCGTAGCCGTTGCTTTCCGGGCGCGGTCTTCGGCGTGCCGTCCGCGCTCGCCGCTATGCGATCCGGAATCTTTCCGCCCCTAAACCCACCACCCTCAATCAGGAACACGTACATGAAAATCGCGCTCCTCCTCGCCGCCTGCATGCTGTTGTTCCCGTTCCGGTTGACATGGGCCGCCGACAAAGGCGGCCGGCTGGATCCATCGTTCAAGTCTCGGGGTCGAATCATCATCACTGATGTAGGCGACGGAACACTCGAAGCTGCCCACGCCGTCGCCGTTCAGCCAGATGGAAAAATCGTCGCTGTGGGGTCCTCGACTCCAGCTGCTGGGCCAAGTCCTGATTTCGCCCTGGTCCGATATGAGCCCACAGGTCGCATCGACCGGCAGTTTGGAGACAACGGCCGGGTGCTCACCGACTTCAGCGGAACAGGGAGCGCTGACGAAGCATTGGCGGTGGCTATCGATTCGCTTGGAAGGATTGTCGTCGCCGGATACTCCAAGTCGAACGTTGGTGTTGATTTCGCTGTGGCGCGCTACACCGCCGACGGCACGCCGGACAACACCTTCAACGCCACGGGGAATGTCCTGACGAACTTCGGTGCGGACGATAGGGGGACCGCTGTGGCCATCGATTGGAATGACAAGATCGTTGTCGCTGGCTTCTCCAATGCAGGCGGTACCACCGATTTCGCCGTGGTCCGCTATAACGTGGACGGAACGTTGGATACCACGTTGAACGGGACCGGCCGCGTTTTGACCGACATCAGTGTCGGGAGCGCAGACTTCGTCGCCGCCGCGGTCATTCAGGCGGATGGCAAGATCGTCGTCGGAGGGTGGTCCGATGCGAGCGGTATTCCGTTCGACTTTTCCGTCGTTCGGTACAACCCGGACGGAACGCTTGATCTGACGTTCAACACCACGGGCAAGGTCCTCACGGACTTCAGCGGATTCGGAAGCTACGACACGCTTCAAGCGCTCGCTATCCAGTCGGACGGGAAGATCGTGGCGGCAGGGCGATCCAATGCGAGTGGACACTCGAACTTTGCTGTGGCCCGATACACGGCGACCGGAGTTTTGGACGGCACGTTCAACGCGACGGGCAAGGTTCTCACGGTCTTCGACGCCGGCAGCGCCATGGCCAACGCCGTCGTCATTCAATCGGATGGGAAGATCGTGGCGGTGGGGTTGTTCGACGATGGCAACCCTGGAGGGGTAGACTTCGCGCTCGCCCGATACAACACCGACGGGACGTCGGATAGTACCTTCAATTCGACGGGCAAGGTCGTGACCAATATCGGCGGGTTCGACGTCGGTTACGGCGTCGCCATCCAATCGGATGGAAAAATAGTCGCGTCGGGATCCTCCGATGTGAACGGGACATCGGACTTCGCTTTGCTTCGCTATCTTCCGTGACAGCGTCGCGTGGCATCGCGAGCGTCACCGACGGCACCAATGTGCCGCATTCAACCACGGCACGGGCGAGCGGGAATGTATCGCGGAGAGTCGATCTATTCGTCAGCTACTGGCCGTTGGCGACTGCATCGCAACGCACATTCCGCACTGCGATTACCTTGAGGTAAACGCGTACGGCGAGTCACACAGACGAGGGTCTTGGTGGCTTGCGTTCGTCATCGTGACATGCGCGCGACGACACCCGCATCGACGAAACGTTCGTGAATCTCATCGATCCCTCGTTCTTCGATGGCTTGCCGTGTGGAAAGTCGCTGCAGGTTCGGTGGATCGGACGAGTCGTCAAATCGCGACATCTCGCGGATCAGATTTGGCGGTGAAGCGGCTCGGTCGCGGTCCCTTTCGAGATGCCGCGCCTTGTCCCTCGGCTCGGCCACGGTCGGAATGGCTGCAAAGTGCAGTCCCAAGCCCATCGTGGCTGAGCGAACGAGAGCCCATCCGCACCATGTCGGTGATAGGATCTGCGCCCTCCGATGCCGGACAACTCAATCAAACCGGGTCCGCCGCCGGCATGTCCGCGCTGCGGGTTGGTCACAACTGTCAAGCAAGAGACGACCATCAAGGGCGCAAGCACCACGTTGTTGTGGCATTGCGCGCGGTGCGATCACCGGTGGCCCGTGAAAGCGAGCAGCGCGGCGTAATTATCGTTCGCGGTTATCGTCGCGCGGTCGTTGTGGACCACTACGCGCGGCGCCTTCTTCTGTTTCTTCCCACGATCGATTGCACGATCCACAGTAGAAGGAAATAGTCGCGCGTCCCGCTTTGATCACGTTCTCGCGGCGGACGAATCCGATCTTCCCGCAGTATTTGCAGGGCGTTCGATCTGGCATCAGGAAGCCGCGCCATTATGCGGCAAATCGACTACGAACGGAGTGGGCAGAGCCACGGCCGCCCTCTCAAATGCACAACGCCACCGCGCCCTTCACCCGACGGTCAAACGTTCACGTCGTCGAACCCCGCCGATGTTCGCCTGGCGCCGGTTTCTCGTTTCATCTAAAGGGAGCCGGTCATGCGCCAGCTATGTTGGTGGTTTCCTCTTGTCGTGTTCGCAAACGGATGCAGCAACAGCAGTCTTCCACTGACACCGACCAACCCTGTTGCTGGTACGCCCGCCATCATTCCCAGTCCGCCACTTCCCAATCGCGATGCCGGCAATTGGACTCCCTGGCTCTTTACTGGGTGGCAACCCGGCGTCGGCGCGCCGCTTGGTCCAAATGCAACTATCAACGCGGCGGTGGAAATCGGCGAATTGTGTGTGCCGGACATCTACTGGCAGTGGGGTGCGCGAGCGTGCAAGCGCTTCGTTGTTTCGATCCCTTCCGAAGGGTGGCTTCACGGATTTCTCCATTGGGATAAAAGGGCGCAAGGATTCGATGTGAATCTCATCGGTGAGGTTGTGGTCGTCCAGCGGTCCGGCCGCTTCGCGACATCTGAGTGGCACCAGGTCGATGCGCATGTCTTCGCGAAAGTCGAGCCAGACGTTTATGACCTCCTTGTCCTGTCGTACAGCGATGACGTGAGGCTTCCCTTCCAGCTCAGAACCGAACTGCGAGAAGAGTGAGGAGGTGTCTGCCGCAGCGCACCCTCGCCCGATTACAGGTGTTTATCGCGTCGGTCACGTTCGTCATTAGCGCATCGCGCGGCGGTCTCCCTGGGCGGTGGACTAGGCTTTGATTGCCACGCGGCCGCGGTTTGTGCGGATGCAAGCGCGATCATTGACAGAATTCGCCGTGACGCTGCGGAACGACGCCGCCGACTCAGGCTCAGCAAACACGAGCAACCTCCGATCATCGGTCGGTGAATCATGGGGTAAGGCTCGCGTCGGTTCGATCCGGCGATTACAGTTCGACTGATGGACGAGCGCCTCAGCGACCAGCTCGCCAAAATAAGAGCGGATCACGACCATTTGATCGAGGAGCATCGGAAGCTTGTAAACGAATATCGGAAGACCATTGAGCACCAACCGCCGCTCGACAAGTCCGATTTTCGCAATTATGGGGAGAAGTTGAGAGCGCACCTCGACGCACTGCAGCACCACCACGTCGCGATCAGTCGCCACCATGAGGAACTCGACGCGTTCCATAAGTCCAGCGAATAGCCCCCATAAAGGAATGCCAGTTTCTTCTTGAGGCGGGGTTTCGTCCCGCGGCACTTCTTTCAAGGTTCGCCTGGTGGCCGAGCATCACGAGATATCGGGATCGGCGCTCGTTGCTTCGATGCTCTGCAGGCGTTCGCCGCACTTTCACGAACAGTCCCAGTCAAAGTCTTCCGGCAACCGCTTTGCGTCGGCCAGGGTGGCGTAAGGATCGATGAATCAACACGGAACCGTAAGCGCCGACGACAGCTGCCCGCAACGGCCGGCGCACGCGAGCGGGATGATGCTTCATATCCTTCTTGCGCTCGTTGCGACCGTGGCCGTCACGATCACCGGGGCGGGACAGTCGGCAACGACGGTGCCTGAGGGGATGCCAGTAAGGGTGAAGCTCCTGCAGTTCATTTCGTCGGAGACGTCACAACCCGGCGACGTCGTGCGCTTTGAGGTCTTCGAAGATGTCGTCGTCAAAAACCTCGTCGTGATTTCACGGCACACGCCGGTTGTGGGATCGATTACAACGGCGAAGGAGTACCGCTCGTTGTCCTCGCGTTGGCCGTGGTGGACCCGCCCGTCTCTAGGCAAGCTCGTGTTCACCATCACAGAAACGCGATCGGTCGATGGAAGGATCATTCGCCTCCTGGGCCCAATCGTGGGCGGCAATCAGTCGAAGAAAGATCCACGTCTTCGCTGGCACCACGAAGGAGAGGTGTTTGATGCGATTGTCGTGGCCGGCTCCAACGGCAATTCATATTGAGGTAATTGGGTACAAAGACTTTAGGCCGCATTGACATTTATGTGGAGGAATGGACCTCTACACGGTCTCAAAGCTCCTCGGGCACTCCAACATCAACACAACGACGATCTACCTGCGAAGCATCAACGTGGATCTGGATTCAGTAGGAAATCAGAATGCTTAGGACGTTGGGACGTTGACCTTCTGGACTGTCGCACGTCAGGTCCTGAATGCTGTTGATTGGCTGCGACAGTGGCCAGTGGCGTTTCAGCCACACTGTGTTCGATGCAGGCCCATTTCACACATGCGTGCGGTTGCGTTGACTGTGGCAACATGCTTGCGAAGCGTCCCGTGGATGCGACACATCGTAGCCGTGTTGATCGCATGTGGTCTTTGCGCCGCATGCGGTTCTTCTCCTGCGGCGCCATCGCCGTCGCCTGCGCCTACACCCATCCCAGCGCCGGCACCATTGCCTTCTCCGACGCCAAGTCCCGCACCCGTACCGAGTCCTACACCGGCACCAACGCCAACGCCGACTCCGACGCCAATACCGTCTCCTCCATACACGCTGACCGGAGTTGTGCGAGACGCCGTAACCCAAATACCAATCGGTGGCGCGGAAGTAGAGGGTTTTCGCGGCGTCAACGTAGGTCGCGGGATCAGGACAGACTCAGACGGAACCTATCGTCTGGACGGGTTGGTCGCGGGTGTAATGATCATGCGGGCGTCTGCGGACGGCTATGTGTCGCAGACAACTGTCGCAGTAGTGTCGAGGGACGTGACGGTCAACTTTGATCTCGCCAAGTGATTCGGCTGGGTCTACGGTTGGAGATCTGGCGGACGCAAATCCGCAGGCACATCCTCAACGAACCGCGCATCGCCTGTCGCAGCGAGTGTCACCCGATCACCAGCGATCTTAACGACCTCCCCATCGACAAGCTGCACGATGACGCGCACAGCACCAACGCCTTCAAAGGGCAACGGAATCAGATTGGCGTGAACGGCGTCGTTAACCCAAATGCGTCCAGCCGAGACGCCCACAGAGGGTTCGACCCGAGCAACCGGCATCGTCGGGTTCCTCACCGTCATCGTCACCCGCTGCATCCAGCCTGTTCCGGCCCACGCACCATCCCGCTGTTCCCAACGATGGATGTAGGCATCAAGCTCGAAGATCAATCTGTCGTCGTCCGCGACGATTGCCCGGAGAACGGAGTCATGGAACTCGATCCACCATCGCACCATTGTTCAAAGGTCCGTCAGCCGAATGTGACGCGCTCCGTGATGATCGCAACCAGGAGGCTGACGAGTCCGGCGGCCCATTCGCAGACGAACCACTCGGATCGGGTCATCGTAGCCAAGTACGTAGATCCGAATTGCAAATATGATCGCCCATGAATAGAAGCCGAGCGAGATTCTGTCAATACGCGCGTTGACGAATTACCGTTTAGATTCCTGATCTGTCGCGTCGAGGTTCAGCCGCGTGATGTCCTTTGGAGGGACGTTCTTCTCGGCGGCCTGCTCCTGCTCCGCCTCATTCATTGGCAACGGGCGAAGCGAAAAGTAGCCGCCCCTTCCAAAAGTTTCAAAGAGCCATTCACGCCAAGTGCGAACACGTTCCGGGCGCATGGAGCGGGAGTCTAGCATTCACAGCATCGCTCAGCGAATGGTGCTCGACAGGCACGCGAAACCCCGCCCGCCCGGTGGGAAACGAGTGGGGGTGACATGGGCACACGAACGTCGAGTGACGCTGCGGCTGATCGAACCCGGTAAGCCGAATCAGAACGCCTATATTGAATCGTTCAATGGCCGCTTTCGCGATGAATGTCTTAACGAGCATTGGTTCACGAGCCTGGCCCATGCCCAAGTTGTGATCGAGGCGTGGCGGCGTGAGTACAACGAAGAGCGGCCAAAGAAGGGACTCGGCGTGACCTGCCCCCTACATCCGATCCGTTGATAGTGCGAGGTCCTCGGGTTTAGGTTCTTCTTGCAGGCGAGCCGGCAGCAGCCGGCGAGCCCCCTCCGTGACCGTGGCAAACTGGCCCGGCGTACGCCCGCCGAGCGAGCTGTGCGGCCGGACGGTGTTGTAGTCGACACGCCACGCTTCGATCGCGGTCTTCGCATCGGCCAGGCTGACAAACCAGTGTTCGTTCAAGCATTCGTCGCGGAATTTGCCATTGAAGCTTTCGACATACGCATTCTCAATCGGCTTGCCTGGACGGATGAAGCGAAGCGTGACGCCGTGTGCGTACGTCCACGTATCCAGCGCGCGCCCGGCAAATTCGGGTCCGTTGTCCACAACGATCGTCTGCGGCAGACCAACCGCGGCGTGCAGGCGCGCGAGCACGCGCGTCACGCGGAGACCAGGCAGCGAGCGGTCCACCTCGATGGCGACACATTCGCGCGTGAAGTCGTCCACGATATTGAGCGTGCGAAAGGCGCGCCCGTCGGCGAGCATATCGAGCGTGAAGTCCATCGACCAGCGTTGACCGCGTTGTGTCGGGACCGGCAACGGCACACGCTCGCCGCGCGGCAGTCGCTTCCTGCGTCGGCGCCGTACCTGGAGCCCCGCCGTCCGATACAACCGATAGAGCCGTTTGTGATTCACGCGCAGGCCTTCGCGCGCGACGAGGATGTGCAGGCGTCGATAGCCGAAGCGAGGCCGCGCGGTAGCGTGCGCCTGGAGGCGATCGAGCAGCACGACGTTGCGTGGATCGGGTCGGCGCTGGTAGCGCCATGTCGCGCGACTCAGCCCGATCACCCGACACGCCCGCCGTACGCTGGTGCCGCGCGTCTGCAACCACCCCACTGCCTCGCGCCGAGCGGTAGGGCTCACCATTTTTTTGCGACCACCGCCTTCAGCGCCTGGATGTCCAGTGTTTGCTCGGCGACGATCTGCTTCAACCGGCGATTCTCGTCTTCGAGCTGCTTGAGCCGCTGCATTTCACTGAGCTCCATGCCGCCGTACTTCGCTTTCCAGCGGTAGTACGTCTGCTCGCTGATGCCGTGCGTGCGACACAGATCTCCGACCTTCCGCCCGGCTTCGCCTTCCTTCACGATCGCAAGAATCTGCTCGTCGGTGAATGTGCTCCGTTTCATGTGAGCCTCCGCTGAACGGAGGGCCTCATTCTATGCGGCGGATCGGATTAGAGGGGGCAGGTCATGGGCACCTATCACGACAACATGGTGGACATGGTGCAGCGGGGCCGGGGAAGCAAGATCCTCTCTGCTCCCGGTGAACTCAATTCGGCTGCGAAGCTGACATGGGAGCAGGTGGAAGCCATTCGTGAGGAGGTCGCAGAAGTGCTCGAAGCCGAAGCCCTCTACGGCGTGCCGAAGCGGGGCTGCCTCTCCCGCATCGCCCGACGTTACGGCGTAGACCGTCGCACCATCAGCGCCATCGTAGAAGGGAAGACGTGGAAGCCTGAGCCTGCGTCGGTCCACTGTCCGTAAATTTACGGACACCCAACCCTGCGTTACGGGTTGAACCCGATCACCCTTCGACTTCGGTGAAGCCTTTCTCAAGGAGCAGCAGTCGCCACGCATCGGCTGCTTCGGCCACTCGCTCCTCACGATCAACGCCTCGGAACAATTCCGAGCGCATCACATCGCTGTTGTCGGCATACGTGAGCCTGAGTTCAAGTCCCGTCTCGACTTCGTAGGCCGCACAGACCAAGGGCCGCTTCGTTGTGCCGAGCACAGTGAAGAAGGTGGCCCGGTGGAGATTCTTCGCAGGCGCGGCGGTGGATCGGGGAAGGAAGACCTCACCCATCAGTTGCCGCCATGTCGGTATTGAGTGAAGACGAGCCGTTCGCCACGGACGTTTGCGATGTGTTCCGCAATCTCGATCAGCCCTGTTGACGATTCATACCGGTATGACTGCGGATCAATGGGCGTTCCTGAGTCCACACGAACCGTGAAATTCAGGTGAACTGCGGCCAACGGTCTCGTAAAGCCATCTAAACAGAACAGTGCCTCACCCTCCTCAAATTCCAGAGCACGGCCGATTTCGGCGGACGATCCATCCTCTGGAGGAGTTCCAACTAAAAACATGAGCGTTGGGTTTTCGGCAAGGATGAACGAACTGTTCGGAGGCACGGTGAACTTGATTCTTGTTCCTTTCGGCATCTCAGGGATCGGATGAATTTTTCGGACAACATCCAGCGGCGAGAGCAAGCCCTCTGGATAGGCAATAAACTTCGCGTCGAATGCGTGTGCCTTTATGAGTTCATTGAAGCGTGTGGCGATTTCCTGCGGGAGAGGATCTGTTCCGACTAGCTTCACGGTCACAGTCAATTTGTCGAAGAACGTTTCGTGCAAGGACATTGTGAGCGTCCCCGCCCATCGCTTGATTTCTGCGCTGTTCACTTGAGCGAGCGTGCGAGTGTCAATGCCGTAGGCACGAGCAGCCGTTAACGCCTTCTTCGAGAAGTCTCCAGAGGCCACTGCTATCGCTTTTGCGGCACCCACAGCATCACGCTTCGTCTTCACCTGATCGATCCATTGAATATCCGCACGCCGTCCCCGGTCTCGGCATTCCACAATCACTAGCACTTCAGCCGAACCGACCTTGGACCGCAGCGAGACATCAACCTCCCTAGTGCCGCCCGCCACGAGGTCTGGAGGGTTCCGGTGATTTCACGGTCACGTCCAAGCCGCTGAGGGCTCCTTCGATCCGAGCGGTTAACATTTCGAGGGCACGTCCCGGCTTTGGCTTCTTGGACTGCTTCGTCCGAGCGGATCGCTTCTTTTTCTTCTTCCGTGACGGGGTGCCACCCTTCTTCTTGGCCATGCTTGGGTCAGGGCAATGATACGGCTGCGAACAGCGGGCACAGGTGTTGCTCCCCCATGAGCCGATAACTTCGCAAATGGCAGATCGGCGGCTCCAGAAACTTGAGCGTTTTGCTCAGTGAATTTAGCGATTGAATGGTGAGCCGCCTCGGAATCGAACCGAGAACCCGCAGATTAAGAGTCTGCTGCTCTGCCAGTTGAGCTAGCGGCCCATCTCAATGTTGGTGGGACCGCCCATTTTACCGATCGTGCTGCGAGCCCCGCAACCGCCCGGCACGCGATTCCGACTCCAGAGAGACGCCGCGCAGTTCATCCGCGATCTCCAGGGCACGATCAATCTCGTGTTGGGCTGCGTCGTTCGCCCGTTTGGCGCGCTCGGACAGGTCGCTCGCGCGCTCGAGCCGCAAGGTCAGCTCGTATTCGATGTCGTGCGTAATCTCTTCTTTCCGCGTGCCCATCGCTGTTTGCCATAAATTTCAAGATGGCTGCCACGGAGCGGAGCTGTCGTCGACACGCGGAAATACTCCAAAAACACCGATTTCGCGCTTGAGCCGTCCACCGCGTCGCACCGTCGCGGCGGTAATCGATGACACACGCGCTGGTCGTATACTCCAACACGACCGACGCGCTCGCCATGTCACTGTGTGCGGCCGAGGCGCGTCTTCGGGAGGTTTGATGATGCGGCGGCTGGCCCTCCTCACGTTCACCGCAGCTGTCCTCCACGTCCCGGCCGCAACGGCCGCGACCTGCGACAGCCTGGCTGTCCTTCCTCTTCAGAACGCGCACGTGACATCGGCGCAGCTCGTCGCCGCTGGTGGGTTCACACCACCGGCGGCGCCTGCGGTCGCCGCACGTGAAGGCGCCGCAGGACGCGGCGGGGCGCGCGCCGGTGGCCCACGCGGGGGAGGCCGCGGAGCCAACCAGCCCAATCCGTACTCCGCGCTCCCGGCATTCTGCAGGATCGCGGCGACGTTGACGCCATCGAGCGACTCCGACATCAGGATCGAAGTCTGGCTGCCCGACAGCGCGACATGGAACGGCAAGTTCCAGGCGGTCGGCAACGGCGGGTGGGCTGGAACGATTGCGTTTCCGGCGATGGCAGCCGCACTTGCCGCGGGGTACGCGACGACGAGTACCGATACCGGTCACGTGGGCAACACCGCGGCGTTTGCGCTGGGACACCCGGAGAAGGTGACTGATGTCGGCTATCGAGCCGTGCACGAGATGACGGTTCAGGCGAAAGCGATCATCAACGCGTATTACAGCAGCGCGCCGAAGTACTCCTATTTCAATGGCTGCTCGCTCGGCGGCCGTCAGGGCATTACGGAGGCGCAGCGTTATCCCGCCGACTACGACGGCATCGTCGCGGGCGCTGTCGCCTGGGGCGGCATGGATCGGTACGTCGGCGTCATCATGAACGAATCAGCGATGCTCAAGACGTCCGGCGCGTACATCCCGCCTGAGAAATACCCCGCCATCCACGATGCCGTGCTGCAAGCGTGCGATGGCCTCGACGGCGTGAAGGACGGGATTCTCGAAAATCCGCTCGCCTGCCGTTTCGATCCGAAAGTCCTGCAGTGCAAGGCGGGCGAGGACACCGTGTCGTGCCTCACGGCCGCGCAGGTGCAGACCGCAAAGATGATCTATGCGCCGGCGAAGGATGCAAAGACCGGCAAGGTGCTCACCGGCGGATTGATGCCGGGCACCGAGCTGCAGTGGGGAACGTTGTACAGCCCGACCGGGTACGGCAATGCGATCGAGGCGATGAAGTACATCGCC
>Ga0134124_10002169_pt1 | contig 15831 bp, 10 predicted proteins | sample KB304_FD_96880 | JGI IMG/M metagenome (GOLD analysis project Ga0134124, IMG submission 96880) | Terrestrial soil microbial communities without Nitrogen fertilizer from Kellogg Biological Station, Michigan, USA - KB3-0-4 | ecosystem: Environmental > Terrestrial > Soil > Unclassified ...
AGGGCAGCAACCAGCGCCACCCCAACCGGTCGAGCAACCGATCATCACGATCCATCCCGACGAGATCGACACCGAGCACGACCAGCTCGCGCTTTCGGCGGCGCTGACGCCAGCAGTGGCGACCGTGGACGCGAAGCCCACACCCAAGCGCAGCATGAGCATGCCAGAAATTCCGCGTGCCCCGATTTTGCCGCGTTTTGCCGTGCCCGAGAACATGACTCCGAGCTACGCGCCCGGTGCGCGCAGCGCCTCGCTGCAATTCGAACTCGACCTCGAGCTGCCGGAAGACCCGCGAGATACGATCCCGCAGCCGGAAGCGGAGCCGCCTCCCTCCTCGGCCAATACAGCGGAGCCCCCGCCCACGGTCCGCGACCCCCATGCTCTGCCGCTCACGGTCCGCGACCCGAACAGCGCCCCCCCGACGTTCCGTGATCCGAACCCAGCACGGCACGCCGCCAGCGAGCTGAGCACCCTGCCGCCCGAGACGGAGCAACACACGCCAGGCCCCGAGTCGATCATGGAGCGCGCGCGGACGTTCTGGGATCAAGGCGGACACCATCGCGCGTTGGCCGACGTCGAACGCTTGGAGCATGCGCCGCTGCTCGAGCCCGAGCTGCGCGCTGACTGCGCTCGCTTCTTGATCGAAGCGGGCGAACCAGAGCGCGCGGTGGTGCAGGCCCGCCAAGCGAGCCACGACGATCCGGAATCGCCCTTGGTGCAATTGGTCCTGGCCTGGGCGTTGGTACGTGCCGCTCGGCGCTCGCCCAATCACGAAACCATCGATGAAGCCGAAGGCGTACTGCGCCACTTGCGGGCCAAGCCGGGACCGATCCCGGCGCTCGCGCAGGCGCTGCGCGCCTCGATTTTGGCCGAAAAAGGCGACGCCGAGCGCGCCATCACCACCGCGCAGTTGGCGCTCAAGTTGGATCCCGCCGCGCTCGACGCCGAGGCCGCGATCAGCCTGTCGTGTGCCCGGTTGGGCCGCCTGGATGACGCCCAAGCGGCCTGGGAGCGACTCCACGAACTCTCGGCTGAAGAGGCCGAGTGCCTGGGCGAGCGCTTGCAACAGCTCGGTGTCTCGTTGCGCGACGTAGAAGCTCGCTCCGAGCGCAGTCAAAGATCCGCGATCCGGTTGTGGGACAAGCTCGAAGTGGAACTGTTCGGTGGTGATCAAGCGCTCGCCATTGCCGCATTCGAGCGCGGTGCCTCTCGCGAACTGCGCGGCTTGGTCGGTGAAAGCGCGACGGACGCCATCCCGCTCTTGGCCACGATGGCGGCCGGTTTTTTCACCACCGAGCCGGTGTGGCGTCATTTCGCGCCCTTCGATCTTTCGCTCGGTAGCATCGCGCGCGTCGAGGCGGTGCTCGACATCATGTACGGCCGCGCGCCGCGTGAGGCGTTGAGTCAAGCCGCGTTTCCCGCGCAAGTCATGCTCGCGAGCTACGTCGGCGAGTGCTTGCGCCAGGGCTACGGTGGACAATGGGCGGGCTCCTTGGCCAGCCCGGAGACGGTTTTCGTCGACGCCAACCACACGCGCTTTGCTCCCTTCCACGAGCTACGTCTGCGCCTGGAACAAGGAAAGCCGCTGTTGTTCGAAGGCGCCGAGGGCCGACACACGCGCCAAAGTGGCGCCCCCATCGCCTTCCCGGTCACGCCCCCCACGCCCTGGGATCCCGCACATTGGCCGAGTCCTCGCATGCTGCCGCGGCTCGGCTTGGCCTTCTCGCAATCGGTGGTCGAGCTGTACTGCGCCGAGTTCGGCGGCGGACCGCTCGATCGCTCGCCCGTCGGCCTGCACTCACTCGATAGCTACGTCGCGCTGCTCGCCCCGAGCAACGCGCGCCCCGCCGGCGGAGCGCGCTGGGTCGAGCGCGCGTCGGTGTTGATCGGCGCATACCTGGGCGAAGTTTTGCGTGAAGCGGTGGGTGCGTCGTGGCGCGACGTGATCGGCGCGCCGATCGGCCCCGAAAGCTACACCTTGCTCTTACCCGACGGAGGCTCGACTCACCCAGTCACTCAAGCCTACGATCGCCTGAGCGGCAGAACCTCGGATTTACTCAGCCACTACGCCGCGCGGCTGATCGACGAACTCGGCTGAGAACGGCTACGCCATCGGCCGACGTGCCACGATCGCGAGCCACGGCTGATCGTGCGGCGGTTTGTCCGAAGGCCGGAGAAAGTGCCGCTCGACGACGAAGCCCGCGTTCGTGATTTGCGCGAGCCAACTGTCGATGGTCAGAAAGCTGCCGTAGCGTTCGCCCTTGAAGCCCTCCCAATCACGCTCGAACGAACGCGGATTGGAGCAGAACAATACGCCCCCGGGCACGAGCGCCCGAAACAGCTCCCCGAGCACGCGCGGCAGCTCGACCCGCGGCACGTGGAACAGCGACGCATTGGCGAACACCCCCTCGAACTGCCCCTCACCCAACGAGAGCTCCAAGAAATTCTGCACCAGCACGCGGCAGCCCGATTGCGAGCGCGCCATCTCGGCAAACACCGGTGATCCATCCAGCCCGGTCACGAGGTGCCCGCGCGCGGTCAGCGCCATCAGATCTCGCCCGGGGCCGCACCCCAGGTCAAGCAGCCGCAGGGGCGCCGCGCCAGGCAGTGCGTCCAACAAGGCCGCGTAGTTCTGGGTGACATCGTGATCGCGCGTGAACTGCCAAAACGACTCGGCGGATTGCCCGTAGTCGTTCAACGTACGCGCGCTGGCTTCGCCGAACGCTCCAGCTGACTGTTTTTCCGACACGGTCACAGTTTAGCCTAGCTCGGGCGCCGAACCAGCTAAGGCAAAGTCGTGGTGAACCGCTGGTGATAGGTTTGAGACAGGCTCGGGTAGGCGTACGAAAAGGTCGACGAGAGACTGTTGAAGTAGTAGCCCCCCGTCACCGAGGCGAAGCTGAGAGTAGCCGAGCTCAGTGCGCTGTCGTAGTAGTACGCAAAGGTTCCACCGGACACGCTGACGCCGATCGCGTAGCTCTTGTCCGCTTCGAGCTCGAACGACAGCGCGCCGCTACTGAGGAAGCCGCTACCCGTAGCGCTGACCGCCTTCTGGAATTTCAACTCGTACGCCTGGCTACCGAGCGAGCTCCTTTGGTAGACGACGAACGTCAGCGTCCGGGCCGCCGGCAGCGACAGGTAAACCTCGAGCTCCGTCAACTTCCGCGCGCTGCGCACGTCCAGAAAGTCGAGCAGCACGCTGTAGCCGGCACCCACTGCGTTGGGGCTGGCTACTGTGTCGATCGCGGAGGCGATACAACCGGACGCGGTGCACACTTTGCTCGACGCAGCGCAGTCCGTCGTGACCGTGCTCTGGCTCATGCCGTCCGACGAGCAGTGGCCGTACTTTTCGCCCAAACAACCGTCCGTGTCGGGCGCGCAGGGAGTGGCCACGCAATCAGCACCGGTTCCTTGCGCCTTGCAGTAGCTGCCGTAGCTACACAGTTTGCTTTGATACGAACTGAGCCCTTGATAGTCACACTGTTGCACGCTGTTGTTTAGGCAAAACAGCGTCGATGGCGCGCACACTTTCGGCGTGCATTGATTGCTCGTGCAAACCGCATTGCTCAGCGAGCAGTCGGTGCCGCCAGCGGCCCAGCCGCTACCGTCCGCTTTGCAGGTGGTGAGCAGGTTTCCGTTACAGCCCGCCGTGTTCGGCTGGCAGTAGTTGGTCGTGCAATAGGCATACGTTCCGCTCGGCGTGCAGTGGTAGGCGCCGGAGGAGGTGGTGCAGTCGGTGTACAGGATCGGCGTGGTGCCGTCCGGGCTGCACTGGTAAACATCGTCGTCTTTGCAGAAATATTGGTTGGGCGTACAGATGATCGGCTTACAGCTGCCGGCAGAGCACACCGCGTGATTCGCCGCGCAGTCCGGCCCAGATTGCAGCCAGCCGGTGCCCTGCGCATTGCACGTGATGACCCGCGTCGCGTCACAGCTGAGCTTGCCGGGTTCACAGATGCGCGGCAGGCACACGCCCGCGGCGGCATCACACGTCGCCTTGTCTCCGCAGTCGGTGATCAACGTCTTGCCCGTCCCCGCCTCCGAGCACAAATACAGGCCATTGCCATCGCACAACTTCAGTCCGGGGGTGCACACGGGGTCACGACACTCGCCGCCGTAGCAAATTTGATTGGCTGCGGCGCAGTCACTCCCGCCTGGCTTTGGCCCCGAGCCGTCGGGTTTGCATTGCGTCGCCAGGTTGCCCACGCACAGGGCATCGCCAGCGAAACACAGCGTCGCGCTGCACGACGCCGTGTGGTCCTTCTCCAGGCAATATTGAGCGGCAGCGCAGTGTTCGGTCGGTTGCGAGGTCGTGCCGTCCTGACCGCACTTCCACACGCTGCCATCCTTACAGAACGAGGAGTTCGGAACGCACGCAATGTCCAGGCACTCCCCACCCGTGCACACTTGCGAAAGCGAGCAGAGCTGCTTCGGAACGAGCTCGGAGCCGTCATCGTTACACACCTCTATCTTCGAGCCGTCACACGACGCAGCTAAAGGTTTGCAAATCTGAGGCTGGCATTGGGCTCGACGCTGATCGCAGTACTCGTTCTTCGCGCAGTCACGGCTGAACTCCAGCTCGCCCGCGTCCGAGCAATGAAATAGCGTCTGCCCATCACAGGTGTAGCTCCCGGCCGTGCACGGTCGGGCGTCCACGCAGTGCCCCTCTTTGCAGCGCTCGCCTTTCGCGCAGCTGGCATCCACGCGACACTCCACGCACTGCTTCAGATTGGCGTCGCACACGCCCTCCCGACAGTCCGCATCGACGAGACAGCCGACCAGGGGAGGCCCGCCGGCGTCGAGCATGAACTCGTCCCCGCCGACGCCTGCAGACTCGTGACCCGCGTCGACCGAGGCTTGTCCGCCTCCGCCAAGTGCCGCGCCCGCATCCGGGAGTGGCGTCGATTGAGTCGTAGAGACGCCCGAGCACGCGCTGAACCACGCTGCGACCACGAGCCAAGCAAAGCCGAAGAGCTCACGTTTCATCGATTCAGCCACAAACCAATAGGACTAACGCTATCCGCGCTATGGGCTGATGTAAACCAGAGTGCCGCCGCGCAAGCTCATCGCCCCGTGCCAAGCCTGTGGCACTGGTGGATCAGTCCAATGAAACAGCCAGCGCGAGTCACTGGGCGAAATGTTCACGCAACCATGGCTGTGCGGGGTGCCGAAGGTGTCGTGCCAATACGCCGCGTGAAAGGCGAAGCCTTCGCTGAAGTACTGCACGTACGGCACGTCGCGCAGGTCGAACGAGTCACCTACATCGTCGCTGTCCATGGTGGCGGTGACGTGCTTGGTGTGAATCAGGAATTGGCCGCGCACCGTGGAGTGCGTGGTCTTGGGATCGCCGAGTCCGTCGGCACCCGTTGAAACGAGCGTGACATAAACCGGAGTGTCCCCCTCGTACGCGACCATGCTCTGCTTCAAAATGGAGACATGGATCCACGTCCGCCCCGGTTTCACCCATCCGGGGCGCTGCACCATCTTGTCGACGCGCACCAAATTCTCGTCGCGCAACCACTCTCCAGAGGTCGTCTCGAGGTAGCTGAGTCCCGACGACACCCGCGATCGTCCAGTGATCGGCAAGGCTTCTCGATAGCCGATTGGACGCGCAATGTTGAGCCCGCTGCTCGGGCTGCCAGAGTACAAGAGCGCGTTCTTCGCGCGCACGAACACCACCGGCAGCGTCACCCCGCCGGTGAGTGAGAGACCGTGAAACGCGCTGGGCGCGACCGGCTTCATGCGATCCAGCGGCAACAAACTCATGTCGGTGGTCAAACCGAAGCGCCGTCCCTGGTGATCGTAGATCGCGAGCAGGGCGAACGAGCTGTCTGGAACTGCACGACCGCTGGTCAGTTTGTTTGCTTCGTGCACATAGCCAAAGGGGGTGGGCGCCTGACCGCCGCTCAGCAAGAACTCGGGCGTTGGGTCACTGAGCGCGTTCCGCCAGGCGAAACGCGTATTCGCCTCGAGGTGGCGCCCGAGTTCGACCTCTTGTTGCTGTTGCTCGAGCTTGCTCGGAAAGCGCGTGTAGAAGGGCGGCGTCGGGTACAGCGAACGGCCGTACAAATACGGCATGGCCGCGCTGCGATTCGGGCGCACCCGAGAGAACTGCGCTACCGGATGGTTCGGGTCGAGAGTCGCCGTCGGCCCCACGCACACATAACCCTCGGGCATGATGCGGTAGAACCCGAGCTTACAGCCATCGAACCCAGCGGGCTTGTCGTCGCGCCGCACTTGGGCCCCAGCGCGCAGGTAGCCAATCTTTTGTGACTTGAAGCTCGGCCGCTCATACACCAACGTCTCTCGGCCGATCGCCACGAGCAGGTGTGAAGGATCCACGATCGGCTCGAGTTCGCGCTGCGAGCTGGGTGCCGCTTCGTCCTCCTCGTCGTCGTCACTCGGACTGTCGGGATTCGACGTCGGCTCTGCTTCGGCCGTGTCGGCTGCGGCGGCCGCAGCGACCTCGGCCGCAGCGAGCACCGGCACTGGCGCCGACTCGGTCACCGCGTCCGCGGCGGGCTCGGCTCGCTCGGCTCGCTGAGCGGGCGCGATCGGCGGCGGGGGGATGGTGAGTGTCGCGATCGGCTGCCTTTCCACAGCCGCGCGATCGGGCGCGGGGCGCGCAATTTCGCCGGCGGAACAGGACGAAAATGCGCCCATACCCAAAGCCAGCAGGGACAACAGGCGCGCGCTTGCCATCGGCCAGGCTTATCGAAGAGGCGTGCTGTGGGCCAACTTTTGGGGGGCACTTTTCCGGACCCAGGGACAGCGCAGAAACGCGAGCGAATGCGAGCCTTTCGGGCCCAATCTGGGACGCGTGGTATGTTTCTGGATGGCAGCAGAAACGTTGGAATCGCTGAGTGCATTGAGCACGTTGCTGAGCGAAGACGAGCGCCTGATTCAGCATAGCGTTCGCCGCTTCGTCGAAGAGCGTTACTTGCCGCGCGCGGGACAGCTGTTCGAAAGCGAGTCCTTCCCGCGCGACTTGATCCCAGAGATTGCCGAGCTCGGCGTCCTGGGGGCCAGCATCCACGGCTACGGCTGCGCCGGCATGACGCCCGTTCAGTACGGACTCCTACTGCAAGAGCTCGAGTACGGTGACAGCGGGCTGCGCAGCTTCGTCAGTGTCCAAGGCTCGCTTGCCATGTACGCCATCTCGGCCTTCGGCGACGAAGCGCAAAAGCAACGCTTCTTGCCGCGCATGGCGCGTGGCGAATGCATCGGTTGTTTCGGACTCACCGAGCCCGACAGCGGTTCGGATCCGGGTTCGATGAAGACGCGCGCGCGGCGCGATGGCAGCGACTACGTGCTCAGCGGCACCAAAATGTGGATCACCAACGCGCCCTTTGCCGACGTGGCCGTGGTCTGGGCCAAGCTCGATGATCAGCCCGAATCGATCTCGGGCTTCTTGGTCGAGCGCGGCATGAAGGGCTTCGAGACCCCGCGCATCCACGGCAAAATGAGCCTGCGCGCCAGCGAAACCGGCGAAATCGTGCTCGATGAATGCCGAGTGCCACAGGAAAACCTGCTCGCGGGCAAGCGCGGCCTCGGGGCACCCTTGCGCTGCCTGAGTGAAGCGCGCTTCGGCATCGCCTGGGGCGCCCTCGGCGCTGCCAAGGCCTGTTTCGAATCAGCGCTCGCGTACAGCGGCGAGCGCAAACAATTCGGCGTGCCACTCTCTTCCAAGCAATTGATCCAAGCCGAGCTCGTGCACATGGCCTCCGAGATCGTCAAAGGCGACCTGCTCGCGCTCCACTTCGGACGGCTCAAGGAGCAGCAAGGCAAGTTGTCCCCCGAGCAGGTTTCGCTGTGCAAGCGCAACAACGTGGCCGTCGCGCTCGACTGCGCCCGTCGTTCCCGCGCGTTGCTGGGCGCCAACGGCATCCTTCTCGAGTACCCAGCCATCCGTCACATGCTGAATCTCGAGAGCGTGTACACCTACGAGGGCACGCACGAGATCCACACCTTGGTGCTGGGCAAAGCGCTCACCGGACAGAACGCCTTCTAGACGCACGGTGGCCCGTTTCAGACGGCGCCCGCGAGCGTAGAAGAGTGGCTCGAGCGTCGTCTTTCGGTCGACGTGATCGTGATGTCATCCGGCGCGAGCTGTGCGCCATAATGAGCTACGCGTCGCGCTCGGGCGTCCGCGCCCGCTGACCCAACCCTCTCCAACTCTCTTTCGAGCGATCTGTTTTTTTGGGTGGGCGGGCCTGGCCCTCGCAGTGCGTCGCGTAGCCCAATCGGCGACGCACGCACCAGTTCGCGTGGTTCTGGGCGTCTTGCCCGCGGGCATTTCATTTTTGAACTTTCGTGCGCGCGCGCTGTCACACCCTGCGGGGGCACGACGACAGAACAGCCAATGGCCGCCCCCAAAGATTTCCCCGACCCGCGAATGCCAGCTCACGGGGGCGCTCCGCCGAGTTCCACGCTCGCACCTCTGGTCACATTCAAAACGGGCAACGCTTTCGTCGAGCTCGCGCGTCGAACGAGCATGCGAAGGCTGATCGCTCGTTGGGGCGCCCGCGGATTTCTGATTTCGATGCTGCTCGGTTCGGCGCTCATCACGCTCATGAGCCTGCCCTACTTCGACTTCGAGACTTTGCCGCCGTTCGTACTCGAGAAACTGCCGCTCAGATTCGAAGCCGTGTGGTTGGCCGCGTTGCGCATTCACGTGGCGGCAGCGGCACTCAGTTTTCCGCTGTGTCTCGCCTTGATGAGCCGCGCGTCGCAACGGCGCCCGCGCTTGCATCGCCTGCTCGGGCGCTTCACCGGGTTGCTCGTGCTGTTCGCGCTGGTTCCTTCGGGGAGCGTGCTGGCGTTCGACGCCAAAGGCGGCCCTGTCGTCAGCGCCGGCTTTCTGCTCTCAGCGGCGATCGTCGCGGCTGCGATGGTCGTCGGTGTCCAAGCCGCGCGGCGGCGTGATCTGACTTCGCACGCGCATGCCATGCGCCACGTACTCGGGCAAATGAGCGTGGCGGTGATCTCACGCGTGATGATCGTGGGGCTCGATGCCATCGGCATGGACCCAGGCGTCGCGTACGTCGTGGCTTTGTGGTTGCCGGTTTTGGCGAGCGTCTCGCTCGTCGAGTGGCTCTCGCGGCGCTCGATTTGGCAGCGAAGGCCGCTCGCATTTCAACTCATTCATCGAAAGGAACCGTCGTGAAGTATCAGCGCTTTCTGCTCTATTGCGTGTTCGTGCTCTGTTTCGTCCCGTCGCTCGCGACGGCAGATGAGCCTTCGCTGGTCGAGTGGACTCAGCGCCGGGTCGAAGCTGGACTGCTGCAACCGCTCGCCGAGCGCACGACCAGCCGCTTCTCGCGCGCGCGGCCGCCCCCACGGGAACGGCGCGTGCGAGTCACTCAGTCGACCGCCAGCCGCGATAAACAAGGGCGCGATTTCGTGCCCTTCAGCGTGGATGTTCGGTTCGGCACGGGTGAGTGGCAACGTGACGACATCGTGGGCTGCGCCTACCGAGCGAGCGGCAATTTGTTCATTCAACGCGGCGAGGCTTACTTTCCGGCGGCGGTGCTACTCGGTAAGAAGTTCGACGCGCTGCCCGGCGCCTGTCAGTCACCCCCAGCGCGATCCTGACGCTTCGGACGGCTCTCAAGGCTTGATGGCGAGGGCGCGCGCGAATGCGGCGAGATCGGCGTTTCCTGCGGCGAGCAGCGAGCTGCTTGGGAGCTCACACGCCGACCAATGCACCGTCCAGGTCAGCGACGCGCCGGGAGCGAGCGCTTGGAGCGCGCCCTGCTCCTCTACCTCGATCAACTTGGGGTCGGCCGTACCGCTCGTCCAAAGCTGAATTTCCGCCTGATTCATGGGCAAGCTGTCATCGGACGCATCGACGAAGCTCTTCACGAAGAGCGCCGGCAACTGGTCCTTGCCGAAGCGGTTGGCGTGCGCGAGCCAGCCCTCGGCGCCGTCGAACTCGACGATGTAGTTGTCTTTCGTCAGGCTGGCTTTGACGCTGGGGTAGTTCAGCCACTCGATGCCGCCCGTGGCGGGTGACGGCGGGAGTAGGCTCAGCGGTAGCGGGTTTTGAAATGAGTCTTGCGTGATGGTTCGGTTGCCCGGACCGAGCGGCGCGAACGTGTAGCCGCCGGCGAGCACGCGCGTCACCTCCCACGGTGCCCAAGACGCGCTCTGCGCGCCTTCATTCGTCAGCTGATACTCGATGCTCACCACGCCGCTGTTCGCGTTCACCGAAAAGCGCTTGTGCACGCTCAGCTTGAACATCGTCGACCCAGGGCCCGCGAAAGTCGCGACGGAGCTCGCCAAACTCAAAGACGTGGCGTCTGCCTGAGCCTGGTATGCGGCCGAGTCAATCGCTACCGGGGGCGGCCAAGTCCAGTTCTGCTGCGGACTCGGCCAAAATGTCGAGGCGCCCGTGGCGTCGATCAGGTTGTTGCCGTCTAGCGAATATTCGATCACTCGCGCGCCGTTGGCGCCGGCAACGACCAGGCGGTAGCGTCCGAAGCTGAAGCTCCAGTTGCCCGATCCATCAACCTGAGGGGTGACATTGCCGGTCAACTTCGGAGGCGCTGCCGAACTGCCGGCAGTCCAGCCTTGGCCGCAACGGCCGTCGAAGTCCGGTGACGAGGTGCCGCCGCCTGCGGATGCGCCGGCCGCCGCCACGCCGCCCTGCGCGCCGCCGCCCATTCCGCCGGACGCGCTGCCGCCGATTTCGGTGAGACCTCCCGCGCCGTTGCCGGAGGCGCCTCCGCTGCCGGCGCTTCCGCCGAGACCAACCGTCCCGGCACTTTGACCAAGCCCCGCCTGGGCACTCGCTCCGCCGCCGATCGAGTTGCCGGCCACGCCGGCGGGCGCCCCCGCGCTGCCGCCTCCACCAGGACCGTCAGACGTGCGCGGCCCGGACCCGGAGCCACAGCTCCAAAGCAGGGAGCCGAGGGCGAGCCACGCCACCAAGGACTGTCGAGACGGAACTCGAGCCATCAGCGCAGGTTGCCACAGACTCGAAACAGACACGAGCGCGCATCGTCCTCGTCGACACGCGAATCCGGATCGGAGCTTTCGCTGCTCTAGAACCGCCACTCTCCGCCGACCCCAACCATGGGACCGCCGAAGTCTTTTTCCTCGGTGCACGAGAAATTTTCGTCGCAGCTATCCGACTTGAAGACGCTCACACCACCGGCCGTGACGATCAGATACTTCGAGCCGGCGAACCCGTTGCCGCTGAGCAGCGCACGCAGGCCCAACTCACCATAGCCGTAGCCGACGCTGCCTCCGCCGCCGTTGAGCAACAGCCAATAGCCGCGCGTGAGCGGGATCTGGCCGCTGACGACCATGCCGCCGAATTGGAATTGGCTGTGGAACAGCGCAATATTGGTGCGCGCGGTGAGATTGAGCCCATCACGGGTACCGAGCCGGATCTGCTGCACTGCGGTGAGCCCCGAGCCAGGTTCGAGGAAGGAGGCGGTGTCGTTCACGGTTTGGAAGCCGAGGCCGAGCCCCATTTCCACGTATTGCGAGTCGTAGCCGACGATTGCCGCGGCGTTGACCGCGGCGACGCTGCCCTTGGTCTCGACGGCTGCAAAAGCCAGCGGGTCGAGCACGACTTGCAGGTGCATGTGGTCGGAGCGATAGCCAAAGCTGCCGCTGAACAAGGCGCCCCCGCCGAGCTCGTCGATTGCGGCAAACGGGCGAAGCGCAAGTTCGAGCTCCCACAACCCGCTGATCCGTGGCGGCGCCGAGAGACTTGCGCTGGATATCGATAGCGTGGGCTGCGCCAGCGAGCCCTCGGGCACTCGCTCATTTAGCCCGAGTCGCACACGCGCGTTGTGAGCGATGACGTTGGTCACGATGCCGACGGCGAGGACGTCGCTCGACAGAGAAGGTTCTTCGATGGCGGGACCCGTGCCATGAGGCACGAATTCGATGTGGTCACCGCGCTTGATGCCGTCCAGCGCGCCGAGCGTGATCACGACCTCACCGGTGGCTGCACGTTCGACGCGGCCGTAGCGTTCGCGCGGGGTCAAGGGCACGGCAGCGGGAAGAACGACCGCTTCGTTCGAGGTCAGCGGCGGAAGCGCTGCAGGCGGCGCGGCGGGTGTGACGTCCGGAAACACCGCTGCTCCGGCGGGCCCCGCGGCTCCCGCTGACGTGAGGGGCCGCGCTTCGAGCACTTGTAGTTTCACCCACAAGCGCCCGTCGGGTTCGGTCACGAAACCGATGACGTCCCCGGAAAAGGCATAGCTGCGAACGAACTTTGGACCGGCCGCGCTGAGCGAGATTTCCCACGCGCCGGCGCCACCACAAGCGAGGAACAACTTGTCGCCCTGGCGCTGTTCGGCCAAAGGCACGCAGCGCTGCCCACCTTCGTTCACCTGCGTCGATAGCCAGTTTGCTGGAAGCGCGGTTTGCGCGTCGGCCGCCCTCAGCCCCAAAAGACAGCCCGCGAACGCCGCGAGCGAGACAAACCCTGTAAATGACCGGCTCATTTCGACTCCCCAAGTCTCTATGGCATTCCGCAACTGGAAAAGGAAGTGTCGTGATTTCACCACACTGGCTTCCCATTCTCAGTCGCTCGTGTGCGAAAACGACTACAGAGGCGCGCGTCTCGAACTTGAGCTATCCTCGCGTCAGGCGTTGGACGCGACAGGGTGGGCTTGGCAAACGGGAGAGCGAATGATGAGTAACAGAATAAACGGGCTGTGCGCTGTCATGGTGCTCGGCTTCGCGTTGGGGGGCTGCAACTCGTTCGACAAACGCGCGGAGGATGAAAACCAACCGCGCCTCGTCATCCCGGTGGATGAACGCGCTGCCATCACGGCGCCAGTGACTCCGCCGCCAATCAGCGGTGGCACGCTCAGCGTGCTGTCCGACAACTCGTCCGCCATCGTCGCCGACCCCGATCGAGACCGAATCTCGATCGTGGATCTGAACACACGGGTGGTGCGCAGCACGATCGCGCTTCAAGCAGGAGACGAACCAGGCCGCAGCGTGGAAGATGGGCAAAAGCACGTTCACATCGCGCTTCGACGCGGCGGAGCGGTGCTGTCGATCGATCCGGCGACAGGCACCGTGCTGAGCCGAAGGGCAGTGTGCAAGGCACCGCGCGGCATCGCTTTCGAGTCGGCGACAGGCCTGCTGCACGTGGCCTGTTCCGAAGGCAAGTTGGTGTCGCTCCCTGCGCAAGGCGGCGATGCCGTCCGCACGCTCACGCTCGAGCCGGATCTGCGCGACGTGCTCGTGCGCGGCAGCGAGCTGTGGCTGACACGCTTCAAGTCGGCCGAAATCCTGCGCGTCAGCAGCGTGGGCACGCTCGACACCAAAGTGAAGATCCCGCGAGCCCAGGCTCAATTGTCGCAACCGGCCGCCACGAATGACCCCTCGGGACCGACGTTCAGAGACGTCACGGTGGAGCCGGGCGTGGCCTGGCGCGCGGTCGCGAACACCACGGGCGGCGTCACGGTCGTGCATCAGGATACCGTGAGCGACGAAATCCCCATCACGCCACCGAGCGAGTCGGGCAGCGCCTACGGCGGCGGCAATGGCCCCGGTTGCGACGGCATCGTGAAGAATGTCGTGACCACCGTGGCAGCCGACGGCACGCAGGTGAGTACCCAGTTCATAGGTTCCCCGCTGCCAGTCGACGTCGCGGTTTCACCCGATCAACGCTGGCTGGTCGTCGCGCACGCGGGCGGAGCGGACTTTTCGGCGCCCCGTCCGTTCTTGAAGTTTCCGGGCGAGCAGGGCGGCGCGGTGTCCGGCAAAGCTGGCTTTGGCTTTGGCTTTGGGCAATCGGTGACCATCTTGTCCACCGCCGACATGAAAGGTACGTCGTGCGCCTTCGCCCAGGGTGGTTTGGGCAACGGTCCCGCGACGGCAGTGGCGTTCACGTCCACCGGCCTGCTGTTGGTTCAGCAGCGCGATCCGGCGCAACTGCTGATCCAGCGCGACCTGCCCTTCGGCAGTCCGGAGATCGTCATGCTGGGCGGCGAGTCGCGCGAGGACACGGGTCATGAGCTGTTTCATCGCGACGCCGGCGGCGGCATTGCTTGCGCGTCATGCCACCCAGAGGGCGGTGAAGACGGGCACACCTGGCGCTTTGCCGGCTTCGGTGATCGCCGCACGCAAGCGCTCCACGTCGGCTTGCGCGATACCGCGCCGTTCCATTGGGCGGGTGATCTACCGAACGTCGGCGAATTGATGAGCCAGGTGTTCGTCGGCCGCATGGGCGGCGTGCGTGAGAGCGACGAGCGCGTGTCGGCGTTGTCCGAGTGGTTGTTCGCGCTGCGAGCCCCCGCCCCGATCCGTGACGCCACGGACGAGGCGGCGCAACGCGGGCAGGCGCTGTTTCAATCCGGCGAAGTCGGCTGCACCAACTGCCACTCGGGCTCCAAGCTGACTGACAATCGCAGCGTCGCCGTCGACTCCGTAAAGACGACGAAGCTGCAAGTGCCGTCCCTAATCGCCGTCGGCTACCGAGCACCGTTCATGCATGACGGCTGCGCCGCCACCCTAGCCGCTCGCTTCGACCCGAAGTGCGGCGGCGATCAACACGGCAACACGGCCGGGTTGAGTGACGCTCAGCGCGGCGATCTGGTGGCGTATTTGGAATCGCTCTGAGTGTAAGAGCGCCGCGCGCCCTCGGGGCTCGCGACGCTCGAAATGCCGAGGCCGACGCCGAGGGTACGCGCCATCACGACGTGAGTCTCGGTGGCGCTAGCGCACCCTGGCTGGCTGCACCCGTCGCTGTCGATTCCGACGCGCAAACAGCACCGACATCAGCGACCAAGCAATGAACGCGGATCGCCCGTTCGGCGGCGATCCGCCCGTTCGACAAGCGCAGGCTACGCGGTCCGCGTCGCGTGGAGAGCGGCACTGACCTGCCTGAGCGAACCCGTCGGTACAAGTCGCATCACCCGAAATGCCTGCGTGCCCCGAGTCGGCTCGACCCGCGTCCCCGTCAGGTTCGTAGGTAGCTCCGCCGGAGCTCGAACTACCGCCATTGTCACGACCCGCATCCCCGTGGCCTGCATTCCCCGCATCTGCGCCGCCGTTCTCCGCCCCCGCGCTGCCGGCTCCGGCGTTTTCGGCTCCTGCGGCTCCTGCGCTCCCGTTTTCGGCTCCTGCGGTTCCTGCGCTCCCGCTTTCAGCTCCTGCGCTCCCGTTTTCAGTTCCTCCTGCTCCACCGCCGCCTGGATTCGACGCGGGCTTGCATCGTTCGCTCGCTGAGCAATGCGCGCCAACTGCGCAGTCGGTATCCGCTTTGCAACGAGCGTGACACATGCCTTCGGCGCAATAGCCGGCGCTCGGCAATCCGTATCCGTTGCGCAAGGGCCATTCGAGTACACGTAAGCCGCATTGCTGCCGACCGCTCCGAACACCGCGGTGTGCCCCGAAAGGGCGACGGCCTGGCCAAAATTGTCAACGCTCGTGCTGGAGCTGTGCAGAGCCGCGCCCTGCTGTTGCCAAGCTCCTCCCACGCGCGCGAAAATATACCCGGCGAGCCTCGAGCGTAAGCATGACTCGGAGTATGGCGTCGCGACGGGTCGAGGCGACCACGTGCGGCTCGTTCCTGTGGAATACGACGACCTACATCGGCGCGAGCACGTCGGCGTCTCCGAAATTGGTCGTTATTCGAGGCAGTTTTGGCATATTGCGATCACAACCATGCGCACGCCGCCGCGCGACCGCCGCGGGCGCCTGCTCGGGAATGCTGGTACGAGCGGCGATACCTCAATCGGGGCCCAGTACGTCGCGCGCCGTCGATGGTGAAACTCACGCGGGATTGAGTAGTCGTGGCACGTGCTCGCGGAGGTGCGATGTGAACGCGCGCACCTTCGGCGCGAGCGGCTTCGC
>Ga0134124_10002171_pt1 | contig 15824 bp, 16 predicted proteins | sample KB304_FD_96880 | JGI IMG/M metagenome (GOLD analysis project Ga0134124, IMG submission 96880) | Terrestrial soil microbial communities without Nitrogen fertilizer from Kellogg Biological Station, Michigan, USA - KB3-0-4 | ecosystem: Environmental > Terrestrial > Soil > Unclassified ...
ATCACTGGACAGATTGCCCAAATGGCTGTTTGAGGTAATAGCTCAATGCATGCAGAAGATGTTTAGCGAACGACAGGACCCAAAGTGGTTGACTTATAATCTTCGGAGGGTGGTCCTCAAAGACTGCACTGACGAGATGCTAAAGAAACTATCACCTATGTCGCTTCAAGTACCTGGATTCATACCGTGAGAGTTCATTGCACGGTCTACCTTGTCAGTACACCGCTGCTATTTCGTTGGTCAACTTAAGCAGTTTTGGGCCATGTCATCTTCCGCTCGCCTAACTCGCTTGCGCCTACCGAAAACTAAGTCGGTGTGCTCATCGATTATATCGTTAACAGGACTCTGGCGACTTGTGCGTAACGGAGTTAGGTGAACAAGCTAGGTTCGCGTATGTCGCGTTCGTATTCGCTTACTTGCGCAGCAATCAACTCGTTATCAAGAAGATTTCCCATTACTTGTGATAGGTATAAGGCTCGCCGCAAATTTGATGCTGTTCTTAGGTTTGAACGACTGCCAACTGGAAGAACATCACTTGTCGGATTTGGGCCGACACGATTGACGATTTATCAATGGTCAAGATATGAGTAAACGAAACTGGCTCAGGCTACCCGTCGTCTCAGCAAGCTCTGAGTACCTTGTAATGGGGTACTTGATGCGGCGAAACATTCTTGCTTACAAAGCACCACCTAAAAATGAAGGCTACGATCTCATTTGCATTCATCCTGATCCGCGGCATGTCCCGAGCAATGGCGAAATCGCTCAAGCTAGAATTCAGGTCAAGAGTCGCTACGCGACGGATTGCGACAGAGGATTTCCCTTGAAAGAGGTTTCTATTAGTGCTTTTGATTTCCTCACGGTGGTCTTTATGAACATCGGGAAATTTGGCGGGAAGAACGACGGTTCCACCGGGATGAGAGAAATTGAGATCTATACGCTGCCCAATGAATTCATTAGAGAACACCACATAACTACATCTTCCTGGCAAAAGGTAAGACTGCGCAAACTTGAAGAAGAGATTCAAGTCTTTAAAGGAGAAGCGGGGTTTGAGCAGATTGCTCGTAGCCTCGGCGTTCCGAAACCAATAAAGAAGCGACTCACGTAATTTTGCCCCGTTAGAGAAGCACTTTGAATGCTAGTGGATAAGCGCATTGCGCAGCCAGATGAGAAGCTTAATTTATGCATAGAGAACAACCGAGCTTGTGGTAGTTACGATTTCTTTAGGATAGCGGCCACTATTAATCCAATGACACCTACTCCTACCGCAAATAATATCTGTTTCTCAGATCTCATGACCTGAGCTGCCTGTGCAAGCTCTCTTCCCACATCGTCGATCGTGGGACGTTGACGCGGCTCGACAGACAGCATCTTATTCACCAAAGCCACGAGAGGATAAGGGCACGATAGAGATTCAGAGCCGGCTGCGGGACGAATTCCCGTGAACAACTCATGGATTGTCACGCCAAAAGAAAATATATCCGCCGCCGACGTGAAATGTTCGCCGGCCAGAACCTCGGGCGCGATATAGCCAGGAGTTCCCACGAGATTAACAGTCATAAAAGGCAGGGCATAATTTGAAGGCAGCCGGGTCAGGCCAAAATCATTTACCTTCATTATCAGGTTGCCATTCTCAGTGAGAGCCCCCAGCAGGTTGTCAGGCTTGATGTCGCGATGAACTCCGCCGGCGGCGTGAATACTTTTGATGCCGGCGGACGCGTGGACCAGCAGCGCGGCAAGCTTTTCCGGTTGCCAGCGAAGTTGAGACACGAACTGGCGCGCTGTGCCGAACTGGCAATACTCAAGTACCAAATATGGCTGTTCAGTAGAGAAGTTGTAGTCCAGTAGATCGACCACGAAGGCGCAATTCTGTTGACGGTAATAATTGTTCGCTTCGATCTGCAGCTCCCGGAGGGCAGTGTAATTCACGACGCGAAGATACTTTTTAGCGACGAGGCGGTCATCACTCAGCCGTCGCTCAAGATAGACTGAGCCGGTTGCTCCTTCACCAAGTAGTCGAATGCGTTCATAGTGCGGTGGCGGTTGGTATAATGGATACATCGCTAACTCCCTAACTCAGTTTTGCTGACCCAGTACGCATCCTACCTCAGAATAAAAAATTGAACAGGGCTAATTACGCCTTGATTTGGCCCGGAACAGCTAGAACATTTGGGCCGCCCTATTCAAAGTTCGCCTACGAAGCTTTTGTATGCCTTCTTGTAAGTGCCGGCGATGTTCTCTTGGATTTTTGGTAACTGCCTCTTAAAGGTTCGCAGCTGCCTTCGCGCAGTGGTTTGCACCTCATCGATCCAATCCTTCAGGTTGCCTGCCTGCTCTAATCGCTCGTACTCGTCAGAGACGATCGGAAACTGTCTCGCAGTGGCCCAGACTCGCTGCCACAACTCAATACTTTGCTTACGAGTTGGCGTGTTACCAGCAAAAAGTACGTAGCGGAAGACGATGTAAACGAAAATGACGGCCCGCTCCGGCGTCCTATCTCGCACGAATCCATTCAGGACCTGTGCCGTTACGAGTAATTCCGCCGCCTGTTTGAGAGGCGGCTCGAGACGATGCTTTAGATCATTGGGCGATGGCAAGCATGAGGGATCATTCGCCAGAAAACGCACCAGAAATTGAAGAAGGTCCTGGTTCTGCTGCAAGAATAGCGGTAGCGCGATGGCGAGCATCGCGGTCTCAGTCGAAACTGTGTCCGATACTTTAGCTTCCTTAAATTGATTTTCGGCCTCACTCATAACAGTTTCTATCCAATAAGATAACGGAGGAGCATGACTGCACGCAGAGCTTCAATAATACTCAAATACTCAAAAACGATCCGAGTGGCTGAGTCGACAATAGAAGCATTCGATATAATGAATACTTTTGTGTATTTAGAAACACTCGTCCGCAGTTTAGCTATATAGAAGGGGCATTATGGGAAGCATTGATCAGGTCGCCGTCCAGATTAGATTTGCCTTGGAACAACTCTCCACGAAAAATGCCCACCACGAGTTCGAGCATATTTGCCGGCATGTCACCAGAGCGAGGATTTGCAGCAACGTGCTGCCGGCGACGGGCCCCGTCGCACAGGGTGGTGACCAAGGGCGTGATTTTGAGACGTTTCGCTCATACCTCTCGACGAGTTCTCTCGCTGAAACATCCTTCGTTGGCCTTGTTTCGGACAAGCCGCTCGCGTTCGCCTGCACACTACAGAAGCTGAAACTCACACAGAAGATCAAGTCTGATGTGAAAACAATCATGGCATCCGGATCGACTGTTGAAGGAATACACTACTTTTGCAGTACCGATTTGCCGGTGGCAACAAGACATAAACTAATAGAATGGGCGCGAAAAACTTATTCTATTGAGTTGGAGATCCATGATGGCCAGTCTTTAGCTGAATTACTTTCCGGACGGGACGTTTTCTGGATCGCAGAAAAGTATCTGAGTGTGCCTAGTCAAATCTACCCGCGCTCTTCCGTGGATGACGGCGGGGAGTGGTACAGCCGGCAGCTCGAAGCGTGGAAGGAACGCTCCTTCCCTCCAACAAGTCATGCGGATTTCTCCACGCTCAAAGGAGCTGGTCGGCACGCGCTAAAGTCGGAGGAATTGAGACAGGATGTGCCGTTTTGGCTTCGCCTCATTGAGTCGTTCATCATTTCACCTTCTGATGAAGGCTTGAAGCGCCGTGCGATTTACGAGGTGGCGTTCTTATCGCTCAAGTCAATGAACACGCTCACGGGGCAGGAAGAACGGTTGCGCGAATATTTTGCGGCGATCCCCCACCTAGAGAACCCGGCAGATTTGGAAGATGCCTCGGCTATGATGAATTACTGCGCGGTGGTCGCTCATGAACGTAGCAGCGCGCTGACAGTTGAAGAAGTAAGTTTATGGCGTCAAATCTTGATTGACACCGTCGAAGAAAGACTCAAACGCAAAACCACCACGAACACTCTTTGTTTGCTGCTGGATCTGCGTGGATATTTGAGTACCTCAATCGATCCGCAGAATTTGATTCGGCCGAAGTTGGGTGATGCGATCGAGTGGTGGACACAATTACTAGATAAAGTGAAATCCGCTCCCCTTTACCCGCTTGAAAGATTGGCGGACCGGCTGACGGACTTCATCAGAATCTTTGACGAACCTGATGGTTACACGAAATTTGCTGAACGTCTTGACGCTCTGTTGGCAGAGAGATCTGGCGAATTCGTCGCTGCAGAAAAATGTTTCGATAGGGCGGTAGCGCTTTATGAAAAGGGGAATTTACGGGGAGCAATCAGTCAACTGCACCAGTCAAAAATAAAGTGGTTCGCGGCCGAGACCCTACAAAAATCACTGCAGTCGATTCTTTTTATTTCTCATTGTTATTCTGAGCTCGGCCTCCAACCCGCTGCAAAGTATTACGCCATGGCCGCAGCCTACATGGCCCTGAGATCTAATGACCCGAACGTGTCGGCTTTATCTGCCGCTGCACTCGCCGCCGCAGCTGAGTGTGACTATTTACAGGGTGCTTGGTGTGGCTTTATGGAACTGACTGACATTTACCTTCGTGCGCAAGCAGCGTTTCTTAACGACCCTGCCAATATGGAAAAGCATCAAGATCTTCAAAGGAGTGTGTTCTATGTTGTGATTGCGAGGATAATAACAGAGAGACTTGCCGCAGAGAACTTAGCCAATCTTGATGAGAGGATTAAGCACTGGGGTATTGAGGAATGGGTCGATGATCTGCGCGCTCAGATTCAACCTGTTTGGGATGGCCGCAGCGTCTCTATGATCTGGGATGTTCTCGCTCAGCAACTGAGCGGCATGCCTTTTAGCGACGTCGGGGAGGTCCGTGAGGTTTCGTGGTCTGCGTTGGGTTTGGGTTGGAGGGTAGCCTGGAAGAATGATTATGAGACAACCATCGCCGCAGAACAGTTCATTGCGATTCTGCAGATCTTCTTGGCCGAGCTCGCGGAAGTCGATTTGTGTCTTCTCAAGACAGACGTAGATATTGAACTTGCTATCTCGCTCAACGGTGAGCTGGATATGACGTCTCTCCCCTCAAATGCGGGGAGAAAATGGGGCATTTCATTGCCTTCTCCACTGGCCGATAGTGACGCCGAGCGTAGACAAGCTCAGGAAAACGCCTTTGCTGCTGCAAGCTCAATCCTCTATGAAGTCGCTCTTATTCCTGAAGCGAAATACTATCAAGCCCTGGGAGACTGTTTTCGCGATGGACTGCAATCAAAAATCATGGTGGTCCAATCATATGCGACTGTTTACCAAAACCTAACAACAGAAGACGTATTTGACCGCTCAGACAGGAAATCACGCCAACGACCGGCGCACTCATACGCAGTGCCTGTTTCCAACACTAGCGGTCTAAGCTGGCGCGGTGGTCCGGGCCCAGGCTACAGCCGGAAACGAACCGAGAGAATGCTAAAAGCACGATACTCCGGTTCTCTTCCACCGATTCGCCTCACCTTACCTAAACTGCTTGCCGACGACACCTTCAGGGAGATGATTCGGAAGCTCCGGTCGGAGGGGTGGCTCGATTGGCACATTCTGAATGCCCTGTCCAATATCATCGTTAACTACCGCGTGCTGCACACACCTGAGGCTCAAGAAAGTGAAGAGGCTGCAGACAAAATCGGTGCTGAAATGATGAACACCCACGAGCGTGAAGATGCGATGCCTGTTCCGATTACCGAGTTTTCGGAGGGCGAGATGCGCCAAGCATTAGCAGGTAGCATGATTCATACTCTACGTTTACTTGGACTTGAGTGTCGTCAGATGACACCCGATCTAAAAGCCATCGATGATTTCCTTCGCTTCCGGTACAACTACTGGAGCGATGACATCGAGCACGACGATCCGTTTCCGGAGATCGCGGCTGCGGCGACAACGCGGCTGTAATCTGATTCACCAAACGTATTTATGGTTAGTTGGCCATGAATGAGAGGTAACACATATGATGGAAATAACTGAAGTAGTGAACGCGGTTGTGCCCTACCTTATTATGGCCGCTCCTTACCTAAAACAGTTGGCCGGTTCCGCAGGGGAAGAAGCGGCAAAGCAAATTGGTAAGACAGCAGCTAACAAGCTGGGAGATAAGTCTTGGAATGTCGCACAAAGCATTTGGCAAAAATTGCGTGGAACAAAAACTGAAACAGTCATGGCAGTCGAGTCGGCGCTAACTAATCCCCAAGAGCACATTTCTCAGGAGACTCTTAGGTTTCATTTGAGCGAGGCGTTAAGTGACAACCCAAGTTTATTAAGCGAACTTGCTGAGATTCTGAGTCAAGCCAAGTCGACGAATATCGAAGGTTCAAGAAACGTCAACTTTGGTGAGCGGGCAAGCAATAACATCGTATTAACTGGCGATGGAATTGTTATCGGCGATCGCAACGTGAACCTGGTAAACAAGAAAAATGGGTAGTCGACCACATTGGACATTACACCTCAAACGTTAAGAGACGCCGCGGAAGGCAAACTCAGTGAAGCAGAGGTTGCGAAGCTGGTTGGTCGGATGCGAGCTTTACCTTTGTCAGAGGCCTCACAACTAGTTACAGAAGCCCGCATCCATATTGCTGGGGATGGTAATGTCATTGGCGATAACAACGTAAACATCGTCATCAAAGAGGAGGTCGCCCACGTACTCCGGAGCGTCCTCGAGCGTAGCCGCTCGCTCTTTCAATTACCGGCGCCAGTTGGAGATTTTGTCGGTCGTCAGAACGAAATTGAGCAATTGAGAATTGCCTTGAGCGCGGATGCCGATGAAATTATCTGTCTGTGCGGCATGGGTGGCATCGGCAAGACCGAACTAACAATACAAATAGCCCGTTTGCTGCGAGACAGATTCCCTGATGGGCAGTTGATGGTAAACATGCGCGGCACCAATGAGACGCCGCGAAAATCCGCCGATGCAATGGCTCAGTGTGTGCGCGCTCTCAGGGGCCTTGAGGGGAAGTTACCAGAGAACATCGATGAACTGGGCAATCTCTATCGTAGTTTATTGAGCGGCAAACGAATGCTGTTGTTCTTAGATAACGTAAGAGACGCCGCGCAGGTGACATCTCTGCGGCCGCCACCGGGATGCAGCATCCTTGTCACATCCCGTACTCCAATTGCAATGGCCGGCCTCAAGAACATTTTTCTTGAGGAGCTTTCTCCGGCTGAGGCGCGCGAACTCATATCCTCCATCGTAGTCGGCATTGATCTGACTGTAGCTGATGAAATCTGTGAACTCTGCGGATATCTTCCGTTGGCGATCCGTGCGGCTGGAAGCTTGTTGGCGGTAACGGCGGATTTAGACCCTTCCCGTTTTGTGAGTCAACTGCATGATGAACGGACGCGACTTGAGAACCTCGGAACAGAAGGCGTGGATATTAGTGTCAGGGCATCCTTCAATTTGAGCTACGCGAGTCTCTCAGCGGAGTCCGCTTCAGTGTTTAGGCAACTTGCTGTATTCTCCACCTCCTTTGACTCAGAGGCCGAGGAAATTGTTTGTAGAGATGAACACCATCGACAACTGAGCGATTTGTTACGGCGTAGTTTGGTTCTATTTGATAAGAACAGCAAACGTTATCGTTTGCACGAACTTGTTCGCATCTTTGGGAAATCTCTAGCCAGTAGTGAAGAAATCTCGAACTCGGAAAAGCGATTCGCTCAGCACTATCTGAATGTGCTTACTCAAGCAAATCAGCTTTATCTGCAAAGTGGGCCACCCCATTCGCAAGGATTGGACATTTTTGAGCGTGAGAATGAAAACATTCGACGCGGCTGGGCTTGGACTTCAAACCAACCAGAAAGTGCGGATGATGTCGCTCAGATGTGTTGGAGTTACACGACCCGGGGCGCCCAACTACTGCTCAATCGACTTCCGTCCAATGAACTAAAAACATGGTCTCGACGATCTATCTCAATTGCTAAGCAGTTCAACAATCGAGAAGCAGAACTGAACCCTCTGACTTTATTAGGCCTCGTTCATGAATCAAGAGGGGAATACAACTCTGCAGAACAGGTCTTTCGTGAGGCAATAGACCTTGCGAATGCATTGCAAGATTCCCACGGAGCCGCCCTAGTTTACCAGCACTTGGGTCGTGCACTGGCAGATTCAGGGAAGTTGTACGACGCCATTCAGAACTATGAACGCGCAAAGCAGATTTTGTGCGGTTTAGGTGAGCACGAAAAGGAAGGCAAAATTATTGCGGATATTGGATTAGCATACTCAGAGTTAAGAGAAACGAATCTAGCTATCGGACATCTTCAATCGGTAATTGATAGAGCTCGTAAGGAGGGAAATGAGTTAGAAGAAGCTAATGCGCTGGCAAATTTGGCGAATGTTTACGGCAAAAGAGAGCGCAAGAAAGCAATATCTCTGGATGAGCAAGCCGCGCAAATCTTTGAAAAGCTTGGTTACAAACATTGGGCGGCACAGGCATTAGGAACGTCCGGCCTGTGGCTCGTCGACATAGGAGAGTCAGTCAAAGGGATTCAGCGGATTGAACAATCTATTACTGTTCTTCATGAAATAGGAGACCGTCACCTAGAGGTCCTTGCTGTTGGGCAGCTTGGTGAAGCTTATATGACGCTAAACCAGCCGCAGAATGCGATCGCCGCATTCGATAGACAATTGCAGCTTGCCCGTGAAATAGGTGACAGACACCGGGAAGCGAATGCCTTAGGTGACAAGGGGATCATGCTGGCAACCGCTGGGCAAATAGATCTAGCGATAATTGCTTTCAATGAAGCCCGCAATGTCGCACAACTTACCGGTAATCTGAATCATGAGTTCAACACCTTATGTAAGGCGGGGGAGGCTTATGTAAAGGCTGGACGTCGTGTCGAAGCTATCAAGGCGTTTGAAGACCAAGTAGCGATAGGGAATTCAATGGGCATTGTCAGCAAGGAACTTCATGCGCTCAAACATCTCGCGGATTCATTTGCAGAGTGGGGTGATGTCGCGCGCGCAAAGGCGTATATGCAAGTAAGAGTCATTGTCAGCCGAAACAGCAAGGATGTACACGATTATCCTGATGCGTTATTTGAGTCTGCGACGTTTTTCGCCGGAATCGGAAAGGTAGAGGTAGCGATTTTACAAGCTGAATTTGCAACTAATGTGTTTGAATGTAACAACGATGCTTCCTGTGCTATGAAGGTACGCGTCAAGATCGATGAGTGGAAGGGAGCCGAAACGCAGGATAAACCCCGTAACTGCTCGAGATGAGAAATTGATCGATGTTGGGATAACACGGAGTGGGGTAAGACCGCTTCAATTTGTTGAATGGCAAGGGCGCTACGAGTACCCCACCTACTCGTAGCGCCTCTAAAAGCATTACCGATCCTTTGCCCCTCTCGGATCTATAACGCTCACTGTGAAGCGTTGGTACGTTCTATGTGGTGAGGTCACTATCTGGTGAGGTCACCAGCGCCCGACGCCCCCAGCCTCATGCGTCGCTGGGCATACGCGTGAAGCTGTCTCCCACTCTCATGCGTTGCGAGCGTGCGAGTCAGGCTTCTCAAATCTCAGGAATCTTCTCAGCGTAAAGTTGGCCTATGATTGCCGCAATCAGAATGCGCTTTAACAACACTTCAATCGAGACGCCAAGCCTATTGGCCCACTCGCGCAGGAACGCCCAATCTTTCGACTCAATATCGCTAGGTGTTAGTGTTACGATTGCGTAAGGGCTTTCGCCGTGAGTATGAGTGCGCGTGATAATATTATCCGGCATGGTCGATTCCTTTCCCTAAACCAGTTAGGAGTCGGCTGTGTAGGGTTGGCGAGTGTTACCAGCACTTGCCAGCCCGCTCTTTTGGTGCGGGCCACTATGGAATGTGGATTTTCGCTTGTCAAGGAAATTATGGCGACACGCCATAGTTTTTCAGAATGCCATACCTTGAGCTATGAAGATCATCAGCACGGCTGAGGCAGCGCGTCGGTTAGGTGTGACGCCTAATAGAGTGCGAGCGTTGATTGAGGCAAAGCGCCTGAAGGCGTTCAAGTATGGACGCGAGTGGCTGATCTATGTGAAAGACCTTGACGCAGTGAAGAATCGAAAGGTTGGGCGTCCGCGTAAGTCGCGCAAGAGCGCAAAACAATAATATCTCGCAGACTGTTTATCTGCCTCAATCTTTCAATAACGGGCTGTGCACGAATAGTGACTAAAAACGCGGACTTATTGTGCTGCTCTGAATGCATGTTGCGAACCTGCCTACCTCAGTCTGGTGTTTGGGAAGGAAATTGTGGGTTGGAAAGCATCGCTGGCTTCCGAAATCAAATTGTTAATTCGAGTTCGTCATCAATGAATTGTTCGACGGGAATTCCTACGAGGCGAGCATAGGATAGCAGAATCGTGAGCGGCGGTTCGTTTTTGTCCAGTTCGTACTTGGAGATGGTCGTATGGTCGATCAGAGCTTGAACGCCAAGTTGTCTGACCATCTCCCCTTGAGATACTCCTAAGCTCCTCCGAATTTGCAGGAGCTTCTTGGCAAGATATTTCGGACGGGGTCGCGAGTGTCCCATAGTTATTTGACTTTCGTAAAAGAAGTCGATCTGCGAATTACCGGTAATCGAGGATCTGTGGATTGTATAGCTCGTCTGCGAACTCAGTGATAAAGCTTGCCGCCTGTTCTCTGTTCTTGAATATAAACGCCGTATTGAAGTCTGTGGAGAACAGCCGCGGAATACCGGATATGTAACCTTGAAATGTCACTACTATTATTGCCGTCTCCGTTTCTCCACCTGCTGCATCAATCCGCCGCAGTCGTTCCAGCATTGCCTGACTGATCGCCTCAGCATAGAGTTCGTCCGCATTGGGAATGTGACCGACCTCTAACAGGTGAACGTTGGTGCCAAGAATCGCGAGCAAAGCTACTCCCGCTCCGTCAGTTCCTATTTCGGCATCTTCGGGCACATCCATTAACCAATCGAGCAGTTCATGTTTAGTCGTTGGCATTAGTTACCTCTCTTTCTTCTCGCGCAGAAAAGTTGACTCGAGGGAGTCTTGATCTCGCGGGGCCAACTCGCTTCGAGCCGGCACTTGAATCTGAGTGGCTCAGCCGCAAGTTGGCCCGCGATTGTTTTCCAGGTATCTATTTGGCTTTGACCTTCTCGATTAACGCGATCTCTTTGGTGAGCGCATCGCGAAAGCGCGTAAGGATGCTGATAAGCAAATTGATTTTGGCGAGGGATCGACGCCGCTCTCGCTTAGTGCCCAAGAAGAATTCAATCTGGACTCTGCGCCGACAATCGGCAATGGTAAGCATGTTGTGGCCCCACCTGTATTCGCCCTCGTTGGAGGATTCAACCTCAGCGAAGATATGCGACGTAAAACCCGTTGAGACAGGCGAGAGGAATGAACGCTTGCGAAGAGAGAAAACATTTTTCATATTGGCAACCTCGGAGGAGATGATTACGTGAAACCTCCGTGTCTCTGGGCAAAACGAATTGTATGAGAGACAGGGAGGCTGGATACGCCAAGAACGCAGCGTGCGGCTTATCTGGTTCAATGCATTAGCTTTGATTCTTATGGACCAGGACCGGCGTAATCTTTTTTGTTGGTGGTAACTCCAACGGAATAGCCGACAGCTACTTCCTCCCCAGGTGCGGGAGTTTGGTCGATAATCAATCCGGGTTGAAGGGTTGAATCGTAACGTGTCGCCAATCGTCGAATATTCAAGTTAGCGGCATGAAGCTTCTTCTCGGCGTCTTCAAAGGTCAGTCCTTTGAGCAATGGCACCTTGATTTGAGCTCGTCTAGACCGACGCTCCCGTTGGACGTCAAGTCTCAATGCCAATAGCGCAATTGCTGGCAACACGATGTACACAACCACTACCAGCGTCACAAGAAATCCGATAAGCAATTTGTATTTGCCTCGTACGGTGTAACCAACGAGGACACCAAGTAAAAATCTCATTACGACGGTTCCTTTTGGAGATCCTTAGTGAATCATCGACTCGGTAACCGCCTCTTTTTTTTATTGGTTATGTTGACGAATGTCGGTTGGAAGGAGAGCGTGAGGGCTTTTCAATTGAGAAGGATTGTTGAATGGTAAGAGATTGGCATTGACCGTGGTTCTTTTGTAATTGGTGGCGCAGTTGGGACGGCCGTTTTGAGGTTCGTGGCGTAAAACCGTCCCGGCTGCATTTTTTTTGTCTTTACGGACTTGTCCCGCGAGGGTTGGTGTCGGTGATGGTCACGCCAACAGCGTAGTTGTAGTCGACCTGTTCTCCAGGAGCCGGAGATTGGTCGACAATTGTGCCCGGTTGTTGTGGTAAGTCGTAACGCGTTGCCAATACACGGATGTTCAAGTGGGAATCCCGTAGTGTGGTTACGGCAGATTGGTAATCCAAACCTTTTATTGTGGGAACTCTTGTTTGTTTTGGTCTGGCCAGTCGTTCGCGGTGGACAGACAGGCCAAGGTACGTAAGGGCTATAGCCTGGGTCGCGAGTGAGAGAGCGGGCAACACGATATAGATCGTGATAAGAACGATGGTGAGGATTGTGATCAGTAATCTCTCCCTTTGTCGAAGGCTATAGCCAAGAAGGGTGCCGAGCAAGATTCTCATTTCTTTAATAACTCCTAAATTTTTTCATTAATGCGACTGGCGCTGCCCGCCTGTTTCTGCGTGTGGTTGTCCTGAGCAGAGCTGGCTCGTTAGATAAGTACAGAACTGATGCTTGTGCCGATCGGTCTGTTGACTGCCCCGCTACTCTGCTAGTCGAAAAACCATGAATGGATGAACGGTTGGTGTGAGTTGTGCCTAAGGTTTGAAATTCATCTCTTTCCAGAATTTCTTTACTTCTTCCAGAGCTTCATTTTCGAGGTTGGCATACCACTCTGAAACCGTCAAAGCGCTTAGTCCGATATTTGCGCGGACTGCATCATCGATCCCTTTTGGTCCATTCCAAACGATGATCTTGGTTGCGGTAGATAATCTGCGTTCTTTGGAATCTTTGTCGCGCTGAACAATCAATCTAGCGAGCTGCCGGCACACAGCAGAATTCGTTCTATGATCGGCATCAAAGGCGATTAGTAGATTGTATGGCCTTGCTGCTTCGATGATCTGATCATGAGAGCAACTTACTCCGGCCGTAGCGATCACGCGGGCTTTTGGCCGGAAGCTGATAAGTATTTCTGCTTTTAGAGCGCCCTCAGTAATAACGACCGTTTCGCCCGCCCGAAGCGTCTCGGGCGCGAAAGTAAAATGTATCGGTGTTCCAGAGCTCGTACCCCGGCGCTCTAGTGGCGATGCAAGCCACCGATATTTTTTCCCGCCGACAGATATGTCTCTTGCGTGCAATCTAATTTGACACGCTTGTATCAACCCTTTTCTATCTTTGTAAGGAATTACCAGGATGGGCATCAGATAGTTACGTGGTTTCCAAATATGGACCACTGTGGAATAGTCTTGCCAAAATCCTGGTATGCCTATTACTCCGGCTCCTGAGTACAATTTGGCGTAATGGGGAAAATGGTTGCGCACATAGTTACTTAAGATCCGCGCGAGACTTGAGCGTTCTCTTTTTGTCGGAGGCAATGCACCGTACCTGGTTGCTTGTTCTTCGAGCAGTCCTCGGGAAAGTAGACCTCCTGGGCCGGTGACAAGTTCCTCTCTGTAGTTCGACGCAGGAGTTATTCTTATCAACTCCTGAAAAACGGCGTCTCTAATTTCCAGAGGTGCCACAGGAATTGATTCGCGATCGGGAATCGTAATTGTAGGTGGAAACGTGAAGATTGGAATTTCGGTATGGACGTGTATGTTTCCGCCGTTGCGAGATGGACCGCGAGCGCCAGCACTGATTCGCATGCAGATGGAAGTACCTTCGTCGGTAGAAAAACCACAGTAGGTCGGTTTGCCGCATATCCGACAAGGACGTTTCTTGCTGACGCGCTTAAAGCCCCCTGAAACAAGAGTTCGTCGCGGAGCATAAATCGGCCTCCATTTATTTTGTTGAATCTCGGTAAGCATAGCGTTGCGAGCGCCACTTGCTGACCGCTCATAATTTTCCAAGGGTATATTAATTACCCTTCTGGCAGTGTATTTCTGCCGAATTCTGATCTCCACCATCGGAGCAATTTCACTTTATGACCGACAAGAATTTCATTTAATGACCGACAAATTTCACTTTATGACCGACAAATTTCACTTTATGACCGAACCCACAGGTGATAACAACCCTGCAGGGCCGGCCACTAAGCTTGCTGAATGAGCGTTCATTCAGTATTATGCCGGGACGGTAAATTGGCGGGTGGAGTGTCGGCAGGAGGAGTGGGAAAGGAATGAGGATTGAAAGGGCGGCGGTGATTGGGGCGGGGACTATGGGGGCGCAGATTGCCGCGCACCTCGCGAATGCCGGGGTGCCGACGCTGTTGCTCGATATTGCCCCGCGTGAGTTGACGCCCGAAGAACAGGCGAAGGGGTTCAAGCTCGAAAGTGCGGTGGTGCGGAACCGGATTGCGCGTAGCGGTCTCGAGGGCGCTGTGAAGGCCAAGCCGGCCGCGTTTTTTGTGCCGGAGCTTGCTTCACTCGTCACGCCCGGAAACCTCGACGACGACCTCGCAAAGATCAAAGACTGCGATCTGATCGTCGAAGCCATCATAGAAAATCTCGATATCAAACGCTCGCTTTTCGAGCGCGTCGATCAGCATCGCCGTCCGGGTTCGATTGTCGCCTCAAACACCAGTGGTATTCCAATCCACCTCCTGGCTGAGGGCCGCTCTGACGACTTCAAGCAGCACTTTCTCGGCGTTCACTTTTTCAATCCGCCCCGTTATCTGCACCTGGTCGAAATCATCCGCACTGAGTGGACCAAGCCGGAAGTCTCCTGCTTCCTGTACGGATTTCTCGATCAGCGTTTGGGGAAGGGCGTCGTACCCGCAAAGGATCGTCCCAACTTTATCGCCAATCGCATCGGCACCTTCGGCGCACTGTTCACCATCAAGACGATGCTTGACGACGGTTATTCGATCGAAGAAGTAGATCGAATGACAGGACCCGCGGTGGGCCGCCCGAAGAGCGCTACCTTCCGAACGTTTGATTTGGTCGGACTGGACGTCTTTACGCACGTCATCAAGAACCTTTACGAAGCGCTTCCTGAAGACGAAGAGCGCGCGATGTTCGTCGTCCCTGAAATGCTGGGCAAGATGGTCCAGCAGGGCCTGCTGGGAAACAAAACCAAAGCCGGCTTCTACAAGAAACAGCAGGGTCAAGGCGACAAGCGCGAGATTTGGACCCTCGACACTGCCACTCTCGACTACCGCCCGTCAGAAAAAGTCAAACTCCCTTCGCTCGAGATGGCGAAGAACATCGAGGATTTACCGGAACGCATCAAGACACTGACCTGGGGCAAGGATCGCGCCGGCGCCTTCCTGTGGAAGACGCTCTCGAAGACGCTCTCTTACGCCGCCAAACGTATCCCTGAAATCGCCGACAATGTGGTCGAAGTCGATCGCGCAATGCGCTGGGGCTTTGGTTGGGAACTGGGACCGTTCGAGGTGTGGGACGCGATCGGCGTCGAGAAGTCAGTGGCGCGCATGAAAGAGGAAGGAATGACGGTGCCGGCGAACGTCGAACGGATGCTCGCGTCCGGCGCCACATCGTTCTACAAGAAAGAAGCCGGACAACAGTCTTACTTCGACTTCGCGAGTCTCAAATACGTTCCGCTGTCAGATCCGCCAGGCGTCCTGATACTAAAATCGATCAAGGATCGAACGGGCGTTATCAAGAAAAACGCCGGTGCTTCGCTGATTGATATTGGCGATGGCGTCGCGTGTCTCGAATTTCACTCGAAAATGAATGCGATCGGCGGCGACACGCTTCAGATGTTGAAGTCCGCGCTCGCG
>Ga0134124_10002172_pt1 | contig 15820 bp, 9 predicted proteins | sample KB304_FD_96880 | JGI IMG/M metagenome (GOLD analysis project Ga0134124, IMG submission 96880) | Terrestrial soil microbial communities without Nitrogen fertilizer from Kellogg Biological Station, Michigan, USA - KB3-0-4 | ecosystem: Environmental > Terrestrial > Soil > Unclassified ...
CCTTGCCGTTCCTTCCCCATCGCGCGCGCCGATCGACAAGAATGCCACAAGGTACCAAACGGACATTTCCAAGCGCAGGTGAGACTGGCAAAGCGTCGGCGCCGGACTCGATATCGTCCGGAGACCGACAGTCACCGCCCCGCGAGCGCCGCCCTTCGCCCCGGGGTGTTCACCCGTTCCGCGTCGGGCCCGCCGGCCGTTGAGGGCAGGACGCCGCCGACCACCAGCCCGGCGCCGAACACCTCGCCGGCACACCGAGCCGCTCGCCGAGCATGGCCGCCGACGCGGATAGGCCGATCAACGCCGCCGCCACCGATCGCACACCCTCCGCCGTCTCCCAGTAGTCACGCACCGCCCAGCGCGAGTTCGGCGTGCGGCTCGTCGAGCCCCGAGGCCGGGGCATCCGGCTGACAGAGGCGGGCCCCCTGCTGGCTGGCGGACGCGGGCCGGGACGTCGCCCGCGTGCTCGCCCAGGCGCAGGCCCGCTTCGACGAATTCCGCGGCGAGCCGGCGGGCGTCGCCACGACGCTGCCGGCCCCGCCCTGGATCTCAGCTCGGAGTGGACGCCGCTCCCGACCAGGTGATTCCGTGAAGGATCACTGAGCAGATGTGACGCCGGTCGCAGCATGGCGCATCGTCGGACCCTCCATCGCTCGGGGCAGGTCAGCGCCGACTACTCTCAGCAGAGGACTACAGCTAGGCCACGTCGCGGACAGTTTGTCAGCGTCCGGCGAGTGATTCGCGCGGTGTGAATGTTGTCGTGTCCGAGGTCAGGCCGCGGCAGGAACGGAGACGACAACGGAGACGACAACCACACCGACAACCGCGGCGGGTCAGGCGATTCCGATCCCGGCCCAGACGGCTAGCGAACCGCGCACCGATCCGGAGTCCCTCGTAGCCGGTGTCCTGGACGATGTCGCGCATCTTCTGCCCGAGCAAGCGCCGCTGAGTTTCTTCGTGCATCACAACACGCTGCACGCATTCGAGAATCTCCCTTTTCAGGACGCTGTTGTCCGTGCTTCCGAGGTGCTGGGAACACAGCCTTTCCAGAGCGAGCAGGCGTTCGCCGAGCAGCTGCGCAGCGGCCGGATCCGCGAGGACGACGTACGCGCTGTCCTCGCCGCCCACGACGAGGTTGACGACGACGTCGAGGTGGTGCCCGGCGGGCCGACTCTGGGCGAGTTCCGGTTCCGTCGTCTGACCACCTTGTTCGAGATCCCGCGCGGCGCCGGGCTGCGCTGGCTGTTGGGCGAGGGCGACGTTCGTCATCGCTGCCACCCGCTGGTGGACGACGCCCGCCGGGCCGCGCTGCGTCGCCAGGCCGGGCGGATCTTCGAACCACATGAGGGTGGCGGCCAGGGCACCGTCGGTTCCCCCGGTGCCGGTGACCGGCCGGCGCTCGGCGGTTCTGAAGATCAGCACCAGGCTCGGACTCGCCGCCTCGCGACCGGCGGTCGCGGACCGCGTCACACCAGCCCGGGCCGCCAGGAATCGGCACGGAGCTCATCCCGGCGCCGGGCCACCCGGACCGCGGCGCGATGGGGGCGCTCGCGGTGGGCAGGGCATGGTCAGGCGTTCTCCGGTCAGCCGACGCCCAAGGCCCGGTTGCTGGCGGAGGTCTGGGACGCCTTGGAACGCCAACGCCCCCCGGCGGCCGCTGTCGCCGCGCCGGCACGGCGGCGCGACCAGATCCTGCGTCTGCTTGGCGTGGACACGGATGAGTTCGTGCATCCGGTACTGATTCGATTGTGCTCAGCTTTTCTTGACCAGGGCATTGCGTACTGGCGGATGCCGGACCGTGAGGCCGGCTTGTTGGGCGTCTTCCGGAGGCTGTTCGGCCTGCCGACTGATCGGCCTGACCCGGTCTGGCGCGGCCTCGATGTGGTTCTTCGCGAGCAGGCGGCGCAGGAATGGACGGCGACACGGACCGTGGTGTGGGCGCTTCGTGCGTTGCAGCTACCCGAGTCGGCCTGGCCCGAGGCGATCCAGGCGAACCTGCTGTCCCTGCGAGGCTGGGCCGGCATGGTACGCCAGTTCGAGGTCCGGCCCGACCGGGTTCCGACGCAACCGTCACCTGCACGGCTCGTCGACTTCCTCGCCGTGCAGCTCCTGCTCAAGGTGTTCGCCACCCGGTATGTGCTGACCGAACGTGTCGGCCCGGGGGCCGAGCCAGCCGATCTTGGCCCGCTCGGCCCTGTCCCGTCGGCTCCATCGCCCGCCACCGCGACCGCGGCCAACGCGTCGACCGCCACGTCGGTGGTGACCGGCTCGGACGCGTCCGTAGCCGCAAAGGGGTTCGAAGAATCCAATCGCGGGACGCACGCTCTGCCTCCGTCCGCGGTCCACGTCTTCGATCACGCCGGCGTTGACACGGCGTTGGTGTACGAGGCGTTCGTGCTAGCTCAGCTGATGGATGTCGATCTCGGTCTGCTCACCGAGGACCGGTGGGCCGGCGCCTGGCTGCGGGCGGTCGCCGATTTCGACGAGCGGCGACGCCGCTGGCTGCTGCACCAGGCGTATGAACGCCGATACCGGATGACCATCCTGGACGCGCTGTACACACACAGCCTGAATTCCGCTGCGCCTGCGGAACCCGATGCGCCGCACGCCGATTTCCACGCGGTCTTCTGCATGGACGAACGGGAGGAGTCGCTGCGCCGGCACCTTGAGGAGCACTGCCCGGCGGTGCGTACCTACGGTGCCGCCGGTTTCTTCGGCGTGGCGATGGCCTACCAGGGTCTGGACGACGTCCGGCCGCGTGCGCTGTGTCCGGTCACGACGACTCCGCGACATCTCGTCGTGGAACGGGCCGTGGACGAGACCGAGCACGCGGCCTACCGCCGGGCGATGCGCCGCTATGGACACGTCGGGCACCTGCTGTCGACGGCCCGCGGAACCCTCGGCCGCGGCGCGGCCCTGACCGCGCTCGCCGGTCTGACCTCGACCGTGCCGCTCGTCGGCCGGTGCCTGTTCCCGCGAACGGCCGAACACTGGGCGCGTCACCTCCACCACAGGGTGGCGCCGCGTCCGCGAAGCAGACTCGTCCTCGAATGCCCCGACGACGTCGAGCCTGTCGGTAACAACCCGGTTGTGGCCGCGGCGTGCGCACCGTCGGGCGCGGCGTCCGGCGCGCTGGTGCCGGGGGTCGGGTCGGCGCCGCTGCGGCTGGGTTACACGGTCGCGGAGATGACCGACATCGTGGCGACGATGCTGGCCAACATCGGCCTGACCGGCACCGTGTCGACAGCCGCTCCAGGAGCCACGACGCCCGGGGCGACGGCCGCTGAGCGGGCCGGTTCAGGCACGGAGCGGCTCGTTCTGATCGTCGGTCACGGATCGTCGAGCCTGAACAATCCCCATGAGGCTGCCCACGACTGCGGTGCCACCGGTGGCGGCCAGGGCGGGCCAAACGCCCGGGTGTTCGCCGCGATGGCAAACCACCCCCGCGTTCGCGACGGTCTCGCCCGGCGGGGCATCCACCTCGATTCGAGGATCTGGTTCCTCGGCGCTTACCACAACACCTGCGACGAGTCGATCGACTACTTCGATACCGATCTTGTGCCGGACGGATTCCGCCCGGCCCTGAACCGGCTCCAGGAGGCTATGGAGGCGGCCCGCCGGCTGGACGCGCAGGAACGGTGCCGGCGCTTCGAGTCGGCGGCCACCGACCTCGACGCCGACCAGGCGTTGGCCCACGTCCAGGAGCATGCCCGCGATATCGGCCAGCCACGGCCGGAGTACGGGCACGCCACGAACGCCGTCTGTGTGATCGGACGGCGGTCCCGGACCCGCGGGCTTTATCTGGACCGCCGTGCCTTCCTCGTCTCCTACGATCCGACGACGGACCCGGACGGTGAGGTACTCACCCGATTGCTGTTGTCGGCCGGTCCGGTCGGCGCGGGAATCAACCTGGAGTACTACTTCAGCTTCATCGATCCCGCGGGGTACGGCAGCGGGACGAAGCTGCCGCACAACATCACCGCGCTGGTCGGCGTGATGGACGGGCATGCCTCCGATCTGCGCACCGGCTTGCCCTGGCAGATGGTCGAGATCCATGAGCCGATGCGCCTCCTCGTGATCGCCGAGGCCGAACCGGACCTCCTCGCCCGCCTGCTGCGTGACAATCCGGGGCTGGATCGGCTGGCGTCGGGCGGCTGGATACAGCTCGCCGCCTGGGACCCGCGGGGACCCGACATCCATCTGTATGTCGACGGCACGTTCCGCCAGCACCAGCCGGAAGACCTCGCGCTGCCGGTGGTCACCCGTTCGGTGGAGTACTACGCCGGCCATCGCGGGCATCTCGGATGCGCCGCGGTTCTCGCCGCGCCGCCAGCATCCGGTGCGGACGGGCTTACCACGGCGCGACACCCGGACCCCGACCGAAGGGCCCGGCGTCCTGCCACCAGCCCGCCCGGCCTCACGACCGACGACCAGGCGATTCACGATCAGGCTGGCGATCGGCCGGGCGACGCGCGGCTCACACCATGAGGAACACACTCACGGCCCAGCTGTCCACGGGCACGAACAGTGCGGTCGGCACCGGATTGCTGCCGGCCACGGTCGCCTTGCCGGCCGCCGGGGTCGCCGTGCAGGCCCTCGCCTCGTGGTTCGGGCGGCGCCGGTCGGAACGGGCCACCGTCACGATCGTCGCCGTCGTGTTCGGCACCGTCGCACTGGCCACGGCCGTCCTCGGCCTGACCCTGCTGATGACCGATCGCGGCGTGATCGACGTTCGGCTCGGTACCTGGTTCGAGTCGCCGGGGCATGCCTGGCGCTGGCGCCTGGTGGCCGATTGGCTGTCCGTCCCGTTCGCGCTGTCCGCGGCGGCGCTGATCGGACTGATCGGCGCGCTGTCGAGCCGGTACCTTCACCGCGAGCCCGGATTCTTCCGCTTCTATCTGCTGCTCACGCTGTTCGGCGCCGGGGTCGAACTGGTCGTGCTTGCCGGAAGCCTGGCCGTCGTGTTCGTCGGCTGGGAGCTGGTCGGGCTGTCATCGGCTCTGCTGATCGCCTTCTTCCATGAACGGCGTGGACCAGTGCGGCACGGGCTGCGCGCGTTCCTGACCTACCGGGCCTGTGATGTCGGGCTGCTGGCCGGGACCGCACTGCTCGGCGGCGCGGTCGGATCGGTGGACCTGGTCAGCCCGGCTACGCAGGCGACGGGCTGGACGGGCCAGCTCGGCGGGACGGACTGGGCGCAGGTCCCGGTGCCAGCCTCAGCGGTGAGCGCGACGACCGTGGCGCTGCTGCTGGTCCTGGCCGTCGTCGGCAAGTCGGCCCTGGTGCCAGCGAGTGGCTGGCTGCCGCGGGCGATGGAGGGACCCACCCCGTCTAGCGCGATCTTCTACGGCGCGATCTCGGTGCACCTCGGACCGTACCTGCTGCTACGCAGCCACGCCCTGCTCGACGCGGCCCCAGCGGCCCGGGTGGCCGTCGTCCTGCTCGGTCTCGCGACTGCCCTGCACGCCACCATCGTCGGCCGCGTGCAGTCAGACATCAAGAACGCCCTGGCCTACGCGTCCATGACCCAGGTCGGGCTGATCGTCGCCGAGATCGGTCTGGGCCTGAACCTGCTGGCCATCGCGCACATTCTGGGGCACGCGGCGGTACGCAGCGCGCAGATTCTGCGCTCACCGAGCCTGCTGCACGACCGGCACCATCTCGAACAGGCGATGGGACGGACGCTGCCGCACACCGGCCGGCATCTCGAACGGCTCGTCCCGGTCCGCTGGCAGCCACCGCTGTATCGATACGCGCTCGAAGGCGGCCACCTCGACGTCTGGTTGCGCCGCCTGAGCGCCCCGCTCGCCCGGCTGCTCCAGGCGATCGACCGGGTACAGCGGCGCGTGGCCGACCGGATCGGTGGCGCTCGCAGTGGCACGACCCCCGGTCTGACTCACCTCGACCTCACCGGTGGTCACCATTCCTCCGGCCTGCTTGCCGCGCACCGCGTGGCTCCGGGGAGAGCCGCGCCACGCGGCACGGGAGCGCAGGACACCGCGCAGCGTGGCACAGCGGCCGGCAGCTCAGTCGGCGGGAGTACACCGGTGCGCGGGGGGGCCGGCCGAAACGCGCCGGCGGACGATGTCGTTTCCGAGGGGCGCTGATGACAGTGTCGCTCGGCCCGCTGCTGGCCGCCGTCCTGCTGCTGCTCGGCGCGGGTGATCTGGCCCGCCGACGCCTCGATGCCAGGCGAGCACGGGCGCAGGCCACGGCCTGGGCGGGCGTCGCGCTCGCGATGATTGTCGTCTGCGTCCCGTTGGCTGGACTCCTCGACAGCGCACTGGCCGACGCCGGCTACACAACGGCCACCACCCTGGCCGCGGGATGGGCCCGGTGGACGCCACTGGCCACCGGGCTGGCCGGACTGGTCGCGGTCGCGCTGGCGCCGATGCGTACGCACACCCCGAGCACGTTCGTCCACATCCTGGTGGTGCTCGCCACCGGGCTGGCGGCTACCGCAACCGGCGAACCGCTCGTGATCGTGGCACTGTGGGCATTGGCCTCCGCCGCTGCGTGGCGTCATCTGCGCGATCGCCTCGGTTCGCGAGGACCGGCTCGGCTCTTCGCCCTTCACCAGGTGTCCGGCATCACGCTGGCCACCCTCGGGGTGACCGTCCTCGCTGTCCACGACGCGCCGTCATGGGCGCGCACGCTCGGCACCGCGGCGATCGTCGCCGCCGTCACCGCCCGGCTAGGCCTGCTGCCACTGCACCTGTGGGTCTCCGGGCTAGTGGAGTCGGCGCCGATGGGCCTGGTCGTCGTGTTCCTCACGGCTCCTACCGCCCCGATGCTGCTACTCGCCGACGGTGTGCCAAGACCCGGTACCGGACTGCTCGTGATCGGCGCGGTGTCCGCCCTGCTCGGGAGCTTGCTCGGGCTCGTCCAGCCAGACGCCCGGCGCGGTCTGAGCGCCGTAGCCGTCAGCGTCCCAGGGATGGTCATGTGCGGCCTCGCGGACGCGACACCGACAACCGTGGCCGGCGCAGTACTGGCCTGGCAGGTCTACGCCGTCGGGATGGCCGGCACCCTGATGGTGCTGTCGGCCACCGAGGCACGCCGAGGGCCCATGACCATCACCGCGGCCGGCGGCAGTTTCACGCGTACCCCGAAGCTCGCCGTCGCCTTCCTGCTACTCGGACTCGCCGTCGCCGGATTCCCAGCCACCCTGGGGTTCGTCGGTGAAGATCTCCTGGTCGACGGAGCCCGCGAATCATCGTCCTTGCTGATGCTGGCACTCATCGTCGCGACGGCGGCCAACGGGGCAACGGTCGTGCGCTGGTTCTTCACCGGATACACCGGCCGACGCGACCACCTCGGCGAGCCCGATCTCACCACCCGCGAACTCTGGGCGGTCACCGCCGCCCTCACAGCACTGCTGGTCGGCGGTCTGGCCCCGGGAGGGCTGGTTCCGAACGGCCCCGCTCCGCACCGCCCGGGGCCAGCCGGCGGCACGCACCACACAAACACGGCCACCACTCGACACGCCCCGTAGATACGCCGGCTCGACGAGCATCGCCGGACGCAACCGGTCGAAATCAAGGGGACCGGCAGCGCGAACACGGCAAGATTCACCAGTCCGCATTGCCTGGAAACCGACAGTCACCGCCGCGCGGACCACGCGGCGCGGCTCGCCGTCCGGCACGTCCTCGACTGCTTCCGACGTCACGGCGCCGCCGGCGCCGCCCGCCACGGCGCACGGCGGCAGGCCGGCGCGTCAGATCCGGCTGGCGCCGACGACGAGCCAGCGGGAGCCGGCGGCCCGTAGCGAGAGGGTGGCGGCTCGCGCGGCGAGGTACCCGAGCGCGAAGGCCCCCATCAGGCAGATCACGGCCCACCGGCCGTGCGGCGGCCACCGTAGGATCGCGCCGGCCAGCAGCGCGAACACGGCGAGGTTCACCAGTCCGCTCCAGGCGAGGTAGCGGTTGTCGCCGGCGCCGATCAGGACCCCGTCGAGGACGAAGACCAGCCCGGCGAGCGGCTGCGCGACGGCGAGCACGAGCACCGCGGGCACGATGAGCCGCGCGACCGCGGCCGAGCTGGTGAACGCCGGCCCGAGCAGCCGGGAAAGGCCGGCGAGAAGCACAGCGAGGACGACGCCGCCACCAACGCCCCAGCCGACACAGCGGCGCAGCACCACCCGGGCCGCGGCGGCGTCGCCGGCGCCGAGCCGATCGCCGACGAGCACCTGCGCGGCGATCGCGAGCGCGTCCAGGGCGAAGGCGGTGGCGGTGAACAGGGTCAGCGCGACCTGGAACGCGGCGAGCTCGTCGGACCCGAGCACGGTGGCGGTGTAGGTGACCAGCAGCAGCGCGGCGCGCAGGCTCGCTGTGCGCAGCAGCAGCCAGAACCCGGCCTTCGCCCCGCGCAGCAGGCCATGCCCGCGCGGCCGCCCGCCGGCACCCGCCCGCCGGGCGTGGCCGGTGACGACCAGGAGGTAGGCCGCGACCATCCCCCACTGGGCGAGCACCGTTCCCGTCGCGGAACCGGCGATCCCCCAGCCGGCGCCGTAGATCAGCGCCGCGTTCAGCGCGGCGTTCACCCCGAATCCGAGCGCGGCGACGACGAGTGGGGTGCGGGTGTCATGCAGGCCGCGCAGCAGCCCGGCGCAGGCGTAGACCAACAGCATCGCTGGCAGGCCCGCCATGGAGATCGACAGGTACCGGGATGCCTGGGCGTCGACCGCCCGGTCCGCGCCAAACGCCCCGACCAGCAGCGGCGCCAGCCACCAGCCCGCCACGGCGAGAGCCGTGCCCAGCCCGGCTGCTAGCCACAGCCCGTCAACCCCCGCGGACACCGCGCCCCGCTCGTCCCCCGCGCCGCGCAGCCGGGCGACCGTCGGCGTCGTCGCGTATGCGAGGAACACCATGAGGCCGACGGCCGTCTGCAGGATCGACGACGCGACGCCCAGCCCGGCGAGCTGCGCCGCGCCGAGATGGCCGACCATCGCCGTGTCGGCCAGCAGGAACAGTGGCTCGGCGACGAGCGCCCCCAGCGCCGGCACCGCCAGCCGCACGATCGCCCGGTCCAGCCGCGAGGGCGCCGCGCCTGCTGACGCGCCCGCCTGGGTCTCCCCCGTCACCTCCACACGGCGAGCCTGCCTGCCGCCAAGGCCCGCCGGGGGCGCCGATGACCAGCCTCACGTTTCCCGGGGACACGGCTCCCGGCGGCACTGCCGGCGCAGGGCACCTCATGCGGTGCCCGGGACCGGTGAAACGATCGTCGCCGGTCGGGTCGCGCCCAGCGTCGCCGCGCGGGTCGGTAAGGCGCCGTTGGGTGGGTATGTCGCGCTTGCGCGGTACGCGTGTGGACGCGTTCTGGGGATGTGGGGTGGGTCTGGGATGGCGGTTCGACAGCCAAGGGACCGGGCGGTCGGGCACGGTCTGGTAGGGGCGTCCCCCCTGGGCGCGGAGTCGGCACCGGTCGAAACGGTGCCAGACCCGGACCGCGAGCCAGATTCGGACCGCGAGCCATTGCGGGCGGGGACCGCCAAGGCGCGCGACCGGCTCGACGACGCGGCCGTGTTGTGGACGCTCGCCGACCGGGTGCTCGCCGGCGAGGACGCGGCCCGCGCCGAGGTGGCCCGGCTTTTCCAGATGGCGCGGGCCGCGCTCGCCCGGCGCGGCCTGGAGACCATGGACGTCGAGCGGCTGAAGGACACCTCGACCGACAAGCTGCCGCTGCTCGCGCTGCGGCGCGCCGGCTACCGGTCCGTCGCCGACCTTCTCGACGAGCGGCCGGAGGACGTCGACCGGCACCCGGGCGTCGGGATGACGTCGGCGAAGCGGGCGATCGCCGCGGCCCGCGCCCTCGACGAGGCCGCCCAGGAACGCCTCGGCCTGCGGATCGAGCTGGACCCGCGGGATGGACGGGCGACCGACCTACTGCGCTGGCTGCGCCGCGCGGTGACGCTCGCCGACACCCTCGACGACGTACGCACGCCGGCCGGGGGGCTGGCGGACGGCCTGCCGGCGCTGCTGACGGCGGCGGCGCCGGCCCGGGGCCGGGTCCGGCTGTTCCTGACAGGCCCGCGTCGCCGCGAGCGGGCCCGCGAAGCCCTCGCCCAGGTGGGACAGGTCCTGGATGACGCCGGGTCGGGCGGGATCATCGGCGCGCTGGCGGCAGCCGACCGGCTGCTGGGCACGGCGCCGGACGACACCGGCGTCTGGGGTGACTTTGAGCGCCGGGCGGTCCGGTACTACGGCCTGCTCGGCGAGATCGTCGGCATCCGTGACACCGTCGACGCGGGCGCCGGTCAGCTGCCGGCGGACATCGCCGCGCGGGTGCGGGAACAGCGGTTGGACGGCGCGTTCCGGACGGTCTCGCTGCGCGGGTATCAGGCGTTCGGCGCGAAGTTCGCGCTCGCGCAGCGCCGGGTGATCCTCGGCGACGAGATGGGCCTGGGAAAGACCATCCAGGCGATCGCCGCGATCGCCCACCTGCGGGCGCTCGACCAGACCCATTTCCTGGTCGTCTGCCCGGCGTCGGTGCTGGTGAACTGGCTGCGGGAGATCTCTCGGCACAGCAGGCTGACCGCCCACCGACTGCACGGACCGGACCGGGCCGACGCGCTGCGCCGCTGGCTGGCCGAGGGCGGCGTCGCCGTGACCACGTTCGACAGTCTCGGCGCGCTCGCCCTCCCGACGGCGCTGCGGGCACGCGTCGACGTACCCGCCCAGCGGACCAGGACCCGCCGTCGCCGGACCGGCGCTGACGGGCTGTCGGGCCCGCGGATCGCCATGCTCGTCGCGGACGAGGCGCACTACGTGAAGAACCCGGCGACGAAGCGGGCCGAGGCCCTGCGGGCGCTGACCGGGCGCGCCGACCTCGTCGACCGGGTGCTCTTCCTGACGGGCACGCCCATGGAGAACCGCGTCGAGGAGTTCCGTCGCCTCGTCGGCTACCTCCGCTCGGACCTGCTGCCGGTGAACCCGGCCACCCGGCGGCCGGGGCAAGCCCCGGAGCTGTCTCCCGCCCGGTTCCGGGCGCTCGTCGCGCCCGTCTACCTGCGTCGCAACGCCCACGACGTGCTGGCGGAGCTGCCCGAGCGGGTGGCGACCGACGAGTGGGTGGAGCGCGGCTCGCGCGCGGAGCAGACCGCCTACCGCAGGGCGGTGCTCGACCGCCAGTTCATGGCGATGCGCCGGGCCGCGTTCACCGCCGACCCAGAGCATTCGGCGAAACTTGACCGGCTGGCCGACCTGGCGCGGGAGGCCGCCGAGAACGGCCAGCGGGTCGTGGTCTTCTCGTTCTTCCTGGAGGTGCTGGACGTCGTGGGCCAGCGGCTGCGCGCGGACCGGGCGTGCGGCCCGGTGTTCGGGCCGATCACCGGCTCGGTCCCTGCCGAGGAACGCCAGCGCCTTGTCGACGAGTTCGGGCAGCAGGCCGCGCCCGCCGTGCTGCTCAGCCAGATCGTGGCCGGCGGCACCGGGCTGAACATGCAGGCGGCGTCGGTGGTCATCCTGTGCGAGCCGCAGCTGAAGCCCACGCTGGAGGAGCAGGCCATCGCGCGGCTGCATCGGATGGGCCAGGTCAGGACGGTGCGGGTGCACCGGCTGCTGACCCCGGACAGCGTCGACCAGCGGCTTGTCGAGATCCTCGCGTCGAAGCGGCAGGAGTTCGACAGTTACGCCCGGCGCAGCGACCTCGCCGACGCCGGCCCGGAGGCCCTTGACGTGTCCGACGAGGCGCTCACCAAGCAGGTCGTCGAGGCCGAGTACGCCCGGCTGGCCAAGGGCGAGCACGTCGGCACGTAGCCGCGCGACCCGGCCGAATCGGCACCGCGCGCACTGTGGCGCCGGCGTACGACGCCAGCTGGCCGATCGGGAGCACCGGGTCAGTACCACCGCTGCCACTCCGTCGGCTGCGTGCTCCGGCCTCGCCCTCACGACCTCCGAAATCACGACCTCCCAGATCGACTTCGTCGATCCGGCAGGAACCCCGTTCGCCGATTCCGCAGGGACCCCGACGCTCCGGCGAGACGACCTCCCAGATCGGCTTCGCCGATCCGGCAGGGACCCCGTCCGCACGCCGCCTCCTGCGTGTCAGTCTCCTACTCCTACTTCGCGGGCACCCGCAGGAACAGCCGGCGCGACCAGAGGTAACCCAGCAGCGCGATCAGCGCGCACCAGCCGATCGCGAGCCACAGGTCGGAGCCCGCCTGCGCGCCCGTGACGAGCGCGCGAAGAGAGTTGATCATCGGAGTGAACGGCTGGTACTCCGCGAACTGGCGCAGCCCGGCCGGCATCGCGTCGGTCGGCACGAAGCCGCTGCTGATGAACGGCAGCATCACCAGGAACAGCGGGGTGTTGCTGGCGGTCTCGACGCTGTCCGCGGCCAGGCCCAGGCCGACGGTCAGCCAGGTGAGCGAGAACGCGATGAGAACCAGCAGCCCGATCGCGCCGATCCAGCCGAGCGGACCCGCCTCAGAGCGGAATCCGAGCAGGAACGCGAACCCGGTCACGATCACCACGGCGAAGCCGGTCTTGAGGACGGCGCCCAGCACGTGGCCAGTCAGCACCGCCGCCCTGGCGATGTTCATCGTGCGGAACCGGGCGATGATCCCGGTGGTCATGTCGGTCGCGGTCGAGATCGCGGTGCCGAGCGCGACGCTGGCGACGGTCATGATCAGGATGCCGGGGGTGATGAAGACCAGGTAGTCGCCGCGGCCGCCGCCGCCCTGCCGGCCCGGCAGGCCGGCGCCCAGGGTCCCGCCGAACACGTAGACGAACAGCAGCAGAAACAGTATCGGCTGCGCGATCAGCATGATCGACAATGAGGGATAGCGGCGGATGTGCAGCAGGTTGCGCCGCAGCATAGTCGCCGAGTCACGGACGGTGTAGCTGGTGCTCATGCGGAGATCCCCTCGGATACTGGCGCCCTGGATACTGGCGCCTCGGTCGCAGGCACCCCGGACGCGGGCGCTTCGGAGACGCGGCCGGTGAGCGCGAGGAACACGTCGTCGAGGTCGGCGGTCCCGACCGTCAGGCCGGCGATGCCGTCATCACCCACACCGCCGGCGGCGAGGCTGTCGAGCACACGGCGCAGCCCGGCGATGCTGCCGTCGTGGGGAAGCTGCAAAGTGAGGGCCTCGGCGTTCGAAGCGGCGCCCGGGTGCGTCGCCGCCGCCGCGGCCAGCCGCGCGGCGTCGGTGAACCGCACCGAGACGTGCCCGCCGGGGACCCGCCGCTTCAGTTGCGCCGCCGTGCCCTCGGCAACCAGCCGGCCACCGTCGAGGACCCCGATCCGGTCGGCCAACTGGTCCGCCTCGTCGAGGTACTGCGTCGTCAGCAGTACCGTCACCCCGTCGGCGACCTGCTCGCGCACGATTGCCCACAGGTCGCGACGGCTGCGTGGGTCGAGACCAGTCGTCGGCTCGTCCAGGAAGATCACCCGGGGCCGGGCGATGAGTGTCATCGCCAGGTCCAGTCGCCGTTTCATGCGGCCCGAGTAGGTCTGCACCCGTCGGTCGGCCGCGTCGACGAGGTCGAAGCGCTTCAGCATCACCGTCACCGCGGCAGTCGCCGTTGCCCGGTTCTGCGCCCGGTGCCTGCCCGCCCGGTACCTGGGCGCCCGGTCCAGGTGCGCCAGGTCAGCCATCAGCCGCAGGTTCTCGCGACCGGTGAGCAGCTCGTCGATCGCGGAGAACTGACCGGTGACCCCGATCGCGGCGCGCACCCCGGCGGGCTCGCGTCGCACGTCGAAGCCGGCGACGCGGATCTCGCCCTCACCCGGGGCCAGCAGGGTGGAGAGGATGTTGACGATGGTCGTCTTGCCGGCGCCATTCGGTCCGAGGAGCGCGTAGACGGTGCCCTCCGGGACCGTCAGGTCGACGCCGTCCAGCACGGCGTGGTCGCCGTAGGACTTGGTGAGCCCGACGATCTCGATCGCGGGGTTGGTAGCGGTCATGCCGCCCATGCTGGGACCCTGACGCAGGGTCAAGGTCAAGTCGGCAGTCGCGCCATGGGACCCTCGAGGTGACAGGCAGCGCACGCTGGCCGGTCATTCACACATCGGCCAGATGGTTCCGCAGCATCTGCCGAACAAGCACCCGCTCAGATAGCCACGCGGACATCCACCAGGTCCTCCTCAGCCGCGGCTGCGGGATCACGCTGTCCGAGGCCGCCTGGATCTCAGGAGACGCGATCTGGATCATCAGGAGACGCGATGCTGGCCGCCGGGAAGCGCGTCCTCGTCGTTGTGGGTGGTGTCGGTGCTGTAGCTGCGGCCGGTGGGACTGTTCCAGAGGAACACCCCGGGCCGGGGCTGGGTCAACTGCCAACCTCCTCGATGTTTCGCGACATGATGCCGTCGACACAGCAGGCCCAAGTTGTCCAAGGCGGTGCGCCCTCCGGCGATGTGGGCGACAGTGTGATCGATATCGGTACGGGTCGCCGGCATCCCGCACCCCGGGAACACGCAGCGTGACTGTTGGTGACGCACAAGTCGGGCCAATGCCGGGGTCGGGACCCGGCGATGACCAAGGTCCAGCACGGTGCCCGTCACCGGATCGGACAGCACCCGACGCCAGGACGCATCGGCGGCCAACGCCCGGCCGACCCGCGCCGGAATCGACCCGTAGCCGACAAGCTCCATTGGATTGTCATCCAAGCCGGCCAACGTTCCGACCGGCGCGATGACCTGCACCTCGACCGAGACGAACTCCCGGCGGTTGCCCAGCAACAGCGCCGCGAAGACGTCAGCTCGCCGCGCATCGATCGGCCGCTGGTCGATCGGATCGGGGCCAGGTGCGGGATCGTTCGGTCGGTCGGTGCCGTCGGTGCCGGTCGCACCCAGTCGAAGACCGCGGTTGTGGCCGTGAGCTCTGGCTATCTGGTCGATGCGGTCGTAGATCGCCCGGGCGTCCTCGGCGGTGAGGGTTGCGGTCAGTAGCGCCATCCCGTCGTCCAGCGACTGGATGCCGATCTTGCGGTCGGCCTTCGCCCGCTTACGACGCTTCGCCACCGCGTCAGGATCCAACCGGGCGATCAGTCGATGGATCTTGCGGCGCCAGCGGGGTGGGGACGCCAGCTGGCTACCCGCCAGCATCTCCGCCTCGACCGACGCCCGTGCCGCCGGCGTCAGGGTCGCGGTCAGCTGGTGCAACGCGAACAGCCGCGTACGATCCAGTGCCCCGGCGGTCAACGCGGCGAACGCGGCCGGGAGCTGATGGGCAACCTCCCAGGCGACCCCCAGTCGACCGGACATCGTCCGCGGCGCCTGGCCGAGCTCCGCGGCCAGCTCGTCACGTCAGCGTCTTCGTGTGGTGGAGGCAGCGTGGTGGCCGCCGTGGCCTGCGACCAGGAAGATGATCACACCGAGGACGATCAGCCCGGCGAGCACGGCGAAGAAGATCTTCAGCTTGCTGTACGGGCGTTCGCCCTGGACCTCGCCGGTCATGCCGTTGACGAGGACCTGCCAGCTGCGGCCCGCGTAGATGAATGTGGCGATCCACAGCGGCAGCAGCATCAGCTTGAACGTGACGTTGTTGTGCTGGGTGTTGACGCGGAGGACACGCTGTTCGTCACCGCCGATGTCGCGCCGGACGTCGCCGTCGATGACGGAGGCCATCCGGTTCTTCGCCTCGGTGAAGCCGGCCTCCGGTTCGACGTCATAGCGCAGCGCGAAGTGGCCGGCGAGGTACTGCTGCTGGAACGGCTGCGCCGATTCCAGCGGCCAGGGCGCCAGGTCGTCGACCTTCTTCGCGGGCAGCACGGTGCTGCCCGGCACGAGCACGTCGTCGAATACTCGGTCGACCTGGCCGTGGGCCCGGTGCCAGCGGGTCTTCTGGACCTGGCGGGTCTGCTGCTTGCCCTCGCCG
>Ga0134124_10002174_pt1 | contig 15819 bp, 9 predicted proteins | sample KB304_FD_96880 | JGI IMG/M metagenome (GOLD analysis project Ga0134124, IMG submission 96880) | Terrestrial soil microbial communities without Nitrogen fertilizer from Kellogg Biological Station, Michigan, USA - KB3-0-4 | ecosystem: Environmental > Terrestrial > Soil > Unclassified ...
GGATGGCGCTGGCCTGACTTCGCACGGGGAAGGCGCCATATCGATGTTGTTGGCGGCGCGGCATTCCGAATCGCTTTTGCCCGCCCAACTCGATGCGCTTGTCAGGTCCGCTTCAGCGGCGTTCCAGATGGTTTTCGGCCTGATTGCGGCAGTTGCCGCGATCGGGCTTGGATGTACCTGGCTGCTCCCCGACCGGGAACTGCGCTCGAACGTGAAGTAGGAGCCCCGGAGTGGCGGGATTAGCGTCGCTCGCCCCTGCCTCACTTCGGCGCGCGTTCCGCCGTCAGCGTGCCCCGGTTCACCTTGCCGGCAGCACTGCGCGGCATTTTCGCCACGAACTCGAAGGACTTCGGCACCTTGTACGCCGCCAGCCTCGCCCGGCAATATTCCTTCAACTCAGCTTCGCCCGGGACCGCACCCTCGGCCGGCTCGATGATGGCGTGCACCCTGCGGCCCCATTCCTCATCGGGCAGGCCGATCACCACCGCGTCGGCCACCTTGGGGTGCTCGGACAGCGCGGTCTCCACTTCGGCGGGGTAGACGTTCGCCCCCCCGGAAATGATCATGTCCACGCGGCGGTCGGCGATGTAGAGATAACCGTCCTTGTCCACCCATCCCATGTCACCGAAGGTGGCGTAGCCGTCCGGCGTGGTCTTGGGTGGCGCGGCGCCCAGGTACTCGAAGGGTTTGGCCGAGATGGTGCTCTTCATGAAAATGTCGCCCACTTCGCCAGGCGGCAGTTCGCGGCCGTCGGGGTCCAGAATCTTCAGCGTGCAGCCCACCGCCTTGCCCACCGTGCCTTCGTGCGCCAGCCATTCCACACCCGTGGCGATGGTGGAGCCGATGCGCTCGGTGCCACCGTAGGCAATGTAAAACTTCTCCGGCCCGATCAGGTCGAACCAGGCGCGCGCCACCCAGCCCGGCAGGGGCGCAGCGCCGTATAGAATGGCGGCGATGCTGGAGAAATCGCGCTGGCGCACCCCCTCCACGCGCGCAATGCGCTGCAGCATGATGGGGACCATCACCGAGTAGTTGACCTTGTGGCGCTCGATCAGATCCACGGCACGCTCCGGCACGAAGCGCTCCATCAGCACCAGCTTGTGGCCGTCGTGCAGTCCGGGATGCGCCAGGAAGCCGTTGGTGTGATACAGCGGCGAAATGATGAGCTGGGTGATGTTGTCCGGGAGGCGCATGGACTGCTTGAGGCCCGCCATGGCCAATTCGCTCACCACGCCCGGCCCCGGCGCCAGGATGAGCTTTGGGCTGCCCGTGGAGCCGGAACTGGCGATGCCGTTGGCGGGATTGGGTATGCGGTCGGGCAGCACGCCGTCGCCGAGCGATGCCGACCCGCGCACATCGGCCAGCGTGATCATTTCGGAGGGCGGCTTGTCCTTCCACTCCGCCACCACTGCGTGGGCCCTGGCCAGGCCCAGGAGCCGGTCGCGTTCCCAGGCCGGCAGGTCCCAGCGCATCGGCAGCACGGTGGCACCCAGCTTCCACGCCCCGATCACCGAGTAGAAGTGCTCGGGTGAATTGGTCAGCGCCACGGCCAGCAGAGAGCCCTGGCCGAGGCCGCGCGAGGCCAGCAGCCGCGCCGTCTGGTTGGAACGCGCTTCGAGCTCGCGCCAGGTGACCTCATGCTCGCCGCCGTCGGCGGTCGCGTAGACGATGGCGACCCGCTCCGGATGCTTCTCGGCGAGCATCGTGATGCGGCGCCCGAAAGAAATCTGTTCAGCCATGCTCCCCCCTGCTCCGTCGGGCTCCCCGGCCATACGTGACGACAAGCGTGATCGCGCGCGAGGAATAGGCTTGCGCGATCACGCCTCGAATTGACCGACCTCGGGAAACTCGGCCGAGCGGCGGCCACCTATAGGCAGGCGATAGGCAGGCGTCGCCGGTTCGGCCTGTTACGAGACGAGCTCCATGAAGCCATCGAACACCACGTTCCGCTTGAGCATCGTGCGCCGACATATCGCCAAAGCCTCCTCCTGCTTCACGCGAGTGTCGCACACCTCCTCGAGGATCGCCAGGAATTCCTCGGTATGGTCGGTGTCGGCCTCGCGGTGTACGTCGAAGTAGGAAGCGGCCTTGGCGCTGACACCGTACTTCGTTGTCATCGCATCGAAAACCATCGAACAAGTGACCTGATTGTCGGCCTCAATGATGTTCGTTGCCGCGCCAAGAGCGTTCTCCTTCGAACCGAGCCGCTGCCGGATGTACCAGATCGTGGTGGGAAGCGGGATGTGATCGCGAGCTTCCTCCCATGTCGCCCCGAGTTCGTAGGCCAAGTCGAGAGCGAGGAAGGGATGGATGTTGACCTCCTTGAATCCGAACTCGCCCAATGCGTTATCCAGCTTCGCGTGCAGCGATTCTTCGCTCCTGTCATGAAAGGCGTTGGGTACCGTGACGCAGCCGGTAACCATCCATCGAGTAAAGTTGAAGAATTCGATCGCCCAAAGTTTTACTTTCTCTTTGGGAAGAGCGCCGCTGCAGAGCGACTTCATGAATGGACCGTTGTTCGCAGTCAAATCTTTCTGGATCTTCATTACCTGAGATCTGAACTCCGCCGGTTTGATCATCTCGGACCCGATAGTCGACATTTAGTTTGTCCTTTCCAGACGTCTGTTAGAGGTCATGTTCAGCCGGACATCCGATTTCTCGCCGGCCCAGTATTGCCACATGTAGTTCCAGCAGGTGTATGCCTCCCTCACGGCGCGGACCGCCGCGCGCTGCTGTCGAGCGGAGCGGGCGAACTCCGCGACCATGGCAAAGCGCTCCGGCCCTCTGTGCTCATCCATCTCGGCAATGGCGGTGACCGCAGCGCACCCTTCGGGGCTCGCTCCATAGTGCTGGCGGAGGCCCTCGCTAAGCGGACCGACTACGGACGCCCATTCCGACTCCGGCGCGCTCGACGCTATGGCACCTTCGATCGAAGACGGAGCCAACGCTTCCCGAAGCCGAAGATATACATCGACGGCGAGCGACGGCTCCCCGTGCAGGATAGCCTCATTTTTCCAGCCGAATTCGGCGGCCAACGCCGCCAGGCGGTCAACGAGAGGGGGGCGATCCAGTTTCCAGTAGCCATACGCAACCGCCATCGGATGGGTGAGCCGGCACACGAGGTCCACGCCGTACGGGTCGGCGGTGAAAGCGACCACTCCCTCGATCGTCGCCACGCGCCGCATCAACATGGCGAGATCGCCGGTAAAAGCCGCCACTGCGGCACGGTCCACCTTCCCGGCACGAATCGCATTTGCGAACGCGACATACGGCGTGCCGTATTCCGCCCGCAGCTTCGCCAGCTTCGCGGCGAACACTTCCGGCGTGTCACCTGGACCTTCTGTTACGAATGGGCCGGTCAAAACCTTTGAGGTGGCGTTAAAGACCGAAGTGGGCCGAGTGGACGCGGTCATTGGGAAGCTTCTCCATGTTGTGAAGTCGGCGATGTGAGAGAGCGTTTTGCCTTCATGGGGTTCTCCAAATTGACCGTGACGGCCGGAAAGATATTCTTACAGGTTGGCCAGTACTTTTACATTCAATTATTTGATCCTAAAGTTCAAGATGCCTGATTCGCTGGCACTCCTGGCCGGAAATTATCTGTGACACCGCGCAAGCGCCGTCGATTCGATTTCGTATTACAGAAGAGTCACTTCAGAAAAAATGAACATCAGAGCTGCGGGGCGGCTCCTACTAACCCGGGCAAGCTAAATTACGGCTCCGCGAACGGCGGTTCCATGATGCTCGACAGAAATGCCACCGGCAGAATTTGCGCGCTTCCTCGATCAGATGGCGCAGACCTACGAGGATCTTGTCACGACGGCCGGTGTCAAGGTGAACTGACGACGCCAACAGGTTGGCGGTACAAATCTTTGTCAACCCTTCATTTTCGAGAACCGTCCCGAGCGGCGACCATTGTCGCAACCTCTGCTAGCCTCCCAAAAGCGGCTTTCCAGCAGCGCGACGAGCTAATCCGGCTGAATCTTAGCGTAACGCGCAATATCGGCCCAACGCCTCAGTTCCTCATCGAGAAACCGCCCGAACTCCTCCGGTGTGCCCGGCGCAAGCCTGGCATCCCCATGGAATACTTTGGTATAGACGGCCAGAAACTCGTCACTTTTTATGGCGGACGTCCATTCCTTGTTCAACCTGGCAATAATGCTCTTCGGGGTAGCCTTGGCGACCAAGATGCCCAGCCAGGTGCTGTATGCCAGCCCCTTTAGTCCCTCTTCTTCCGCGGTTGGAACGCTTGGAAAAGATGCCATGCGCTCTTTTGCCAAAATGGCCAGCAATTTCACCTTCCCCGTCTTCATATGGGGCAGAAAGGTTTCAGGGGAATTCAAGACCACCTGAATGTTGTTTCCGAGAATGGCGTTCATGACATCCGCAATTCCCTTGTACGGCACGGCCACCATGTCGACTCCGGCCGCGTGCTTGAACGATTCTGTAGCCAGCATGAGCGCCCGGCTCGCGTGTCCATAATTCAGCTTGCCGGGATTGTCCCTCGCGTATTTGATAAATTCGCGAAGATTGTTGGCCGGAACCTCGCCGCTGACGATGATTCCAGACCCCGTTACGTCGAGCAGCTTGATGACTGGGTCAAAATCGCGAACCAGGTCGACGGGACTCTCTCGGTTGAATACGGGCCAAGTGGTGACGCTCGGGCCCGCGGCGAACATCGAGTATCCATCGGCCGGCGCATGCGTGACCGCCTGGGCGCCGACCACCAAGTCGCCCCCGGTGCGATTCTCGACAATCACAGGCTGCCCGAGTTGGCGCTGCAGGGCGGTCGCACCCGCCCGCATGAGGGGGTCATAAACTCCGCCTGCCGTATACGGCACGATGAGACGCAGAGGCCGTGAAGGATACTCCTGTGCAAAAGCCGATGAATCATACAGCGCGCCGCCACAGACCATGCCAATGGCTAAGATGACCCACCGCTTTACCATTTCCCCTCCTATTGAATCGATACCTCTGCGGACCGGCATGCACAATTGCGGCTGGAGTATCCGACCCGTCCAAGCCCGCGTTCGCGGTTTTTCTCCCGACGAGGCCTCCATTGGATTCTTTGCGATTGTAGGTAGGGCCTCGAAGGGAGTTATGGCATTCTTTTGATCATTATCCTCAGCAAAACTGACGATCGTCGGCTTCTTGTGACGCCGGCGTCACAAGCAGTCACTGCCGCTGTCAGAATGCCAAGGTGGCCGCCAACAACGCTGGGCGGTATTCAAGAAGGACGCGACCTGCCGGAACCGCTTTGCTGATTGCGGTAATAGTCGATCGTGAATTGAATGAATTCGCTTGAAACCTGTCCTTGGACCACGTCTTTCCTCGAAGCAATGCTCAGGGTCCGTGTGATATGCAGGCCCCGCACTTTGAGTTCACACAGTGATCCGCCTCGCAGTTCTTCTTCGACGTAACGTCGCGACAGACATCCGATCCCCATACCGCCTGCGAGAGCCCGTTTGATGGTTTCGATACTGTTGGTTTCGAGGCCAATGCGGATGGAATTGACATGCTGCAGCATGGCTCGCGTGAAGAAGGTTCGCGTGACGGAGCCTTGTTGCTGCAGGTACCACGTCTCGTTTTCAAGATGGCCGGGGTCGATGCGGCGCCGTTTGGCCAGGCGATGCATGGGACCGCACAACACCGCCAGCTCATCCTCCAACCAACGGGTCATGTGAAGACTCGACCGTATCGTGGGAGTTTCGATGAAGGCGAGATCAATGGAGAAGTCGTCCACCTTCTGAACCACTTCGGCGGTAGGAAGAACGAGCAGCGATAGCCGCACCCCGGGGTGGGTCGCCAGAAAACGGGCGCATACCGCCGGCAGAAGATAATTTCCGATCATGCTGCTGGCGCCTATCCTTATGGTTCCCTCGATGGGAGCCTTGTCTGACCAACGCTCGACGTCGCGAACGCCCAGCAGTACCGACCGGACCTGAGGCTGAAGGCGCCGCCCCTCTTCGTTCAACAGCAGCCGTCGATGCACCCGGTTGAACAGCGGCATTCCCAATTGGGATTCCAACTCGGACAGCGCCATGCTGACGGCGGACTGGCTGACAGACAGCTCGTCGGATGCCTTGACGACGCTTCCCAACCTTGCAATCGCGTCAAAGACGGCCATCTGCTTAAGGGTGATCCTCATCGTTTCAATTTTATTTAAGGTTGATATTTGAAAAATGCAGTTGGCCGGGACGTCTCGCGAGCCCTAGTATGCGCGAGTTTATAGGACTGGAGATTAGCGGTGGAATCATGGCATGAGGCTTGCGCCCAGGAGGCGGCCAATGACGAGGAACCTTTTGGCGCATGAACGGCTTGTTGAACGGGCTAACGGTCCTTGACCTGGGGTGGGGACTGGCAGGGCCGCTGGTGGGCATGATGTGCGCCGACAATGGCGCGGATGTAATCAAGGTGGAGCCGCCAGGCGGCGAACCCTTCCGGCATGTGGCTGCGGCGCACGTTTGGAACCGCGGAAAGCGGTCGCTTGCGCTGGACTTAAAATCGGCGGGCGGCGTGCAGGCACTCATCGATCTATGCCGAGACGCGGACGTACTGATCGAGAATTTCCGGCATGGAAAGGCCGACGAACTTGGCATAGGCTATGCGCGATTGCACAAAGCCAATCCCCGATTGGTATACGCCAGCATCACGGGCTACGGCTCCGAAAGCCCGCGCAAAGATCGCCCCGGCTATGAGCATCTCGTGGATGCCTGGCTGGGGTTGCCCTGGCACGTGCAGTGCTACCGAGATGGCCCGGGATTCAACGCCTTCCCGATCGCATCCTATGGGGCCGCGTTTTTGGCTACGACGGGCATACTGGCGGCCCTGCGGGCGAGGCAGACCACGGGCCGGGGCCAGCGCGTGGAAACATCGCTGGTCGACGGCGCGTTCGCTCTCGGCACCATGAGCTGGCAATGGTCGGAGCGACCGGTCAGCCGGGTGGACATGACCGCCACCAAGCCCAGCTTGCCCAGGCGATTGCTTCTCACCATGGGCGTGCTCGAGTGCGGTGACGGGCGGCACATCATCATCCACACCGGCGTGCCCGGCAGATTTGCGGCTGCATTGCAGGTCCTGGGTATCTTGGACAAGGTGACGCCGGCGGCGCCGGCGGTCGAGAAAAATACCCCGCTGACCGACGAAGAACGCGCCTTCCTGCTGGCTGAGATTCCGCGAATCCTCAAAACCAGGCCGCGGCAACATTGGATCGAGCAGTTTCAGGCTGCCGATGTGTGCTGCTTGCCCATCGATCAGCCAGGCGCCGTGTGGGTGGATCCGCAGACCATTTATGACGCCACGGTTGTCGCTGTCGACGATCCCCATTGGGGCGACATCCGGATGACCGGCCCGACATTAAAGTGCCCGCAAGCCCCACCCCGCATAGGGCGAGCCGCCCCAACAATTGGCGAACACAATGCCGAGCTCTTGCCGCGCACGTCGACGGCGGCCGCTGCAGCCCCGGCGCTTCCCCAGGCGCCCGGAGCGCTTCTCGGACATCCGCTCAAAGGCGTGAAGATCGTGGATTTCGGAAGCTACTACGCAGGCCCGGCCGCGTCCCGCATCCTTTGCGACCTGGGCGCGGAGGTGATCAAGGTGGAACCGCTTCAAGGGGACACCTTGCGCGGGACCGCCACGGCCTTTCGCGCCGCCCAGCGCGGCAAGCGTTCCATTTCGGTCGACCTCAAGGCGCCTGCAGGCCGCGAAATTGCGCACCGGCTGGTGGCGCGGGCGGACATCGTGACGCACAACATGCGCCCCGGCGCAGCGGAGCGCCTTGGGCTTGGCTACAAGGATCTGCTCCAAGTCCGGCCTGATCTGATCTATCTCTACTCGCCGGGTTTTGGCCCCGGTCCGCGGGCCCATCTGCCGGCGTTCGCGCCTTTGCTTTCCGGAATGGCCGGCCTGCATTGGCAGGCCGCGGGCCGAGGCAATCCTCCGGTTTCCTGGTGGATAACCAATGAAGATCAGATTGGCGGCTGTATGGGCGCGATCTGGGCCCTGATGGGATTGTGGCACAGGCGGGCAACCGGGCGTTCTGTCTATCTTGAGGCGTCCCTGTTCAACGCAGCCCTTTTTGCCTCCTCTGAAGTAGTCACGCGCCCCGACGGCGAAGTGTTGTTCAGGTTCGAACTGGACAACGCTCAGACTGGCTATCACGCGCTGTGCCGCATGTACGCTGCCCGTGACGGGTGGGTCATGATCGTGGCCGCTCAAGAGCGCGAATGGCGTCGGCTGGGATTGGTACTTGGCCTTGAAGCCCTTGCATCCGACGCGCGCTTCGGGACAATCTCGTCCCGGAAAAAGCACGAAACGCAGCTGACCCAAATAATCGCCGCATGGGTGGGTGCCCACACGGCACAGGATGCGTGGCAGCTCCTCGACGCGGCCGGCGTACCTGCGGAAATAGTCCAACCGGCGCAAACCACCTCGTTCTTTCTGAACGAGGAAAACCTACACAGCGGCCAGGTGGTTGAGTTCGTCCAGGCCGAGTACGGGCGCATGAGGGAACTAGGGCATGCGATCCGATTTTCAGAAACACCGGGATACATTCACGATCCCGCTCCGCTGCTCGGCGAGCACACCCAGGAGATACTGGCCGAGCTTGGATACCCTGCAACGGTCATCGAGCAGTTGACCCGCGACAACGTCGTCCGCCGGACTGAGAATCCTCTGAAACCCATGGCGGTTTGATGAGCACCGAAGCTCCCCAGGCCGCACGAAGGTCAACGGCGCAAAGCGCAGCGCCCCCTTGGTCACGGGAGAGCCATCGTATCCACACCTGCTTCGTCCGGTGCGCCGTTTCGACCGCGCCGCGCTCTTCGACCTTGCGCAGCATCGCCAGCACGTCCTTTGTGGTGAGGTGGCAAGGGCGGAATCGCATTGCGCCTGTAAACCCGCGCCAATCCACGATCCACACAATTCGGGGATTCCAGTTGCCCCCAGAGTTGCCCCCCGATCATACGGCGCCCACAATCACCGTATGCGGCTCGATCTACGTACCCATTGAAGGCGGGAGGTGATTGGATACAAGTCTCCAGCTGGGTGGTCCCTCGTTTCAAAGGCCGCCCCCCTCTGTCCGGTTCAGGGAATCCTGATAGGGATAAAGACGATGGGCTCTATTTCTACTCTGAAATAAGTCGCTGCCGCTTTTGTCGTGAAAAAAGCCGTTAGCGCATGCTGCTGATGACAGTGTGGAGATCGCGTTTCAACGAGCGCAGGGCGGCCGGTGGCAAATCTATCAGCGCATGCTTAAGCAACCCCCCTGAGGGTTTCGGGCTCGCCGCTAGAACCTGCACGCCGCGTGGCGTTGGCTCGACAGACACATTGCGCTGGTCCCTAGTACTCCTATGTTTGTTCACGAGGCGCATCTTCTCAAGGCGATTGACAAGGTTGGTTGTTGTTGAGCGGTGGAGGGCTAGGCGTCGAGCAAGTTGCCCCAAGGTTATTCCGGGGGTCCGGTTAATCTCCTCAAGCGCCCAAATTTGCGCCCCGCCTACACCGCTGCTCTGCTGAATGGCCTGGAAATGGCGCTTCTGCAAGCCGCGCATTACCTCGAATAATTTCAGCATCTTGACCATCTCATCGTGCGACGATTCGTGCTTCATCTTGGTGGCCATAGAAATGGAGAGCCTATCAAGTGCATAAACACAAAGTCTGAATCTTACGGTTTACCCGCCGCTTTGAATGCTTTCGACCTATGGCAGTCAGTCATTCGTAAGGGTTTGGCGCTCCGACTGCGGCCACATCAGCGTGGCGCCCAAGCGACTCCCGATATGATCTTAGTCAGCGAGTACCGCCTATCAATTCCAGTATGCACAACCTAGGATTATGAGACGGCCTATCTCAAATCAGGATGGACCTAGTAAACGCCGAACCTGGCAGCATTGAAAAGATGGGAAAATTTCATATAAAGGTACAGGCGAGGCCGACAACTCGCTTGAGAAAGGAACAGGCAATGGCTGAACAAATCGTTACATCAAAAGTGCGATGCCTTTTTGCATGGCTTTCAATGGCGTGCGCAACGGCGTTGGGTGCCTGCACCTCTCCGATGGCCTCCGTATATCCTTACAAGGCCGGTTGGCGACATGTCGAATTTGTTGGACGCGTTTCCGATGGAATCCCTAACTTGCCCATTTCAATCGACTGCCGGGAAGAAATCAATTCTTCAAGAGACCCTGGCAAGACGTTTGTTCTGGTTAGGCATTCATACAGACAGTCCAGATGGTTCGTTCAAGTTCGATATTGGATAGTTACCGCCGACGATAGACTTCCACTCAAGACCGGCGATATCTTGTATGCCAATTCCATGGACTGCCGAGCACCGGTAGTTCCAAGCAATGGCGAATGAGTCCCGTTTTTAGCGCGATCCCCATGTCCCTCATAGGCCTTGGGCCATGGGCCGTTGCCGCATTCAATGCGGATAACATCGCATTCGTGGAAATGGCCGATAACCGACCATAAGCATGGGCTCTTCCTGTCAGAGCCTACGACTAGGTTACTAGTCCAGCGAACGGGCTAGATCGTGCCCTCCCACAGGTGCATGCGGCGTAGGCGGCTCTAATCCAATCACAATCGTTGCGAGACACGCGGTACTCGCGCCTTTTCTGCACACCGGCCAACATAAGTAATCTGCCTTAGCTCCTGATCCTCGATACGGGCACGAAAGGACATTGGAACTCTCTCCCGTTGGCGGTCAACTATGTCGTACCCGGCTGGACAAAGATGGTTCTTGGTCAAAAATTCTGCGAGCCAATGTAGCCTCGCTTCTTCGCCTGATCTAGTGTTGGCGGGATGCTCCCAGGTACCGCTGGCGACAAACCTGAACTGATTGGAACCCGTCATCTCGAACGACGCTGGGAAAGGTGCGCCCAACTCCGAAGCACACGAAGCCGTCAACGCCGTGACAATCATAAGTGAAGGGAGAGTCTTGATGCTATCTCTCAAATTCTTCATGGGTCTCGCATCCTGATAGGCCGTCCCATAGACGTTACATAACCTAATAACTTCTCAACAAGGATGGTCAGACCGTCACTCGTTGCGATGACGCCTGGGTAGGGTCAATCGGGCTTGTTGCAACACTAGATAAAGCGTAGGTAAAACGATGAGGGTAAGAAGCGTCGCCGAGATCAAGCCCCCGATGACCACGACCGCCAGCGGCCGCTGGGTTTCTGAGCCGATACCCTGCGACAGGGCCATGGGCAAAAGCCCTAGCATGGCCAAGAGGCCGGTCATAAGGACGGTGCGCAGCCGCACCAAAGCGCCGCGCAGCACCGCCTGCTCCGAGGACATGCCCGCATTCCGCAGTTGATTGAAGTACGTGACCATGACGACACCGTTGAGCACCGCCTGCCCGAACAGGGCGATGAAGCCGATGGCCGCCGACACCGACAGCGGTATGCCGGTTACGAAGAGCGCGAAAATTCCACCGATCAGCGCAAACGGGATGTTCAGAATGATGAGCAGCGCGCTTTTTACCGATTGGAAAGCGTCGAACAGCAACAGGAAAATTAACAGCACAGAAATGGGCACGATGACGGCAAGACGCTTCATGGCGCGCTCCTGATTCTCGAACTCGCCCGACCAGGTGATTGTGTAACCGGGATCCAGCTTCACGCGCTCGGCGACGCGGCGCTTCATGTCGGCTACGACGCTGCCCATGTCCCGGTCGCGAATGAATACGCCGATTGAATGCACACGCGTCCCGTTCTCACGAGCTATGTTCTGCACGCCGCTCACCGTCTTGAAATCGGCCACCTGCTCCAGCGGTACATAGAGGCCCCCGGCTGTGCTCACCGGGATATGCTTGAGCTGGTCTATGTTGCGCTGAGCTTCCTTTAGCCGAATCGCCACGCCGAACTTGCGCTCGCCCTCCCAGAGGTCCGTCGCGTTACGCCCCCCGAGCGTTATCTCGATCAAATCCTGCACGTCGGCCACGTTTATGCCGTAGCGGGCTGCCGCCTCGCGGTTGACCGTGATGAGCAGTTGTGGAAGCGCGCCTAGCCGGTCGATGGCGGCCTGGCGCACGCCCGGCACATCGGCGACGGCATTCAGTATGGCGCGGGCGTCGCGCGTCAGTACGGCGAGGTCGGCGCCGAATACCTTGATCACAATTTGGCCGTCCACCTGCGAAATGGATTCCAGCACGTTGTCACGGATGGGCTGCGAAAAGCTGGGCTCCACGCCGGGGTAACGGCTCAGATTACGCTCCATTTCGTTCAGCACGTCCACCTTGGATTTACCGGCGCGCCATTGCGAGTCCGGCTTCAGGTCAACCAGGATTTCGGCACTGTTAATAAGCTTGGGATCGGTGCCATCCTCGGGGCGGCCAGCCTTCGAAATGACTGAATCCACCTCAGGCACTTCGCGCAACGCCTGGCGAAACTTGCGCATCTCTGCCTGAGCCTCCTCGACCGACACTGAGGCGGGTAGCGCGACGTTGATCCAAATTGAGCCCTCGTTCAACTCGGGCAAGAATTCCGAGCCGAGCCTAGGTACGATCGCCATGCTGGCGGCGAGTGCCAGCACCGCCGCGCCGATGACAACCACACGGTGTGCCAGGGCCCAATTCAGGACCGGCTCGTAAACCGCCTTGCATGCATGGACCAGCCAGTTCTCCTTTTCGGGCAGGTGCGGGGGGAGCAGCTTATAGCAGGCTAGGGGTATAAGCGTCAGAGACAGGATGAGTGAGCCCACCAATGCCGAGGTCACTGACCACGCCATCGGAGCGAAAATGCGGCCCTCGTGACGCTGTAATGTAAAGATAGGGAGATGAGCGGCGATAATGATGAGCATGGAGAACAGGGTGGGACGCCCCACCTCCACGGCCGCTTCGAGTATGCGTTCGAGGCGGGAATTGCGGTCTTCGGGCCCATGTTCAGACATCTTGCGGAACACGTTCTCCACCACGATCACCGCGCCGTCGACGATAATGCCGAAGTCCATTGCCCCCAGCGATAGAAGGTTGGCAGGAATGCCAGCGGCCGTCAGACCAAGGAATGTGGCGAGCAGCGACAAGGGGATCACTGCCGCAACTATGACGGCGGCGCGCAGGTTGCCAAGGAAAAGGAGGAGGACCAGCGTTACCAGCATGGCACCCTCAGCCAGATTGGTGAACACGGTCTTGAGCGTGCGGTCGATGAGCCAAGTGCGGTCGTAGAAGGGAGCGATGGTTACCCCCTCCGGCAGGCCGCCGTGGTTGAGGGCGTCCACGCGCTCCTTGAGCTTGGCCAGCACCTGCGAAGGGTTCTCTCCCTTTCGCATCAACACGATGCCAGTCACCACGTCGTCATCGTCGTCTTGGCCGGCCACGCCCTGCCGCGGTAGTGCGCCGATCGATACCTCCCCCAGGTGCTTGACAAGCACCGGCACCCCGTTCCGCTCGGCCACCACGATATTGCCAATGTCGTCCGCGCTGCGCAAAAGCCCGATGCCGCGAATGAGATATTGCTGGCGGCCCTGCGCGAAATAGCTCCCGCCCGCGTTGGCGTTGCTCTTAGAAAGCGCGTCATATAGCTGCGCCAAGGTGACCTTGTAATCCCGCAGGCGCGCCAAGTCAGGATTGACTTCGTACAGCTTGACCAGCCCGCCAAGAGTGACTATGTCGGCCACACCGGGAACCAACCGAAGCTGTTTTTCCACCACCCAGTCCTCGATACCCCGAAGTTCGCGAGAGTTCAGCGACTCCGATTTGAGACGATATCGGTACACCTCACCAATGGCGGTTGAGAGCGGGGCTAGCTGCGGGGACACGCCGTTTGGCAGGTCCACTTCCCGTAACCGCTCAACCACCTGCTGGCGCGTGAAATAGGCCGAGGGCTTGTCATCGAATGTGATGATGAGGTAGGACAGCCCGAACTGAGTGTGCGAAAACAGCCTCACCGAGTTAGGCAGGCCTGACAGCGCTACTTCCAGCGGAATGGTGACCTGTTTTTCCACCTCCTCTGCGGCGCGGCCGGGGTACAGCGCGATCACGTTCACTTGCGTGTCGGTCACATCGGGAAAGGCCTCGATGGGCAATGAACTGAACGCCGCAATGCCACCACCGATAAACAGAATCAACCCCAGTAGCACGAACAGCGGCTGGCGTAACGCGAAGGACACGATGCGTCTCATTGGAAGTCCTACGCAGACCGAAGCAAGGATAAGTGGCGCTACGCAGGCGCGCCGGTTTCTAGCTGGCGCTGTATGCGGTTGAGGAACAAAGACCCCTCTACCACCACCTTTTGGCCCGACTTCAATCCACTAACAACCGCGATGCGGCCCTGGCTCTCTGTCCCGACCTTGATCTCGACGCGCCTGTAGCGGAGAGGCCGTTCCTCCAGGTAAGCGTAGTACTTGTCGCCCAACAGGAACGCCGCCTTGGAAGGTATCTCCAGGGCGGGCGCAGCGCCAGTGTCCACTTCAGCCGAGACGTACATGTCTCCCTTGAGCTTGCGCTCATGGTTGTCAACCGAGCCGCGCACCTTGATCGTGCGCGTGACCGGATCGATGAAGTCGGCCACGGCGTCCACGCTGGCCGAAAAGCTGTCATCGGGCCAGGCCTGAGTACGAAGCTTCAGCGTCTGGCCCCTCCTGAGTAGCCGCAGGTCGCTCTCACGCGCATCGAGCTGCAGCCACAGTCGCGAAGGATCGGTAATTACGAACATGGGAGGCAGATTGGACAATTGCAGGTCGGGGCGTAGTTCCTGGCCCGGGTTGATGTTGCGCTCTACCAGCACTCCAGCAATGGGGCTTGTTAGAGTAAGTGTCTGGTCGACGGCGTCGGATTTGCCGTACAGGCTCAAGCGCGCTTTCGTGCGCCTGAGTTCACTTTCTGCGCGAGTGAAATCGGCCTCGGCCGACTGAACGTCTTTGGCTGGGAGCACGCCCGCCTTCTGCAATTCGCGCACACGGGAGAGGTTCTTTTCAGCCAGCGCAAAATCTGCCTGGGCGCGGCGTGCCTCGGTTTGGGTCTGGCCGAAATCGGGTGAAGCCAGCACTGCCAGTGCCTGCCCCGCTTGGACAGCATCGCCAGGTTTGGCAAGGATGCGCGTCACCTTACCGCCAAAGGGCGGAAAGACCCGTACTGTGTGCCCCTCGTCCCATACTACCCGGCCCGTCAGCTGTAGCTTCGGAGAGGCTCCCGTGCGCACCTCGTCGGTGACAAAGAAAGCCGCTTGGCGACTACCTGCGGGAAAAACCACGGCTCCGCCGTCGAGCTGTGGCCTCGCTTCATCGGGTTTGCTATCGCGTTGACCGCAGCCGGACGCCGACAGCAGCGTCACCGCGAGCAGAACCGCGCTTGCCATTCTCCACCGCAGACCATGCTTCGAAGTTGCTTCTATCCCTCCGTTGGTCTGCCGCATACTTCTCTCGATCCTCACCGGACCGACGTGCCCGAAGCGCCTTGTACCACCCCCGCCGTAAAGGTGGTCAGACCGGCTTCCCACGCTGCTAGCGCTTTGGCGAAATCGCCGTGCGCCTGCGCAGCATCGTTTTGTATGGCGCGCAGGGTGCGCCGGGCATCCAGCAGGTCCATGACCCCGGTCGCGCCATTGCGGTAAGCAAATTCGGCCGACTCGGCAGAGCGACGCGCCTCCAATAGCAGCGATTCTTTGTAGCGTTGTAGCCGATCGGCCGCAGCCCGCACATCGGCCAGCGCGCGCATCACTTCGGATTTCGCCTGGGTCCGCGTGCGCGCCAGCGTATCCACCGCGGCGCCATAGTCTGACTCGGCGCGGCGGATCTCTCCCTCGAACCCGTAGCTAACGAAGAGGGGCACCGACACGCTGAAGCCGAAGGTATTTCCGGTGCCAGTCGGGTTGGATGCGGTCGCCGGGA
>Ga0134124_10002175_pt1 | contig 15817 bp, 14 predicted proteins | sample KB304_FD_96880 | JGI IMG/M metagenome (GOLD analysis project Ga0134124, IMG submission 96880) | Terrestrial soil microbial communities without Nitrogen fertilizer from Kellogg Biological Station, Michigan, USA - KB3-0-4 | ecosystem: Environmental > Terrestrial > Soil > Unclassified ...
CGGGTCGGAGACTCGGCCCCACACGGTTCGTGACAACGCATCGACTATGCATAGCCATTGGCCTGGAACCACTCGGCCGCGCGGCGCAATGCGCCATCTACCGGGACGATTTTCCATCCCAGATGGCGCTCGGCTTTGCTCGATGACACGAACATCTTTTTTCTGCCCATGCGGACCGCGTCGATGGTGGCACGAGGTTCACGATTCCGTATGTAACCTGTGAATACTTGATCCACCACTCCGGTCGCAAGGGCGACCACGTGTGGAACTTTTATGCTGGGCGAAGGCAGCCCCGTGATGACCGCAAGTTTGTCCAGAATCTGCTTCAGCGTCAGGTTCTCACCCCCCAGGATGTAACGCTCCCCGCTTTTTCCCTTCTCCAATGCCGCGACATGCCCTCGGGCGCACTCGGCTACGTCTACCAGGTTCAGACCCGTGTCCACGTACGCCGGAAATTTCTTCTTCAGAAAATCGACCACAATTCTTCCCGTCGGGGTGGGCTTGATGTCGCGCTCGCCTACCGGAGTCGTCGGATTCACCACGACCACATCCATTCCCGATCTGCCGGCCTCGACGGCGATTTCTTCCGCCATAAATTTCGAACGCTTGTAGGGTCCGATCATATTGGCCAGGGAAACCGGCGAGTCCTCGTCGGCCAGATGGCCGTTCGATTGGAAGCCCATGGTCGCAACGCTCGAGGTGTAAACCACGCGCCGTACCTTGTTCTCGCGCGCCGCTTCCAGAATCGCCCTTGTACCTTCGACATTGGAGCGATACATCTGCTCCGGATCGCGTACCCACAGCCGATAGTCTGCGGCGACGTGAAATATCACATCGCATCCCGCGACCGCTTTTTTCAAGGACGCTGTATCGCGCAGGTCCCCAATTACCCGCTCGGCCTGGAGCTCCTGAATATTCCTGAGGTCGCTGGCGGGCCGGACTAACAGCCGGAGATCGGCCCCCTGAGCGGCAAGCGAGCGAGCGACGTGACTGCCTACAAATCCCGTCGCACCGGTGAGAAAAACCAACATTTAGAAATCAGCACTTGGCAATTAGCGCTTAGCTAAACGGGCGAGAAGCCAAATGCTAATTGCCAATAGCTAAACGCCGCTTCTCTCCGCCATTACCTTCTTGTACGTAGTCAGCGCGATCAACGGGAAGTATTGCCGGTACATGTGGTATTTGAGGTAGAACACGCGCGGGAAACCGGTGCCGGTGTAGTGGGGCTCCTCCCAGGACCCGTCCTTCTTTTGCGTGCGCAACAAGTAGGCAATACCTCGAACCACGCAGTCGCTGCGCGTGTCCTTGGCAGCCAACAATCCCAGGACGGCCCATGCCGTCTGCGACGGAGTGCTAGGGCCGACTCCCTTGGTATTGGGATCATCGTAGGAGCCGCATGTCTCGCCCCATCCGCCATCGGGGTTCTGTACCATGCGCAACCACTCGGCGGCCTGCTGCACAGACGGTTCGTGGTGGTCGATCTCCATGGCCTCCAGGCCGCGCAGCACCAGCATGGTGCCGTAGATGTAGTTGACGCCCCACCGTCCGAACCAGGAACCGTCGGGTTCCTGCTGGTCGCGAATAAACTTGAGCGCCTTCTTCACCGCGGGGTGGTTCTTGTCGTACCCGTAGTTGGCCAGCATCTCGAGGATGAGTCCCGTGATGTCAACCGTCGCCGGATCAAGCATGGCGTTATGGTCGGCGAAAGGCACGTGTTGGAACACCATGCGATCGTTGTTCTTGTCGAACGAGGCCCAGCCGCCGTTGCGGCATTGCATGGAGAGAATCCAGTCAATGGCGCGCTGCACCGACTCGCGCTGGTAGCGTCCGTTGGGATGCTCCACATGGCCTAGGCCGAGACAAACCATGGCGCTATCGTCCACGTCCGGGTAAAACTCATTGTTGAATTCGAAGTACCAGCCCCCAGGCTGACCCTGTTTGTTCTTCACCTTCCAATCGCCGCCAATGCGCACCTGTTTCTGCAGGATCCAGTCGGCACACTTCACCATGCGGGGATCGCTGGCTGGAACTCCGCTCTCGCCCAGCGCAAACATCGCATAGGCGGTGTCCCACACTGGCGATTTGCAGGGCTGCATGCGGAACGTGTCCTGGTCTTCGATACCTAGCTTTTCAAACTCATCCAGGGCACGAATCACCTGGGGATCGTCCACGGAGTACCCCAGGCAGCGCAGGGCAATGACGGAATTCATCATGGAAGGAAAAATTGCGCCCAACCCGTCGCTCATCTCGAAGCGTTCCAGCATCCACTTCTCAGCCACCTTCAGGGCAACCGAGCGCAGCGGCCGGATGTGCACCCGCTCGAACCAATGGGTGAGACGGTCAAGAGAAAGGAAGAAATTGCGCCATGAGAACAGCGTCTTGTCCCAGCGCAGGCGCATGCGCGACTTGTCGCGCCCACCCACGTACAACTCTTCGACCCCCAGTTCATCAGGAATCTTTTTGAAGGGTTTCTTGGCGTAGCAAATGGACAGCGGCACCAGAATGGCCCGCGACCACGACGAAATCTCGTAAATGTTGAACCAGAACCATCTAGGGAACAGCACGATTTCCGGAGGAATCGCAGGCACCGCGTCATAATCGTACTGACCGAAGAAGCAGAGATAGATTTTGGTAAAGGTGTTGACCTCGGTCACTCCACCCATTTCCAGAATCTTCTTGCGGGCTTGCGCCAGATCAGGATGATCGGCGGCGTAGCCAGCCAGTTTCAGCCCGAAATAGCATTTCACCGACGCGCTGATATTGGACGGCCCCTGGTGATAGATCCCCCATCCGCCGTCCTCGTTCTGGTGCTGCAGAATGTAGCGTGCCGCTTTGGCCAAGCGCTCAGGGTTGCCCGTCCCCAGCAAAACATGCAAAACGATGTAATCGGCTTCGAGGGTGGCATCGGCTTCCAACTCGCCACACCAATAGCCTTCTTCGTGCTGCTCGGAAAACAGGCTGCTGCGCGCACCATCAATGGCCGCAGCGACCCGGCTGATCAGATCATCAATTTTTCCGAAGCGCATCTGTGGCACAGCAGAAGCGGAGGATAGGGAGGAGGTGTCTTCCATAATTTGCTGTCGCTACTCCACAGCCGCTCCGCTGGGAGCGGCAGCAATGGCTTCCACGATTTCAGGCGGCAAGCCGAACCTTACGTTCTCCGGCATGACCTCGACTTCCTGCACGTTCGAGAAACCTTTCGAACCCAGGAACTTTACGACTTCTTCGACCAGGCATTCCGGAGCGGAGGCGCCCGCGGTCAGCGCGATCGTCTTCACACCCTGAAGCCATTCCGGCCGGATGTTGCGGAAGCTGTCAATGAGATGCGACCCAGTGCCTAAATTACGTGCCACTTCCACCAAGCGATTGGAATTGGAGCTGTTGTCGGAGCCAACCACCAGCAGCAGGTCAGCGTCGGACGCTACATGCTTCACTGCCACCTGCCGGTTCTCGGTGGCATAGCAGATATCTTGTGCCGCCGGGCCCTTGATGTTGGGGAAGCGCTGGCGCAGGGCAGCGATGATGTCCCGGGTCTCGTCCAGACTCAGCGTAGTCTGGGTCAGATAGGCCACACGGTTAGGGTCGGCCACAGTCAGCGATGCCACTTCTTCCGGCGATCCCACTACCTGGGTCACGACTGGCGCTTCGCCGAGTGTCCCAATGACCTCGTCATGGTCGCGGTGGCCGATCAGGATTAGCGAATAGCCCTCTTTGGCAAACTTCACCGCTTCCACGTGGACTTTCGTGACCAGCGGACAGGTTGCGTCAATCACGCGCAATCCACGGTGCTCACTGGCTTCGCGCACCTCGGGAGAGACCCCGTGCGCGCTGTAGATCACGCGCTCCCCATTGGGGACTTCTTCGACGCTGTCGACGAAAATGGCGCCCTTGCCTTGCAATTCCTCAACCACGAAGCGGTTGTGAACGATCTCCTTGCGGACATAGATCGGCGGGCCGAAGGCTTCAAGGGCGATACGCACAATATCAATGGCCCGCACCACGCCCGCGCAGAAACCGCGCGGCTTTAGCAAAAGCAACGTTTTTTCATCCTTGTATGGGGCCATGATCTGCCTTCTTTAGGGTACACGTTCCCTATGGATAATTGGCTATTAGACTATCGGAGAAGTACCCAGTTGGTCAACGTAAGCCGTAGAAAGGCTTAGGATTAGCAGCGATTGGCTGTTTCTGGACAGCGAACGGTAGTGCTCCCTAGGCGTTGGTCTTCAGCATCTGTTCGGCGTGTTTGCGCGAGGTTTCGGTGAGCTTGGCACCGCTTAGCATTCGGGCCACTTCTTCGGTACGCTCTTCCCCGGTAATGAGATGCACACGGGTCCGCGTCCGGCCGCCGACGGCCTGCTTTTCGATCAGATGGTGATGGTCGGCGAAGGTGGCAATCTGGGGCAGATGGGTCACGCATAGGACTTGATTCGAGCGGGACAGGCTCTTGAGTTTCTTGCCTACGGCCTCGGCCGCCCGGCCGCCGATTCCAGTGTCGATTTCGTCGAAGACTAGGGTGCGTTGTGCTCCAGAACTACGCTTCTTACTCGATGCGGCCTCGACACCGGCCTTGAGAGCGAGCATCACGCGGGACAGTTCCCCGCCAGAAGCGATGTGTTCCATCTGTCGCAGGGGCTCGCCGGGATTAGTCGCAATCATGTAGAGAACCTGGTCGAAGCCAGTGGCCGTCCAGTTTCCTTCCTCGTCGCTGCCGCTGATTTCAATCCGGAAACTTGATTTCATAGCCAGGTCTTTGATTTCAGCCTCGACCAGTTTCTCCAGCTTTCGGGCCGCTTCGTATCGCTTTTTGGAAATGGCCTGGGCCGCACCCAGGTACGTCTCGGCCGCCTTTGCCAACTCGGCCTGGAGCTGGCGGAGGATCTCGTCTTTGTTCTCCATCTCGGATAGCTTGCGGCTGACGTCGGCGCCATGATTGATCACGTCTTCGAGCGTCGGGCCATACTTGCGTTTGAGACGATCCATGGCTGCGAGGCGGTCTTCCACTTCCGCCAGGTGCTCGGGCGAAGCCTCGATGCCGCCGGCATAGTCGCGCAAGCTGGCGCCGACGTCTTCCACGCTGATGCGGGCGGTTTCGAGCGTGGCCATGGTTTCTTGAAATTTCGGCTCGTAGCGGGCCAGCTCTTCGATATGTTTTTGCGCCGTCCGCAACGAGGCGGAGGTGGAAGCATTGCCTTCGTAGAGCAGATCGAAGGCATTCATGGCCGCGCTGTGGATTTTTTCTGCATTGGCGAGGACGCGTTTCTCGGTCTCGAGGCACTCGTCTTCGCCTGCTTGCAACCTGGCCTCTTCAATTTCGTGCGCCTGGAATGTCCACAGGTCGAGCAGGCGCAAACGGTCTTGCTCGTCGCGCTGGAGTTCTTCGATGCGACGATGGATCCCTTTCCACGCGGAGAATGCCTCGGAAGTTGCGTCGATCTGAATGTTGGCGAAGTTGTCGAGCAGGCGCAGCCGCGTGGAGGCGTCGAAGGATAGGAGGGATTCGTTTTGGGCGTGGATGGTTGCAAGGTAGGGCGCCAGTTGACGCAAGACGGCTACAGTTGCAGGTTGGTTGTTGACGAAAACCCGCCCCTTGCCGCCGGCCGCGATTTCGCGGCGCAGGATGATGGATTGGTCCTCCTGGTCGATGCCATTGTTTTCGAGAATTTGAGCGACCGTTTTTTCGGCTCCGCCTTCGACTTCAAACACAGCGGAAATCGTGGCCTTGTCGGCTCCGGAACGAATCACGTCGGCAGAGGCCTTGTCGCCCAGCAGAAGCGCCAGGGCATCGATGAGGATGGATTTTCCAGCACCGGTTTCACCGGTCAGCAGATTCAAGCCGGGCGCGAACTCTACCACCAGGTTGTCTACGACCGCGTAGTTTTCCAGCCGCAGTTCGATAAGCACGGCGTCCTGGCACGAGAAATTTGAGATGACGAAGTTGAGCGCAGCATAGCATGAAAACAGTTTTCGGTTCGCAGTCCCGGTTGTCAGAAAGGCATCGAAAGCCAACTCTTTTGCACAGCAAGCGGGGTTAATAGATAGTGTTCATTCCCGAATTAGGCCGTCACCATGGTCTATAATCGAAGTAGGAATCCTCCTAAAAACAATGAATCTGTATCCCTTGCTGGCAGCAGTGGTCGGCGGCGAAATTATTGACTTGGTGGGTGAAACCGGCCCCGTCGCCAAGGTGGTTTTACTTATTCTTCTGATCTTCAGCCTGGTTTCCTGGGCGATTATTCTCTCCAAGTGGAGCGTGTTGCGGCGGGCGCGGGTGCAAAGCGGCCGTTTTGTGCGCGCCTTCCGTAAGGCCCAGCGCCTGCAGGACGTGGGCGCCGTGGCGGAACAATTTCGTCCCAGCCCGCTGGTCGGGGTGTTTGAGGGCGGATTTGAAGAGTACCGCCGACAGGGCGCCGCGGCCAATGGCGTCATTCGCAGTCCCCTGGCCATACAGCGCGCCATGCAGATAGCGAACTCGGAAGAACTGAGTCGCTTTGAGCGCAACATGCCGTGGCTGGCAATTACCGGGGCGGTCACGCCGTTCGTCGGCCTGTTTGGAACCGTCTGGGGCATCATTGACGCGTTTCACGGCCTCGGTACAGCTGGAGCGGCAACCTTGCGCGCAGTCGCGCCTGGAATTTCCGAGGCCCTGATTACGACGGCCGCCGGACTGGCAGCTGCCATCCCGGCTGTCATTGCTTATAACTTGATTGGTGGGTCAATTCGCGACCTGGCTGCCCGGGGTGACGACTTTGCCATGGAAGTGTTGAACGCAGTTGATCGTCAACAGGCGCCCGCCTACCGTACGGCTGAAGCTCCGGGGGTGCAGCGGTAATGGCCTTTACGGCTTCCAACGGACGAACTCAAACTTCCCTCTCCGACATCAACATCACGCCGCTGGTGGACGTTGTACTGGTGCTTCTGATCATCTTCATGGTCACGGCCCCGGTGCTGCAATCCGGCATCGAGCTCAATGTCCCCAAGACCCGGACGGTCAAAGAGATCACCGAAGAACGCCTGGTAGTCAGCATCAACAAACAGCAGCGGGTATTCCTGGGCAATGAACCGGTCAACATCAACGAGATCGCAGCCCGGATCAAACAGAAAATACGCGACCCGCAGCACCAGGCCATTTTCGTGCGCGCCGACGAAGATGTGCCCTTCGGCGCCTTCGCCACTGTCATGGACGCGGTCAAATCATCCGGCCTCACCAATGTGAGCATCGTCACTCAACCTCTAGACGCACATGGCAGCCAACGCTGAGATCTTTTTTGAACACGACCGCTGGGGCCGCAACCTCACGTGGTCGCTCGGATTGCACATTGCGATTGCGGGCGCCATTGTGCTCTACGCCGTGGTCGCCCCAAACAGCCATGGCGACAGTTGGGGCGCGGGTGGCGGGGGCGACGCCATGGGAGTGAGCCTGGTAAGTACGGTCCCACTGCCGGCCAACCCGGTGAAGACGGAGAATGTCTTGGCCAATGATTCGAAGGGGCTCACGCAGTCTCAACCCAAGCCGGTAGAGAAAGAGCCCGACGCGATCCCGATTCCGGACAAGGTCACGACGGTCAAACCCGTTCCGACGCCGAAGACTGCCACGCATCAGAAACCGCAACCCGCGCCTGAAATCGAGGCCGACAATGTGGTTCCCTATGGCCAGGGCGGGCCAGTCAGCGGACCCTATGGCACCTTCAGCGCCAACGGCGCCAAAGGTGGCTTCGGCTTTACCGGCGGCGGCGGCGATTTCGGCTCGCGTTATGCCTGGTATGTGCGGGTGGTGCAGCAGAAGGTTTCGGAAAACTGGCTCAAGTATGAAGTGGACCCGAGCATTTCAACCGCGCAACGGGTGTACATCACTTTCGACGTAATGCGCGACGGCCATCCCGCGAACGTTCAAGTGGAGCAATCGAGCGGTGTCCCATCGCTGGACCAATCGGCCACGCGGGCCATCCAGCGCATTGACACTTTTGGTCCCTTGCCCTCCGATTATGCCGCGAATAAGGTGTCGGTAGAGTTCTGGTTCGATTACAAAAGATAGCTAGAGTGCTTTTAGGCCTTTTGGTTGCTGGCGCAAGTTTGGTGTCATTCCTTTTTTAGTAACTGCGTCATGCTGAGAAAGGATCTGGCGTGGAGCGGATAGGTCGGCTGGCCTGTAACAGTAGAGGCGCGAGATCGCCGACCAACAGAATTGCCACTTCGTACTACATAGTTAGGAAGCGATCATTAATGAAGAGATTTTTCACACTATTTTTACCTTTGTTGTTGCTGACCTCGAGCTTCGCCCAGGACTGGATCAAAACCGGCACCGGGTTGGGCGTCGAGAAAGTGCGCCTAGCGGTTCCGGATTTCAATGCGTCCACTCAGGATCCGAAGAATGCCGACCTGCTCAAGGCATTCAACGAAACCCTGTGGAACGATCTGGACAATGCCGGCATCTTCGACATGGTTTCGAAGAGCTTTTATCCACTGGGTCAGGTAGGAACTCCTGCGGATGTGAAGTTCGAGGGCTGGAGCGGGCCGCCGCCGAATGCGGCCATGCTGGCCTTTGGCAACCTGGGCGTGTCGGGCAATGGCATGACCGTACAGGGTTGGCTCTACGACGTGAAGAATGTGACCTCGCCGCAAGTGTTGGGCAAACAGTATCAGGACGCCGCGACCAACGACGCAGCCCGCACCACGGCCCACAAATTTGCCGACGAGATTATCTTCCGCCTGGGTGGCGGCATTGCCGGGATCGCGGAAAGCAAGATCTACTTTGTGAGCAGCCGCGGCGGGCACAAAGAAATATGGGTGATGGACTATGACGGCGCCAACCAGCATGCCGTGACCCGCCTGGGTTCGATTTCGTTATCGCCGCGGGTCTCGCCTGACGGGTCGCGCATCGCCTTCAGTTCGATGACCAAATCTGGTTGGGAAATTCTGATGTATTCCCTCGAACTGGACCGCCTGGTTTCATTTCCCCGTTTCGGTGGAACCAATCTTTCTCCAGCCTGGGCTCCGGACGGAACCAGGATCGCATTCTCGTCCTCGCGCAGCGGAGATCCCGAAATTTACACGGTGGATTCTGCCGGAGCGAATCTGAAGCGGATTACGTCCTTCAAAGGCCCTGACGTATCGCCGGCATGGAATCGCAAGACAGGCGGGCAAATTGCCTGGGTAAGCGGACGCACGGGATTGCCACAGGTTTACACCATGGAAGCCGACGGCACCAATGTGCAGCGCCTCACCGATCAGGGCTACGCGGTCTCTCCGTCGTGGTCGCCCAACGGGCAGTTTCTGGTGGTCTCGTGGATGCGCAAGTATGGCCCGGGAGCGCCGGGAGCGCAGGACATCTACATCATGGACATCGCCAGCAAACAGTGGGTGCAGCTGACCCATGACGGCGGACGCAACGATTTCCCCTATTGGTCGCCGGACGGGAGACACATCATTTTCCAATCCAGCCGCGCTGGCAGCTTGCAGATATGGACCATGCTGGCCGATGGTACCAATCAGAAGCAGCTGACGTTTGCGGGCGCTAACAGTCAACCTAACTGGAGTTGGAAGTGAACATTAGGAATTGATCTTTAGAAATAAGACTTAAAAGAGGAATTAAACCAGGAATCATATTTGTTGTTTCGCAGTTAATTCCCGGACGAGGCGGAGCACGATTTCCCCTCTCCGGGCTTGAGCCGGGCGCAATGATCGTAATGAAGTGCACCAATCAATGCGCACCAAGAGCACGGAGGAGCAGAGTGAAGCAACGAAACGTTAGATGGATGATGTTAGTGTTCGCCCTCATGGCGATCATGACCTTGGGTGCGTGCAAGAAGAAAGTAGCGCCACCCCCACCGCCGCCCCCCCCAGCGCCAGCCGCGCCTACAGCTTCGCTCTCGGCCAACCCGAGTACGGTTGATAAAGGCGGATCCACGACGTTGACCTGGCAGACCAGTAATGCGACTGACGTCAGCATTGACGGCGTGGGCGCCGTGCAAGCCAGTGGGTCGCAGAGCGTCACCCCGGCCGATTCCACCACCTACACCCTCACTGCGAAGGGAGCGGGCGGGACACAGACGGCCACGGCGCGGGTCACCGTAACTGCCCCACCCCCGCCGCCGCCGCAGGCGTCGGCCACGGAAGAAGAACTGTTCTCTCAAACCGTGAAGGACATCTACTTCGATTACGACAAGAGCGATATCAATGCGGACCAGCAGTCGTCCATGCAGGGCGACGTTGAGTTCCTGAAGCAGCATCCCAACATCAGCTTCACGGTGGAGGGTCACTGCGACGAACGGGGCTCGACGGAATACAACCTGGCGTTGGGCGACAGCCGCGCCAATTCGGTGCGTAACGCGCTGGTACAAGGCGGCGTTGCAGCCGACCACGTGAAGACCATCAGCTACGGCAAGGAAAAGCCGTTCTGCACGGAATCAACTGAGCAGTGCTGGCAGCAGAACCGGCGTGGTCATTTCGTCTACGGGAAGTAGGGTTAGTGGTGCCGGTGTCGCGGCGGCTGGCGGGCGTGCTTGCATGCGCCTGAGTATGCGAGGGCGGGGACGTCCTCGCGACAGCCGGCGGGACGCCGGCGCTACAATACTTCGTCCTCTGGCCGGGACTATACATACTCTTCCATCGTAGGTATTGGACAATGAAAAACCAGCGATATCCCGTTTTACTTGCCATCCTGGCCCTGCTTTGTGCAGGGTTGACGCCCGCATGGGGCGTGAACAAAGACATGGTGCAACTGCAGACTCAGGTGCAGGACCTGCAGGACCGAATTGCCCACATGCAGCAGTCTTTCGACGAGCGCATGGGTGTGCTCCAGCACCTGGTTGAGCAAAGCACCGACCGCGCCAACAAGGTTGCCACTTCCATCACCGAACTTCAGACCACGCTGCAGAAGCAGCAAGGCGACAGTGGCGCTCATGCCGACCAGCTTTCGGGCCAGATCCAGGCGTTGAACGACACGCTGGACGAGCTCAAGGCGCGTCTGGGAAAAGTGAGCAAGCAACTGGAGGACATGCAAGCGGCGCAGCAGAGCATTGCTATCCAGCAGACCCAGCAGCAACAGCAGGCGGCAGCGGCTCCACCGCCCGACGTTCTTTACAATAATGCGCTGCGCGACTACCAGGCGGGAAAGAACGATCTGGCGGCGCAGGAGTTCGGCGATTACGTGAAGTTCTATCCCAATACCGACCTGGCGGGAAATTCGAACTTCTATCTGGCGGACATTCAGTTCAAGCAGGGAAATTACGCGGCGGCGGCTAAGAGCTACGATCAGGTCCTGCAAAGTTTTCCTGACGGAAACAAGGCGGCGGCGGCCGAGCTTAAAAAGGGATTGGCCCTCATCGAACTGGGGCAACAGGAGGCTGGAATCGCCTCACTGCGCCATGTAATCCAACGCTACCCCAAGTCAAATGAGGCCCTGCAGGCCCGGGACCGGCTGCGCAAGCTGGGAGTAGCCACCACGGGCGCCGAGGCGCGACGACCGCAGTAGGCCTCGCTGGGAGAGCCGGCTAGGCTGCCTGATGACGGCGATGATGGTGGCGACCGCGGCGATGGTGACGGTGGCGCGCGGAGTCCTTGGCTTCCTGCCGGTGGGCGGCAACGCTGGCATGTGCCTGTTCGCCCGGCTTGAGTTGTTCTGCCCAACCGGTTGCGGTCAAGAGCAGAATTCCCGAAAGAGCAAATATGAGACTCTTCATACTATCCTCGGTGTATTTCCATCCCAATCTACACGATTAACCCTTCCCACCGGCAAAAGTTTCGGGATAGGGTACTGTACTGGGTTGGTGCGTTTCCTATCCCAGAACGAGGACACTCCATGACTGACTTCAAGAACGACCTGGATCCGGCTCTCGCTGATGACCAGGACCGTGGTAAAGGCGCAGTAGAGCAGGACCGGCCCCAGGAACCGTCGGGCAATACTTCCCTGCAAGGCCAGCTAGGGCATCGCGACCAGAACGCCTTGCTCAAATCCTCGGATACTGATTTTCCCGAGCCCGGCGGAAGCCCTGAACACTCCCAAGAGCCAACGGAAAAACCGACAGACAACAAGAAAAAGAAAGACGTGGCTTAGCCATTTCCGTTCTTTGCCTTGCTGGCTTACTCTCCCTTGTCCTTGTCTTTAACTTTGTGGTGAAGGTCGAGGCCGAAGGATGGGTGTTCGCGCTGGCCTGTAATCTTGATCGGCAGCTCGGTTTGGCCATTTTTGCGGAAAAAGGGATCGACGGCTTTGAGGACGAAGGATTTCACGCCAGTGGTCGTCTGTGAAATTTTGGCCTGCATCCGCAGCTTGCCGTAAAAGTCGAGGTCTTCCCTCTCCAGACCGTACTTGCCGTCGAGGGCGACCTGCGCGCCGGTGACGGTGAAAGTCAGGCCCCGAAACGTGATCACACCGTTGCCCAGCACGAAATTGCCTTTGAGCTGAGACACGCTGCTCCCCGCATTCTTGTTCTCAGGCTGGCCCTGGCCCTTTCGGCTCAGACTTTCGATTTTGGCCGTCACTTCCGGGCTGGTGAATCGGGCATGCTGGACGTCGAACTTTCCGTTCAGATTCAAACGATCGGCGAGATCGCCCTTGCCATGCGGTAAATCAAATTTGGTGCGAAAATTTATTGCTCCAGTCAGGGCAGGCTGATCTCCTTTCACCGCCAGACGCAACAAGTCCTCAAGCCTGCCCTTGTCCACGGTCACGTCGAGTGTGATCTCCTTTCCTTGTTTGTCGGGAGATCGCACCACCCCGCCCTGCGCCACGATGACGGTATTCAAAAGGTGAGCGGTCACAGAGTGGAGGAGCGTGTCGCCGTTGGTGCCGTCCACCGTGGCACTGAAGACGGTCTCAAGATCGAGAGGGTGCCCGCCAATGGTGACCGTAAAATCGGGAGTCGAGGTCTTGCCTTCGACTTCAATTTTCTCCAGCACGCCGCCAAACTTGCCGGTCGAAGACAGTATGCCGCTGATGCCTTGGAAGACTCCCAGGTCGGCTTTGTCGAAGGTGTATTCGGCCGCCAGCGGCGTCTGGCCCGGGTCGTCGGGGCTCCATGGGCCAAAGGTTCCCTTGGTTTCGATTTCCCCCGGAGGAATGGCGTTGGTAAGCTGCGCCGTAAACTTGGCGGGACGGTCGAGACCGACCGAATGCATCACCAGATGGTGAATGGCAAACACGTGAGGATCTTTGTCAGCAGACTTAGGCAGCATTCGAAGTTCCGCGTCGTCAGAAACGATTTCTCCTATTAACACCGGGAGATTCTTCGCCTTTGGCCAATTCTGTTTCCCTCTATCTCCCTTGGCCGGAATCTGTATCACCAACCCCTTGAGCGTGATCTGGTCTACCTTCCACGGTTTCCAGGGCAGTCCCAGAATGCCGGCCTCGGCGGAGAACTCGCGAATTGAAATAAGCGCCGGAATATCAGTGCGTCCTTCGTGACGAAGCACAAGCCCTGAACCTTCGATCCGTACCCCTGGAAACAGATAGACGTGAAAGTCTTTGAGCTCTACCTCGGCGTGGAATTTCTCCTTAAGCATCTCCACGACCCTCTTGTGCAGGTACGGATTGGAGAAATGGATTCCGGCCACAATAGCGCCCACAACCGCGATCACGACCAGTGATATCACGATTAGCAAAGTCTTGCTTGCCGGCCTGGTCTTTGTCTCAGCCATTTGCATCAGGCCTCTGACGCTGTTTCGGAATAAATGGTTGGCAGCGAAATGCTGGTAAACTTAGCGAACTTGTTCCGGCCAACCTTATGGCGACCTAGGGATACGCCTCGCCGACTGACGGAGTCTGTGCGCCGATCCTCACATCCCCATGTCTCCTGAATGGCATCCATAGCCTCAATGAGAACACCTGGCGATGAAGCCGTAATGCGATCCACTGCTGCGGCGGCTCCGTGTGGAAGGGGAGTGGAATCCTGGGTACTCGCTGCGACCATTCTCGGCTCCAGTATGGCGTTCATCGACAGCACGGTCGTCAACGTCGCTCTTCCGGCGCTCCAGACCAGCTTTCACGCGACCGTGGTGGACGTGCAATGGGTGGTCGAGTCTTACGGATTATTTCTAGGCGCCCTGATTCTGGTGGGCGGCTCGCTCGGCGATCTGTTCGGCCGACGTCTGATGTTCCTGGCGGGAGTGGCGCTTTTCGCGCTGGCTTCCGCGGGGTGCGGCTTCGCCGCCAGCATTCAACAATTGATCCTTGCGAGAAGCATCCAGGGCGCGGGGGCTGCGCTCCTCGTGCCCGGGAGTCTTGCCATTATCAGCAGCTCCTTTGACGAGAAGAATCGCGGCCAGGCGATAGGAACGTGGTCGGGCTTTACGGCGATCACGACTGCGGTCGGACCTCTGCTTGGCGGCTGGCTGGTTGAGCATGCTTCCTGGCGATGGGTTTTCTTCATCAATCTCCCGCTTGCCGCGGCGGTGATAGCGATTTCGGTCTGGCGGATTCCAGAAAGCCGCAGCACCACTGGCAGACACATTGATTGGATAGGGGCGATTCTTGCCACCGTTGGATTGGGTGGCCTGGTTAACGGTTTTATCGAATCGGTTAATCTGGGCTGGAGAGATCCGCTGGTCTTCGGGAGTTTGATCGTTGGCTTCGGATGCCTGATCGGGTTCGTGTTGGTCGAGGACAAGGTCGCCATGCCGATGCTCCCCCTTCGGCTGTTCGAGTCTCGAAGCTTCAGTGGCGCGAATCTGCTCACCCTGTTCCTATATGCTGCGATCGGAATCTTCTTTTTCCTGTTGCCGTTGAACTTGGTCCAGATCCAGGGATACTCTACGACTGCGACCGGCGCTGCCATACTTCCGTTGATTCTGCTTATGTTTTTTCTTTCCCGCTGGTCTGGTGGACTTGTGGCTCGTTACGGCCCTAAAAGCCCGCTCATTATCGGCCCTCTCATTGCCGCTTTGGGTTTCGTTCTATTTTCTGTGCTCTCCGTCGGAAGCAGCTATTGGAGCGGGTTTTTCCCGGCGATAGTTGTCCTGGGGTTCGGGATGGCGGTCACAGTTGCTCCTCTCACCACCGTCGTCATGAATTCAGTGAATGGAGACCGGGTCGGAACGGCGTCTGGTATCAACAACGCTGTGTCCCGCGTAGCGGGCGTCCTTTCGATCGCAGTCCTTGGAATCTTGTTGGTGAAGGCCTTTAGCTACCGATTGGGCAGCAGCCTGGCTTACTTGTCGCTGCCTCCTCCCATTCTGCAGGAGCTCCGCGCAAATGAGCTCAAACTCGCCGGCTTGCAGGTGCCAGCCGGTCTCGATCCGCGGACGGAGGCGGCTATCAGGGAATCGATCGGGCAAGCATTCGTGTTCGGATTCCGAATCGCTATGTGGATTTGTGCGTGCCTGTCTCTCGCCAGTGCTGCAGTAACGTGGCTTATGGTTCCGAAGGAAGGTAGCGATTCAGGAACGGCGCGACTCTGAGTTGATCTAGCTCGCCGCCGTCGGGCTCAGCCGCCGCCCACATTCGTTCCAATAGCTGCATGTCGGAAGGACGCCTGATGGTAGCCCGGCGTTTCAACGCCGGTAGGCAGAACGAAATTACGTCCCGTCGGGATGTCTCAAAAATCTTCACGATTGGCCGGGGTGGGTACGCCCACCGCAAGCGATCGTTACCAATCGCCGCCAGTCTGCATACGCGCTCCACGCAAGATGCTTCGCAAGCTCGGCGTGTCGCCTCGCATAAGAAGCAAACTTATCGCAGCTCTTCCATGACCTGTTCAAGCACTTCCCTGCCCGGCCTCACGGCTGACTCTGGCAGCGTAGCCAGCGGCTCTTCCGTCATGTTCAACAAGTCAACGAAAGTTGGGGTTTTCGAGTTGACGTAGAACACGCCGGTCAGAACTTC
>Ga0134124_10002177_pt1 | contig 15815 bp, 14 predicted proteins | sample KB304_FD_96880 | JGI IMG/M metagenome (GOLD analysis project Ga0134124, IMG submission 96880) | Terrestrial soil microbial communities without Nitrogen fertilizer from Kellogg Biological Station, Michigan, USA - KB3-0-4 | ecosystem: Environmental > Terrestrial > Soil > Unclassified ...
AAAACTCTTCTCGACGATGAACGCCGTGATGCCGCGATATCCGGCTTCCGGATTCGCATTCGCAAACAACACGAAGATGTCAGCTTCGATACCGTTTGTGATCCAGAGCTTGCGACCGTTCAAAACGTAGTGGTCGTCCTGCTCCACCGCGCGCGTCTGCATCGCGAATGCATCGGAACCGGAGCCCGGCTCACTCAGCGCGTACGCGCCGACAGTCTCGCTCGCGAGTTTCGTCAGGTATTTCTTCTTCTGCTCCGGCGTGCCCCAACGAATGAAAGCGTTATTGACGAGCGTGTTCTGCACGTCCACAAAAACGCCGACCGAGGCGTCAACGCGCGACAACTCTTCAACCGCGAGAATCGCAGTGAAAAAATTTGCGCTCGCGCCGCCAAACTCCTCGGGCGTCTCGATGCCCATCAACCCGAGCTCGAAACACTGCTTGATGATGGCTGGATCGAGTTTCGCGGCCTCGTCCATGTGCTCGACGCGCGGCCGCAATTCGCCCTCGGCAAATTCGCGCACGCTCGAGCGAAACATCGTCTCGTCTTCTGTAAGCGTGGTGAGTGGACTCGGCGCAGGTGTTGCTATTGCTGATTGGGATTGGCTCATGTGGATGCTCGTCTTCCGGTGTCGAAATGGAACATTGCATCATAAACTAAAGCCACAAAAACGCACAAAAGGGACAGTGTAAAAGGTGTCGGAATGTTGATTGCTGAAGAAACACGCGCGTGTGGTACCGTACCCTGATGGCGAACGATGTTTTGACTGAGAACCAGAGTGGGAGCAGGAGATTTGCGCCACTTGGAATAATCTTCGGTCTGTTAGGACTGCTTCTGTTCGCCTATTTCGTGAGCCGCGCAGGCGTCGGCGAGATCGTCTCGAACATTCAGCGGCTCGGCGCCGGCTTTGTCCTCATTCTTGCTGTTTCCAGCACTCGCTACATCGTCCGCGCGCTCGCCTGGACGCGCTGCATCGAGCCGCCATACCGGCTTCCGTTTCGCGACGCGTTCGCCGCCCGTTTGATGGGCGACGCGCTCGGCAACATCATCCCGTTCGTAAGCGTGGCGGTGAGCGAGCCGTCGAAGGCGGTATTTGTTAAAGACCGCGTCCCTTTGATGGTGGGACTATCGGCGCTCGCGATCGAGAACATTTTTTACGCGCTCACGGTCGCGATCTTTATCTTTTCCGGCACGGCGACGTTATTGCTCACGTTCTCACTGCCGAAGGGACTGCGATACGCGAGCATCGGCGCACTCGTCACGACTCTCGTCATCATTCCGCTGGTATACCTCCTGATACATTGGCAGACGAGATTTCTGAGTGGCGCGCTCGGCTTTCTGAGTAAGCGTGGCGTGCTGACGAGGTTTGTTGAAAAAATTAGACCGCGAGCGCAGTCGCTGGAAGATCGTGTCTACGGGTTTTACGCGACGAGCCGGCGCAGTTTTCTGTCGATCTTTCTACTGGACATGTGTTTCCACGTGGCCGGTGTGTTGGAGGTCTTTATCACGCTCTCGTTTATCAGCCCGGTCGCGCCGACGGTTACGCAGGCGTTCATACTCGAGTCAGTGAATCGGATCATCAACGTGGCTTTTAAATTTATTCCGCTGCGCGCGGGCGTGGATGAAGGTGGAACCGGGCAGGTCTCGAAGGTCCTCGGCTTCGCGAGAGGAATCGGCGAGACGCTCGCCATCGTCCGCAAGGGACGCGATATTTTCTGGAGCGCGATCGGGCTTTTATTGATTTGGAAGAAAAATAGGTCCTATAGGACCTATTCATAGGCGAGCGCGTTGACTGGGTCGAGATTCGAAGCCCGCCACGCCGGATACAGCGCCCCTACAATCCCACCAGCAACACCAATCGTCCCCGCCACAACGGCCCATCGCCAACTATACTCAAACACCAGCCCGTATGTTTTGTGAATCAAATATCCCGCGACGAGTGAAACGACAAACCCCGCCACCAACCCGATCAGACTGATCAGTATCGCTTCCTTCTCGATGATCCCCACGATGTAACCACGCGAGGCGCCCATCGCTTTCAAGATCCCGATCTCGCGCGTGCGCTCTGTGATCGTCGTGTACATCGCCAGCATCACTACGAGCGAGCTCACCACCGCCGCGAGCACAACCAGCACACGCAAAAACACGCCAAGCAGCGGAATGCTCTTCTCAAAACTCGTAAACACTTCGCGCGTCGGTTGGATCGTATTGCCCGGCAACTCCCGATCGATCCGCTGCGCGACTTCCTGAAGCTGGTCCGAATTGCGAAGTTTCAGAAAGATGAACGTACACTTTCCTTCGGTTTCAAGCGCTTTCTGCATCCCCGCGAGCGACAACTTCACGCGCGCTCCCGATTCAGGTGAATAAATTCCCGCAATGCGGTATTCCTGCTTGCCCAGCGGTTTCATTCGATCGCCAACGTGCAGATTGTTTTGTTCAGCTTTGACAGCGTCAATCACCACTTCATCGTCGCTTTGCGGACCATTTCCCGCGACCATCTTGATGCCATTCATTCGCGCGTAAGCGTCCCAATCGACGCCGTCAATCTGCTCGATACCGATTCCTTTTGTCCCCTGGTTGAAGTGGCGAATTACCGGAAGTGCTTCTTCGATGCCCTCAATTTGCTTCAACCGATCGACGTATCTCGTATCGAGATTGGCGGTCGTAGCGGTGAGCTGCACGGCGCCGGGCCGCATGAAGATCAACTCCGCGCGAACGTTCGTGGCGCGACGCTGCAATTCGTTTGACATACCGCGCGCGAGGCCCGTGAATAGCATGACCAGGGCCACACCGAGCGCAACGCCGGCGACGCTCACGAGCGTGCGAATCGGTCGTTGGCGAATGTTTGAAGTGACGAGGTTGTCCATTTGCAATAAGCTTCTGACAGGTTTTAATTTGGAGTATAACCTAGCTGCGGCCAAAACCTTATGAAGACGCACAAATCACCATTCATCTACTCCCTATCAACCTTAATCATCTTGCTGGCCCTCGTTCTGGTGGGCCGGAGCTTTGCCCCGGAACGCGTGCAAATCACGGTCCTCGGAACCACCGATCTGCACGGCAACATCAATCCGATCGATTACTACACAAACAAACCCGACAACCGCGGCATCGCGAAAGTCGCGACGCTGATCAAGCGCATTCGCAAAGAACAGCCAAATGTCGTGCTCATCGATTCGGGCGACACGATCCAGGGCTCGCCGCTGGAGTCGTTTCACGGGCGCAAGAACAATGCGCCACCCGATCCGATGATGCTCGTGATGAACTCGCTGAACTACGACTCGATGACGGTCGGCAATCACGAGTACAACTTCGGTCTCAAGGTCCTGGAGAAAGCACGGGGGGAAGCGAAATTCCCATGGCTCTCCGCGAACACATACGACATAGCCAAACAGCAAACACACTACAAGCCTTACATCGTCAAGGAAGTCGCGGGCGTTAAGATCGGCATCCTTGGTTTGACGACGCCGGGCATTCCCAACTGGGACAATCCACCAAACTACGCCGGCCTCGAATTTCACGAGCCGCTCGTCGAAGCTCGCAAGTGGGTCCCGATCCTGCGCGATCAGGAGAAAGCTGACGTCGTCGTGATCGCGATGCACATGGGACTCGAAGAAGATCTGAGCACGGGTGTAATGAGCCCGGGTCAGGTGCTACACGAAAACGAGGCGATCTTGATCGCGAAGGAAGTTCCGGGCGTCGACGTGATCTTCATGGGCCACACGCATCGCGATGTGCCTTCGCTTTACATTAAAGGCGTGTTGCTGACGCAGGCGAACCACTGGGGCCGGCATCTCGCGCGCGCCGATCTGTACTTGCAGAAAACAGGCACGGGTTGGCGCATGTATGCGAAGTCGGCGCGCACGATGCCGAGTGACGATCATGTCGAGCCGGATCCGGAAGTGGTGAAAATCGCCGAGCCTTACGATCGCGAGACGCAAGCGTGGTTATCGCGCCAGATCGGTGAGTCGCCGGAAGAATTAACCGCACGCGACGCGCGCTTTCGCGATACCGCGATACTCGATCTGATTCAGAAAGTGCAGTTGGATGCCGGCAAAGCGGACGTGTCGATGGTGGCGAGTTTCAATCCGGCCGCACGCATCGCGAAAGGGCCCGTGAGTGTGCGCGATATCGCGGGCTTGTATGTTTACGAAAACACGCTCGTGGTGCTGGAAGTTACGGGCCAGCAGCTCAAAGACGCGTTGGAACACTCCGCGAAGTATTTCAAAGAGTACGTTCCGGGCAAGCCAGCGAGCGATCTCGTCGATGAGAAAATTCCCGCTTACAACTTCGACATTGCTGAGGGCGTCACTTACGATCTCGACATCTCGAAACCCATAGGTCAACGAATCCAAAACCTGCGCTTTCACGGCCAGCTTTTGTCGCTCACGAGAAAGCTTCGACTCGCGACCAACAACTATCGCGTCAATGGCGGCGGTGGCTACGACATGTACAAGAACGCGCCGGTGGTCTACCGGTCGAGTGAAGAGATCCGCGAGTTGATTATCGATTGGGTTGAGAAGAACAAGACGGTTCCTACGACGCCGAATAATAATTGGCGAATTTTACCTTGAGAAGTCTTAGACAGGATTACAGGATTTACAAGATCGACAGGATAAGAGATCATCCTGTGAATCTTGGAAATCCTGTAATCCTGTAAACAATGCCTCCGCGTCTCGCAGCCATCTCGGGCAAACTAAAAGGAGCTATCTTCGCACTTAATGAAGAGTCGCTCACCATCGGTCGTGAGACCGGGGCCGATCTCTGCATCGCCGACGCGTCAGTCTCGCGCCGCCACTCCAAAATCGAAAACCAGGAAACAGGATTCGTAATCACGGATCTCGAAAGTCTCAACGGCACGTTTGTTAACGACCTGCCGGTCAGGAGTCGACGTCTCGAGCACGGCGATCGCGTTCGCATCGGCGATTCGCAGTTCCTGTTTCTGATACACGAAGGTGACGCGACTTCGAAGTCGAGCGACGTCAGGATCGATGAAGCGCACGTCGTCAGCGGCTCGACAGTCCAGATTCGTTTCGACGACGCGATCTACCAGATGACGCGCGATCTCAGCGCGCTCATGAAGATCAGCACAGAGATCAACTCGATTCGCGGGCTCGATAATCTGCTCGAACGGCTACTCGATCTGCTCTTCGAAGTGGTGCCCGCAGAGCGCGGCGCGATCCTGCTTACTGACGAGAGCTCTTTCGAAACGAGTCTGGTGTTCGGACTCGATCGAGTGTACGGCAAAGACGCGGCAGTCAATGTCAGTCGCACGATCGTACAGCAGGTATTGCGTGATGGTGTTGCGCTGCTGGCGAACGACGCGCCCTCGGAAACCGGGCTCGTCACAGACAGTTTGATTGAAGCGCGTACGCACTCCGTGATGTGCGTGCCGCTGATTCTGTTCGACCGGAAATTCGGCGTGATCTATCTCGACAGCACGGTGACGCGCGATCACTTCAATCGCGAGCACTTGCAGCTTGTCACCGCGATCGCCGGTATTGCAGCAGTCGCGATCGAGAACGCACGACAGTTTGAATGGCTCGAGACTGAAAACGAGCGGCTGCGAACGGACGTGAACATCGAGCACAACATGGTCGGCGAAAGCGCCGCCATGCAGCGCGTGTATCACTTCATTTCGAAAGTCGCGCCGACGGATGCGACGGTCCTGATCAGCGGGGAAAGCGGCACCGGCAAAGAATTGGCTGCGCGTGCGATTCATCGAAACAGCAAGCGCGCGCAGAAGCCTTTCATGGCGGTGAACTGCGCCGCGCTCAACGAGTCGTTGTTGGAGAGTGAGTTGTTCGGGCACGAGAAGGGGTCGTTCACGGGCGCGTTCGCGCAGAAGAAGGGCCGGCTCGAGATCGCCGATGGCGGCACAGTGTTTCTCGACGAGATTGGAGAGTTAACACCGCCGCTGCAAGTCAAACTGTTGCGCGTGCTGCAGGAGCGAGAGTTTGAACGGGTTGGAGGCACGGTAACGATCAACGTTGATCTGCGTCTGATCGCGGCGACGAACAAGAACCTCGAAGAAGCGATCGAGATGGGCCAGTTTCGAGAGGACCTTTACTATCGTCTCAATGTTGTCTCCCTCGAGATGCCCGGACTGCGTGAGCGACGTGAAGACGTCATGCTGCTCGCGAATTACTTCGCAGACAAGTTCGGCGGGCGTAGCAATCGAAAGTTAAAAGGCTTTACGCAGGAAGCGCGTGCCCGTTTGACATCGCACGATTGGCCAGGCAATGTGCGCGAGCTCGAGAATGCAATCGAGCGCGCAGTGGTGCTCGGGACGACCGATCTGATACTCGCCGAAGACTTGCCGGAGGTGATGCTCGAGAGAGACGTCAACGTCGCTAATCTCAATTCGTATCACGGTGCAGTGGCGCAAGCGAAGAAGCAAATTATCCTGAACGCAATGGAGCAGACGGCAGGCAATTTCACCGACGCCGCGAAACTCCTCGGCGTGCATCCGAATTATTTGCAGCGCCTGGTCGGTAACCTAAATTTGAGAGAGCAGTTGAAAAGATAAACTGCACAGAGAAGAAGGCAGGAGCTTATATTGCAAAACGAAGAAACCAATCTCTCCCTGCGCGAAGCGACTCCGGAAGACGAGCCTTTTTTGTTGGAGGTTTACGCCAGCACGCGTTGGGAAGAGCTTGAAGGCATGGGTTTGAACGACGAACAGAAGCACGCCTTCATCAAGATGCAGTTTCTCGCTCGAGAACGCTGCTATCCTCGAGTCGATAATCGAATCATTCTGTTTGAAGGACGCCCGGTTGGAAGGTTGCAGGTTGACAGAGGTGATGCCGCAATACTGTTGAGAGATATTGAGATTTTGACGGAGTTTAGAAACGCCGGTATCGGAAGCCGCTTGATAAAGGATCTAATGCAAGAAGCCACCGCCGCAGGTAAACCGATCGGGCTGCACGTTCTGGCCTCATCTCCAGCGGCGCGGTTATACGAGCGTTTGGGGTTCGTTAGAAGCGGCGGCGATGCAGCATATTTGGAAATGAAATGGGTTCCTGCTACAAGTTGAATTAATGCCTACCTACAGGCTCAACCCCTACATCAGTTTCGTTGAGAGTCGTTTGATTCCGGGTGTGGTCCAACACGCGGTCTTTCACCGGTTAACGGGTGAGTTGATTGAGCCGGACGAACAGGTTCGCAGTCTGTTGTTGACGACAAAACCAGGGACTCGACTTTCGCTTGGTGACGCTGACTTCCAGTTGCGACCACTGATCCAAAAGGAGTTCTTGATCCCCGAGGATCACGATCCTCTGGCGCTGCTCGTCGATCAGTACGTGACTCGCCCGATTCAAAATCCTGCGGTGGCATACCGCTCGAAAACCGGAGAATGGATGCTGGTGCGAACTTCAATGGTTCACACCGTCTACTCACGAAGACTCGACGAGCTGCCTGAGATCATCGAAGAGCAACTGTCGCCATTGACTGCTGACATTCTGTCGCTGGCGGACGGCTCCAAAACGCTCCAGCAAATCTTCAACGAGTTACGACAAGGAAGTCTTCTCGAGGATTCGGATTTCAGATCGGCGATCGATTTCTTAACCAGTCAGGAACGCCAGCTCATCAAATTCACTCGTCGTCTCCAGGATCTGAACGAGCCTTATTCGCTCGTCAATATACTGCCGCGGAATCTTTATCACTCTGAACGAAAAGACAACGACGCAATTATCGATTTTCATTTAACCGGAATTGAGGACGCGAATTGGGAGTTTGATCTAATCGAGCCGACTGTAAACCACTGTTTCCGCTTCCCGCATGAAGTGCTGGGTGGATTGGATTATGGCTCACGGTTTTGTCTCGCGACGCTGCGGCCTGAAGTTGTTCCGTTGCTGAACAACTCGGCGGCGCTGGAAGTGTTGGAAGTTGGCGGCGGCACGGGAAGCTTTGCGCGAGCGTTTTTACATCAAGCTGCAACCTTGAATAGCCTCAATTATCACATCCTCGATCTCTCACCGGCCTTAATGGCGAGTCAAAGAAAGATCTTGTCGGAGCTTCTTCCCGAGAGCAGGCATTTCCAACAGGATGCGACCGAGTTTGATCTTCCGGGCCACAGCTTCGACCTGATTATCTCGAATGAAGTCATCGCAGATTTTCCGGTCGCACCCGTACACGGAGAAGGCGCTTACTACATCGACAAATATAATCTTTCAGACAAAAATGCTCCTGCTTCGGCCGTGGTTAACGCGGGCGCTTTTCGTTTCATCGAACGCGCGTGGAAACACCTGAAGACGGGAGGGACGCTCATAGTATCGGAGTATGGGGCAGAGGATTTATTCCCGACGCAGGGTTATCACTTAAACCATGAGGAGTACTCGATTCACTTTGGTCATCTTGCCGCCTGCGCCGCTCAAGTGGGCTTTCAATGTCGCTTGCTGACATTGAAGGAGTTCCTCGGAATGGACGATGACGTTCTCGTGCTTAACGGGCGCGAAGAGCATTTGCTTTGCCTCAATCACGTCTTCAAGAATTACGGGCAGGTGCTTCCTTACGCGGTGATCTCGAAATCGGATTTCGAACAGCGATGCCAGAGCATAGTAGAACAGACAGGACTAATCGGGTATTCTTTCTCGCCGCTGAACAAGGGGTATCACTTTGGTCCCCGCATAAAAGACTTTTTGGTTTTGATAATGCACAAACCTGGAGAGGAGATTTGAATGGAGCCTTCTTTAACGCACGAGGAATTTACTAAAAACGCGAATACGAAATTTTACGTTCAGGCTGACGAAAATACCCGGGTGGAATTGGAGCTGGCCAGCGTGTCGGAGGTGAGGCTGTATCCACAGCAGGAGGAATTTGCTGTCGAGTTCCGCGGCCCGTTGGACATGTTTCTCGGTCAGGGCGCGCGCAACTTTTCGCACGAGCAAATGGGCGAGTTTGAGCTCTTCATCGTACCCATCAAACAAGACGAGCAGGGTTTTTACTACGAAGCAATCTTCAATCGCCTGCGCAATCAGGTAGACCAATGAGCGCAAACATCAAACTTCGCCCGGTCAGTGCGGACGACTACGATTTTCTCGTTGCACTTTATGGCAGCACTCGCGCCGAAGAGATGGCGATGGTGCCATGGACCACCGAGCAGCAGGAGACATTCATCCGCTTACAGTTCGCCGCGCAACAGGATCATTACGCGAAAAAATATCCCACGGCCAGTCACGACTTAATCGTCTGCGACGACCGGCCAGTGGGACATCTCTATGTTGCCCGGATGGACCAGGAGATTCGAATTGTCGATATCACCCTGATGCCGGCCGAGCGGAATGCCGGGATCGGAAGCCGTCTGCTCGAGCAATTGCTCGACGAAGCAAACGGCTCCGGAAAGATCACAAGTATTTATGTGGAGGAATTTAATCCTTCACTTCGTCTTTTTGAACGTTTGGGTTTCTCACCAAGCGAGCAGCATGGAATTCATCTGCTTTTGCAGTGCAACCCTAGTCAACACCACACGCCATAGCCCTGTCCTTCGGGAAGAACTATGAAGTCTGCGTTGAAATCAGGAAGTTTAAGAATGTAGGCGGTTGATAACTGCCTCGTAGTGTGGAGCGCGCGTATCTTTAGTACCAACCGGAACGACCAGGAAGGAGAACATACCCAACTGTTCATGTTCGATCAGATACGTATCCTGCTGCAGCGTTGCTTCTTTTGGACCACGAAACAGCAGTGAAAAACATTCTTTCCCTGCCGCATTCTGTTTCCGTGAAGCAAAGTCAGTAACGTTAACCAAAGTAAACTTCACCTTCGACGCCTGGTGATTGATCAGAAAATTTGTGCCGAGTTGGGATTTGAATGAAGCCATATTCAAACCAGCCGTCGACTTTGTAGTGATCATGCCAGAGGCCTTCTCGGTGAGGGCCAGCGGAACTCCCGCTGCAAGAGCCACGAACGTACCTCGCTTCAAGAATTCTCGGCGCGAACTACTCATTTGTTTCCTCCTAGAATGTGCGTGATCTGGGCTTGCGGTAGAAATGGTGGTGCAGTCTAGTGCAGGTTTAAAAAACTTGCAATCAAAAAAACACACCAAAAAAGTTTTAGAGAAGTTTCAAATACACTCTTGTAATATCTTAGCTTTCGATCTATAGTGCGCCCTCAGTCGCTCGACCCTAAAGACCAAAGCGGAACCTTCCGCAGTAGTTTACAGTTAGACCATGACAGTTTTCTGCACGGCTACGAACACCCGTGCAAAGTCGGAAACCACTGTTTGGGCCACGCCCAGAGACCCACACAGTCGGCCGGATAATCATAAAGAATTCCAATAACGGCTTACCTAAAAGGAATTAAGGAGACGATTCGATGGCCCAACCTTATGTAGGCGAAATCAGAATGTTCGCCGGTAATTTTCCACCCGTTGGCTGGATGTTTTGTGATGGCCAGCTATTGCCGATTTCTGAAAACGAAACTTTGTTTCAGTTGATCGGAACGACGTATGGTGGTGACGGAGAGTCAACCTTTGCATTGCCTAATCTTCAAAGCAGAATTCCCACTCACGCTGGCACCGTCGCAGGTACGACATTTCAATTGGCGGAAACCGGTGGAACCGAGAGTGTAACTCTTACTACGCAGCAGATCCCGATTCACACTCATCCTCATATGTGCAGCGCGGGTGGTGGAACTCCTGGTACTGATCCGACGAATGCTGTCGCTGCACCATCGGATTTAGGTCAGTTCAGCACCCAGGCACCGGACGTCCAGATGGGAACTCCCCCGATGTCCAGCGACATTACCGGAGGTTCCCAGCCGCACGAGAACTGCATGCCGTTCCTCTGCATCAACTTCATCATCTCGCTCTTCGGGATATTTCCTTCCCCAACATAAAGCGCGGATGTTTGTTGATAGTTATTGGTGCAGCTCACACTGAACGCAAAAAATATAAGGAGTCGCTAAAATGGCTGAACCGTTCTTGTCAGAAATCAGGATCTTTAGCTTCAATTTTGCACCGAAAGGCTGGGCCACGTGCAACGGCCAATTTTTGCCAATCAATCAAAACCAGGCCTTGTTCTCTTTGTTGGGCACCACTTATGGAGGCAACGGTCAAACGAATTTCGCGTTGCCTAACTTGCAAGGCAGGGCGCCAAATCATGTCGGGGCCGGCTTCAATTTGGGCCAGAATGGCGGCGAATTGGCCCATACCTTGACCATGAGCGAAATGCCGCAGCACATACATACCCTCAGCAGCAATTTGGCAGTGGGCGGCACAAACACTAATGCCACTCAGGGAGTTCCCACCGGCAACTTCTGGGCCAACAGCGGCAAGGCGACCTGGAGTACGGCCCAACCAAATGCCGCGATGAATCCTCAGGCAGTAACTAATGTTGGCGGCAGCCAGCCGCATAACAACATGATGCCTTACCTGGTGCTCAATTTCTGTATAGCGCTACAGGGAATTTTCCCGTCGCAAACCTAGAAGAGGGAGAGAAAACATGGATCCTTTTGTTGCTGAAATCAGAATTTTTCCATTCAACTTTGCGCCCAAAGGTTGGGCATTCTGCGATGGCCAGCTTTTGCCGATTAGCCAGAATACCGCCCTCTTCTCTCTGCTGGGGACAACATACGGCGGTGACGGTAAATCCACGTTCGCGCTCCCGGATCTGCAAGGCAGCTCCCCGATGCATCCAGGACAAGGGCAAGGGTTGTCGCTGCGTGATCTGGGCGAGATTGGCGGATCGCAATTTGTAACGCTGTTGAGTTCGGAAATGCCCGCTCACGCGCACTTCGTCGGCCGCGCGAAAGGTGCGGACGGTGATTCAACTACGCCGGTGGCCTCTGTCTGGGCCCAGTCACCGTTCGGTCGAGGGACGTTTGCTATGTATCACGAGGCGCCAGCCAACGCGAAAGTGAATCAGTTGTTTTCGTTGGCTCCTACCGGCGGCGACCAGCCACATAACAACATGCAGCCTTATTTGACACTCAATTTCTGCATAGCATTGCAGGGAGTGTTTCCGGCACGGCCGTAAAAGTCGCGCCTTTAAATACGCTGCTCATCTAACGTCGTGGCAACGCGAGACTTTGCGTCACCTTTTTCCCCTCTCCCAGGGGAGCCAGTTACAGCCCTGGAAACCAAGGAGTTGCGAAAATGATTCAGGCTCAGAATAGAAATTTCAACGGTGAATTTTGTCCGCGAACGCTGACCGGAGTTTTGGCTATCGTCTCCCTGGTAGCCGCAAGCGTTCTGGCATTAGCGATGGCGCCTGGTGCGGTCTTTGCCGCGAGCCGGGCTGAGCGCAGTAACCATCGCATCAGAGTGCCCTCCGCAGCGACCGCGAGATCAGCCGCAACGGCTAGCTTCCCACTCCCATTTGCTGCTATTGACGTCGATCGAACTGACGATGCCGCCGCCGCTTCGGCCTGTACCGCTGCGCCGAATGACTGCAGCTTGCGAGGCGCGGTCGCGTTCGCCAACGTGAACCCGGGAACCACGATCAATGTGCCAGCCGGAACCTACCAACTGAATATTTCCGGCGCCGGCGAGGGTTTTGCCGGCAATAACGCGATCGGGGACCTGGATATCAGGGCGAACAACACCATCATCGCGGGCGCAGGTGCGGCTACCACGATAATTCAACAGACAACTGCGAATGATCGTGTTATTGAAGTAAACCCGGATCTGCTTTCAGGCTTCAATTTCGACATTTCCGGTGTGACCATCACTGGCGGAAAAGAGACTACTGCGGTTGGAGGCGGCGGCATCATCTCCGGCTCCATCAACAACACCATGTCGGTGACGAACTGCGTGATTTCAGGTAACTCTGCCACCGGCGCCGGCACCGCTGGTGGTGGTGGCCTTTTACATACAGGCGGGAGTCTTACGATAACGGGGACAACTTTCTCCGGCAATTCTACCAGCGCGAGCGGCGGCGGTTTGGGTTATACCGCCGGCGATCCGCTGATTCGAACGCCGTCTATTGGAACTCTTTCCATCAGTGGTTCGACGTTCTCAGGTAATACGGCCAATTCCGCCGCCGCAGGTGGGGGCGGAGCAGATCTTTTCAACTCTAATGCCGGCAGTGGCACTTACACCATCAACAGTTCGTCATTCTCGAGTAATAACGCTCCGAACGGCCGCGGTGGTGCGATTATCGTTGAGAGCGGGCCACTGACTGTCACGACTAGTTCTCTGGCGAACAACGCGGCAGGGGTCGCCGGCGGCGCAATTAGTTCGAGTGGCAGCGCCTCGGTCACCTTCTCCAGGCTGGTCGGCAACAGCGTTCCCAATCCTTTGAATGGACTGACTCTGTTTGCCGGCGCTGGTCCTTTTACGGCAGATGATAACTGGTGGGGAATCAACACCGGTCCGGGAGCAAATGATTTTCGAAGCCCCTCCGGCAGTCTATTTCCGATGACGTACCTTCAACTCAGAATCAGTGCGAGCCCCAACCAGCTCTGTAGCGGCGACACGTCTACATTGACGGCGGACATCAAGCAGAGAAATGCCGGCGCGCCTTTGACCACGGAGCTGAATGGTCTGCCCACCTTCACCGCGGTCTTCCACAACGCGGTAGGCGGAACCGTTTCAGGCGCCACGAATTTTGTTAGTGGCGTGGCTACGGCAACCTTTACGGCAGGCGCAGTATCCGGACCTGCGAGCGTCGATGTCACGGGTGACAATCAGACCGTCACAGCCAACATGACCATCGATACTAATGCCACCACGGATCCGGCAGACCAGGTCGTTTGTGAAGGTCAAACAGCAACCTTTACCACGACAGCCAGTGGTCCAGGCACGATAACCTTTGTCTGGAAGAAGGGCGCCACTGTTCTGAACAACGGCGACCTTGGCGGGCGCGTTACGATTACCAGCGGCAGCAACACCAGCACGCTGACGATCACCGGTACCGTGCCGAGCGATGCGGACACCTACACCGTTGAAGCAACCGGTCAGTGCGGTACGGCTTCGCAAAGCGCCACGTTGATTGTTAACGCAACCACTCAGACGACTGATCCAGCCGACCAGACGGTGTGCCAGGGAACTGACGCGCACTTCTCAACGGTTGCATCAGGCACTGGTCCATTCAGTTATGCGTGGACTCTGGATGGTAACCCAGTCGGCGGAAACAGCCCGAACGTTACCATTCCGACCGGCTCGCTCAGCCCTGGCAGTCACACGGTTACCGTAACAACTACGGGAACGTGCGGCAGTGCTACGCAGAGCGCGATCCTGACAGTGAACAACGGCACTCCCGTTATCACGCTGAGTTCTACTTCAGCGACGATGTGGCCGCCCAACCATCAGTACCAGACGTTCAACATCACGGACTTCGTCGCCAGCGCGAGCTCGAGTTGCGATGCGTCGGTAGACATCAACGATGTTGTGATTCAGAAGGTGACGAGTGATGAGCCTGAAGATAGTGCGACTGGCGGCGATGGCACCACGCTGAACGATATCGTGATTGCTGCGAACTGTAAGTCGGTGCAACTGCGACGTGAACGTGACGGCGGTCTTAATGGACGCGTCTACACGATCACGTTCAAGGTTACCGATTCGTTCGGCAACAGTACGACGGCAACCGTTAAGGTCAATGTGCCCGTTACCAATGGCGGCACAGCGGTCGATAACGGCGCTGCTGCAGGCTACACGGTAAATAGTCTTTGCCCGTAGGGGCGAGGGATGGCCCAGAACTTGTTTTGATGAAAGGTAACTGACATGAGAAATACGTTGCGCAAGTCGAGATCAGTTTTCACGTCTCTCGTACTCTTGGGTGTTTTTGCCGGCGTCATGGTTTATGGCCCATTCCAGTCCAGGGCTTATGCTCCAACGAACGCCATCACGATTACGAACAATTCGAATCGTGAAATCCGACATGTGTTTCTTTCGGCTCCGGACCAGAACAACTGGGGTTCGGACCAGCTCGGGAATTCGGTCATCGCTGCGAACGGCGGATCGTTTACAGTCGGCAATGTGAGCTGTAATGGTCCAACGATCAAAGTGATTGCCGAAGATCACGAAGGCTGTTTCTACTACAAGGTCGTTTCGTGCTCGGAGAATGCTGCTTGGACCATAAGCAGTAGCGACACCCCCGACTGCGGTAACTGATCCAGTAATTAACAATTCGTATGTGCGGGGCGCGGGTGAATAACCCGCGCCCCATTCTTTTGAATGAGGATTTGGACCATTGAAATCAACGCTTGCAGTAAGGTTCTGGCGTCATCGGGAACGGTGTTTAACTCCTTTGTTCACGGCGGTTTCCTGCCATTGACAGGAACAGTGTTCTGCCCTTGACGCTGGCACAAGACGCAAGTAAAGTAGCGAGGCCAATAATTCGGTTCCATCGGATTTTCCTACTTCTCGACCTCGTGTCTGCAGTTGCCTCCGAAGGTTAACCGTAGTTCGTTCCTAGCCATCTCAGTTCACGCGCTTACTCCCAGGAGGGTTTACCTATGCGTCCCCTAATGAATAAGACTCACCAGTCCCAGACTCTGTCTTCTCGAATCACAATCAAATCCACTGCGAAGCTGCTGGCTATTTTATTAGTAGCCATCGCAGTGCCACTTGCTCTTTACGTGCGAGTCAAATCTGAAGACTCAGCGAGGTTTAGTAAGGCGGAAGGTCCCGTCTCGGTTACTAAACGCGCTAAAGAGCAGGTCACGGTTCACGCCGCAAATCGCGGCAGGTCCTTCTTGAATCTGCAAGACGGTCACGAGATGACCGTCACGTATCGAGGAGATCAGGCAGCGGTCGCTGCTCTGCAGAGTGGCGCCGCGCAAGCGCGGGCCTTGGCCTCGGCGGATTTAGATGGTAATGGGACGCCGGAGGTAATGGCGGCCTTTGCCTTCAATGGCGAGGGAATAATAACGGTTCAG
>Ga0134124_10002178_pt1 | contig 15813 bp, 7 predicted proteins | sample KB304_FD_96880 | JGI IMG/M metagenome (GOLD analysis project Ga0134124, IMG submission 96880) | Terrestrial soil microbial communities without Nitrogen fertilizer from Kellogg Biological Station, Michigan, USA - KB3-0-4 | ecosystem: Environmental > Terrestrial > Soil > Unclassified ...
AAGGCATCGCTGGCCACTACCTGGGTCACGAGAGAGGCGAAGCGGTAGTTGTCCTTCGCGGCATTGCGCACCATCGCGCGCACCACGGGCATGTCACGGTAGTCCACGGGTCGGCCCAGCGCATAAGCCATCAGCTGTTCGGTGACGGTCTGCACGAACTGCTGCGGACGCGCGGCCAGTGCACGCCGCAGATCGTCGGGTCCCGACAGCTTGGTGCCATCCGGCAGCACGCCGGCGGTGTCCACCGCGCCGCCGGTGTCGGTATCGCGTGCACGGAACTGACCCACGGTGTCGAAGTTCTCCAGCGCAAAGCCCAGCGGATCCATGACGCCGTGACAGGCGAAGCAGGCGGGATTCTTGCTGTGCTGCTCGAAGCGTTCGCGCACCGTGGCGGGCTTGCCGCGCACTTCATCCTTGAGGATGCCGACATTGGGCGGAGGCTGCGCGGGCGGTGTGCCCAGCATGCGCTCGAGGATCCACGCGCCGCGCAACACGGGCGCAGTGCGATTCGGATAAGCCGTCACCATCAGCACCGCACCCTTGCCGAGAAGGCCGTGGCGGCGTGTGTCTTTGAGCGTGACGCGCTGGAATTGCCCACCCTTCACGCTCTCGATGCCATACAGCATGGCCAGCGTCTCGTTGATATAGGTGTAGTCGGCGGTGAGCAGCGTGGTGACTGGCTGGTCACTGCGCAGCACGCTGTCCATGAACAGCGCGAGTTCGCGCTTCATCAGCGGGCGCGGATCGAGCGTGCCGCTGGCATTGGGGAACAGGCGCGCATCGGGCTCGATCTCATCGAGCTTCGCCATGTTGAGCCACTGGAAACCGAAATCGCGCGTCAGCGATTCGGCACGCGGATCGGACAACATGCGGCGCACCTGGGCGTCGAGTGCAGCGGGTTTGTTCAGATCCCCCCGCAGCGCCGCTGCGAGCAGCGCATCGTCCGGAATGCTGCCCCACAGGAAGAAGGAAAGTCGCGAGGCCAGCTCGACATCGCTGAGGGTGCGCGTACCCGCGGCGTCGCCACCCTCGATGCGGTACAGAAAGTATGGGCTCGCCAGAATCGCTGCGAGGGCATCGCGCACGCCGGTTTCGAAGTCCGCGGACTTGCGGCCTTCGGTATAGAACGCCAACAACGGCTGCAGCAGCGCATCGTTCATCGGTCGGCGGAAAGCGCGCTGCGCCAGTGTGTTCACGATCTGCCGCGCGCAGGCGGCTTCTTCTGCAGCCTGCGAGGGATGACAGGTGAAGATCATCCGCCGCGCGACCGAATCCTGTACGGCATCTACCTTCAGTGGTCCGCGCACCTGCAGCGCGGAGAGGAATGCCTGACGCACCTCGCCACCTTCCGGTGGATCGGAGGCAAAACGCTCTTCGCTTTCGATGTTGGCACGCTGAACGAAGGTCACGGCGATGGTGTGCTGGCCGGCCGGCGCCACGAAGCGGATGTCACGCAGCCGCGTGTTGATCTCCTCGACTGCCTTTTCCTGCGTCTGGTCGATGGCCTTCTGGTCCTGCTCGCCGCCAACGGCCGTGCGATAGAACTCCTTGCCATCGAGCAGCGCCACCACAGTGTTGCCGAACTCCATGCGCGGAATCGCGCGGCCCGAGGCCAGATCACCGATGGTCAGGGCGTATTCGCCCGCGGCCGGAAAGTAGTGCCTGAAGCTGATGCCGCCGCGCGTGCCGAAGGGCATGCCTTCCTTATAGAGGAGCTGCGAGCCGGAACCATCGAGGCCCTCGGCCGCCAGCGCAATGACCATGTCGGCGAGAGTGCCGTAGGTAGTGGCCACGGGACGCGCCCTGGTGTTGCCCACGGCCTGCAGCGCCACGGTGCGAGCGGCCGAGAGATACTGATCCAGGTACGAGGGCGAGACCTGCAGATGCGCGGCGTCGTTGTCGAAGCCTTCCTTGCGCTGGTCGTTGGGCAGCAGCGCAGTCGCATCCACCTCGAGACCGATGAGATCACGTACGGCGTTGGCGTACTCGCGCTGATTCAGGCGTCGCAGCGGCACGCGGCCCGGTTGCTGAGTCACCTGCGCCGCATCCAGCCGGGTTTCGAGATAGCGCACCATCTCGTTGACGGTCTGGTTGTCGGGTCGCGACTTCGCGCTGGGCGGCGGCATGAAGCCGGCGCGAAGTTTGCGAACCGCCGCTTCCCAGACCTTGGCCTGGCTGCCCACATCATCGAAGGACATGGTGTCGAAGGCGGTACCGCCCGCCCAGTCGGTGGTGTTGTGACAGTCGACGCAGTACTTTTCGATGACACCCCAGCGGGTGTGGGCCTCGTCGGCGGGCCGTGCGGCATCGGCGGCAAACGCGGTTGCCGACAGCGCCATTGCGGCGCCGCTGAAGATGGCCCAGTTGTGGAAAAGCCCCCGAATCATCCTGACGAGCCTAAAGCTGCGACTGGTATGAGGCAACACGCGGGTGAAGGGCAGCCGGCCGTGGTGGTGGTGCCACCACTACCTGCGGTGGAACCCGGCTAGTCGCTGATATCGTGTTCCGCACGCACGCCTTCGACGCGGTTACGGCCCGTGCCCTTGGCGTGGTACAGCGCCTCGTCGGCCAGGTGCACCAGTTTCGCGGCTTCGTCCCCGGAGCGCGGCATCATGGCCGCCACGCCGATGCTCAGTGTCACCACATCGTGCGAGGAGCCGGCATGCGCAATGGCCTGCGCCTGCACCAGCGCGCGGGCGCGTTCGGCCACATGCAGCGCGGCCTCCAGATCCGAGCGCGGCAGCACCAGCGCGAATTCCTCGCCGCCATAGCGCGCCACGAGATCGGAGTCGCGGGCGCTCTCGCGCAGCAGCGCGCCGATCTTGGCCAGGCATTCATCGCCGGCCTGGTGGCCATAGCGATCGTTGAAGAGCTTGAAGTGATCGACGTCGATCATCGCCACAGCCACTTGGGTGCCGCGGCGCGCGGCCTCGGCAACCAGGCGTGGCAGTTCGGCGTCGAGACGCCGGCGGTTCGCAAGACCGGTGAGCGCATCGGTTTCGGAGAGCCTGGTCAGTCGCTCGTTGTCCTCGTCCAGATGCGCCACACGCTGCGCCACGCGGCGTTCGATGGATTCGGCCAGCAGCGCGTTTTCGAGCGACGCGGCCAGCTGTCCGGCGATGAGCATGACGCCATCGAGCCGCGATTCCACGAACATGCCCTGCGCCTTGCGGTTCTCGAGCACCAGCATGGCCTTCAACATGCCGCGGCTGAGCACGGGCACGATCATCAGCGAGCAGCGCTGCAGGCCGGTGAAATAGGGATCGCGGCGGAAGCGCTCATCGGTGAGCGCATCATCCACCACCAGCGGCTCACGCGTGCGCTGTGCGTAGCGGAATGCCGTCGACGGCAACAGTCTTTCCTGCACGGCCTGCTCGAAGGGCACCTGGCGACGCTCGCCCTCGTGCTTCTCGTCGGCGAACCAGGTGCGGGTGTCCTCGCTCCACAGCGCCAGGCGCACGGAGGTGGCGCCGGAAAGCGCGCTGACCACGGTGCTGACGTTGTCGAGCAGCTTGTCGGGATCGGTTTCGGACTGCAGCGCCTGCGCGGCTTTGAGTATGGCGAGCAGGTCGATCTCGCCGCCATGCGTCGATCCGCTGCGATGCGAGCCGGGACGACGCGTGCCCTTGCTGCCATCGTTCGAATCATCGTCGAGGCCCGGGCCCATGGCAGCGCACTTGGCCTGCGCACCCCAGGCCGCGTATTCGGCCCGCGCCCGCTGCTGCAGCAGATTGGCCGTGCGCGGCACGTTATAGGCCTGCCGGCAGCGTGCCGACTGTTCCAGTATCACGCCCCGCTGCCAGAAGCGTGGACGTTCGGAGGCCAGCTGCCAGGCGGCATCGTAGGCCTGCGCCGCAGCTTGGAAGTCACCATTCACCCAGGCCCGCTCGGCTTCGACCAGCTTGAGCAGATGCTGGAAATTGGCGGGACAGTCGGCGGCGCGGCCGGCGATCCAGTCGTGCTGGTAGTTCAGCTGACGGATCAGCGCATCGCGCTCGGCTCCCGTGGCCGCGCGTGCGCGGTGCGCGATGGCCAGCGCCTGCAGAATGTGGCCGGTACTCATGAACCAGGTGGCGCTGGTGTAGCGCGCCACGGGCGCCAGCGCATCCATCTGCGCCACGAAGGTATCGAAGTCGCCTGCGATCAACGCGGCCAGTGCACGCAGGATGCGGTAGTTCGAGAGGCCGACGGGATTGGCCGCCAGCCGCTGCACATGCTCGGTCTCGTCGAAGCCATCGTCCGAGAAGGTGTTCAGTGCATCGGTGCCGCCGCGCAGACAACGCGCGAACTGGCGGTAAGAATGGAAGGTGGCGCCGGCCTGTTCATTGCCGATGCGGCGCGTGGAATCCACGGCCGTGCTGGCGGCCATCTCCAGCTCATCGAGCGAAGAGGCGCAGTCCACCAGGTTCTTCAGCAGGCTGTTGTAGACACCGTAGCCGAAGTGCAGCTCGCCGGCGCGCAGCAGCAGCTCCTGCGCGCTGCGTGCTTCGGCCACGCCCTGCTCCAGCGGATGCATCCAGTGCGAGCCGCTCAATGCATAGGTGAAACGTGCCTGCGCGCCATCGAGTTCGTAGTTGCGCGCGGTGGCCACTTCCAGCACGCGCGCGACGATGTCATGGCCGCCGCGATAATCGTCGCGGAATTCCACGGTGACGAAGGCGCTGTGGCTGAGCGGCCCGATCAGCGCCGCGGCAGCGCCCTGCGTGCGCCACAGCCTTGCGGCCGCCGCGATCAGCCATGCCAGCATCAGATGGTCGCTGTAGAACGCCGGCGGCATGCAGCGGTTGATGGTGCGCGCAATGGCCTGCGCATGCGGATCGCGGCACTCGGCCTGCGCGACATGCGTCTCGGCCGGCTCGCGCCCCCAGGCATACAGCTCGTCGATGTCGGTCTCGACGGCGGCCTCGAAAGCTTCATGATCGGCCGGCACTGGCAGGCCCAGGTCGCGCAGCAGGTCGAGGCCCAGGCGCACCGCATCACCGGGGCGATCGCGCTGCGTGAGACTGGTGATCTGGATCAGGCTGGCATCGGCGCGCTGCAGGGCGTCGCTGGCAACGGGCAGAATGATGTCGCGGTAGACGGCATCGGCATCGGCGAGCCGGCCCATGCCGTACAGGGCGGCATGGTGATCGGTCGCCAGTCGCAGCCGCAGTTCGCGCACCGCCTCGGGCTCGAGGCGCGATGCGCCACGCACCAGCAGTGTGAGACCTTCGCGCGCGTAGCGTTCGATCTGCGCCCAGTTCACCGCCAGACGCGCCTGCGCAGCGGCGCCACGGAACAGCGTCACCACATGCGCACATTCGCTGGCGTCGTTCAGGCGATCTACCACCTGCAGATAGATTTCCGCGGCCACGCCGGCGTGCTCGGGCACCTTGGCCAGCCGCCGCGCCACCTGCAGCTGCAGTCCAGCGCGCTCTTCGGCGTTGAGACGCGAGACCAGCGACTGCAGCACGCGATCGTGGCGGAACTGCACGGCGTCCTGGGCGCTGTCGCGCACCAGCAGCCCTTCATGCAGTGCCGGCGCCAGCTGTTCGTCGATCAACAATTCAGGAACATCACTGGCCACGGCCAGGCGCGCCAATGGCACCACGCCACCGACGCAGGCCATGGCATCGAGCAGCCAGGTGGTTTCGGCCGGAATGCCTTCGAGCCGCTGCGCGACCAGCGCATCGACATTGCGGCCTTCCAGATGCTGGTGGATGCGATCCCCGTCCCAGCGCCAGCCCTGCGTCTCGAGCAGCAGGATGCCGTCGCGACGCAGCGAGTCGATGAGTTCCAGCGTGTCGAAAGGATTACCGCCGGTGAGCGGACGCACCGCTTCACTCAGCGAGCGCGCATCATCGGGCGACAGGCGCAGGCACTCGGCCAGCATTTCCACCAGCGCCGTGGGGCGCAGGTTTTCCAGATGCAGTTCGCGCGGTGCGAGGCCCAGGCGCTTCCAGCGCGCGATCAGCGTGCGCAGCGGATGCGTGGCATCCACTTCGCTGTGACGGTAGGAGGCGAGGATGAGCACGCCACGCATGTCCTCGTCGAGATGCACGGCATCGAGCATGTCGAGCGCGGTGCGCGGCGCCCACTGCAGGTCATCGATGACCAGCACGATGGGACGGCCCGGCTGCGCCAGCGTGCGCAGCAGCAGCTGCGTGATCTGCTGCAGGCTGGCGCGGGTCTGGCGCGCGGCAGCCGGCGCCACGGTCTGCGGATCCAGCTGCAGCAGATGCGCCACTTCGGGCAGCAGCGCGCCGGCCAGCGGGGCATTCATGCCCAGCGCGGTACGCAGACGTTCGCGCAGGCCGGCGAGTTCGGATTCAGGTTCGGCCAGCAGCAGCCGCAGCACGGCGCGCAGTGCCTGGCGTACGCCATCGGCCTCGCCATCCTGCTGCAGCACATCGAACTTGCCGGCGGCATACAAGCCGCCCGCAGGCGTGACCCAGCCACGCACATCATCCATCAGCGCGCTCTTGCCCACGCCGGGCGCGCCGCTGACCAGCACCATGGCGCAGGCGCCGTGGGCTACTTCATCGAACTGGCGGCGCAGTGTGTGCAGTTCGCTCTCGCGACCCAGCAGCCGTGAGGGCGGACGCAGCCGCGCCGGGAAATCACGTTCGCCGAGCTTGAACTCCGCGCTGCTGTCGGCGCTCCACAGTTCGTAGGCCTTGGTCAGATCGAACACCAGACCGTCGGCGCTCTGGTAGCGCGCGTCGGGTTCTTTCTCGAGCAGGCGCATCACGATGCGCGACAGATTGCGCGGCACGTTCGCATCCACCACATCGGGCGCCAGCGGCGCGCGTGCCAGATGATCGTGCACCAGCTTCAGCGGATCATCGCCCTCGAAGGGAGGCCGACCGGTGGCAGCTGCGTACAGTGTCGCACCGAGAGAGTAGAGATCCGCACGCGCATCCAGCGCGCGTCCGGTGCGACCCGTCTGCTCCGGCGCCATGTAGGGCAGCGTGCCGGAGAGTTCGGTCAGATGTTTGAAGGCCAGGCGTTCTTCGGCGAACACACTGGCCAGGTCGAAGTCGATGAGCCAGGCTTCGAGCGGCGCCACGCCCACGACCACGTTGGCGGGATTGATGTCCTTGTGCACCACGCCGCGCCGATGCACTTCGGCGGTGATGCGCGCCAGTGCCAGGGCCAGGCGCAGTACCTCACCGGTTTCGAGGCGACGCGTCGCCAGCAAGGTCGACAGCGAGACGCCGCCGGCATCGGCGAACACCAGTGAATTCTGTGCAAGCGGGTCTTCGACCGGTGCGAGTACGCCATGCACGCCGGTGAGCCGCGCCAGCATGGCGCGCTCGTGACGCAGACGGTCGCCCGCTCCCGGCCCCAGAGGCTGCTTCAGTATCTGCACGCCTTCGGGCGCGGAGCGTCTCGTCACGCGCGTGCGCGTGGTCTGGTACAGCGTTTCTGCGGGTCCGTCCGGAATGGTGCGCGACAAGTTTTGGACGGTCGAACCCATGCCGGCATTGTTGGTCGACACGGTATTTTCCGGTATCGAACACCTCTCAATATGACATGTGTGCTGCAACGCAGCGGTCGGCTGGGGCAGCGAAGCGAGTTAACATTCCGGCACAACAAATCGGGGGGAAAGACCATGGCTCAATGGGACGAAACCACCGGGCGTCACATTCCTGACGACCATCTACTGACCGATGCAGAGATTGCAGGCTGCGAGCGGGCCGACACCTTCGCTCCGGGCAGCGCGACACGCATGCCGGTTCCCACGCAGCTGGTCTCCAACGGCGAATATCCGCCGCTGCCGCAGAGCGACAATCAGCGCCGCGTCGAATACCGGGTCAACGATCTGGCTGAGACCGCCGCGCGCAAGCTGGGTGTGAGCCGGCGCACATTTTTGCTGGGCAGCGGTGGCATGGCGGCCTCGTTCCTGGCCATGAATGAAATCTACGGTCCCTACTTCGACGTGGATCCACTGTCGCTGCTGGTGCCCGAGGCCTATGCGCAGGCCGGTCCGCCGCGCAACCTCTTCATCTTCGATGACCAGCTGCACATGGTGCGCGGCAGCCGCTATGACGCGGCCGCGCCCTTGCGCGCACTGGCACAGGGTCCCTCCTCCACCAGCTTCAAGTCGAATCCGCTCAACTCGCGTGGCGTGAAGGATGAGCGCGGCGATACCTGGGGCGTTTGGAACCGGCAGCTCGTCGGCCTGCCGAATTCGCCCGAGAATTTCCTGATCACGCAGTTCATCAAGGATGTGTTTCTCGACAGCCAGGTGACCGTGGGATTGCTGAGCAATGTGCCGGCTGGTGTGGTGGATCCGCCGGGTGCGAAGACACCGCGCAATATCGCCGAGGCGCAGCAGGGCGAGATTCTCACCGCTGCGCAGACCGCGGCGGCGCGCGACTTCGTGAATTCCGTGTCGGGCAGCAAGCGCATGCTGGCGCATGCATTGCTCTATGTAGGCAAGGGTAACCTCGATTACATCCGCCAGCAGGCGGAGCAGCTGAAGCCCGATTCATGGAAGGGCTACAACATCGGCACTTCGGCGAAGGTGGACAACGACCCGCTGAGTCCGATGAAGCAGTGGCGGCACGACGATGAGGCCGTGGCTTATCCCACTTTCGAGTTGATCCAGTCGCTGTATGACAAGGTGAAGGGCGAGCGGCCGGGCTTCAACAACATCTGCGTGCACAAGGGACTGGTGGACAACATGCCGCCGCGCCCCGAAGTGGGTCATCCCTCCGATCTGCCGAAGGCTGCGAAGGACTGGCCGAAGCTCAACTTCATCACCTATCACTCCTGCATCCAGCCGGCCTTCTTCATGTACGACGCCTGGCAGCAGGCGCGCGGCACGAAGATGCGCGAAGGCGTGCCCGATATTGCCTGGACCACCGAATACGGCGTGCTGTGCCGCGATCTGCCCAACACCTATGCCGAGATCGGCACCACCTGGGCCTCGGCCATCGTCACCTTCCCCACGCTGGCCGCGCATCTGCTGGGCCAGCTGCTGAAGTTCTTCGGCCCCGATCGCGTGGTGTTCGGCTCGGATTCGGTGTGGTGGGGCTCGCCGCAGTGGCAGATCGAGGCGCTGTGGCGTTTCCAGATTCCGGAGGAGATGCAGAAGAAATACGGGTATCCCGCATTGACCGAGGAGACCAGGCGCAAGATCCTCGGGCTGAATTCAGCGCGGCTGTACGGCATCAAGCCGGCGCGCAATCTCGATACGCAGTACAAGCCTGTGCCTCGCGATTACGCCAGCAAGATGACGCCGGAGTTGCGGCGGCTGATGGAAGTGGACAGACCTGTTGCGGATAACATGGATTTGATGCGTGAACGCTACGCCGCGGCTGGCGGCGGACCGGATCATCTGCGTTACGGGTGGGTTCGTCCGATGTAGGAGCGGTGGGGTGCGGCGCTTCCGGCGGCGTCGTATCCGCGTAACTGAAAGTGTTAATGTCCGCGCAGTCTCGCGGACGGCAGAAAGGTACAACTAGAACAAATGTCCCGCCCTCCCTTCCAGCAGATCGCCAAGAGCGATCTCGACCGCCTGCGCACCTTCCGGCTGCTGCCCAATCTGACCAAGATTCCGCTGTTCGTGGGTTTGATGGTGTTCTTCACCTACGTGGCCTGGCAGGCCGATAGTTGGCCGCTGCAGTGGGCCGCGTACATCGCCATCGGCTATGTGTGGATGGGCATGGTCACCTTCATGCACGATGCCCTGCACTACACGCTGTTCCGAAGCCGCACGGCGAACTGGATCTTCGGCGTGCTGTGCATGCTGCCCATCTTCGCTTCCTTCGTCGGCTTTCGCGAAGATCACATCGAACATCATCGCCACAATCGTTCGGCGCGCGATCCGGATGCCTTCACCATGGGCAAACGCGGCTTCGCCGACTTCCTGGTGTTCTACAGCTATGCGCTGATCGGTGGCGTGCTCAGCTTCATCCACTTCAACTTCATCTACCCTTTCCAGAAGTTCAAGGCGCGCGAGTGGGCCATCCAGCTGGGTGAGACGGCGCTGAAGGTGGCCGTGTATTGGGTGGTGCTGGCTTATGCCGCCGAACATGGTGTGCTGGGCAAGACGCTGGAGGTCTGGCTGTATCCGGTGCTGGTGCTGTCGCTGCTGAATTCCATGCGCTTCATCTCCGAGCACTACGGCACGCCATGGGAAGCAGGTCAGATGGCGGGCACGCGCACCGTCATCAGCAATCCGGTGAATTCATTCTTCTGGAACAACATCAACTGGCACATCGGTCATCACGTATATCCGAGCGTGCCCTGGTACAACCTGGTCGAACTGCATCGGGTGCTGGAACCGCAGATCAAGGCCAGCGGCGCGCCGGTGGACAAGAGTTACATGGCGGTCTATTTCAAGGCATTGCGTGGCGGCCCGGAGTCGCAGCCCCGGCTGGCTCGGGCGCTGGCGGAACGCGCGGTGTCGCGCGCGATGCCGGCGGTCGCCGCTGCAGCGCCCGCAGTGGTGCCGGCTGTTGCACCGGTGGCGCTGGTCGACTGAGCGACCCTGCGCAGACGATGGCCTCCTAGCGCCCGGTCTGTGTGGTGTCCTGCAACTCCATCTGCATGGCGAGTGATCGCACACTGCCGGGGGGCACGAAGAACACGCCAGGTTTGCGGTCGAGTTCTTGATCGAAGCCCACGGGATCGGCCATCCCACACCAGGGCTCGATGCAGAGAAATGACGCGCCGGGTTTGCTCCACAGTCCCAGGTGCGTGGCGCCGGCGAAGCTCACGCTCAGTCGCGTTGAACCGGAAGCGCCACGCGCTGCAGGCGAATCAGGCGCATGAGATGCGCCGTAGCTGAGTTGGCGGCTCACCAACTGATCGAAGATCACCACATCCTGTGCGAACAAGGCATCGTTGAGCGCCAGCTGCCGGCCTTGCACTGGCGAGGCTTGCGGCGTCGGCGTGACCAGGCCGCTGGCATCCAGACGACGAACTGGCGCGGGCTCGGCGAAAGTGAATTCGATGGTGTGCGCATCGCGTGCAGCGGCATCGCCTGCCGCACCGGAGAACAACGGCCAGCGGAATGCCGGATGGAAGCCCATGCTCACCGGCATGGGTTCATCACCCACGTTGCGCGCGGCGGCCTTGATCTCGAAGGCCTGTCCTTCCATGCGGAAGGCGACATCGAGTTCGAAACGGAATGGATAGACCTTCAGCGTTTCTTCGTCGAAGCGCAGGCGGAACACCAGTTCACGTTCGCCGCTGCGCAGAAGTTCGAAGCGGCGCGTGCGGGCCAGGCCGTGTCGCGGCAACGCATAGCGTTGGCCACGCCAGCGGTAATGGCCTTCATTCAGGGCACCGACGATGGGAAACAGGATGGGTGCGCGGCCGGTCCAGAAGGCGGGATCACCATCCCACAGCAGGTCGCGGCCCTGGGCATCGCGCAATATCGAGAGCTGGGCGCCGAGTGGATCGACCACTGCGGTCCAATTATCAGATCGCAGTGCCGTCCATTCGGCGGGCCAGGTGGATGGGCTCGTACTCATGAGCCCATCCTAGCCCAGACAGGAATGTCCGGGCGTTACCAGCGCTTACTTTGCGGCGGGCGCAGCGCCGGCAGCGGGTTCGGTCCTGAAGCGACCGACATACGCGGCCTTTGCAATCACCTTGCCCTTCATGGCCTCGAGCAGCTCGGGACGGCTGGCCGTCGCGGGCAGATCGAGCTTGGCATTCAGCGCATAGAACTCGAATACATAGTGGTGATAGCGCGGACCAGCCGGTGCGCCCATACCCATGTAGGAGTTGTTGCGAATGCCCTTGCCGTTCACCGAGCCTTCGGGAAGCTTGCCTTCCTCGATCTGCGTGGTGTTGCCGGGAATGTTCCACACCACCCAGTGCAGCACATCATCCGGCCCGCCGAGGGCCACATCGATGTCGTGCGTGATCAGCGCGAAGCTCTGCGTCTCCGGCGGAGCATTGGAGATCTTGAAATCCGGCTGTACGTTGCCGCCGGCACCCGAGTACTTCGGCGGAACGATGCCACCATCCGGGAAGGCCTTGCTCTCGATGAGCAGCGGCACCAGCTTGAATCCACCACCGCGCGGCGGTCCACCCGCACCACCTGCGGCGGGCGGGCCACCGGCCGGTGGAGCCTGTGCCAGCACGGTGCCGGCGCCAAAAGTGATCAGCAGCAGCGCGAGCGCTGCGGAAGTCTTCAATCGCATGGTCTTGTCCCCCAGGTTTGAAAAAACGGCCCCTGAACTGGCGAGTATAGCCGGTTCGACCTGGGGCCCCGGCTGCGGTGGTTTGGTCGACTACTTGCCGATGCAGAAGCTGCTGAAGATATGGCCCAGCAATTCGTCACTGGTGACATCACCGATCACTTCGCCCAGCGAAGCCTGCGCATCGCGCAGTTCAAATGCCGCAAGTTCTCCGTGTTTTGCGGCCAGTTGCCGGCAGGCGGTGTCGAGTTGCGCTGCGGCTTTTTCCAGCGCGTTCACATGGCGTGCACGCGCCGAGAAGCTGCCACCGGCGATTTCCGTGTGGCCAGCCACAGCGGCGAGATGAGCTCGCAGCGCATCCAGTCCCTCTCCGGTGAAGGCGGAGATCCGCAGGTGCGGCCCTGGTGGGTCAGAGTCTGTTGAGGATGCCACCAGATCGGACTTGTTCATGACCAGCGTCAGCGGCATGTCGGCGGGCAGCGCGCTGCGCGTGGCGTCGAAGCTGCGGCCGCTCGGATCGGTCACGCCGTCGATGACATACAGCACGTGATCGGCATGCTGCAGCACCTCGCGCGCGCGGCGCATGCCCTCGGCTTCGATGGCATCGTCGGTGACGTCGCGCAGGCCGGCAGTGTCGATGAACTCCATGGGCACGCCGCCGATGTCGACCTTCTCGCGCAGCAGGTCGCGCGTGGTGCCGGCGACAGGCGTGACGATGGCGGCATCGAAACCCACCAAGGCGTTCAGCAACGTGCTCTTGCCGGCATTGGGCGCGCCGGCGATCACTACCGTCATGCCGCGCGTCAGCAATGCGCCGCGACGGGCTGCGATGAGCACACTGTCGAGCAATGCGCGCACGTATTCCACGCGCTCACGCAGCTCGGCGCTGGCGAGGAAGTCGATCTCTTCTTCAGGGAAGTCGATGGCCGCTTCCACATACACGCGCAGCGCGGTGAGTGCATCGCGCGTGGCCTGCACGCGCTGCGAGAACTCACCCTGCAGTGAGCGCATCGCGGCGCGCGCCGCCGCTTGCGACCCGGCCTGGATGAGATCGGCGATGGCCTCGGCCTGCGCCAGATCGATCTTGTCGTTGAGGAAGGCGCGCTCGGAAAACTCCCCTGCCCGTGCGCGCCTTGCGCCGAGCTCCACCACGCGTTCGATCAGCGTCTCGACGATGAGGCCACCGTGACCCTGCAGCTCGAGCACGTGTTCACCGGTGAAGGAATGCGGCGCGGGGAAGTACAACGCGATGCCGCTGTCGATGATCTCTCCCTGAGTGCCCTCGGTGCCGGCATCGCGCCAGCGGCTGAAAGAAGCCATGCGCGGCACCGGCAACTCACCCAACAGCGCCTGCGCGATGGCGGGCACCATTGTTCCGGATACACGTACAATCGCTACGCCACCGCGACCCGGAGGGGTCGCAGCAGCAACAATGGTGTCCGTAGACCGCATCCCGGCGGCCGCCGCGCTAGTTGCGAACGGTCTGCGCCGCCGCGATGCGACGGTTGATGTTCCACTGCTGCGCGATGGTCAGCAGCGTGTTCACCACGTAGTACAGCACCAGGCCCGATGGGAAGAAGGCGAAGGTCACCGACATCACGATCGGCAGGATCATCATCACCTTGGCCTGCACCGGATCGGGCGGCGCGGGGTTCAGCTTGTACTGGATGAGCATGGCGCCGGCCATGATCAGCGGCAGCACGTAGTAGGGATCGCGCGAGGAGATGTCTTGCAGCCAGCCGAAGAACGGCGCCTGGCGCATCTCCACGCTCTCGAGCAGCACCCAGTAGAAGGCGATGAACACGGGGATCTGCACCAGCTGCGGCAGACAGCCCGCGGCCGGGTTCACCTTCTCTTTCTTGTACAGCTCCATCATCGCCTGGCCGAGCTTCTGGCGATCGTCCTTGTACTGCTCCTGGATGGCCTTCAGTCGCGGCTGGATGAGTTTCATCTTCGCCATCGAGCGGCCGGAGGTTTCCGCCAGCGGATAGAACAGCAGCTTCAGCAGGAAGGTGACGACGATGATCGCCACGCCCCAGTTGTTGAAGATGGAGTGCACCTTGTCGAGCAGCCAGAAGAGGTACTTCGACAGGAAGGTCATGATGCCGAAGTCGGCCGCGCGGCCGAGTTCCTTGTGGATGGTCTCGAGCTGGCGCTGCAGCTTCGGACCGACGAACAAGGTTTCCTTGATGGAACCCATGGCGCCAGGCGCCACCGTGACGGTGGGCCCGACTGTGGTGACGACGTATTCATCGCCACGCGCGGTCATGGTGTAGCGATCTTCCTCGCCGCGATTAGGAACCACTGCGACGACAAAGTGATGCTGCAGTGAAGCCACCCAGCCATCGGTGATCTTGCGATCGAGGCTGGCGTCTTCCTTGCTCGTGATCTTCAGCTTCTGGTACTTCTTGCCATCGTAGATCGCAGGACCCGTGAAGGAGTAGCTGTCTACGTTGAAGTAAGAACGCTTCACTGCCGGCATGTCGTGCAGGATCTGCGCATACGACTGCACCGACCACGCCGCCTGAGAGGCATTCTCGACGGCATATTCGATGTCGATGCGATAGGAGCCGCGATGGAACACCAGCGTCTTGATGACCTTCACGCCATCGGCTGAGGTCCAAGTAAGCGGCACGCGGATTTCGTCGCTGCCCTCGCGCAACACATAGGAGGCGGCCTCGCTCTGGAACAGCGCCAGGTGCGTGGGATAGGCGTCCGCCGGCACATTGCCGCTGCCGGCCAGGCCGGTCTGCAGCAGGTATTGCTCGCCCTCACCTTCGTGACGCAGCAGCCGCACGGGTGTGGGCTGGCCCTTCACCTGCGGATAGAACAGCAGGTCGGCGCGCTGGAGTTGGCCACCCTGCGTGTTCACGTCCACGTCGAGCGCATCGGTGCGCACGGTGATGAGCGAACCGCTGCTGACGGCGGGGGCTGCAGCCGGCGCGGTAGCAGGTACCGCACCGGGCGCCGCCGCCGGTGTCGCTGGCGCGCTCGCCGGGGGAACCGTTGCGCCGGCCGTAGCGGGGACCGTGCCTACCGCGGGAGTTGGCGTCGCAGGCGTGGGCGCCGTCTGCGGAATCGCCGCGCCCAACGGCTTGTTCACTTTTTCAGCTTCGGCAGCCTTCTGCGCGGCAGCGGCGATGGCGGCATCGCGCGGCCCAAACTCCGCCACCCAGGTGGAGTAGTTCACGAGCACGGCCAGGGCGAGTGCCACCCAGAGGATCAGTCGGACGTTCTTCATCATGGTACGGGGTCGAATCCGCCTTCATTCAGAGGCTGGCAGCGGAGAATTCTCTTGGTGGTCAATGACAGTCCCCGGATGGCGCCATGTCTTTCGATGGCTTGCCGGGCGTAGTCGGAACAGGTGGGGTAGAAACGGCAGCATTGGCCCAAATGCGGGCTAATCAGCACCTGATAGGCTTTGATTGTTCCGTCTAACGCGGAATTCAGGACTGTGCGCATCGTTTCCGGATCTCGGTCCACAGGGCCGCGAGGCTCTCGCGAAGTCGCGCATTATGCGCGGAACGTGCCCCATTGCGGGCGCCGACCACCAGGTCCATGGCCGGCAGATTTTCTGCTTCGCGGCGGAAGGATTCCCGCACCTGGCGCTTCACCCGGTTACGCGCCACGGAATTGCCCACGGCCTTGCCACCGATGGAAAGTCCCAGCC
>Ga0134124_10002179_pt1 | contig 15811 bp, 14 predicted proteins | sample KB304_FD_96880 | JGI IMG/M metagenome (GOLD analysis project Ga0134124, IMG submission 96880) | Terrestrial soil microbial communities without Nitrogen fertilizer from Kellogg Biological Station, Michigan, USA - KB3-0-4 | ecosystem: Environmental > Terrestrial > Soil > Unclassified ...
TACGCGACGGATTTCACTGAATATGCGGCCGTGTTCAAGCGCTGGAGATTTACGAATCGAGACATTGAGGAGCTCGAACTCGACTCGCAGGATTTCGTCTACGCCGATCCGCCGTATGATGTATTATATTGCCCTGCGAGAGCATGTGTTTGATTTCAATGAGTCCCGACCCTTACTAACTGCTCATTCTTGTCAGAAAACATATCCTTGCCTATTTATTAGTGTGATCGTTTACGGTTTGCACAGCCCTCCGGTACTCCATAAAGCGATAAACTCATTTCGTTAGTTTTAGGAATCTTCGGCGTGTCAGGAATTGTTGTGCGAATTCGCGACGTGATTGCCTTCGCATACAATCCGAAATAACGGTCAATCAAAACAAAACATTATTTGTGATAGAGTGTCTCTCGCCTACTCGGAGGATAGGGCAACGCTGGAGAGCGACCCGAGCGCCGCAGCAGGTGAGTATACGGAGGGGCAGGGCTTTCGCTCTGCCCTTTTGATTCTGCCCTTCACTATTCTGCAAAACGATAGACTCACGACCTCTACGATTTTGTATTGCTTCGAACGCGCCCACTACTTTGCGGACAAGGCGCTGATATTAGCTCAGATAGTGGGACTGTTTCAGAATGTAGTTGGAACTCTGCATTACCATTCTGTGAGGAGTAAGGCTCTGTGAATCCTCCTTCCTGAGGAGTGGCAATGAAGTCTGCGAAAGCCTGAAGCTTCGCCGCATCACAACTGGGATCTCGGATGGGGTTTCGATTAATGAAGCATCCACCCCAAAACGATGGTTGGTCCAAAACATAAAAGGGAAATGCAGATTAAGACGTTCCCCAATTGAACGCTGATAGCAATTCCTCCCAATACGCTGGCGGCAAGGCTTTCCAAAAACTGCATTGACTTCGCAAACATGAAATTTCAATCTCTCTTTCTTTCTGTTCAACAGACTCGATCCTGATGTGTTTGAGGTCGAGGTCTTAGTTCGTTACCCACTTGTTGTAGCGATTGAGACGAAATCAGCTTAGGTCTACAATCGTAAAGACAATTTCCTGCAACATATGGAAGTGGCTGAGGGCTATCGCACGGCCCCGAAGAAATCGCTTGGTCGTCATGCTCACCTGAGAAGCCCGATCAAGTTTCCGGTTTTACCGATCAACCTGCGGGTTTACCTCCTCCATAAGAACTAGAGGACTGGCGGAAGATTTTTGGGAAAGAAACTGGCAGTAAGTTCGGAGATTATTTCGCCGTGAGGCCGTGGTATGAAGAAGCAGTTCGGGGATTAAGCCCTGCGCTTCAAAAAAGCGAAAGCTGCTGACGCAAAATCTTCTTCTTGCACTTTCTTGGCAAGTTTCAGGAATTCCAACTCACGCTGGCACGCCTTACACCGCCTGAGATGGTTTTCAACCGGTCGTCGTTCTTTATCCGTGAGGTTACCGTTTAGAAATGAAATGAGCTGATCACTAATTTCGTTTTCTTGGGAATTCCTACCTTGTAACTTCTGCTCTATCTTTCCGTCCATGGCCTCTCCTTCGGAAAAAAAAAAGCAGACCCCCTGGGTTCTAAACTCGATGGGTGTCTTGCCGGCTATACCGGACTCATCAAATCTTTGTTAGCACATCACACACATCCTTTCCATTTATGCTGCTCCCCACCCTAAGGACCAATAGCTTTCACCACATTACCCTGCGCGGGTTTTCCGCTCCGCTTGATTGTTGTCAGCCGACGAGCCATAGAGCCGATACCACATCTTCTTGACGCGATCCGTAAAGGTTCTCTGTGTTTGATAAACTTCTTTGACTTCTAATCCCAGAAGATCGGCCACTTCCTTTGCTTTATAGCCGCCAAACAATAGCTGTATGACTTTCAACTCAACCGGATCCAAACTGGCCTCTACTCGATGCTTAACCATTCGAACGGCTTCCAAGTCCGATTCCGTACGCTGCATGCGGCTATGTTGCAGAAACTCATCGAGCGGTTGATCGTTACCAGTAGCTGCTGCGCGCCTAGCCGCTGTCGCATTCTTTTTCTCCAGACTTTTCAATACCTTCTTCTGCTTGCTGCCACCCCTAATCTCTTGAAGCAAAAGCCTGATAAAGGACTTGCGGATAAAGCTTTTAACGTCGTTGACGTGGAGAATCACCGTTTCTTCAACAGAAGGATCTTTCAGTCTCCTGGCCACCTGTTGTGCGTGGTAGCTTCGGCCCTCTGGAGTGTCTGGTAAAAGCATTACGTTGCTGTACTTTCCGTTCGGGCGTATCCACTCCCAAAAACTCTCAACGTCCATTTCTTCCAAACCACGGGATCTAACAACATGATATAGCGCCAATAGGGAAAAGTGGTGGAGTTCTGCAATTGTAAAGACTTGATAGTCTCGAACGCCGATAGAAATAAGGTATCGCGTCACCAACTGATCCAGCCGAATCGCGCCGGATGGTGGCCCTCCCTCTGATAGTTTTGGGGCGACCCTTATGGTCATGCAGCATCCCCCAAACCAAAGCGCTTTCATATTCCAAAGACGAGGTAGGTGAACTTTCACTAGGATTGAGAATCGAAGTTATTCGTTGCTTCTCCCGCCTACTCTTTTGAACCTAGCCCCCAGGTTTTCACCTCCGAGCTATGTCACCCGTTGGAGTGTGTTCTCGCACACCGGCTCGCTCTCCGTGGCGGCCGCAGGTTGGTGATTAGTTTTCAACCGTCACGAGACGTCAAGCCGCTGCAGTTTGCCTTGACACCAAATACAGCCTGCCGATGTCAATTGGCTCTTTTTTTGGACTGACGAACTCACTTAAACGCCGAAGGTTGCTTCCCTCCGCGACTAATGAAATCGTTGGAAAGACTTGCGACTCCAGCCAGTCACTTGTCGCCTCCTGGATTCTTGCTGCCTTGGCTTCCTCATCATTTCTAGTTGCTGTATTCATGGAGTTCCTCTGGTTATCTCCGCCATTGGGTGCCCCAACGGAGCACCCGGCGAACGCGTGGGCGGAGAGGCTGGCCCCGTTCCTCACGTTTGTTGCGGAGGCTCACCGGGCGGGGTGGACGAGTCCGCGTATGCGGCTTCGTTCCCCGGACCGCTTTGTCGGTTGCGCGGCTGTCGCGTAAGACGTCACGCGATTGCGTTTGCCCCGGTGAGCCTTGGGTCGCGGACCGTAGCGTGGTGTGGTTCACCTATGCGTTACATAGGGAATCGGCACGAGCGCTGGGCCGTTGCGGCCTGGCTGGACGGAGCGACGTTATATCCGGGCGCAAACCCTGTGGGTTGCAGCGTTCGGGTCAGGCTCTAAGAGCGTCGGACTCGAGTCCGACGGCCCTGCGACCTCGCGACCGCTCCGTCTGGCCACCCTACTAGATGAAGGTAATAATGTTTTTGGTAAAAATTTTTAGCGGCGTAAATGAATCGTAGTTCCATCGGCCGGATAGTCTTCAGGCCGAGAGCCAACGCTCATCAAGCGGGCGAGAAGGAAGTGAGGTGAATTTCAGCGAGCTTTCGAATCTACACGAATAACAGACGTTAAAGAGAATCACATTTTAATATCCTGTAAAAGAATTATTCCGGCATAGTAGGAGATCTCTGCGAGTTGTTTCAGATGGTGTACTAGGCGGCTTGAGAAGTCGCTAAACTCGATTACATTTCTCAATCTAAAGGATTCCTATTTAGAAGGGGTGTTGATAGGGAACCCATTTTCTAGCCAGGACTCTGTATCAATCTTTGTGATGCTTCCGTCAGCTTCAATGGTACCCACGTAGAGTTTGTCACTTTGCTTGTAAGAAATTCCGAAATTCACGTCGAATCTTTTCGCCCAAAACTCCTTTGTTGCCAACTCCGCTTTTCCATCTTCCAGAAGGTGCATAGTTAATACAGGAAGAAAAAGTCTGAAGCGGTGGAAGAAGTCATTGAGTAGGGTCTCCGTAGGCAGTTCTTCAATTTTGTCAGGTGTGATACCGATCCTTACGAAGATATACTCTTTCCAACGTTCGACGGTGTGCATTCCTAAGAATCTAGAATCGAATTCAGAAACCGCCTTCGCTACTGAAGCACTAGCGTCAGCTACAGTGATCTTGCTTTCCACGCAACCGACAACTCGAACCTGCGAGAGTCCGGCTGAATCGGACTTGGTAGGATCTCGGGGTTGACCACGACGTCAGCCGTATCGATCGTACGGAACCCAATTGCCGGGAATGGATCAGCGCCAGCTAGAGCAACCATATGTCTTGCTTCCCTGGCATCTAGAAGTGTGGCATCGGAAACTGTGTTCAAAAAGGTCTCAATTTCAGAAAAACGTTCGCGACATTCTCTGTCCTGAGAGGATTCAATCGGCGCATCGTCACCCGTCCGGATTGCAACGGGGTTACCCAAAACACTCCAATGAAGCCATCCACACAAAATGCGATTGTTCCAAGGCCATTGGATTGTCTCGTCTGGTTCTGGGATCGTCGGATATGGCCAAGCCTCCCACGATGGCAACAAGCAAAATACAGAACGCTCCCATCCGCTCAGTTGAATTTCACGCAAGGCTTCCTCCCAGAACCTTGCACTCGAACTTATGCGCGCATGAATTTCATAGGCTATACAGCAATCAAGATCTTCGGAATATAAGCGAATCCAGTCAGCCTCGGACACGCGCGCATCACTTTGAATGGACCAATAGGCGTTTGGTTTCGCGGCGAACCAAGCTTTTTCCTCGCCACAAAAGGCTTGAGTTGCCGTAAACGACTTGGCGCCTACATTGCTCAAGATTAGAGAGCCGCTGTTACTACCCTCTAATGGCACAATGGAGGGACGACCAACGCGGACACTTAACGCACCAAACTCTGGCAGTAACCAATTAATGCTTGCCCTGCAAATATCCTCAGCGAACACAGACAAATCGCCAAGTGCAATTTGGCCCAGCACCGAAATCTCAATAACCTGAATAAAGGGCATAGCACCCTCTTCCATCGTTAGTGGTTCGGGAGCGCGATACGGTGTAAACGGCTCAGATGAAGTAGAGCCTCGTTTGATCGTAAACTTGTGCTCACTGTGCCTCTTAGTTAGGTAATCAATTAGAGGCGTCAGATCCGGTCGTTCTAACACTCTGAAAGGCATAAACGGCCGATCGCCTTGGTGCCGACGGATGAGCGTCGGGAAGACAGTTGAAACGTTGATGTCAGTGAACCGACTTCCCTCGTACCACAACGCGGTAAGCATGCCATTCCCTAACACTTCCCTTTCTAGTGTCTCTCCCTCTAAGAAGTCCAAAGTCAAATCAGGATAGTCATTGAGATATTCTCGCTTACCCTGTGGCGATATTCTGGCATTCGTTACGAATAGGCCACGCGAGTATCCAAATTTGATCATAGCCATCGGCAACTCAGAAAGGTCGCTCGAAGAACAAGCCAGGTCGGAGTCCTGGTGGTATTTGCATTGAGTGAGGTGAGGTTTTCCTTCGGGATCTAAAGAGTGAATATCTCGTCCCCCATCTCCTGGACCACCTGTGCGCCTTATCTGCCTATGTCCTCGAACAAACAACAGATCAGCAGCAAGCTTTTCGAGTAAGTTTGAATTAAGGGCGTCGAAACTACTAACCTTCTCGTTCATGGAAACCTCAATCAGGCAAACAACGACAAGAAATCATGCTCGCGGACTATAGGTAAATTCCAGCACACCTCTCGGATTAAATCCAATGCTCGGACTCTAAGGAATATGCTAGAAATATTTGATGAGTTCGGGCAATATAGCCCAGCACGCAAGGCCTTACGACAGTTCATTTGATCAGACTTGTTTTGATAAAGATCCTTACTGCTCCTCCTGCGCGTTGCTAGCCGACCGATAGACGAACTTTGATATGCGAGCCGAAAGGACGTAACTCCATATGGTTACGAAGGCCAAAGAACCTAAAACAATTACAGCGCTTAAAGTACGGCAATGGCTTGGACTTTGGGATAAAGTCCAATTCGATGCAACTACCTTTCAGGAGAAGCCGGCAGGAAAAGGTTTCTTTCTCTGCTCAATAAAAGCTAGTCATCTGAAAGCGCTAACCGGCGTTTATCGTCGCTCGACGAAGGGAGGACAGGCTCGCTCCCTAGATCCGAACGTTCAAAGAGGACACGAAGAGGAACGCTCAAAGATCATTCGTGATTTTGTACAGTTCGGCTTCCCGTGGTGCGAAATGGGTGAGGCAAAGCGGTCTATGCCCGGTGCCGATGATCTCCGTAAGCCAGGATGGTTACCGACAGCAATTTTGGTGAACATTCTTCCGCCGGGCGCCGAAAGAAATGGCATCAAGATTCCGGATGAGGATTTGTTGAGGGTCGTTGAGAATGGGGCAACAGCAACGCTTACGCTACCGCAGAATTTCGAGGGCGCACACTGGCAACCTAAGAAAGTTTTTCCCCTCGAGGTGATTGATGGTCAACACCGCTTATGGGCTTTTGAAGACTTTGAGCCCGGCGATGATTTCGAGTTACCCGTAGTGGCCTTCTATGCGCTCGATCGCGGTTGGCAAGCCTACTTATTCTGGTCGGTGAACATTACGCCAAAGAAGATCAATCGGTCGCTCGCGTTTGATCTTTACCCCCTTCTTCGTCAACAAAGCTGGTTAGACAAATTCGCCGGCCACTCGATTTACCGTGAGACGCGCTGCCAAGAACTCACTGAGGCGTTGTGGTCTCATCCAAAGAGTCCCTGGCATGAGCGGATCAACATGCTTGGCGAAACAAAGAGACATCGCGAGTACAAAGGGCCAATGGTGACTCAGGCTGCTTGGGTACGTTCGCTTATGGCTAGTTTTGTTAAGCAACGCGACATAGCGGGACCCAGAATTGGCGGTCTCTTCGGAGCACCTCCCTCCGCTGACGAGCCACTATTGCCGTGGAACCGTCCGATGCAGGCAGCAGTTCTGATTTTCGCGGGAACGTCTCTAAAGGACCATGTCAAGAATAGTCGCTCGAAGTGGGCCAAACACCTTCGGGATGAAAATGGACGGGCTCTGCTTAAAGGTGATGACCCGGCTTTTTATGGTGAATACTCGCTGCTCGCGACTGATCAAGGAATCAGGGGCTTCCTTTTTGTGGTTAATGATTTGTGCTATGTCCAAAGCGAGTCGCTGCACTTGGATGAGTGGCGTTGGGAGAATATCTACGAGGAGTTACGAAATCGGAAACTTGCCGCGACAGAGGAAGAAGCGGTCACAGCTGCGATAAAGTCTTTTGCTAACACTCAAGCAGCCAAGTTCATTGAAAAAATCAGTGAGAGTCTCCAGAACTACGACTGGAGAACCTCATCAACGCCAGAATTGCCGGAGTCGGAACGCCTTGCTCAATCGGTCTTTCGGGGCAGCAGCGGATACAAGGAGATGCGAAGACAACTATTGACTCATTTGTCCAAAACCTCCGGGACTGTGGGTGCCGCTGCAAAAACCGTGTTGACCGCTCTCAAATACTGAGATGACTCTCTTTCTCATAAATCAGCAAAACAAAGCGTTGCTTAGAACCGCTTCAAGGGTCTCGATCGAAGACTACCTTACACAAATACCGAACATCAGACGATCGACTGAATGGATCCAACTCACAAATCGATATCGTGTGGAGTGTACAAAGCTTTACGATAACGACATAGCGGCATCCCCTTCCACTGTCGACCACCAAGCTCTAAGAGAATACGTTTCAGAGTCAGCTCCAACACATGTTATTGACGGATGGTCCTATCTCGGTCGCGCTATCGAAGCAACTTTGCGAGGTGATACCTACGCAGCAATCCATTTTGGATACTACTCAGAACTTCGAGCCACAATGGGTTTGCTTGCCAGCGAAGGAATTGGAATCTTTAACGGCAGACATCCGATCGTCAAGAAGACGGGTATCACTGTCCGTTTCCCAAGAACAGGGATCGCGCGTACTCATGGAATGGTCTGGCCAATTCTTAGCTATTGGTCGTCACTTAAACGAGCAGCTGATCTCCTGGATGACATTATTAGTCCACGTTCTTTGTCTCTTTCACAATGGTTAAACGGTACCGGATCGCCAGTCCCGGTGAGAGCTGTTGCACAACGTTGGCTTAAAACATGGGGTATTGATTTGGCAGCTGTAGACCTCGATCACGATAGCCGAAATCTCTCGAGTTATCGACCCTCAGAGTTCAGAAAGCCAACCGCACTTGATGTGCATGAGGTTGTTAGTTTCGTGGAGGAACTTTGGAAGCTCTTTGAACCTGAAGCAGCCCAGCGATTTCCTATTCTCGAACGTATCTTACTTCGAAGTGCGCGGCGTAAACCATCATTAGCTCCGGCAACAGTCCACGAATTGGAGAGTTTGGGTTTCAGCTCCTCTGAGGCGGAAGAGTGGGCAACCTTTCTCGCGGATCCTAATGATCCGATTCCCCTACAAGAAGCTAACAAGCAATCTCCAGTTGACGATCCACGATGTCATATTCAGATCCTATCTCGCGCTGCTCTCTTACTGTTCGTAGCTACATCCTCGGTTCGACGACTGCTCACCAACGCTGCATACACGCAAACGGATCTTTCGTTCTGGTGGAGATCTGTTGGACTGGAACGAGGTCTTTGGGATACTGGAAGTTCGCCTGCGGACCCATTGGATTTATGGGCCGATATTCTAGTTGCGTTAACTGACTCAAGCGAGTGGCGAGCTAACAATCCTTCCGGATCCGTATCACTGCGAGACTGGCGGCGAGCCGACATGCCAGAAAGAGACTATCTAGGAGCCTTTGAACTTGTCGGAATTTGGGGCTTGCTGCCTTGAGAAACGTGTTTTCTAAAACCCGTAAATACTGAAGAAGTCTGGTCCTTTCGACTATTGGTTGGAGCTATTTAGATTTCCGACTATTGGACGCCTGAGTTGCTTGTTCCTCCTGACTCTCCGCGAAGGCTAATACTTCTTCAAGAATAAATCGAACCTGGCGAGTGCCATTGCGTATCCGGGTGAGTTGACCTGTGCCAGCGCCGCCATTAAGCACTGTCTTTGGAGAGCAGCCAATAATCTCAGCCACTCGCTTCGCATCAACGCGTGTCTTTTCCTTTGATCTCATAATCCGATGCGCTCAACACGACTTACAATTTGGTCCGGTCGAACTCATTGCGACCAGATCATCTTTCAACTGGGGGCCCAACTAACCGCGGCAAACGGGAGTCATTCGCAAGGATTAAGGCTGCCACGCCGTTAATGCTTCGTTTTTTGACCTTCGCGATTCCTCTCCAGAGCTTCAACCTCACTGCGAAGGAAACGAATTGACTTGCCCAATCGAATGACCCTCAAACCATCAATCGCAGCTTTGCTGTGGTAAATCGTACTGGTCGAAACACTCCAACGCACCGCCAGCTCCAGCGGCGAAATGTATCTTCGCTCAAACGCTTCCGCCCTCTTCGATCTGCGAGGGACCTTAGTTGGTCTGTCTGGCATTACTCGATTGATTCCCTCGGGGCCGACAGGAGACATTTAGCTCCCGTCCACGGTCGCCTCATGCTCAATAAGCGCTTGTTATTTCCTGAAATGTGTTTCCCCGACCGTCGAGCGGTAAACACAAAGTTTTGCTGCGACTTGAGTTGGAAGAGTTTTGCTCGATAGTTTTCGACGGTCCAGGGTTTTCCTTCATGTGGTCAAGTGTCTTGATCGCGAGAACGTTTAATGAATCGCTTTTACAGTCAACCTGCGTACAGTGTGACTACATTGGTCTAGCCTTAGTCAGGCCCTGTTCAATCCTTTCCAAATACTCTGTGATGTGTTCCTCAGAGAAGCGCAACGTTCGACGTGCGCGATAACAGGCCAACCGCTTACGTCGAATCTCACGCATCACTGTAGAGCGGGAGATGCCACCACAAAGCTGCCTGACATCCTCAACAGTGTACTTCGCTCGCTTGCGCTCCAGCGTCGGGCTAGTCTCAACTTGCTTCGATACCTTAATTCCCATACCTCTCTCGCGTGAAAAATATACCTTGTGAACCTTGACATGAATAAACTCTGCAACCGCGGCGATCAACGCAAACTTTCTGCCTAATGGCTTCCTTCAGTACATGGCGATCGCCGTGGACCAGAAGAGTCATAAGAAAGACATTCCAAAGACACCTGCGCTGTCATCATCTGCTCGTTGTGCCGGAAGTTTTGGGCAATGATCCACGGCGAACCGAGTAACCTAAGCTGGAAACGACGCGAGTGCCTCGTAGTTGACGGCGAGCGTTTTATTGTGGGCTTACAGTGACATCTGGGTCCAATGCCGCCCTATCGGCTACCTCGGAGAGTTTGCTATCTTAGGGGCCGTACTTTTGAAAGATGACCAATGAGGCGCTCCAGTACTTTCGCTAATGGAGGCCGTCACTAAGAGCTTTTGGCTCTCGAAAGTGACGCATCATTGGGTCAGGCGCATTTTAGGGACGCACATCCCTAAAGGCAAGAGCTTAAACCAAGAGAATAAAGACCGCCGTCTCAGGAGGGAATCCTGAGATGGCAGGGAAAGCAAGAGTCGAAAAAGATCTCGATCGAAGCGCAGAAAACCATTAAGACTGGCTAAGAAGTTGGCGGCGATACGTACTCAACTGGGGTTATCTCAAGGTGGCTGGGAAGCTGAGATCAGTATTCACACACTGCTCAAGAAAGAGAAGACTGGAGAAAGACGCTTCGCAGACGTTATTGCAAGGCTGGAGTCTGCGAAACCGAATCCCAAGCTCGCATCAAAGAGTGATGATGAAAGAGACCAGAAGATCGCCGAGCTTCGCTGTATTGTCGCAGAAATAAGTAACGACAAACTTAATCTCGCCCGACAGTTGGACCGTATTGCGTTGGAACTTCTAACGACAAAACAAGAAAACGATGAATTGCGGCAAGAAAACCATGAACAACTCCAAGAATTGTTATCACTCAGGAACCGCGTAGTTACACACGTCTCTCGTTCCGGCCCAAGGCGAAAACGGTGAGAGCGCAATCCCTTTAATATGGTATTCTCTATTTTGGCCTCGGCGTCCATTCAAGATTTTCGAAATTCATAAGTCACTAGCGCGAGTGTTTCTATGGCAAGCACGACTGTGTCCTTTACAGGCTCACACCGTAAAAAAGCTATTTCTAAACGAAACGATCTTGTTCAGCCATTTCTAAAGTGGGCGGGCGGTAAACGGCAACTTGTCACGAAAATTAGGGAGTGCGTACCCCGTAGATACAATCGTTACTTCGAACCTTTTCTGGGTGCTGCAGCTGTGTTCTTTGATCTCCAGCCACCACAGGCTGTAATTAATGACGCGAACCGAGAGCTAATTAATTGCTACAAAGTGATTAAATCCGACCCCGAAGGCCTGATTGCTCACGCACAGAAACATTCAAATACAAAGAGCTATTACTACGATTTGCGCTCTCGCGATCGCGAGCCCGGCTTTGCGGACCTCCCGGCCCTAGAAAGGGCGTCGCGAATTATCTTCCTCAATAAGACTTGTTACAACGGTCTATTTCGGGTCAATAGCCAAGGACAATTCAATGTTCCTTTCGGTAATTACACCAATCCGTCAATTGTCGATGAGGCTATCATTCGGGCAGTTAGTCGTTACCTTAACGAAGCAGATATAGAAATCTCAAGCGAGGATTTTGCGAAAACTTTAAGCAGTGCAAAACGTGGGGATTTCGTTTACCTCGACCCGCCTTATGATCCGCTTTCTGACACTGCTTCGTTCACCGGTTACAACCTTATCAACTTTGATAAGGACCAACAGCGTCGGCTCAAAGTAACGTGTGATGAGTTGCATAAGAGAGGCTGCAAGATCTTGCAAAGCAATTCAAATACCCCCTTCATCCGGAACCTCTATAGTGACTCAAGCATATACAACATCGTTAAGGTCGGGGCCAACCGAAACATCAATTCGGTTGCTGCCGGTAGGGGCAAAATCAATGAGTTACTGATTTCTAACTACGATGTCGAAGTCTAAGAACGATATCGCTTGGGAAGCACTGTTCGCCACTCATCGAATCCTAGACAGTGTCAGATCGACGGGCTTCTATGAGATTTCCGGCGCCTCGATTAGTAAAGAACGCGATCCAAGTCTGATGACAACTTTTAGTCATCGAATACAACTTCCGAGTATATTCAAACAGCACGGACTCACAATCGTTCCAAAATCACGCTCAAGCTATCTTATTGGGAATTTCGCAAGTTACTTTGACCTGCCAACAGGTAACCTACCAACAGTGGAAGAAATGCGTTTCCCGGCAACTTTGGAAACGATCAATCCGCAGGATCTTTATTCCGAATCAGCGGTGCTAATGTGTGCGCATAAAGCCGGCATACTTGAATACGTCCTAAACGAGTCAGTGGTGCTGACCGTAACCGGAACGATGTCTGCAGGACGATTCAGCTATTCAATCGATGATCTGAAGAGAAGCGAACCCATAGCAATCGAAGTTGAGAATCCTCAATGCTATGTTGCAGGCGGATTCGAAGGGCCAACTGCATTCGCAATCGTTGACGTAACTAATGAAACAATCGACGACTTCTTAATCCGCGTTTTGTTTTACCCATATCGATTATGGTCGCGCAAAACGCGGAAAGAGATCGTTCCTTTATACCTATGTTATTCGAACGACGTTTTCTCGCTCTATCGTTTTCGCTTTGGTGATCCGTTGCACCATAATTCCATCGAGATCGACGGTCAGTGGAGATTCCAAATTGAAAGTAACGAGATCGAACTTACCGACATTTGGAGTATTCTTAAACGGATTAAAGTTGCGGATGAGCCTCAAGACATACCTTTTCCACAGGCAGATAATTTCCTTCGCGTGGTTGATTTGTTAAACCAACTCAACGCTGCTGGCTCGCTATCCCAGGAAGAAATCACAACAAACTATGCTTTCGATCTGAGGCAAACGCAATACTATACGACTGCCGGAAGCTATCTAGGTCTTATTGAGCGAAACCACAGTCGAGAGGAGGGCGTCACGTATGCGCTAACTCAGAAGGGCGCAAGCATCATGTCACAGCGGCCAGCCCAGCGAAACCTGGCGCTTACTGAGAGTCTCCTTGAACATAAAGTTTTGTTTGAGAGCGTTTCCCTTTACCTCGCTCAAGCTCAACGACCAACCACTGACCAGGTAGTAAAGATCATGCGCACCGCAAACATCGGACTTGATCGCGAGGGAACGACCACAATGAATCGCCGTGCACAAACGGTTCTTGCGTGGGTTGATTGGATGATGGGTTTAACTCGAACCTGAGGATTCCCCCACAAAGTGAGCGAATCGCTCCATAAGCCAGACATAGGATAAACTCCAAGGGCTAATGGCTGATTACGATTTTAGATCTTTGTCGAGCTACGATTTTGCTTTATTAGTTCGCGACCTGCTTCAGGCGTCTCTCGGCAAGCGGTTAGAGTCATTTTCCCAAGGCCCCGACTCAGGAATCGACTTCCGTTATATAGATGACCACACCAATCTGGTTATTCAAAGTAAGCATTATGCTGAGTCAGGCTTCTCAGCGTTAACCAGTAATCTTCGTCGCAAGGAACGCGCTAAAGTAGACCTTCTTGGCCCCAGCCGCTACATTCTCGCCACATCCGTCCCTCTTACTCCGAACAGGAAAGACGAACTTCTCGAGATACTCAACCCCCATTGCCTGGGACCGTCTGACATTTGTGGGCGCGAGGACCTCAACAGTCTCCTCAGTCAAAATGGTGATATTGAACGACGCCACTTCAAGTTGTGGCTCACTAGCGAAAGTGTCCTTCGGCGAGTGCTTGCGGCCGGAATTTTTTCCGACTCCGAGGCACATCTCGATCGCGTGCGATTGCGACTTCGCCGATATGTGCCCAACTCCAGCTACGATCGAGCGCAAGCACTCCTGGATAAGCACCATTACTGCATAATCGCGGGGTTACCTGGAATCGGAAAGACAACGTTGGCGGAAGTATTGCTTGCCGACCTTGTAGATCGCCAAGGATTTGAGGCTTTCCGTATAGCGCATGACCTCTCTGAAATTAGGCCGGTCAAGAATTCCAAGAGCAAACAGGTGTTTTACTTCGATGACTTTCTTGGCAAGACCTCACTCGAGAAGCTCCAAAAGAATGAAGACCAACGGTTGCTCGAATTAATGGAAGAAGTTGCAGCAAATCCAAATTGGAGATTCATTCTCACAACCAGAGAATATATCCTCAATACTGCGAGACTTCGCTACGAAGCATTTGCTCAGCCATCGATTGAGTTCAAACTGTGCATTATTAATCTCTCTGATTATGTCAGATCTATCCGAGCCAAGATTTTGTACAATCACATCTACTTTTCTGACCTTCCCTCACCTCACAAGTTGGCTCTTTTGCAAAACGCTGGATACGAGACGATCTTGCGTCATCGCAATTACAATCCTCGTGTCATCGAATACATGACGGAAGCTCGGCACGCATCAACAGTCGCACCATCCCTCTACCTGAGTCAATTCACCGATAGTTTAGAGCATCCTGCCAGGATCTGGGACCATGCGTTCAGACACCAAATATCAGAAGCAGCACGGCATCTGTTACTCGTTTTGGGAACCCTTCCCGATGAAGTTCTTCTCAATGACCTTGAAATAGCATTCTGGGCATTCTATAGGCTTAGGCAACGAAAATTCGGGTTTGCGACCGCAAGCGGAGACTGGAATAACGCACTCAAGGAGCTAGACGGCAGCTTTGTCACAACTAAACGTATAGGCCAGGACCTCGTTGCGGCATTTCATAACCCATCCATTCGAGACTATATAGAAGACTTTCTCTCAAACGCTGACGGCGATGTCGAAGACCTCATTTCTGGTTGTTATTTTTACGAACAATACACACGACTTTGGGGAGGACAAAGGGGTCAGCGTTACCGAGGTGTTGACCGGCATCGAGATGTGTTTCTCCAAGAGTTTCAGGATCACCTATATAGCCCAAGTGCCTCAACTATTCGTCACGTAAACGCTTATGGCATGACCATCGGACTTCATCACCGAACCATTTCAAATGAAAGTCGCGGAAGATTCTTGGTTCAACTTGTCAATGAGATCAACAGTTCGAAAGCTGATCAGCTTCTGAACTCTTTCATCAAGCAACTTGAAGAACTGTGGAAACAAGGTCAAGCAGATAAAGAAGACTTAGTTCGATTGCTGGGCGACCTAACAAATCGCGGGCTGAAGACAAATGACGATTCATTCCACGCAGCGCAACAATGCATCTCGTCTAGGATGGAGGAGATTGACGATTTTCGAGCGATCGCGAGCTTTACGGAAAAGTATCCTAGCATGCTTACATTTGCTGAGATGGATCTTCTAAGAATTAAGTTTGCAGAATTTGCTGACGAATATACTGGGGGCTGGGGTGACGATGATGATCCTGACTGGCTACGGCAAGTTGCAGGCGATCTTGAGTTTGTTGGCGACAAGCTTGGTGTTGATGTGAGTGTTTTTACAGATTCGCTGCATTCAACGGCAGATGAGATGGAAAATCGGCGCAGAGGCAGACGATTCTATGAGGAGGACGAACTGGGTTGGCGCCCTTCAACTAACCATAGCGAGGATGTCGATCACATGTTTCAGAGTCTCAAGGCAGAGCTTGAAGCATAACCTTCAAGCAACAGTCGACCTCGATGTTCGAGATGTAAACAATTGGGCGAAGGAAGCAGACAAACACACGTTGGAACAATCCTTTCATTTACATAACGAGCCCAAGACCGTCACAAAATGCATAGGCACACTTTTCATGGCTATATATGAATCAGAGTTCACGACGTACAGTGCGGGCGGTTTCTCGTGGGACGATCAGGTACGCACGGCAAACCTGCTCGCGACGCATCCTGGACCAGTCGTCATTTCTAACCAGGCGACCCCGCGTATTGTTGA
>Ga0134124_10002180_pt1 | contig 15810 bp, 19 predicted proteins | sample KB304_FD_96880 | JGI IMG/M metagenome (GOLD analysis project Ga0134124, IMG submission 96880) | Terrestrial soil microbial communities without Nitrogen fertilizer from Kellogg Biological Station, Michigan, USA - KB3-0-4 | ecosystem: Environmental > Terrestrial > Soil > Unclassified ...
CCGGCTAGCAGACGAATTCGATGGTCAATTGAGCACCACGAAGCAGCCGATCGGGCGGAAACGACGGCTGTCAGCTACCAAGCTGCCCGCCGGCGCCAGCTTCTTACCGATCGTGCCCGACCCGTTGCGGTCCTACCGTTCTCGGAATTCATCGCCGAAAAGCAGGCGTTCGTCCGGGCTTGTGACTCGTGCGTATTTCGGCGAATTTGATCAGCCATTTCGATTCGTGCGAAGAGGACGTCGACCGATGGCTCAAATGCGCCTGCCGATAGCTGCAGTATGGAGTTCATGCGGCAGTGCGCTCCGGGTGAATCAATGCACTTCACACACTCCACCAAGTGGCAACCAAACCAAGCCGCGGTCGCCTCCGCATTTGGCGAGGTACCGCCGATCATTCTTCATTGAACGAGCCAGCTGCTGGCTGACGCGCTCGGCAGGCGGCCAAGAGGCATGGCAAGAAAGGGCGACGGCTAGGGTGCGTAAGCACACCCCAACCGTCCGACCAGCGCAGAAACCCAGCTAAGGAAACCACGTGGCTGATTGATTGTCGCCAGCGTTTTCCCAGCAAGACAAGGCGCAATGGTTTCGCCGATCTACGAACACGCTATAGCGCCTCCCCGTTCACTTGCACCGGTTTCGTCTCGCGCGGCCACCTTACCCAAGCACCAAGGAATGCGCGCAGGCGAGCCCATGTCCGCCGGGACCACCACGAGCCTCTTGCGCCATCGACCCCGACCCCAACCCCGGCTTGAGCGGGGTGGCGAATGTCAAACATTGGGTCGCCGGCCTCGTCCGGATGAAAGTGAGGGCAAGGCTGATCCTGAATCAGGGCAAAGCTCTTGCTCGGCACAAGCGTGTGCTTGTTGCCATCGAGCTCCAGGTAGGCGGCCGCAGGCACTTTCGAATGCCACGGGCATATCAACTGCGTGAACAGGCCCACGGCGGCCGAAGCCAACAGTCCGTTCGGCCAGACCACTTGAGGCTTGCCGCCAGCAGCACCATAGTTGCGCGCCTCTCGCGCCAGCGCATCTTCGGTGACGATTCCCATGCAGCGGAGGCAAGGCGCGCCCGGCGTAGTAAGTACCACCTGGCCAGCGATCAGGTAGCGCCCACCCACCTCATGCACGTCCATGCCCATGTCGATATAGGGAATGAGAAATCGGCGGCAAAAACGGTCCAGATCGTCCTTGGCAATCGCCGAGTCAAGTCCGCCGATGATGACGTCGCAGGTTTTCAGGTCGTCCACTACCTCTTGCCAAGGCTTCGCGTAAGCGGCAATGGTGGGGGAGCGCACCACGTTCCTGATGACCCGCACGGCGATCGCGATCTTCGTCAAGCTGGCGTCGATGTCAGCGAGGGTGCCGCCGACCAAGCGATTCAGATTCGTCTCTTCGATGACGTCAGGATCGACCAGCACGTACTGGCCCACGCCGATGTGCGCCAGCTGCTGCACAACGTGCGAGCCGCCCCCGCCCAAGCCAACGATGCCGACTCTCACCAGCTGGAGATTGCGCTCGCTGTTGATGCCCAAAAAGCTCTGGCGGTCATGCTTGCTCATGATGTTCTCCGTATTTGTGAACTCCAGCACCGACCTGAATGAATCCGGCGATGTACTGAGGCCTGGACTTCGGTGCCGTCCAGAGCAGGCCGCGCGCGTTGTCGTTGCTGAGAACAACCAAGCCGTGCGGCATGCGCGGCAGTGCGTTGAAGAATCCAGGGACGAATTGGCCTGCGCTGCGCAGGTCCGTGCCCGAGAACTCCGGGCGACCACGACCGCCGTGGGTATGGATGTGGAGCACCGTAGATTTGTTGGAGTAGGCCGCCTCGATGCCTTTTCGCATGGCGTCCGATCCGATTTGGGCGCCCACGGTGCTGCTTCGCTCGTAGTCTTCGTCGGCGACGGGGTGGTAGCCGCGACATAGGAGGATGATGCCGCCGCCGGGCGCGTACGCGGCGCCGGCGGTCAGGAACCCCACCCTCTCGTGAGCGAAGGTGTGGGGCCGCCGTAGGTCCCCGCGAATCGCTCGCAACAAGCCGTCGGTGATTTTGATATGCGCAATCATCGGAACGCCCTCAGGTGGTTTGCCAAAATCTCGATCCACGGCAGGGTGGGGGCGACCCCACGCCAGGAACACGCCCACCACCTCCGGCCGCCCAAGGTGTGTGCGGTCCAATTTTTCGCATTCGGCGCCGCGACCTGTCGGTCGGTGAACAGCCTGGTCTCGTAGCCCGTGTGCGGGTGCGGGTACAGGATTGCGTTCAACTCCACGAGGCCGGTCGGCGTGTCGACCTTGATTCCCGGCAGGTAGGCGGCGAGCTGCCCACCGTCCGGGAACGGCTCGGCCGTCGGGAAAAACTTCTTCAGGAGGTTCAGCTTGTCGGCGCTCATGACGATTGCCCCCGCGGCGGATGCGACGTGAAGTGCATGTCGTTCTTCAGCCGGATCTTTTCCCCCGGCTTCAGCTCCACAAGCTTGCCGTCTACGATCAAGTCCAGCAGGTAGCCGCTTTCGACCTTGAATTGGTCGATCAGCTGCTCAGTGGTATAGACGCCCTTCGGCAGCTTGTGCTCGACTTCGCCGTAGTACACGGTCACCAGCTTCGGCGCGGGCTTCGTCTTGAAGCGCTCGGTGCCACCGCCGGTGAGATCGATCACGTCGTCGTCGTCCAGGGTCCGGTCAGGCGCGCTTTCCAGCTCCTGCACAACGTCGAAGCTGTCGTCCTTGCCGGCCAGCTTGCGCAGGGTGTCCGCCGTGATGGTGGGTCGCGCCCACTCGAGCTTCAGGCAATCCAGGATGAAGCGGTAGGTGGCGTCACCCACCATCACGAAGAAGCGCTCCGCTCCGGCTGGCGCCAGGTTGGCCAGTTCTTCCGGCCGGATCTCCTCGAGCGCGCCACTCGCCAGCTGTTGCAGGACGATCACCTCGTCCGTGGAGTTGTACCCCGCGGCCTCAGCGATTTGCCTGCCAGTGACCTTGGTGTCGTCGATGGTCGCCTCGCGGCTTTGGAAGTTCTCGTCCAGCAGGACGATCCGGTTACGAGCGCCGAGCTCGTGGTCCGGGCTAGATTTCTTCTCGTTCACTAGTGCGTTCATTTCCCAACTCCATTTCATATCATGGGATACAGGGTGTAGCTACCTGCTGAGCCGTGATTATTTTCTGAGTTGAAACTAATCAGTGACTCCATATTAAATGAGTAGAAAATGAATGTCAAGTGGCGATGGATAGCTTAGTTTCAGTGGATTTAATATTGACTAAATATGGATTTCATAACATAATGGGTGCCCTGCAACAAGGAGACCCCACATGACCACACCTGCGAAGAAAACCCTCACGCTCGTCCTTTCTGACGCCGAGATGGAAGTACTCGATGCGCTATCGACGGAGCGGTCTTTGTCCAAAACAGCCGTGCTGCGCCAGGCGCTGCGGCTGTATCAGACCGTGGATGTCCGCCAGCAACGCGGCGAGAAACTGTTTTTTGAGAACGGCAAAGAAAAGGCGGAGCTCATGCTCCTGTAAACCTATGACCCAGCTTTGGAACCGGCAATCCCAGCTTTTTGAGCCTGCAGAACTTTTCGACCGCATCCACGCGGCGGACGTGACGTGCTTTCAGAATCATTGGCTTCCGCCCATGCAGGCGAAGATCGATGAGCTGAAACTCGCCGGCCAGTACAACAGGCAAACTGTGAGCCAGTGGAACCTGGAAGACGCCCACTGGGGGTGGCCAGCCAAATTCCAAAGCCGAGCCGGCCAGCTGCAATGGGCGTCATATGCCCTGAGATGCAGCGGCATGACACAAGGCCTGATGTTCATCAATCTGGTCTATCGCTGCCGACTTCCGAGCCAACTCAATCAGCACATGCTGTATGTCGACCTTGTGTCCACTGCACCATGGAACCGTCCCAGGTTCACGCCCAACCCCTTGTACGGTGGCGTGGGCATGGTCTTGGTTACCGAAGCCATCCTTCGCAGCGAGGACGAAGGCTTCGACGGCCGCGTCGGCCTGCACTCACTGCCTGGCGCGGAAACCCTCTACCGTGACAAGTTGGGTATGGACTGCCTCGGTCCGGACCCCGCTTACAGCGGGCTACTTTATTTTGAAATGACACCTCAGCGCGCAGCGCAGCTGCTGGCGCTTCTGACTTCCAAGACTGGAGGTACTGTATGACTATAAGAAATCGCCCGGACCGGCAATGGTACGCGCGAATGATTCAAGATACGTTGGATGATGATTTCGTCATTGGACCGGCCCCATTTTCTGCCTCGAAGGCTGAGGCCACCGAACCACCACTGACCGTGGCCTTTGGCACGCTCGTGCGACTGGCGCGTCGCTCCAAGAAGCTGACCGTCGAACAACTCGCGGAGAAACTGTCCGTTGATGCTGAAGAAATTCAACAGATCGAGCGGGATCCTTCCTATCACGCTCGGCCCAGGACGATCTCCAACATTGCGCGGTTTTTTGATCTGCCGCTGACTGAACTGATGAAGTTGGCCGGCGCAGCTGTGTCCAACGATGACGTGTTCCGGACCAAGGCACTGAAGTTTGCCGCGCACTCTGACGACATGTCGATCCTCACAGACGAAGAGCAGACCATGTTGCGCGGCTTCATTCGCTTTTTGCGAGAAAAACCTTAGGAGATCACTTGCGGGAACTCGTTGGTCAGCGTGAACAAAAAGAGATCGACCAGTTGGTCGACAAAATCCTGCGTGACCTCGGGCGTCCCGAGCCGCCCCTGGACCTGCGAATGGTCCGGGAGCTGCTTCGGCTCGATCGCAAATACTACTCGTCTACAGACATCGGCCCATTAGCGGAATTTGCCCACCGCATCAAGGTGGCCGGCAAGCGCCTGGCAGAGGATCCGCTGCTGATCCTTGACGTAGTGAAGAAGGCCAAGCTAAGCGGCCTCTGGTTGCCGGACGACCGAAAGATTTTCATCGACAGTGAGGTTCCCCCGCTGAAGCACCGGTGGATCGAGGCACACGAAATTGCCCACAGCTTCGTGCCCTGGCACTCCGAGTTCCTCCTGGGCGACAACGAAGTCACACTGGATCCGACTTGCCACGAGACGATCGAGGCAGAGGCCAACTTCAGTGCAGGCCGATTGCTCTTTTTCGGACCGCAGTTCAGCACGGAGTCGAAGGATTTTCACCAGTCCTTCAAGAGCGTGCAGGCCCTCAAAGCCCGGTTCGGCAATACTCTGACCTCGACCTTTTGGCGGTTTGTGGAGGATCGCGACCCGTCCCAAGCGACGTTCGGCCTGATCAGTGCCCACCCACATCATTCGGACATCGGCCCGACAGCGGATGGCACTGGCATTCACCATTTCATCACGTCGCTTGGCTTCAGGCAGATGTTTCCCGGCGTCACCGCGAACCAGGCCTATTCTTTGATTCAACGGAACACTTCCTGGAAGCGCAAAGGACCAGTGGTGAGCGGCAGCGATTCGCTGATCGACTTACGTGGCGAGAAGAGGGTCATCGCGCTGGACGGATTTTGCAACACGCATCAGGTCCTCACGATGGGTTGGCTTTCCAGCTGATCTCACGGCGCCGGCGGTTGATCCTCGGGAATAACTTCCGCTGATGGAGGCGAGGTGAACGCGCCATCCCCTGAGTCTTGGTAGAAGGTATCTGCAAGCCGAGCAAGGACTGCCAAATCCTTGTCGCGCTCGGCGCGCGAGACTACGGGCCTGATGCTTCCAAAATACTTTCTGGCAGCGCCCTCGCGGACATAACTCACCTGGCTCTGGATTTCGAAGAACTTAGCTTGGCAGATGCAGCTTCCTACGACCAGTTCAACGGGCGTGTTCCCGTGATTGAAAAGCTCAAGGGGTACACACCCCCTCCATCCTGGCTGCAGCGAGGTGCTCACGCCAATCCCTAGCCGGGCGTAACTGCTCCGGACTGAAATGTCCGTATAAATGTTCGACGGCAGCGACAGGTATTCAACTGTGGTAGCGAGCACCAGCTGGTGCGGGTAGAGAACGAACCGCTCGCCCAGCGATCGGCGGGTTTCCTGAAAATAGGTCTGGATACCGCGAAACTTCGATTCGGGTGTGGGTCGTAGTTCGACCGCTGGGCTTCGCGTCAGAACCGAAACCAGAAAGTCGTACCCCAGACGAAGGTCGACTGTTACCTGGCCCACTTGGTCTGGGCGCAACAGCGGATCGAGGTGGATGCTTTCGGCGTCGGTACTGGCCAATGACGCCACAAGCTCTTCATGAGTCAACAGCCGCATTCCACGCCTCCCGTATCATTCGATTGCGAATGGCTTTCTCAATCAGGTCATTCGCAACGTCGACGCGATCGTCCGGCGCGACATGCGCCCAGTGACTCGATCCGCTCTGCCACTGCGTTATTAGGAAGTCCCAGCCGGACTCAAAAAGGCCGAACAACTGCCGATCGGATTCAACCTGAAAGGGCCGCACGTTGCCCATCGACGGTTCCAGGTCTACCGTGTCGAACATCTTTTCAAGCTTGGGCAGTCCGCGCGCCGCAAGCGTCTTCTGGAACATGTCGATGATGGGGTTCGACCGCCCCTCATAGAAATCATCAAGCAGCGCAAACCGAGCGCTTGAACTAGGGTGTGTATGGGCCACTTCCGCGTCAGGGCAGAACTGCTCCAAGAATCCCTTGGTCGCTTTGCCCACATAGGCCGCGGAAAACAGGTCCGCGAAGTACTCCTGTCGATGTCGCTTGACGACTCCATCCCAGATTCGCTTCTCGCCCGCACTGAGCGAGGCAACATCGGCCGGCGCCGTCAGTCCCGGCAGTGCCGGCCCAGACTCCGGTGGAAACTGCAGAAGCGATGTCACGACAATGTCGCGAGCGCTGTCAACAAAGTGCCCCAGCTCGTGAAACAGCGGTATGCAGAAGAGGGGCTTGTGTCTGTAAACGTATGGCAGCGCGATTTGAACCGGCCGACCCTTGATGGCGATGCCAAGCTCAGCTTCCATCGCTCGAAAGAACGACTCCTGGCCGCCCTGAAAGAAGAAGCTCGACTCTTGCACGATGGCAGTGGTCACCAGCAAGGGGCTGGACGTCCAACCGCGTGCGGCCCTCTCAATCGCGTATACGACCTCGTACGGAACCTGTTTCGTGGTGCTGCCTGTCAAGAACTGGGTGAGCTCCCAAATGTTCTCGAGGGCCAACCTTGCAACCTCTTCGTTCAGCGTTGCCGGTGTCGCGCTAATCCGACTGATCAGCTCGCGGGTGACCTTCCGCAGGTCACTGATGTAGTTGTCGAGGTCGAGAGAAAAGTACGGCGTTTCCGCAAGCCTGTCCAGCTGCAGAAGCAAGAGGCGAAAGTTTGATCTAAGCAGCAATTGGAGCGAACGCGTCCAGCAGCTGACGAGCGACGGCCGGGGGAATGGAATCCAAGCTTCGCAATTCCTCTAGCCGTTTCCTCAACAGTGCGTCGCCCCGAAGACATAGTGCAAGTTCAATGGCTTCCGGAGGTGCGTGTGCGCCGATGGTCGACGGGTCCGCCGCGATCTCACATGCCGCGCGCAGCACCGCCAGCGTGTGCTGACGAAGAGGCTCGCCGATCTCGGGCGCCGCTTCAAGAGCCCTTAGCACCGCCTGAAACAGCCCAATCGGACTGTCGCGTCTAGAAGTTGCTGCAAGCATGTTTCGTCCCTTGCCCTTTCTCGACCATCGACGGCCGCTCGTTACGCGACTTTGCGCGCACGTCCGGTGGCAGCCTTCTGTGACTTCAATATGCCGTCGGCCACTTCATTGCGAATGGGCTCGAGCTCAACGACAAATGCGAACGCGAACTGGCCGTCCATTGCACGCTCCAGTGTCTCACCCTTGCGCTTGATGTACAGGTCCCGTCCGTCGGTGACCACGTGGCTGCCTGGTAGCGAAGTCAGTGTGATCTCGGGATGAAGCTTACGCAAGCGTTGCATGGCCTTCCTCAGCCGCAGCACCGACACGCCCGCCGCAGAAAGCTTGGCCACCAAGCGTAGAGCGACGACGTCGCCGAATGAGTAGGCACGCGGCGAGCCATGCCCCCGCGAGGGCAAAACGCTCGGTACGACGATTTGCTCCCGACAGAGGTAATTCAGCATCGCGCGGGAAATGCCGGCAAAAGCAGCGGCCCGCGTAGCCGAAAAGGAATCCGCAACCGTACGGTCGCGTGACGAGCTCATAAATACAGTTTAACGCTAAACTATATTTCTTTGCAAAAATGCGATAGGGCTGGCCATGGGTCATCAAGACGATCGACCGCCCGATTCAACGCCATATTGGAGAAGACGAAATCTCGCTTCCACAAACCGGCCGGTCACGAATGCCCGCAAATGGCCGTCCAGAGCAGGCCGTGTGAATCCGCAGAGCGTCCGGTCCCTCACGGACAGCGGCCCAACCTGTGCCGCCGCCAGCGGCAATCCATGCCGTATCGCCATCGATCGGAAACACGTTGGTCAGCAGGCGCTCGGTACCGCTGACCCCTCCACGGAGAGTCGCGGATTCTTATTTCACTCTATGGATAGACGGCGGCTTCTCTTGGTCGGCTGCCGGCTCCTGCGGAGGTTTCTTCATATCTGGATATTGGCGACGAACTGAGCGGATCGACATCAATGCGCACGCCATGGAGCCGAAGAAGAGCGCGAGCTGCAGTGATGGATATACACCGGCAGGATGCCCGGCCGCGAGGCCGAGTACGAACGCGGCAATCATCCACAGCAGATAAACAGGCGGATGGCGGAGCTGATTTCGCTGCTCCTCCAAATCGTCGCGCAGTAGTTCGTTGATCCTGTACTTGACATCCTGTGCGTTTGGTTGCTTTTCGTCCGCCATCTCAGTCACCTTCCGTTACCGTTAGGCAGCCGCCCGCATGACCTGTGTGAGTACCGCCGAATCGACTTCCCTCGTGTCCACGAACTGGGCGTACAGCAAGCGGGCGATCGCGAGCTTCTTCTCGAGGGGAAGTTTCAACCTATGTTCTTTGGCCCAGAGGTCGATCCCATTGAGCACGGTCTGAAGCAACTCCCAGTCGAAGGCGTCGGCGGCAAGCCTTGCGGTAGTGAGCCCGCCCAGTATCGCCAGCGGGTCCATCCCGCAGGCCTCGACGCGGTCAAGGAATGAGACTCCTGGCTCGCTGCGCCCGGTTTCGTACAACGCGAGCGCCGAACGGCTGACACCAAGTTTGCCGGCCGCCTCAGCCTGCGTGAGGCCAAGTCTGCGGCGCTCCCGTGCCAGTCGATCGCCAAATATCTTGACAAATGTTTGCATTACAAACAAAAAATTCTATACTATTCCTGTTGATTTGGCACAAGCGCAAAACACAATGACGCAGTCCGCCGGCTCCAAACGCAGCCCCGACGAGGTTCGCTCGTGGTTTAGCGACGCCGGTGTCAGCGTGACCGACTGGGCTCGCGACAATGGCTTTCCCAGGCAGATCGTGTATTCGCTGTTAGCCGGGCGCATCCGCGGCTACCGCGGCATCGCACACGAAGCGGCGCTGGCGCTCGGATTGAAGCAACTGCCGACTTGCGGTGGACCTCCAGGGCTAACGCACGGCGGAAACTCGAGTCAGGTTCATCGTCCCAGCAGAGTAAGCGGAGCAAGCTCTCCAGAGGAGTCGAGATGAGCTAGAACGCCTTCCTCTTTACGCCCGACTCGGGCCATTGCGACGGGCGCAACCGCCCAGGCGGATCGCCGTTAAAACAAAAAGGCCAGGACACCCTGGTACGGTTCCTGGCCTTTCCTCCAGGGGTTACCCAGAGGCTCACAAGGCTGCATTTTAATGCGGGCCAGTTTTGTTCGGTCAACCCCCTTAGTACTCATAGTCGGTTTCGAGCCGAGGGCAGCGAGTTCCTCGGCTGGAGGGGGTCGGTATGAGAAAAGGCAAGCGCTTTACACCGGCGCTACTACGCGCGTTCGAGAAACTCGGGCGCGGAGAAGGCGAACGCGACAGCTACCGTGGTTGGCACCAGGTGACACGTCGCGACCCGCCGAGTCGCGGCACCTCTGGTTGGCTGCAGGTTCCAAGCGAGGATCGAATGGCCGATCACCTTTCGCTTGGGGAAGAAATCGGGCAAGGCTGCGCGCGCATGGCGCCGCGGTTCTCCAGCGGTCGGGAGAATTTGCCGTTGTCCCTGCACCCCCATGAAGGGGACTTTGCGGAAGCGCGGCGTGTGGGCCGCCTGTACCCTTTTATGTCCGAGAAATCTCGCGCTACTCTTCTCGACCATTGAACGAAAGGAGCTGGCGCAATGGATGCATCCCTCGTGAAAGGGCCGGCTTCAATCTTGAATGTTCAGACCAAACCTCTTGAAATTTTCGGGAGACGGCAATGAGATGCGTTGACGTTGACTTCAGCAGAAGCCGTGCAAAGTCGCTGCGGCACCTCGGGACAGTGAAACAGGTTCTGAATTGCAGCGGACTGCCGTGCCGCCCGTTTAACACTTATCTGATTCAAAAGTGCATCGCGTGGAGCGATCGATCTACCGAGACCTACGCCGGCCATCTCGCGAGGTTCGGAACGTGGCTCGAGGAAAAGGATATTGCTGTCGAAGACATATCGCGAGACCACGTTGCACGATACGCTCACCAATTGGCACAAGCCGAAAACGTTCGCCCGCGCAGCGCGATCGCAGCAATTGGGCTCGCGCTTCGCTACTTAGCATGGAGAGATAAGTCTTCGCCGTGTGACGACCAAGACTTAGTGTCTGCTGTTCAGCTCTATAAAAGCGCCGTGACGCGCCTTGGAATTCTTCAGAAACCAGTGGAGGAGCCGATCCGATTTGCTCGTCACGATGAAGCCGAGAGCCATCATCAGACTCTCAGCCTAAAGGAGGAGTTCGGCGCCCACGGAAAGCGCAACGAGCTCATGAGCCGCCTGATGAGTGAGTGTGGCCTACGTGTTTCTGAAGTTGTGGGTCTTCCCGTCTCGTCGCTGCCGCGCAATCACGACGGCGCCGGTAAAGCGCTGCTGCCGATCATCGGGAAGGGTCGAAAGCTGCGTTTTGTGACTCCATCTGCAAGACTGCTGAATGAGCTGCTTGCGTACGTTGAAATTGAGCGCGAAGCTGTCCTTGCAAAACTGTCCGCCCGGAGAAAGCCGACGGAAGTTTTTCTTGGCAGAAGCGGAAGGGCGCTCACGACTGGACATGTCCAGGAGCTGTTCAGGAAGGCCTCAGCAAGGACGGGCAAACACGTTCATCCGCATATGTTGCGACACACCTTCGGAACGTACGACTACTTGCTGAACAAAGACCTCGTACGGACGATGAAGTTAATGGGCCATTCAAACTCTGATACCACACAACAATACATCGGTACTGCCTTGTTGGCCGATCAAACCGATAAATACGAGGAATTTCTCGGCCGGCTCGTCAAAGAACCGAAGTAAATGGCAAACACCTCCCCCGTACGGGTACCTTGGATTGACCATCCAAATTCGTGTCCCCTCAAGTTTTCGATCGTATGCAAGGACGCAAAGAAGCCGTTTGATTACGATTGGTCAACGTTCGATGCTGATTTTGTGCCAATCGCGCGTGCAGTAGCGTGGTCTGTGATCAGGCGCGCAAGCGCTGTGGGACATGAGATGCGAGTGTCTGTAAAGGGGGCGACTCGCTTTTTGGAGCGCTTCGCCAGAACGCTCGCAACAGACTGTCGCCCGAGCTGCCCGTCGGACCTCACTCCGAGCCTACTAAGGTCATTCGCCAAATGGCTGAAGGATGAGAGCGGATTGGGGTACCGGGCTGCTGGGTGCACCTATCGCGTGATTTCCCCATTCTTGTGTCAGTGGGTGGGCCAGCCATGGATGCCGAAGGACTTCGCAGTTCCTCGATTTCTGTTTCCCCATGTCAATGATGCTGTACGCAGCAACGAGAAAGGCTATTCACTCGATGACTTGCGCGCAATTTCCCGTTGCGTTCTAGCCGACATCAAGGCTGCTCGAGCCTCACGAACTCAATCCTATAGCCCCAGGTACCTCGGAAGTCCAGCGCCGATGGAAGGGGTCGCGCCCAGCGCACCCGGTCGCGAGCGGCGCGACAAATGGTTGTCATTTGAGCACAGGGTTTGGTGGTGGGAAACCCAATGTCGGTGCCTCAAGCTGTCGGTTGACGAGGTGCTCGCACTTAGGAGCGGTGAGACATTCGTCTTTGGTGGAGCCCGCCGAAAGGGGGACCATCGCACGCGCGTCGACGCTCAGAAGAGACTGGACGACTTCTACGCTGCCGCAGGCGCCGGGCCAGCGTACGTGCCGCGGTATGCGGGAGTCGCTTCACCAGTGAAATACGCGACGGAGTGGGCCAGCCCGGAGTACGTGCGCTGGTATTGGGAGAACTACTGTGAGTGCAAGTGGATGTCTAGCAAAGAATTGAAGACAAAGCACAGGCGGCTCCACGTTGCCCTGCGTGAGCACCACTCTGGAATCGAACGTTTCTATGAGGATCTCGGGGTGGTGGAGCCTGCAAGAGTCATCATGGAAGACCTCGCTCCGTATTACGTGGGACTGCTGATGAGTGGGCCATTGAATCCGTCAGCGATACGAGCGCTAAGAGTTGACGACGACCTGCTCAAGAAGGACCCGCTGGATTCCGAGCGCGAGTCAGTGCTTTATACAAAAATGCGCGCGCATAAGGTAAGTCTCACGATTCCGGCGTCCTACCGGTTCGCGCTTTCGCCGGCAAACCTGGCGCGGGAGGTGCTTGCAGTCACGGCTCCCATAAGAACTGGCAGTAATCCCTATTTGTTTCTGACGAACGGAAAAGGTGCCAGCAAACACATGCTGAGCAGCTCCGTGTGCCATAGAGCGGTGAAGGCATGGTTTGAAAAGCACTCACTTGAACGCACGGAGGCTGCTCGTGAAATGATCGCAATGCATAACTCAATGAACTTTCGTCCTGCCGCGGCGCGCGAAGCATACGAGCGGACGGGCTCAATTCAACACGTCAAGTCACTGCTTGGCCACTCACGGGTCGCGACGACGGTCGATTACATCGGGCGACTGCCTAATGCGCTGACACTATTTAGTCGAGGTGTGCACATTGAGGCTATCTTCGTAGGAGCGACCGAAGGACCAGAGGCGGCGCTACGTCACATCGACGAAAATCTCCAGGGTGGCAACGATTCGAAGTCGCTCACGGAAACTTCAAACGCGCACTGCCAGGATATCCATAATTCGCCGTTTCCGAATCAGAAAAAGCGCGGTAAATGCATCGGCCACAATGGTTGTCTGTATTGCGCAAACCTCGCGGTGACCCACTCCGATATCGTGAGGTATTTCGCCGCGAATGCGTACTATCGTGGGCTTCAAGCCGAAAACGATATCTCGGTCGAGGAATACAACGATGTGATGGGTGAGCGTGAATTCATGTTCACGAACCACATCTTGCCGAAATACCATCCTAAGACGGTGGCTGCGCTGAAGGCGCACGCAGAACAAAATCCTCCTCCTGAGTACAGGCGATGAGCGAACTTCCTGAAAGGAACAAGCGCCTGAGTCCCGAAGGCGGTACCTATCTCCCCGAGCACGTTCTCCTGGGCATGGCGCCTGCTGCGCGAAATCGTGTAAGGGTAAGCGCCAAATCGTACTTCGGTGAGCACACCTGGGATTTTTCGGTCGAATGCCCGGACCTTCCTCTGAATGAGTGCCGCCTCTCATTTGATCTTAAGGTCTCGAACTCAATTGTCTTGACAAGCGGCGCGTTTGCAGGGCTGCTCGACTCGATAAAGTGCCTTGCATTCTCGTTGATCGCCGACCCGCCGCACGCGCGCATTGGGATTCCCACTATTGTTCGTGCTTTCAAGAAGGGCCACGGCGTAGGCAATCTCTACTTGTTCCTTGGTCGCAACAATATAAGCTGCCTCCAGGAACTTGAGGAGTTCGAATTTGGGGAATTTTTGACCGAGCTCGTAAGAGCAAAGCTTCCCGGAGGTCGGCAGTTAACTGATCGCAGTCTTCTTAGCCGCGCGCGCGGAATTGAGTGGATTCCTCTGCAGGCCTTGAAGCTCGCAGACAAATTTACGTTTGATCCTTGGAAGGAGACGCATTCAATAGGACGCTGGGCGAAGATAAACGCTGACGTCATTATGGCGAAGGATGTCCTCACGACAGAGCCGTGGCCCGACTCGCTAACGGCCGCTCTCTTTACCGCGGCATTGAAAGAGATCGATCTCGCGCCACAGTTGGTGGAGGACGTGCGTGAAGTGAAGCCCGCCCGTTCGCAGTACGTACGTCTTCGGTCTGCAGTTGGTCTCGTGACGGGTGTGCTCACTGGAATGCGACTTGGCGAACTCGGTTCAATAGATGCCAAGCCTTCTGAGAGCTGCTTCATACGCGAGGTGCAGGTCGATGACCGGGTTGTACGAGCTTGGTTTGTGCGGTCCCAATTGCGCAAGCATCAACCCCGTCCCAAGGAGGAGGAGTGGCAAGCAGCGCCGGTTGTACACAGAGCCATCGACGCTCTAGCAGAGGTGAACGTAAACTTAAAGCAACTGGGAGCCTACCTGATACGCCCATTCAGCAAGAGGCGAGAGATCGATTTAGATCGACGAATAACCGGTAGCGCATTTGTAAGCGGCCTGAACGCTCTCGCACTCTTCCATGGCGTCGATTGCTCGGAAGTTGGTGGGCGCATAAGTGCGATGGATTTTCGACGGACGTTTGCTCGCGTGGTAACGCGAAATGGGCTGGGTGTCTTGGAATTGCAGGAGCAGCTAAAGCATCGTGATCCGGCCCTGACCATGGCCTACGGCGCACCCAGCCTTCGTGAATATCTGACTCTTGAACGTGATGCCTTGGCGCGAGAGCGATATAGGGACCTTCTCTCTGGCTCCGATTGCCTGATCGGTGGCGGCGCTGCAGAAGTGCAGGCGCTGAGAGCGGAATTCATCGGTCTCACTCGTGCGGAGAAGGAGGACTTGTTGGCAAGCCTCTCGAAGCAAGCCCTTGTCGACCAAGTGGGGCCGGGGCTGTGCATCTATCGTCCTGAGAAGTCACTCTGCAAGGGGGAAAAGAACTTTTGTCGCCCCGACGAGTGCACCAATTCAGTCGTACGCGCCGATGAAGTTAAAACTATCGTGTTCAGGAAGCGGGAAAACGAGCGCATGTTGAAGTTCTTTTCGCGCCAACCCTATACGCGAGCTCATCTTAAGGACCAGCTCTCAATCCTGAATTCATTGCTCGCTCAGTTCGAAGCAGCAGGGGGCGCCAGTTGAGTGTCGACTCCGGACGCGCGAAGCCACGCGGGAGCATGGCAGGACTAAAGCGCCGGAGGGAAGTGCAGGTCGCGAGTTCGCGAGACGCACTCTTGCAGGCCATTGACGAGATGAATGGTCAGCTCTCAACCGAGAGGTGGGCCGAGGCTGAACTTGCCAGGCGGGCTGGCCTGAGGAGCACAGTGCCGCTTCATTCCAAATTGAACAAAGATATCTTGGACCGCCTCAAGAGCCACAATGTCTCGGTCGGCGCCGCTGCACCACAGTCGCCAGAGCCCATTGCCGAGTCCCCCGAGTCACGTAACGCGAGAGCTGATGCCGAAGTAGTAAGCCTTGCGGACGAAAACGCCAAGCTCAAGCGCCAGCTGGCAGCGCTTCGAGCTCGTCGGGGTCGACCTGGTTTACGGAAATAAGCCACTGCCGGGTAAGAGACTCGAGACCTGAGCGCCGTAAGCGGCAAGATCTGATCGCGCGCTCAGCATAGATAAGGGGCGCGAACCTGTGCTAAACCGTGTTCGGCGGCTTGCCGGGCCGTGATCAGCGAGCCTGATTTCAGCGCGGCCTCCACCACCACGGTGCCCTGGCTCAAGCCCGCGATGATCCGATTGCGTTTCGGGAAGTTGGCCGCCAGCGGC
>Ga0134124_10002182_pt1 | contig 15797 bp, 16 predicted proteins | sample KB304_FD_96880 | JGI IMG/M metagenome (GOLD analysis project Ga0134124, IMG submission 96880) | Terrestrial soil microbial communities without Nitrogen fertilizer from Kellogg Biological Station, Michigan, USA - KB3-0-4 | ecosystem: Environmental > Terrestrial > Soil > Unclassified ...
AAATCTGCCCATTTTGTCCGCTAAAGGCAGGCCACGCTCCCAAAGGCGGCGGAATTTTCTGATCGCACAGCAAAGGCCATTCGAACAACGCATTGACCGCTCGATCGAGCTATCGGCAACGTCGGTGGGCATCTACAAGGGTGCGCGAAGCTACGTGAATGGTGCGCAGCCGCCAAAAGTCCCCGCCGGGCCTAACGGGTTCACTCGAGGCTGCCCTTTCTGCGCCGGGGCCCTATGAACAAGAAGTCGGCAAAAGTTGATCCACCCCCCTTAGTGGAGGGGACCATTTCTACCCGCGCTGAGCACAAGCAGGTCGAGGAACGCTTAGCAATTGGCGCCAATGTCGTTTACGAGACTATTCGTCGCGAAGGTGAGGATGAACTACATCGGACCGTGGCTGCACTCGCATGGTCGGCCCTGGCTGCAGGGCTTTCCATGGGCTTTTCGTTTGTTGCCGAAGGGCTGCTCATGTCCCACCTGCCTGATCAGCTTTGGCGACCGTTGATTGCTTCCGCTGGATATTGCGTGGGATTTCTCATTGTCATCCTGGGACGCCAGCAACTGTTTACAGAAAATACTCTGACCGTCGTCTTGCCGCTCTTGTTGCGAAGGGATCTGGCTACATTGCTGCGGATGCTACGTTTGTGGGGAGTCGTATTGAGTGGAAACCTGGTGGGCACATTTTTGTTCGCTCTGTGCATCGGCAAAATCGTGCTCTTCGATCCTCGCACCCAGGAATCCCTCACACAGATCGGTCTCGCCCACATCGGAGCAAGTTTCTGGACCGTGCTAGTGCGTGCCGTTTTCGCGGGATGGTTGATTGCTTTAATGGTATGGCTCCTTCCAGGAGCAGAATCCGCGCGCGTCAGCATCGTCGTCATTGTGACGTATTTGGTCGGATGCAGCCGCTTTAATCACATCATTGCTGGATCGACGACAATGTTTTTTCTGATCGTCACAAAATCCATTTCGTGGGAAACATACGTGACGCAATTCTTCATTCCCACCCTGTTGGGTAATGTCATTGGGGGACTGTCCCTAGTGGCTGCGCTCGGTCATGCACAGGTTGTTGCGGGAAAAGAACAACGATGAGGTCATCGGCTCTTTTGCAGCCACCGCGTATTTTGGTAGCCGACCAATCATAAGATTTTCGCCGAGCAGTGTTCCAATCATGGCAAGTTCGCGGACGAAGGCGGCCCTGCACCTCTAAGATATTGATCCAAGAACGAAAGCACGGCCGTGTATCCCTTGATCTCGTTCTCCCTTTTCACAAAGCCGTGGCCCTCGTCCGGGAACACCACATATTCGACGGGTACGCCATTCCTTTTAGCTGCCGCCACGATATCGTCGGATTCCACCTTTAGCACCCGCGGGTCATTTGCCCCTTGCAACACCATGAGTGGGACTTTGATTCTTTCGGCATGGAACAGGGGGGAGATCCGCCGCAGTCGGACGCTGTCGGTTGCGGGATCGCCCATCTCCGCAAACAACGCCTCCCGGAATGACGCCCACCAAGGCGGAGTGTGTGAAAGGGTGCGAACCCAGTTCGAAATGCCAAACATATCTACGCCTGCCTTGAAGGCATCGGGTTGGAGAGTCAGAGCTGCCAGCACCATGTAGCCGCCGTAACTGCCTCCGATGATGCCGATCTTGTTGGCATCGACGTATCCCGTATCTTTCAGCATTTGGCGGCATGCCACCACGTCGCCTAGGTCAGCCTCGCCGTGCTTTCTGTCGTCCAAGGAGAAAAACGTCTTGCCATATCCCGAACTTCCACGATTGTTGATGTCGAAGACTACATAACCATGATTCACTAAAGCCTGCTTGAGTGGGCTGTACCCCACTTGTGCCTGGCCCCCAGGTCCGCCGTGAACGTTGACCAGGACTGCAGCCTTCGCTTCCGCCGAGGCCTGATGCGGTTTGTAAAGCAAACCTGGAATCTCAAGTCCATCGTAAGACTTGAAGCGCACAACGGCCGGGATCACCAGATCCTCGCGCCGGATGGCCGGGTTGAGCGCATCCGTAAGGCGGTGGGGCGCAGCCCCGAAGAGGCCGGCGTAAAGATCTTCCGGCGCACTGCCGTCACTAGCGTAGAACGCGAACGCGGAGTCATCGGGCGCAACGGTAACCCCGCGCACCAGTCCATCGGGCATTCCGGTGAGGGCAATGGGTGCGAAAGTTGTGGCATTGAGGATATGGACTTGGGCGTGCGAGTCTTCATTAACAGACACCGCCAGATACCTACCTCCTTTTGAGTAGACCGCACCTCCCACGTCCCAATTGGGTTCGTATACCGCTGTTTGAGCACCTGTGGCCAAATCGTGCCGGCGGAGTGATGCAAATTCACGTCCGCCGTCGGACACGAAGAGGAGTTGAGACCCATCCGGAGAAAAATCAGCGGGCAAGTTGTTCACAATACCGGTGTGCTTGGTGATGTTCTTTGTAGTCTTAGCCGTTCGGTCGTATAGGAAGATATCTGCGTCGGAGGTCGTGCGTCGCTTGAGCAGCGCAATATAACGCTTGTTGCGCGAAATCGGGCCTAGATCGTATCCCTTCGTGTTCTTGTAAAGAAGCGTACGCTTGAGGCTTTCGGTCGAGATCTCATACAGGTCGAAGTATCGCTTATCACGCTCATTGGTGGAGACATAGAAGGCCTTGTCGTCTCCCCCCCAGCCTTCAAAGTTCGCCTTCAGTTGTGTGCCGGGTGTGACGTCGACGCTCGATCCATCCGGGTTGCGAACGTAGATGTGAGTCAGTTCGTTTCCTCCTTGATCGCTCGAATAGAGGATTCGTTCATCATGGGGGAAGTACGATTCCGCGAATACTGAGTTGGTTGTCGAATGCGTGATTGGCTGAGGTGCAGTGCCCGAGACCGGAATCACGTATGCATTCCAAATTCCCGAGAGGTTCGAAGAGACGAGAATTTTGCTCCTGTCGGGGGCCCAGGAAGCTCCTCTGAACTCCGTGTTCTTGTAGAAATCCTCGACGCTATATTGTCGGTGAGCGGCGGCTTTCCCGGTTGCGCCCGCAGGCTCGGGTCTTTCTGCCTGATGCGTCGTGCAAGCTGCAAGCATCAGTATGGCAATCAATACTGGGTAGACACGACCAACCAGAAGCATGGCGTCTCCTAATAAACGAGCTGTAATCATAGCGCGAGAAAATAGCGCGAGAAGATGTTTTCGGAGGAACGCGGATCGTTCCGTTATCCGCAAAGAAAGCCCCATGGGGTATGCGCACTGCCTAGCTGCGGTGAGATGCTTTTGATTTCTAGGCGGAAGCTTCGGCTGTCGGGCCAAGTGTTCGGTATCGGACGCTGCAGAAATTGCTCGAGGTGATAAAAACATTTTCCTATCTAGCCCACCACGACACGTGCGGCAACTTTGCGAGAATGTTCCACGCGCTGGAGCACCTGACTGTTTCGCTGGAATACGGCCACAAGGGAATGGCTAAGCTGATCGAGCTGTGCTGGATTTGGCACATTGTCCAGCAAAAGTCGGCGCTGACTCATCAATGTGCGAGGTCTCGGGATCGCAACTGAGTGCGGGTGGGAGCGAGTTCTATGGATGCGGAGATATCGCTGCCACGGTAATCCACAATATGCGATCTCAAGGTGTGAAGACCGAGGAGGCGCACATCCGATACCGCTTCCATGCTCGTCTGCAGCCACACTCCGGAAATATCGCCAAACGACAGCTTGATTCGAACGCTCTTCAGCCACCACGAAGGCGCTCTTGCCGTTTCTCCCTCCAGGTGGCGGATTAAGAACGTACTTTTGTCCACCCAGACCGACCCTGAAATCAAATCCTTCTCTCTCCTCTTGGGCTTCAAGCCTAGAACATAACACTGCCGACCATCTAAGACCGCGTCGCCCAATACGATGAAATCGTAGTTGTCCCTCGTGACCGCGGTTCGACCCTGATCGCCTTTGCTGGCTTCCCTTTCATGATCGAGGACTCGTTGCACGACCTGCTTGCCTCGCGCGCTGCCGGACCATTTTTGAATGCTGTAATCTTTGCCAATCGGGGGTTTGAAATCCACCTGGGCCACCACCTCGGCATTGGCGCTTGAACTTTTCACGCCAGACAAGCTGTACTCACGAATTACCTGGTAGGGAGTTTGCTGCCGAACTTCGGATTGAGATCTTTCCATGCCCTGAAGTATCGACGTGAGTGAGGGCGCTGCCAGCTGGGCGCTCGGTTGCGCCATGGCAAAACAGCACAGCAGTGAGGTCAACCCTGCCATTTTCAGCAACGGTCTCATCATCGCCGGCTTCATTCTCGTCACACCGTAAAGCTGCCCGGTGGGGCTATGAGCACGCCTTGGGCCAATCAGTGAGAAGGCTGCCTGCAGCGAACTACTCACGACGGGCGAGCCGGATGCATGCAATTTCTGCTGTGTTACCCGAGAATTTCTCCTACCGTGAACACCCTAGGGGACAAGAAATCGGTCCCCGTCACTGATTCGCCCGCCCATCAAATCGAAGCATGCCTGGGGCCCAATCCGGGCTTTTTGCTCAAGTCGATCTACCCTGACCCTCGTCGGCGTCGCCCTTCTGCCCCCCCGAAGAAAGTCAAGGCACCTTCATCTTCTATATTTCCATCGTCACCGCACGCGCACGCTGCCGCACATCGAGCACGGACCATCGTCCCCAAAAGAGTGGTTACTCAGCATGGGGTTGGGGCGCCGGGCGAAAAGCGGTTGGAGCCGGTCAGAGTTCCGTTGACCCAGAACCTCTCATGCATGCATGAATGAATCACGTGGTAGTCGTAGCAATATTCGCACAGTGTTTTTCCGCAGCACTCTTTGCAGCAACTAGAGCACACTGAAGTTCCGCAGTCTGCGCACCCCGCCACTGCCACCCTGCAGCAACGCCGCTCTTTGCCGGCAGAGCCGTACTCAATTGCGCGCAACAATGTCATATCACTTTGGATTCCAGCCTTGCCGGAACGCAGGTTGCTATCGATCTAGAGATAAAGATCAAAATACAGCGTTCGATGGAGCGCATTTTTTCCTGTTCCTCCGGCGCAAGGCCTGTCCTCGACCCAAGTTGGAGCACATGCAGCAAGGGCATGATCGTGCTCTCTCAAGTGCTGCGATGGGAACACCGAAGAGCCCCACCGGGCGGCTCTTCCATCCAGCATTCAACCACCTACCATTCAATGAACTTTTGTCACTTTGAGAATTCAGTTCTTTTACGTAGATTGAGAAAATGTCTCTGAATTGCCTACTTCTGACCAGCGACGCGACGCTCTTGGAGGTCTTCCGGATTGCGTTCAGCGCGGTGTCTGTCGAGCTCGAAATGCGCAGCGATGCTGCAAGCGCCATCGAACTCACAACTCGGCGGCACCTCGATGGCTTCGTCATTGACTGCGACGATGTCTCGCGAGGCGCGGATGTGCTCACCGAGATACGCAGCAGTCGCTCTAACAAGGCATCGGTCGTCGTTGCCATCGTTAACGGTACAACCAGCGTGAGTATGGCGGTTGATGCGGGAGCCAATTTCGTACTCGGGAAGCCGGTTCACGAGGGGCAACTGCGGAGCCTTCTCGACACAGCCGTCCCCAGGATGGCACGCGAGCACCGCAGATATTTTCGCCACAAGGTTGACCTACCTGTCGAGCTTTTGGGCCACACGGGGGAGTCGTTCGCGGGGAAGATCATCAATGTGAGCGAAGATGGGCTTGCTCTTACTCGTTTTGGACCTGCTGCCGTCGAAGGTGTAGTGAGCGTGCAGTTCGCGCTTCCCAGCGCGGAACCACAACCCTTTCAGGCGAAAGCGGAGGTGGTCTGGAATGACGCTTCGGCCATGGGCTTACGCTTCCTCCGTATAGAACCTGGTTCTCGTTCATGTTTCGGGGCTTGGCTGGATTCCCTGGAGGCGCAGTTGCAATTCCGGGAGTCGGCGCAATCGACCGCCGGGGCGTCGAAATGAACTTGAAACCCAAACCTGCCTCTCGCCTCAGAGGTGGTCGCCTCTTACGCTCAAGCCACTGAGCATTCACGTTAAGCGCAAGACCATGGTAAATTCTCCGGATAGATGAAACGCCGATACACTCCGGGGTTAGCCGTGGGAATTGGCGCAGTCGCCGGTTTGCGCGCCCTCACAGCGCCGGCACTTCTTGCGTGGGCCGTAAAACGGAAATGGATTCGCTTACGAAATTCGCCCTTTGCCGCAATCCTTTCAGCCCAGGCCTCGAAAACAATCACTGACCTTGCGATAAGCGAATTGATTACAGATAAGCTGCCCTTTACACCGAGTCGATTGAAGACAGGGCCCCTTGCGTCTCGCCTTGTGTCGGGCGCGGTTTGCGGAGCGACCATCTACGGCGTTGCGGAAAGACCTTTGGCGGAGGGGGCGGTTCTCGGTGGAGTGGGAGCCCTGGCAGGGGCCTTTGCTGGTTATTACACTCGAAAAAGGCTCAGCGGCGATATGCCTAACCTGGGAATCGCGGTACTTGAAGACGCCCTGGCAATTGGCGGAGGCATCATCATCATCGCGCTCGCGGCACCCACTAGGAAAAGATAGTTCCGGCTTGAAGATTCGGACGTCAGCGCGGAAAATGGACAAACAGGCCGTGCACCTCCCTATCTGGATTGTAGTTCTTGCCGACTTCTCCAAGTGGCTAGCGAGACGGTAATCAGACTGAGTCGGGCCCGTCACGACCACAAGCCTCAGCCGGCTGCATAACACCTCAAGAGACGTCCCCAGAGGCGCACCAAGAGAGATAACCTCATTCTTGTGGCGAATCGGCCTATTATTCCCATGAACAACCGTAGGAGGTACGAGCAATGTCCGCGAATCAGGTAGTGCTTTACTTCGACAAGCAGGAAGATGCTCTGCTTTTCACCCTGGCTGCCAGTTCGGTCATGTCAGCAGAAGGACTTGTCCATGGCAGCGAGGCAGTGGTCAAAGTTGCGGCAGAGATTTCCAAGGCCAGTCGAATCACGACTGAGGGCGTTCTGAACATCACGTGAAGGATGGCACACATAAGATGATTCGAAAAGCGCTGCTACGAATCGGGGCACCCGCCCTACTCGCTTTCATGGCATGGAATGCGTATCTTGCCGTCAACCACTTGAAACAGATGCAACACATTGCGGCTCGCATACTAGAGGGCTCGACAATGCAGGCAAACATATCCAGCGTTCTGAAAGACTTGACCGATATGGAAACGGGTCAGCGCGGGTATCTGCTAACCGGAGACCCGTCGTACCTGCAACCCTATACTGACGCGAAGGGCAGGATCGGAACCGATTTTGCCGACCTTCGTGCAGGCGTGGCTAATCGAGCGGAGAGCGAACGGTCCCAGGTGTCACAGCTCGAGTCTTTGGCTACCTCAAAACAAGCTGAGATGGAACGCTCCATTAATTTGCGCCAACAGGGATATCGGCGTCGTGCATTCATGCTGGTGGATTCGAACGAAGGAAGGGAGTACATGGATCAAGCTCGCGGGCTTCTGTCTTCATTGTCTGCGGCGCAAGCCAACAATATTGAGGCGATCGATAGCGAGAGGAATACGAGTTTAAGCAAGGCTTTGCTAGAAACCATTGTTTCCAATTTATGTCTGGTCGTGTTGACGGTGTGTCTGTTTGGACTCGTTCGCTACCATGGCCAAGTGCTTGAACGAGAAACGGCCAAGAGCCGACAAGCGCTGGCCGACCGCGATCTGCAGCTAGAGAAACTGACGTTTGCGCTCTCCAATCAGGCCCGATTCAAGACGTCCGCCATTGAGGCAAACGCCCGCCTGCTGCTCGACAACTATGGGGGATTTCTACCGCGGCAAGGCCACGAATATGCTGAGCAGATAAAGGAAGCATCTATACAAATGGAGCGGCTTCGCCAGGATTTGGTTGCCAGCCCAGGCCATGACAGCGATGAGAGGGCGGCCTAGAAAAACGGATATAACCGACGCAATGAACTCTCCTGATTCTCGTCGAATCGGCTTAAGCTCGAAACACATGTAGCCAATCCCAAGCCGGTACTTACTTCTACGCCCACTGCCGCCGGGCACGGTCGTGGCAGTGCCCAAGTGTCAACCCTCTGCCACAATTCACGTGAGGACGAACTACCTATTTTGATTTAATCGGCCGAACCGCTAGGATAGAGAAACCTTTAAGATAAGCGGGTTTAGCGGGCATTGCGGTTCACATTCATTAAAAAAGCTCCACCAGGATCGGGGCATTCCTGGGGGACTGGGAGTTGCTGTGAGACTTAGTATGATCATGCCTTTCGGGCGGTGGGCGCTCCTGTTTTTGTTTTTGGCAGGGATGTCAAAACCGGGGCTGGGTCAGGCGCAGACGGTCGGAAAATGGTCGACTCTGTCCTACACCATGCCTATTAACCCGATCCATGTAGCTCTGTTGTATAACGGCAAGATCCTGGTGGTTGCGGGTTCGGGAAATTGCCCGGCTTCCCAGTCCGGATGTCCAACCGGCTCGCCGTACGGTCAAGCGAATAACTCCGGCGCCCTGCTTCTCGATCCTACCAATGGAAGCATCACCCAGTTTAACGTGTCGTCCGACATGTTTTGCAACGGAATGGTCGTTCTAAAGGATGGGCGCGCCTTCATCAACGGCGGCACACTGGCCTACGATCCTTTCCTAGGATCGCTGAAGTCAACCCTCTTTGATCCGGCTACGAACACTTTCGACGACGTGCAAGACATGGCGCATGGCCGCTGGTATCCCACGGTCTTGACCTTGGGCGATGGCCGGGTCATGACATTCTCCGGCTTTCTTGAGACTGGAACAAACACCAACACCACAGTCGAGTTCTACACGGTCGGTTCGGGCTGGAGCCAGCCTTTCACGGCCCCTTTCACGCCGGACTTATATCCGCGCTTGCATCTTTTGCCTAACGGAAAAGTTTTCTATTCCGGCCCGTCCCCGGTCTCCCAGTTGTTCGATCCATCGACCACGACGTGGACGCTCAATGTCGCGACCACAAATTACGGCGGTACGCGATCGTACGGAAGTTCAGTCCTGCTTGGCCTGACGCCGGCCAACAACTACGACCCAGTCATATTGATTATGGGAGGAAGCAGCCCGGCGACCGCGACTACCGAAACCATTGACATGGGATCTCCGAACCCGACATGGCAGTCGGGCCCAACTATGTCCCAGGCGCGCATCGAGATGAATGCTGTCATTTTGCCCAGCGGCAAGGTCCTGGCACTAGGCGGTTCGGTGAACGATGAGGATTCGTCCACGCAAAGTCTCAATGCTGACCTTTACGATCCCGCGACAAACACATTTTCTTCTGCGGGAGCGAATTCATTCGCGCGGCTCTATCACTCCGTGGCTTTACTTCTTCCTGATGCCACGGTTTGGGTGGCCGGAGGCAATCCCGTGCGCGGCACCTACGAGCGACATATCGAGATCTACCAGCCTGCATATTTGTTCCAATCGGATGGAACGCCGGCTGCTCGTCCGTCTATCGCCAGCGTGCCTAGCAGCGTCAGTTACGGCAACCAATTTACATTGCAAACGCCGGATGCGGCCAGCATCGCTTCGGCGGTACTCGTCCGCAACGGCACGGTGACGCACTCTTTCGGCATGGATCAGCGGATGGTGGGGATGTCTTTCACTGCGGGGTCGGGATCTTTGACGGTCACGGCGCCACCCAACGCCAATATCGCGCCGCCCGGATATTACATGCTGTTTATTTTGAATAGCAACGGCGTCCCCTCAGTGGCAAGCTCTCTCCTCCTAAGCTCCAGTTCTACTCCTGCGCCAACCGTGACTTCCATCTCGCCGAACTCGGGAACGATCAACGGCGGGACGGCGGTGTCCATCACAGGCACGGGATTTCTGGCAGGAGCGACAGTGAGCATGGGAGGAACAGCGTCTACAGGTGTGACGGTGGTGAACAGCACGACGATTACAGCCACCACTCCGGCGCATGCAACCGGACCGGTAAACGTGATTGTGACCAACAGCGATACGCAGAGCGGAACGTTGACCCAAGGATTCACTTACACGACAGGATCCAATCCGCCACCGACGCTCACTGGTGTCTCGCCTGCGTCGGGAACGGCCGCCGGTGGCACGGCGGTGACCCTAACGGGCACAGGATTCCTGGCGGGAGCGACGGTGAGCCTGGGAGGAACACCAGCTACAGGTGTGACGGTGGTGAATAGCACGTCGATTACAGCCACCACTCCGGCGCACGCGGCTGGAACCGTAAGTGTAGTCGTGACCAACAGCGATACGCAGAGCGGAACGTTGACCCAAGGATTCACTTTCACGGCAGTATCCAACCCGACACCGACGCTGACCGGGATTTCGCCCGCGTCGGGAACGGCCGCCGGCGGTACAGCGGTTACCATAACCGGCACGGGATTCCTGGCGGGAGCGACGGTGATCATGGGAGGGACACCGGCCACGGGTGTGACGGTGGTGAACAGCACGTCGATTACAGCCATCACTCCGGCGCATGACGCGGGTACGGTGGACGTTGTCGTATCAAACACAGAACAACATGCAGGCACGCTGCCCAATGGCTATACCTATACAGCGATCGCGAGCATGGGTCTCGGTGTTCCCTCAGGGAGTTCAAGTTCGGCCACTGTAATTGCCGGACAAACCGCTACCTACACGCTGTCTATTGGAGGCGCAGGACTGAGCGGGACAGCGTCACTCAGTTGCACTGGCTCGCCGACTGGCGCGAACTGTTCGGTACCCGCCAGCGAGCCCTTTAGTTCCACCGTTCCCGCAACCTTTAATTTGAGTGTGCCCACCACATCGCGCACTGTGGGGGCGCTTCGCCTGCCTGCTTTCGCTCCGATAGCCGGTTTATGGATTTTCGCATTGCTGGTGGTCCATCCTGGAAGACGCATTCCCACGCGCTTGCTGCGGCGATATCTCCCGCTCACGCTGTTCACGCTATTGCTCTTCATATGTTCCTGCGGCGGCGGCGGTAATTCCGGCGGCCCACAGCCGAACCCGAATGGGACCCCAGCTGGAACTTACACTCTGAACGTGACGGCGACTTCGAATGCTACGACACAGACCACTTCCCTCACATTGATAGTGAAGTAAAGGCCGGCCCCGACTGTCGTCGCCCGAATCGAAAATTGCAGTCAACTGCCCGCGCAAGGAGTCAACGCAGTCCAGCTCGCAAGTTTCGCGACTAATCTGTGAAGAACATCTCCCCACTCGCCATGCTCGCGATTGCTCCGTAGGTCCGTAAAGCATTGATTCGAGAGCGTCAGGATCTCCGCCTTCTTCGAAGGCATCTAATCGTGTAGAGGAACCTATAATGAGACGATTCTTTTTCGTGGCGGCCATCTTAATTGTGATGTCGGCGATTTCCGCCGCGGCTGCGCCAAGTCCAAATGCCTCGAAAGTACCAGCATTTCCAGGCACTCTCGCGAATGCACGATATGTTTACGTTGCTTCCTATGACGGAGATCAATTCGACCCGAACCTGCTTCCGGAAGATCGGGAAGCGATCAGCACCGTGCAGAACGCCATTCAGAATTGGGGCAAACTGACGATCGTTTACCGGCCCTCCGAGGCCGACATCACCATCCTCGTGACGAGCCGACCTTCCGAAGATCTGATGGCCGTCTACGATGCGCACCAGGGGCCGAGTGGAAATTATCTCTGGCGCGTCATGGGTCGTGACGGTCTCCAGTCCGGCGAAACTCCGCTAGTCACCCAATTCGAAAAGGGATTCGAGGGCGTGCAAAAGCATAAGTAGGCTCGCACGCCAGCTTGAGTTTCGGCTTCAGAGCGAGTTCAAAAACGCAATCAGATCAGCTTTTTCCTGAGCCGTAAAACCAATGTTAAAACGTACGTCGTAGAAGACGAGGACATCTGCCAGCGATGAGGCTGAACCGTTGTGAAAATAGGGCGCGCGGCTGGCAAGTCCGCGGAGAATGGGGCCTTTTAATTTTCCGATATCGGCCCACTTTCCGGTAATGAGGGCGCGACCGGGGTCGGTGGTCTCAACGGTTTCATGCGTGTTGTTGTTTACCAGGGTGAAGACCGGCAGATAACTGACATCGAGAGGACTGGTCACGTCCGCCACCCCAATGTTCAATGGCGCAGAGACGGAATGATTACCCGCATTGGGAGTGTCGTGGCAAGTTCCACATGTGCCCGAAAATGAGGCAGGAAGTCCGGCCACATCGTTGATCCCGGCGACACCGGAAATCGTGATCGGTTTCGAATTGAATAGCGCCTGACCGCGGGCAATACTGGCCCGAGAGGCGTATCGCGAGTTCGTCCAGGCATTGAACAAGCTGAAAATATTGGGGTCGAACGCTGCTCCCGTGGGATTGAAACCAAAGCTCGCGGGGAACGAATCGTTGATGCCAATAAAGAAGGGTTCGGAAGCCAGTGCGACTGGTCCGCCGGTCGCACTACCATCGTTCAGCAAGCCCGCCTTAAAGTCGAAAGCCTGTGCGGTCCGCAGTGCGGTCTCAAAGTCCACGATGTCCTGAATTTGAGCCGGAGTGGGAACCGCACCCTGCGCATGCCCGGTCGTGGCATCTATCGCCTGCTGAGCCAGGTCTGCCAGCAGTTGGCCAGTATTGGGATAGGTGATCTTCTGAGTGCTCGGTGGCGTGGACTCACGTCCGTCCCACATCAAGGTACTAAGAAAACCCAGGTTGGTCGTCGGTAGCGGACGCCGGTACATCGAAAGCGTGGATGTATCACTGCATCCATACGGATTGTTCACGCTCTGCACGCTGAACTCGGCACCGTCAGGCAGTGGCAAAGGAATGCGAATCAAGCCTCTACTGAGCAGCAGGCTGTACGCCTTGCGCCGCCCCTCGAGAGTTGACGTATCGATATTTTCGTCACAGTTGGACCCGTCGTTGGTACGGAAGATCGGGTCCCGCCCCTGGGTCAGAAGGAAGCGTAACTGTACTTCTTCCGCCGAGATGCTCCAGCCCTCCGTCGGCAAGTGGCAGGAGGAGCAGGACCTGCCGTTGGTTCCGAGCGATTGAAAAAAGGCCCCTTTCAAGCTAATGGGAGCATTGTGGACGTTATACGTTTCCACAAATCCGCTATGGTTTGGAAGCGGGAACAGGTTAGGCAGGGATTGACCGCGGGCTGCCGTTGTCATCACGACAGTCGCCATCAGTAGGATCGCCCCGAGTTTTATCAATTGGAACCCCCTGAGGACCGGCCTGATGGCTAACCTCCAGTAACTTGCACACTTCGTTGGCCAGGTGTTAAACAACCCATTGTCCAGAATGGCGGTAGGCAGAGATGGAGCGAAGCTCATGGCGCTGCTCTTACCTCTTGAATGACTGGATTGCGGAAAGCTTGGTGGGTCCGGCTAAGTCAGACGGTGGTAGAATGGCCGCCAATGCAGGTTCCCGCCTTCCGCGCGAAAACAACGCTACCTCCAATGCGCGGCCCGTGTCCTAAAACCAGTTCTCAACTTTTCTCAAAGTTTCTCAAAATGGAGTTATGCCTAGCCTGATCAGTAACTTAAACTCATATGCTTTTGGCGAGTTTTGTCTGGATGCCAAAAATCGCGTCCTGCGACTGGGCGAGAAGCCGATTGCCCTGACACCAAAAGCCTTTGAAGTTCTGCTATTGCTGATTCAGCAGAGCGGCCAGGTGGTCAGCAAAGACGAGTTGATGCGCACGATCTGGCCTGACAGCTTCGTGGAGGAATCGAACCTCACCCAGACCGTCTTCATGCTTCGTAGGGCGCTGGGTGAGACCGCGGTGCAGCGATACATTCTGACCGTCCAGGGCCGTGGTTATCGCTTTGCGGCTGAGGTGAAGGAAGTTTCCGGCAGTGCCGGCCCGGCACCAGGAACTTCGACTCCCTCCCTCCTGACAGAAGTTTCCCAGCCCAAACCAACACGCTACCACTGGAGCAAGAAGGTGTGGCTGGTCACAGGTGCGGTGTTGCTTGTTCTGGCGGCCGCAATGACAGCTTTCCTCCGCTGGTCAAATTCTCGCATCCAGGCGCAGAAGGCGGGGGTGCGAGTCATGCTGGCCGTCCTGCCCTTCGAGAATCTGACCGGCGATCCGACCCAGGAATATTTCAGCGATGGCCTGACTGAAGAAATGATTTCTCACCTGGGGGTCCTCGACCCTAAGGGCCTTGGCGTAATCGCCCGCACATCGGTCATGCACTACAAGAACAATCAGCCGCAGTTGGATCAGATTGGCCGCGAGTTGGGAGTGCAGTACGTGCTCGAGGGCAGCGTGCGGCGTGATGCGGGGAAAGTGCGTGTATCTGCCCAGCTGATTCAGATGAGTGACCAGACGCAACTCTGGGCAAGGCAATACGATCGAGAGCTGAGCAGTCTGTTGGGCCTGCAAGGTGAAATCGCTCAGGAGATAGGCGACGAGATTCAACTCACATTGGGGAAAGACAAGACCACACTTGCCACCAGCCGGCCGCAGACACCCAAGTCGTACGAGGCCTACGATCTTTACCTGAAAGGCCGTTACTTTTGGAACAAGAGGACTCGGGAAGGTTTTGAGGAGGCAATCAAATATTTCGAGGAGGCGATCGCGAAAGACCCCGACTATGCTCGCGCCTATGCTGGTTTGGCCGACTGCTATGCGCTTCTGCCGGGCTACACCATGACGATGCCGCAAACCGAACTCTTGCCGAAAGCGCGCGCTGCAGCGCTCAAGGCTTTGCAACTGGATGAAGGGCTCGCGGAAGCACACACTTCCTTGGCTCTGATTACCGAAAACTACGATTGGGACTGGCAGACTGCTGAGAAAGAGTATCGCCGGGCCATCGACCTGAACCCCAACTACGCTACCGCGCACCACTGGTACGCAGAATATCTGACCTGGGTCGGCCGCTTTGATGAAGCGTTGCGGGAGAGTGAACGGGCCCGACAGCTTGATCCCTTATCGCTGATTATTGCTTCCGACAACGCTGTGATCTTCTATTACTCGCGCCAGTACGACCGCGCCGAAACAGGGTTTAATGCGGTGCTCGAAATGGAACCGACCTTCCCGCGGGCTCATATGGTGAGGAGCGTATACGTAGAAACCGGACAGTTCGCGAAAGCACTCGCTGATATCGACAAATACACGCCTAGCAATACGCCGTGGGAGCGGGCGTACGTGCTCGGCCGCTGGGGTCATACGGCGGAGGCTCAGCAAGCGATGCAAGGACTGAGACAGTTAGACCGTCGCTATCCCGTGGATCCAGCGGCATTTGCATGGGCATACATGGGCATGGGTAAAAAGGACGAAACTCTGGCCTGGCTCGATAAAGCCTATGCCCGGCATTCCAATATTATGGACACGCTCAAAGTAGATCCCGCATGGGATCCACTGCGGAGCGACCCGCGATTTCAGACCTTGGTCCGGCGCGTTGGACTCGCGCAGTAGTCTCTGTGCTCGCAGAGATTTGTAATGGACAGGAGTGCCTTCCCCTGCGACCTCATCCCAAAAACAAACCTGGTTGTTTACACAAATGATTGGACACACCCGCCGTAATAGTTAAGCTTCTTGATTACCGTCAGCCAGCGTATAATTTTCATTAGTTTTCACCGCTCACTTCGCCCGAATCCGGCAGCAGTCAGGTCTTTCCGTGCGACCCTTGTTGCCTTCTGGAGCCTATATGAGCGGAATGCGTAACCATCAAAGCGCCTACAATAGTCCGACACCACCTCTCGACTTCGCTAAGGGCAGACTCGTTTACACGAGTCAAATACGCAGTCGCAATCGTCAATACCGCCTCGCGGCCATTTTGCTGGTTCTGGCTGTAGCAACAGGAGTCGTCGTAGCGCTGCTGGCAAATTGGATCAGCACATCCATGGGTAGATAATAAAGCGCACGTGTTTGAACCCAGT
>Ga0134124_10002183_pt1 | contig 15793 bp, 22 predicted proteins | sample KB304_FD_96880 | JGI IMG/M metagenome (GOLD analysis project Ga0134124, IMG submission 96880) | Terrestrial soil microbial communities without Nitrogen fertilizer from Kellogg Biological Station, Michigan, USA - KB3-0-4 | ecosystem: Environmental > Terrestrial > Soil > Unclassified ...
CGGTGGAGGCGGTCACAAACTGACCATAGACGGGATGGGCGGTGCTGGACAGGACAGTGGCGACGCCGGCATACAGAAAGGTGTTGCTATTGGTGTTGGTCAGGCTGACCGTGCCGATGAGCAGGGTGTTGCCGCCGACACTCAAATTGGCATTGAAGCCGGCATTGCCGAACACCGACAGCGTGCCATTGAGGATCAGGTTGTTGAAGGTGGGATTGCTGGTCGTCGCGATGTCCTGCGGCAGGCTGAGGGTGATCGACCCCGCCGCATTCGTGACAATCACCTGATTTGCGGTGCCGGTGAGCGTTGCGGCTACCGGGGCGCCGCCGGTGTCGCCGATCAGCAGCTGCCCGTCGGTGGGGGCGGCCGTGGTGGTGAGGAGCCCCCCCACGCCGCTGTACAGGAACGCATTGGCCGTGAGGCCGGTTAGCGTGAGGCTGGCAAAGGTGACATCCGAGCCCGGGCCCAGGTCCTGCAGCAGGCCGATAATGATCGTGCCGGGACCGACGCTCACCTGCACCTGATTGGGCACACCCTCAATGGTGCCGAGCTTCGGGAAGGAATTGGTGTCACCGATCAGTATCTGGCCATCCAGCGCCTCGGCCGTGGTTTCCAGGTTGCCCGATGCATCGTTGTAGACGAAGGCGTTCTCGCGCAGGTTCTGCAGATGCAGGCCGTCGGGTGAGAAGATCGCCACCGGCTGACCCGCCGCAGCGATACCGAGGGCGTTATTGCCGGCCCGGTAGATGCCGAGGTCGGTCTGTTCGGCAAAACTCAGCGCCGGCGAGCCCGCGGAGCCGTCATTCAGCGCGATCAGCAGGGACGGCGGCAGATTGCCGCGGGTACCACCCAATAACGCCGCCAGCGACGCCAGGGAGCGCAGGGCGAGCGGTGTCAGCGTGCCGTTCGGATTGCTCCATTGCGCATTGGCCGGGAATAGCTGGGTGGTTTCACTCATTTCTCAGTCTCGGCGCCCATGTCCGCCGCGATCATCGCCGTGAATATCGGCTCGGTGCAGGAGATTTCCCAAAGCCGGTTCGTGTTGCGCTGCCGGCTGCCACCCAGGCGCCGCCACATCAGGCTGTAGGTGGTCTGGCCCTTCTTACCGATCCCCGCCTGGACCTCGCTGCTCCAGCTCTGACCGCCGTCATCGGACCAGCGCAGCATCACTTGCGGGTTGTCCCCGGGCGTCAGGGTATTGCCGACACCGCCTTGCGCATCGATCAGCAGGTAGGAGAACTGGGTGCGACCCACCGGGGTCTTGCCCGGGGCGAACGCCTGCCAGGCGCGCAGCCATTTGAGCCCGGTCGTGTAATCGGGGTCATAGGTGTACAGCTGGCCGGATCGATAATCACCGATCACGTGGCGGCCATTGAAGAACGTATGGCCGGATCCGGCATCGCGGGTCCACTCACCGCGCACGAACTCGCCACGCTCGTGCCAGAAACCGCTGGTGACGTCGTATACCCAGGTTGTGTTGGCAGTGGGGAAGGTGAACACCGCAAACAGATGGCCGGCATCCAGGTAGGTATAGGCGCGGCAGTCGGCAATGGTGGTGTAGCTGCGCAGCGCGTATTCGATGGCATGGGTCGAGATACGTTTCGGCGCATATCCCGCCGTCTGCCAGATCGACCCCTCACCCTGGTCGTTGCTACCCACCCAGAAGATGGCATCGTTCGATTTGCAGATGCTGAAAGGAGCCGCGCAGCCCTGCTCAATGAATACGCCCTGCAGGCGCTGGAACGAGAAGCCCGATACGCCGGCGTTCACCTATATTGCGGTGGTGGTGCTGCCGAACAGCCATTGTTGCCGGCCCAATTCGATCAGGCCGACGATGGGATCGGGCTGGCTGTCCTCGCTGCTGAAGTTGAGACCGTTGAACGTGTACACATCGTTCAGCCCCGATTGCCACCAGTTCTGCGTATTGCCCTCGTTGATCAGGAAAAAGCCATCCTGGAAGCTGGCCATCGCCGGGCCCGCGCCAACGAACGGCAGATCGATGGCGCCAAATGTCGATGCCGTGCTGCCGTTGAGCGAAGGCGTGATATTGAGCACCGCGGCGCCAGTGCTGCTGGCCACGACTTGCGTGGTGGTGGTGAACACCAGCGGGATCCCAGTGCCGGGTTCGAACAGGCCGGCGATGGTGAAGGTGGTGCCAGTGGGAATCAGCGCATACGCGGTCCACCCGGTGGTATTGACTTGGGTGCCGGTCTGGCCGTCGAGAGCGGTCAGGGGTGTGCCGCCGGCGACGCGCACCGCGATGGCGGCATTATCGTCCGGGGTACCGCTCACATTCTGGTTGGCCCCGAACGGCGCCATCGCCGGCGTGACGTTCAGGATCGCCACCCCCGCGGCCGATACCGCCACCGGCGCGGCCAGCGCGAAGACCTGCAGGGCCGAGCTGCCGAAGGTATACACCCCCGCGAACGTCATGCGCAGGCCGGTCGGTAGCGTGATGCCGGGGGTCCACCCATCGCTGAGGATGTACTGGCCGATCACCGTGATCAGGGCGTTATCGGCCGGCCCGGCGGTGACGGTAGAGCCCACCACAATGGACGGGGAAATCGCCAGTGTGGCCTGACCGCTGCCATTGACGCTGGCCGGCGCAGTCAGCGTGAATTCGCACGGATCCGAACTGCCGAACGCATCCACCCCCGACAAAATGAAGCGAAAACCAGTGGGCAAGGTGATGGAAGCGGGCCACCCGTCAGTGATCAGAGAGGCGCCGGTCTGACCCGCGCCGTTGACCTTGGCCGCGTTATTGATCAGCGGATCGCCGCCGTAGTCGGTACCGCCGGTCACTGTCAGCGGCTTGCCGGCCAGGGTTTTCACGCCGCGGGTATCAAAGCCATACGCGTTGCGGCCGTCGACGATCAGGATCTGCTGGTTGTTGTTCTTCTGCAGCGAGACCGGGCCCGTCCGGCCGACCAGCGTGCCGACCACCACAAAAGTGCCGTCAATATTGACCTGGAACAGATGGTTGCCACCAACCACGTACTCGTAATTGCCGACCACAAGACCATCGCCACGGATCGGACCGGCGTCAACTTCGACGCTATCCAATTCATAGGTCAGCGAAACCCACGGCTTTTTGCCAGAAACGCGGTAATACCCGGCAATTTCCTTGCCGTCCTTGGTTTCGACCACTTCTGGGTACAGGTTGATGCAGCGTTGCCCGGCCAGCAGCGACGAAAGACTGCGGTAGGCACCACCAAGGAAGGGCGTTTTCATTCATGCACCTCACCCGCCGTGATAAAGCCGTGCCAGCCACAGCCGGTGGTGAGCAGGATCGAACGGCTCTTCCCGATTTCTTCGCTCAGCGTCAAATCATCAAAGCCGGTACCCGTCATGCGCCAGCGGCCGGGCCCGGGTGTTGCATCAGCAGGCACCCCGCGGCTACTGGACCAACAGCAAATGCTATGTGTCCCGACCGATGTATTGCCGTTGGTGCGCCAGCAGAGTGGACAAAGAAAAGAGAGGCCCTGCGCCTCTGCCAGCGTGGGCACTCCACGCCAAATGGTCTTATCGCCCTCGGGCGCGTAGCGCAGGAATTGCGGGTTTAAATCGGTGAGGCGCACAGCACGCTCCGGGTCAATTAGCCCGTTGAGCTCGGGCGCGCGTTCGAATCGGTGTAGATGTTATAGGTGCTGTTGGGGCGTGAAACGATTTCGCTGTCGTACTTCGCGATGACTTCGCGGATATTGGTGCGCTTGATGTTGCCCTTGCTCAGCGCCGCTTTTTCTTCGAGCTTTTTGCTCGGTGTGACGCCAAAAAAGTCGGCCACTTCGCAGGCGAGGTTGGTGCGCAGCGCGCGCTTGTAGCCGGGTGGAAAGCTTATTTCCATGTCCGGGCCGCTGAACTCGGTGAGCTGCAGATACGAGTCGATAAACACCGTGTAATTGATCAGCGGCACAGGGAAGATGTTGATAATGCCCAGCGGGTATTGCGGGTCATAGAACAGCACCGACGGGATCTGGGCCGTCACCGTGCGCAGGCCCAGATCGTTCCAGCGGTCGCGCTCGTACAGATCCAGTTGATAGTTGTTGCCGTTGGTGTCCTGCATGTACGCCTGAATGATCTTCAGCGGGCGCACCGCATTGATGTCGGCACTGACACTTTCACCGATGGTGTACGCCGCCTGATTGATCACCATCGGAAACGACTGCTCCAGGATCGCGTAACACGAGAGCGCTTCGTTACTCCAGCTGTCCAGCATGTCGTTGGCGGTCTCAAGGCACCGATCCGTGTCCGCGGCGTTGATCGTTTCGCCCGGGGAATACACCTTGATTTCCTCAAGAGCCGCCTGAAACAGCTGCCGCACGGTACTCATGCAGACGCCTCGTCGGTGTTCGCTGGCTGCCCGCCACCTTTGATCGCGTCGATTTGCGCCTGCAGATCTGCGATGCGCTGCTCGTCGCTGACATCGGCGCCGCGCTGGAACAGCCGCAGGGAGGCCGCTTCGGACACCACAAAATCCGCCTCCTGGCCCGGGGCCAGCACCGCATCACCGTGCGCATCGGCATCGATGGTCGTGACGATCAACTGCGGTAGTTTGGCGGTGCTGTTGTTTTTGATGGTGACCCGAATCGTCATTATTGCGGGTCCTCAGCGGGTGCAGCGGGTGCTTTCTTCGATTGCGGCGGGGTTGGCGTTTTCTTCGTTTCCATCGCAACGACCCGCTGCTCCAACGCGTCGAATGCAGTGCTTGCGGTCTCCGCGAAAGCCGCCATCGTCTTGTGCAAATCGTCATGGCCGTAGCGGCCGGCGCTGAAACCTTCGGCGATCTGTTTTAGCAGCTGCGCCTGTTCGGTGAGTAGTCCCATAGTTACGCCCTCTTGAGTGATTGGACGTCCAGTGTATCGCGCGCCGGGTCCAGCGCACCACCGGGCTGCCGCTGCAGGAACAGATGGTAATTGCCCGGGTATTCCACCGTCTCGGTGTGGTGACTGATATCTAGGTCAGGAACGATCCAGATTTCGCCGCCCAACGCGTTCCAGCGGCGCGAAAATGCATAGTCCTCGCCGTACCAGACACCCTCGTAGGCGCCGTGATTGAACAGATCCACCGACGGGTTGTACGGCTCACCGAACACCAGCTCCGGATGCGCGCGCATGACCCGCGCTATCGCGCCCTTGGTGACCTTCAGGAAGCCGGCGGGGATCTTATCGGCCAGCACGCAGCCATCAGCCCGCGCCCGCGGATAGCCTTCGTAATCGCAGCGCAGGGTACCCATATACGCTTCGTCGTCGGTCTTGAAGCGGTACAGGCCCGCCACCACATCGCCGGGTGTCTCGATCAGGGTGAGCAGGTCCTCGGGCGCCCAGCTGACATCGTAGTCCAGATAGACGATAACGTCGGCCTTGGCATCCAGGGCCTTGCGGGTCATCGTCGCCCGCGCCGCCGAGATATAGGGATTACCCAGCTCCTGCACGTAGAGCTCTTGCCAGCCCGCCGCGGTAATAAGCGGAATAGAGGCCGACAGCGCTGCCAAGTATGGCGCCGTCGGGCCCTTCAGGGAGGGCGTACAGAACACCACCCGCCCTTTTTCCATCACGCTGCACCCTTCCAAATACCAATCGCCGTCAGGGTGTTCATGATTTCGATCACGGCCGCTTTGAGCGCCGTATCGACATCCGTACTGGACGCCGTACCGACCAGCGACGTGGCCTGGGCCGCGCCCGCGCGCTGCGCAATCGGGGCGACGCCGTACAGCGAGACCTTGTCCGTGATGCTGGCGCCCAGTACGGTCCCTTCCGGGTTTTGGTCCGACAGCTGGCGGACCGCGCTATTGATGTAACTCATGATGAAGCCCTCAATCTGGTGTGAAAATGGGTGTGAAACCGTCGCGCCGGAGCGCGACGTTCATGCGCCTCAGTTGGTCAGGCGCACGCCCAGTTCGTCGTAGTACTGCGCGGTGCCGTACAAAATATCGGCGCGGGTCGGGAATACGTCGTTGTTGATGTCGTAGGCCCGAATGACCCGCATGCTGATGTTTTTGTAGGTCTCGCGCGCGGCGAAGTCGACACCGCCCGGGATTTCCATGGGCACCATGACCAGACCAATCGCATCGCGGCAGAACGCGAAGTTCTGCAACAGGCTGACCGTGGTGAGGCCGGTCTTGATGGTGATGGCCTTGCCGTCCGCGACCGCGGCCGACACGTTCTGGTAGGCGCCGCTGGTGACAATCGCCGGCGAGAACGTGATGGTGCTGTTGCCGGAGCCGTCGGTGACCGTCGCGGTGGTAACCACGAAGTTCTTCAGCACGCCCGTCGACTGCCGGCTTTGCGGGTTGATGTTGAACACGCTGTCAATGGTGAACACCGTACCCACGGCCAGCGTGGTGGTGGTCGCGGTCCAGCCGTCGGTCACCAGCGTATTGCCCGATTGCGGCGTCACGATGTTGGTCAGCGGGGTGCCACCGTATACCGAGGCCGCCTGGGCACCGATGTTCTGGTCCATATACAGCTCTTGATTACCGATGGTGGACAAATAGCCCTTGATCAACGCCGGTTCGGACGTCTTCGTCACGAAGTTGTTGGAGAGGCCGTTTGCGACCGCCCAGTAGGACGCGGGGTTCAGGATCAAGCGGCGGTCTTCCTGCGGCGCGCCGAGCTCATCCAGGCGCTGGCCGGTCAGCTGCACCGAAGTCGCAAAGCTGGACGGGATCGTCGCCGGGGTGCCGACAATGTTGCTGAACGCGAAGATGTTCTGCAGGGTGTCGTAGTCCACCTGGTTAGCCAGCGAGGCCATGGCGGGCTTCAGGTAGCGTTCGGCGAACTCTTCCACCACCAGGGTGAGGTCGGTGCTGCTGAACTGCCAGTCGACGTGCTTCTGGTTGCTGATGGTGATGCTGGTCGAAGGTTCGGCAATATCCTGGATCTGCAGGCCCGGGCCGCTGGATACCGTGAAGCGGTTGGGTTTGCGGATGGTCAGGCTGGTGCCGATTTTGACGAACTGGTTCTCGAATTTCCGGTTGACGAGGTTCGCCGCTACCAGGTTGTTTTCGAGAATTAACAGGCTTTCTTTGGTGATAATGCTGGGGGTCAGTAGGGTCTGGCTGCTCATGAATGTCTCCCGAGCCAGACCCTCATCAGGATCTGGCGCTATCGTCGAGACCGGGCCTTACGAGCATTGGCATCGCGTTCCTTCGCATACGCGGCGTATTCATCCATCGACATTTCAGAAGGGTCTTTGGAAGCCGATTCACGCGAGCCAAGCGGCTTGATAGGTTCCGGCGCTTTCGAGACGGCGCGGGTCGGCTTACCGACCTCGATACCAATCTCCGCTATGCGGCTCACGACTTGAATGGGATTCAGCTTGAACAGGGCCTCCGCCACTTCCGGGTGTTTACCCAGGTAGTATTGGATATACGGGGCCTTTTCGTGCAGCAGGATGGCCTGGACCGCCTCCATCGGTATCTTGATGTCCTGGCTGGTCACTTCGGCAAAGTCGGGAAGGTCATCCTTCGCCTTGGACACGCGCTCGGCATACGCCTTTTGCGTGTTCTCGGTTTCCCGCTGAACCTGTGCCTCGAAGTCCTGCTGCTCCTTCGCCCTCAGCTTTTCGGTGACCTTCTGCTCTGCGATGAACTCGGCTTTCGCCTCGGCATACGCGTCAGGGTCTTCGAAATCTTCACGTTTGGGTTCGGGCTTGGCTTCAGGTTTCGGTGTCGCCTTTTCGAGACCCGCGAGGGCCTTGTCCAGGCGGCGCTCGGCCGCTTCTGCACGTTCGCGCTGTTCTTCCCGCTCTTTGGTGAGCCGGTCGAGGGCTTTCTGGACGCCTTTGGCCGGTTTTTTGGCTTTATCGGGTCCGCCGGAGTCCTCCTCCGTGGGGGTTTCGTCGTCTTCCGGTAGGGCTGATTCTTCCGGGGTTTTGCCCTCTTCGGGCGCAGCTTTATCGTCTTTGACACCCGGTTTTTCGCCGTCGAAGGCGGACTGGCTGTCAGGTTTCTTTTCGATGATCGGAATGTCAGTAGTCGAAGACAGCGCCGGGGTCGACGCGCTCAAATCTAATACATCGACTTTCACGACCGGCAATACGGGATCGCCCATGGCATAACTCTATTGATGCCCGCTTGCGCGGTACTCCCTGGCGATACGCGCCAGTGCGTTTGTCGAATCAGTATAGCTAAGCCCTACGCTACAGCAAAGGCCCTTTGACGGGGGCCAGTCGGTTCATCACCGCCGAGGAGCCGGCCGCATCGCCACGGCCGAAGGTTGTTGGCAGCTGAACAGCCGGTGTTATTAGCCCCACCGCCGGCCGGGGTCGCACACGTCACTTGCTGGTGGGCTGCACCTGCGGCACCGTGGTACTGCCCTTGTTCGGGGTGTTCGGTTGGTTGACGCGGGTCTCGCCCAGTTTCTGGCCGTGAATTTCAACGCCGGACTGGCGTGCGCGATTGGGCGGTAGTCCGCCGCTGCTGCTGCCGAAACCGGCCGGTTGTCTTGCCATGGTTAGGTCCTCGGTGGAAGGGATGTTGCGCCAGCAAAGCATTCCAAACCGCCGCCGGGGTTCTTTCCGGCGCGCCGCTGCTCATCGGCGGTCAATTTCACATCGCGATCAACTTCATATCGCGGGGGCGCTTTATAGGTCTGTTTTGGGTTCAAATCCGGGAATGGATGTTCCATCGGATTCAGCAAGGCGAGCGCCATTGACCAGAATTCATGGCCCGGGTGTATTGCATGGGAGCCACGCAGCAGCTCATGCAGCAGCGGGTTAAGGGCCTGCGGTAGGTCAACGCTCGGGCGGCCAGGACGGCACAGCGTATAGCAACCCCCGTCGATGCTGTAACTGATAGCAACTAAATGCGTCATTGTGGCTCCCCGGCTTTACCATTGGGTTTCGGTTTTTCCTCGCCTGATTTCTCGGGCGGCGGCTTCTGCACAGTAATCATCTCGCGGATTTCACGCAACTGGCTGGCCATATGCGTGCGCATATTGTTCTCGCTGTCGGCGGCGATCTTGAGTAGCTTGGCCTCGTAATCCTTGTCGATTTTGTCCTGCGCAATCGCGCGGTCCTTGTCCTGGCTGTTGATCTGCAGCATCAGCTGTTGTTTTTCCTGGTTGGCCTGCTCCAGCTGCTGCTTGAGGCCCTGCAGCATCGCTTTGACCTGCGGCGACAGATCCGAGTCGTCGATGTCGGCCATGCCGGGCGGCAGTGCTTTGGCCAGGCGCGTGGCCAGCTGCTCGGCTTCGGGCCAATCCTGGTTCTTCGCCACCAGATCCGCAATCATCGGGGCCGCCGCCGGGAAGAATTTGCCGAATTCGAGCATGCCGCGGCTGGCCTCGACACGTTTGGTCGCGAAGGAAGGCCCGATAGTGACAGTGACCTCGTAGCGGCCCAGCTTCGGGTTGAAGCTTTTGACCTCCTTGCCATCCGCGCCTTTGCGCTTCTCGTAGGGTTTCTGTTGGTGCGGATCGAAGACCACACGCTCTTCGCTGCTGTCCTCGCGCAGGATGGTCAGGGTGCGCTTGGTGTCGTAGATCTTCGGGATCAGGTCGAGTAACACCCGGCCAGTGAACTTGAGGCTGCGCCCGAGGTTGTCGATGTAGTGATAGGAGCCAATATTGCCCATCTGCTGCAGGCGGTCGATGGCGACGCCGGATTCATCGGCCATCCGTTCTTCTTTGGTGCCGTCGAAGCGCAGGCCGGTGGTGGCCTGCATATCCTGAGCGGCGCCCTGTTTGGCCTGCACGATGCCGGTCGGCGGTCCACCCGGTTGTTGGCGCTGCGGCGGGGGCGCCATCACGCCGTTGACGTTGGTGCCCTTGTAGAGCAGGTACGGATAGCTCTTCCGGTTGGCCTGCTTCCAGCGACCCTCGTGACCCTCGACCTGCCCCTCCTCCATGATGTACGGCGCTTTAGGTGCCAGCGCCACCACTTCGGTTTCAGCCGTGGCATGGTAGTTGTACATGCGCTGACTGTCCTTGGCGTCACGGATGATGCCGGACTTGTTGACCTTGCCCTCAATGTCAATCTCATCGCCCATGCATTCGACAATGGGGATGTATTTGCCGGCCCACTCCTGCTCTTCAATGATTTCGCGGCCGGTAATGGTGTACCACTTGACCGTGCTGCAAGGGCTTTCGCGTTTGCGCTCCACCTTCATAGTGCCCGCCGTGATCTGCTCCTTGATCGCCGGGTCCAGCTCGTCCTCCCAACCCTGGAAACCGCTACTGAGCGCCACCAGCGTGCGCATTTCGGTTTCGATCACGAAATACTCCGCGATGCGGATCTGCGTCGGCGTGCACCAATCGCGGTGATCTTCACCGATGCCACCCTCCAACACGCTGGCATAGTCGTCGGCGTCGGGGTACTTCTGCTTGAACTCCTCGCGGGGAATCATCTCGGTGACGAAGCCCCACTTGGCATCGCTGCCGTCCGGCATTTTTCGGTCCGGATCCAGATACACGGTGAATGGGTTGCGGATCCGCACGATCCGTATCACCTGGTCGAAGCCGTCCTCGTCCTCGTACTCGGTGAGCACCCGCCAGTAACCCCAGCCGTTGGACACCGCGTTATCGAAGCCGGTGTCATAGGCCACATCGGCATCGGATTCGCGCTCAATGTGCCGTATCAGGCCGCGAAACGCCTTGGCCAGCTCCGGGTCACCCTTGTCGCCCACCGGGCTGACATTGATCGCCGGGCGGTTCTCGCGCTGACTGTTGGTGATCTGGTGAACAAAGGTCTTCATCTTGTTGATGGTCAGGCAGGGGCGATCCTCGGCGCTGCGTTGCGCCTTGATGCCTTCCGGCCACTGCTTACCGGCTTTGAACTTCAGGTCGTCCACCGCCTCTTGCCGCATCCCGGATTCGTCGGTGATGACCCGGGACAGCCGTTTGCGGGCCTTCATCAGGAAATCTTGATCGTCGCGATCCTTCGGTGGCTTCGGGTTGGTGCCTTTGATGGGCTCGTCGGGCTTGCGCAAGGCGTCAGGCATGTAGATCAATCTCGATTTGGCCGGGAGGCGCTTTCATTTGAATGGCAGTTTCCAGTTCTTCAAGCACTACCGCCAGCAGTTTACGGTACCGCCGGACGGGCTCGGTCGGGATATCCGACCAATATTCATGGCCGTGTGGGTTAAAACACGATATGCGCACCATCTCGGCATCAGCCATTGGGTCATAACGGGTGTATTCGTTATAACGCATGCTTATCACCGATGTGCACACGCCGGTTGAACTGCCGCAGGGCGGCTTGATACTTGCGGTAGGCCCCCTCCATCGTGCGGCCAGAGCCCGCCACATCTAGGTTCAATGCAACGCAGATCCAGACGCCCCGGGGACGGCTCCAATACATCCGCGGCTTAATCATGATCCCATCCAGCCATCGTTGGCCTCCTCGCTGGATACCGCGTGCCCACGGTCTTCCTCTTGCGCGGCGCGCTTCAATCGGGTGATTTTATGCCCGACTGCCAGGTAACGGAATGCGTCGGCGCCGTGACTGGCCCAGTCGTGCGCGGGATAGGACTTGAATATCTTCTTTTTCTCGTCCCACTCGTGATGATACGACTGTAGCGCAAAAACCCCGCGCTCGACGCCCCACTTGGTGCTGTCGACCCCATCCGGGTGCCGCGGCGGCGACAGATCGAACACGCAGCGCGGCAGGAAGGCGCGCACCGCGTTAATGCCCTCGTCGACGCCCAGCATCGGCACATCGCGGAATTTGATGCCCAGCGCCTCACCCACATCGGCGGTGCTCAAGGGCCGCTCTGAACCGCCCGAGCCTACATCCCGCTTGTTGATGTCGTGCGGGCCGTTGTGCGAAATGTACGTGTACGGCTGCCGGTTCAGTTCCTTGGCATACCACGCCAGGGTCTCGCCGGAGTTCTCGACATAATTGATGATGCGGACCTCGCGGCCCACGGTCTGGGTGAACCAGATCGCCATCGCATCACCTATACCGATGTCCCACCACGTCTCAACGCCCACGGATTCATCGAAGATGCTGGTCTTGGACATCCGCCCTTCGGTCTCAGCCTTCGCCAGCTGGCGGCCGTAATAGGCGCCTTCCATCACACCCGCGAAGCTAACGAAGTATTCCTGCTGGATCATCTCCTCGGACACGCCTTCGCGGCGCTCGGCTTCGATGTCCTCGTCTGTCAGGGCCCCGGTGTCGCGGATGGTCAGGCGCGAGACGAACCAATCGGGGTTGTTCTTCGCCATCTCGTACAGCTTGAACGCATGGTTCTTACCGCGTGGCGTGAAATCGAAGGCGGCCCAGCCGCCGTTCTCGCGCAGGATCGGGCGGATGTAGTCCCACCCACTCGGGTCCTGCAGGGAGTATTCGGCAAACACCACACCGATGGGGTTGGTCGACATCACCGAATCGATGTTGTCCGTCCCCACCAGCTGGAAGATGCTGCCGTTTTTGTAGGTGATCTTCAGCTCGGTGGCGTGGGTGGCGGCGATGAGTTCCTTCGGGAAGTGGCCGCGGAAGGGGAAGCCGGATTTGTCCTTGCCGTCCCAGATGGCCTTCTTTGCCTGAGCGTAGGTGGGGAAGAAATAAAAGTATGTGCCGACGCGATCCAACATTTCACCGGCGACGAGGTTGATCAGGCTCTTTTCCTTGCCGGCCCGGCGGTGCCACACCAGCATGAGCCGTTTTTTGCCCTGCTCGCGCGCGACGAAGACCGGGATCTGGTAGTGCCGCGGCGTGAAGCAATAGGGCAGATCGATTTCGACCGCAGCACCCATTTACCCCTCCTTCGGCTCGTCCGAGAAGCGCATCCGGCGCACGATCACTTCGCCGCTGACCTCGGTCTTGTCCTTGAACATGCCCTGCGTGCGCGCCAGCGAGTCGAGCGCACCGAGCTTATTGGCGATCTTGTATTTCTTCGTTTGGCCGATGACCGTGCGCTCCTCGCCGGTACCCACGAAAATTTCGTCAATCTCCAGGCCGGCAATGGCGGCGGCCGTGTCGTCGTCGAGTTCGTGCAGCTCTTTGGGTGAGCCATTGCCGTGGTACATGCGCCGGCCGTCGAAGAACGCCAGGCGCGCGTATTCGCGCAAAATCCGCTGTTGGGATATCTCAAGACTGGAATGAATTTCAGCGGTGCGGGACTGAATATACTCCTGCACCTTAAGTTTGCTTAAGAGTTGACTGGCTTGGACCTCGGCGGTGCGAGGGCTGTATTTCGCGCGGATGGCGGCCTGCTTGCCGTTGTGGTCAATCAGGTACTCCTCACAAAATTGGATCTGTTTAGGCGTGAGTTTCCCTGACATAGCAGCCCTTTACTTGCGCAGTTTCTGAGCGCTTTTCGGGGCGCTGGTGGGGATGTTGATCTTGCCGCCGGTCGGGCGCGAGCCAGAACCAACAGCGGTGTTTTGCGGAGCGGATTTACCTTTGTCCATGCCTTTCTTCATTGCAATATCCTCTGATCAGAGAGAGTTGGTTGGAGCATCAAGCATAGCATTCGGCGCGCGCACTTCGACAAATTCAGCGTCTTCAGCGTCGCCCCATTTGTTATCAGGACCTGCCGCCATGCGGGCGGCCGCCTTAACCAGTTCCGCCCGGGCCTGCGCGGCAGCGGCAGCGGCAGCGGCAGCGTATTGCGCCTGCTGCGCATCCATGGTTTGGCGATAACTATAAACACTGAACAACATGCTGACCGCCGCAGCGCCAGTCACACCGCCCAAGTTCTTCAGAAAATCATCAGGATTGCCGCGATATAACGCCATGACTGCATGCTCCTCAAAAAATCAGCGGCGCCCGCATGAAGGGTTGCCCACCGCACCAGTTGGTCACCGCCTTCGACTGCGCCCACGTTGCCGTAAGAGCCGCAGCGTAAACGCGTTAGCTCCGGCTCCTGGCTCGCCCCAACGTCGGACGAGCGACGCGTAGGCGCAGTCGAAGGAAGTGCAATATGGCCCCTCCGGTTGCTGATCAGGCAAGATCCTTCGGGGCACTCCACGGTTTTAAGTGTTCGGTACCACTGAATTCGAAGTTACGCTTCGGTGCAGCCCAGCATATAGGGGAATTCAACCCCCGAAGCGACAGCACGCTCCAAAGCCTGGCGGAGCGAATGTTTCGGCGCAACGCCGTCGACCAAAGGCTCATCGCAATCGACAAAATTCACCATAGCAGCGTCCTCGTCGGTCAGCTCGTAGGGTTCGTCAACCACATCCTCCCGTTCGTTACCGGACTGTTCCATGGCCGCACGAATGCATGACTCAAGATCGGGGCCAGCCCACCACTCGTAATCATTGAGCCGATATATTTTTTGGCCGCCGTCGGCCAACAGGGTATAGCCCGCTTCAAAGGCAGGCCCAGGCGATGCACTGGTATAGCCATCCTCGTACTCGACGAAGTAACTGCCGACATTGCAGGGGTGCAATTCGAGCCAATTCTGACCTACCAACTTTTCGAAGCCAATATCGCCAAAGACCAGAATCAGCGATTCGGAATCATCGACCGCACGCAAAGCGGTAATCTTCGCCGCGCGCACACGTTTGTGGCATTGATACAGCGGCAGCGCATGCGGGCGCGCCTCTATGGCTTGCTCGGTCATCGGCATTTTCCTATCAGTCGGTAGTACCACATCAGGAGGCGGGAATAACTGTGCCCTTCACAGCTGCCGGGGGCGCCGGTTTGGGCTTTGGGGTGCACAAGTCAGCCCCCAGCGTAAATGGCGGTGCGACAATGTCAGACTTAAGACCGTCTTTATCCGTGGCATACACGGTAAAAGCGCTACCCGCCTTGACGCAGGTACCAACAGCAATCGTAAACGTAACTGCGCAAGTCGTTGACGTTGAAAACTCCGCAGCTGCAGCAGCGCCCGCATCATCCCAAACCCAGTGATACAGCCCCAGGTCAGTGGCGGCAAGCGCTGATCCATCGGTGCGAGTCGTCGGGGCTGTACAACTGAGCGCAATCGCCGCCGGCGCCGCGTGCGCCTTGTCGATGATCAAGAGCAGCATGACGAGCATGAAGCCGATCAGCACGAATTGTGCGGTCTCGGCCGGTTTCAATACCTTTTCGCGCAGCATGGCTACTCCGTAGGTCCGTTGGGTATCTGGTCGATTTTGTCCTGCGCCTGATCGATGTACTTCTGCGCATTGAACGCTTTGCCGGAGGCGGCCGCATCGCTGATGTCGGCTACCAAGGTCGCCGTACTGATGTTGTGCTGCTCCAGCACGTTGAGCAAGCCGGCGGCCGCGCTGATCACCTGTCCCAATTGTAAGGGCGTCATAGCGTCACACTCCGTTCCAGGTAAGAGGCTGAGGGCGGTGCAGGTATGTTTGGCAACAGCACCTGCACTTCGAGCAGCAACGCCTTGGCCAACTTCAGTTGCGCATCGGCTTTCTTCGCATTGCCGGCCGCCGTCAGCTTGCGCGCCGCCGTCAACGCCTCCAGGGCTTGCTGCAACGTACGCTTCATCGTCGCCGCCTGGACCCCAGTGATCAAGTTGGCCAGCTGTGCATCGATGACCGCCTGGGCGGCATCACTGATGTAGATCGCCTCTTGCGCGTAGAGCTGCTCGGGCGTTTCCGCCCGCGGCGGGGTCATGCAGCCGTACAGCCCAATCAGCAAAAAACTCACAAACGCGATGATCAGCGCGACTTCCGTGTTTCGTGTGAAGGGATCTTTGGTCATTTCAGGGCCTTGGGATTGTCGGGCGGCGCGTTTTTGGCATGGCCAATAGCCAGGGCCAGCACCGAAATAAAGTTCCGCAGGAACAGCCAGGGACTCCCGGGCTGAGGCTGCGGAAAAGTAGCGTCGATGGCCGAGCACAGCGCATGCAGCACCAGCGGGATCAACACGTAGATCAATGTATCGACTACTTCAGGGCTCA
>Ga0134124_10002185_pt1 | contig 15790 bp, 13 predicted proteins | sample KB304_FD_96880 | JGI IMG/M metagenome (GOLD analysis project Ga0134124, IMG submission 96880) | Terrestrial soil microbial communities without Nitrogen fertilizer from Kellogg Biological Station, Michigan, USA - KB3-0-4 | ecosystem: Environmental > Terrestrial > Soil > Unclassified ...
TCGTGTCGAAAATTGAGATACGACAGAAGATGCGTCAGAGTAATTGAAAACGTCTTGACCTTTTCTATTTGTGACGGCGTCAGACCTGAATGATAATTCTTCCAGTTAGAGAAAAGATCTTCTCTAACATTGATCACTTTCGACACATACTCATCCGAGAGATCGAGACGCTCCTGGAACCAGTTGACACTACTCGACGGCGACTCCTCGATAGAGTTGTAGTCTTCGGGAATTATAAAATCCTGAACGGGTGTGCCGTACGTAGTAGACATCCTACTGCTAATTCCCTCCATCGGACCCAGAAGGGGGAAAGCCGAGCCACCGCACCGGTCTTCTTGCGTTTAGAGTTTACGCCCGAACGCCAAGTTGCTCAATAATCTACTCCCCCTGAACAGGGAGGAGTCAAGCTATACTCCCGTTTGTCTTCTTCTGTCAATCAGGAATTTCGTAACCCAAGTCTTTCCAGCTAGTTACGATTTGGAGTTTGTGAACTTATCGACAAAGCTTAGGCAATTCTTTACGATGCCCGCAGCCCGTATGAAAGTCAGCGTAGTCGTCCCCGTGCGCGATGAAGAGGATTCGATCCGCGAGTTGCTCGACAGCTTGCTCGCGCAGACGCGCCCGCCAGACGAGATCGTGATAGCGGACGGCGGCTCCGTCGACGCAACGCCCCAAATCATCGAGGAATACATTCGCCAGGGAGCACCCGTACGACTCATTCGTGCAGGCGCAGCGCTGCCCGGGCGTGGACGTAATCTCGCTGCGGCACATGCCAGTTTCGAGTGGTTGGCTTTCACGGACGCTGGAATTCGTGTGGCCAACAATTGGCTCGAAGCGCTGGTAACTAAAGCAGAAGGAGATGATTCGATCGACGTGATCTATGGTTTCTGGCAGCCGGTGACTAATACGTTCTTCACTGAGTGCGCCGCCATAGCATATGTTCCCCCACCTGAGCTGCGCGAAGGGATGATGACGCGCCCGCGATTCATCGCGTCGAGCTTGTTTCGTCGAGAAGCATGGCAGGCTGTCAACGGTTTTCCCGAAGACCTGCGCTCCGCCGAAGATCTTCTTTTCATGGATCGAGTGGAGGACGCGGGCTATCGTTCCGTTTTTGAACCAGGAGCACAAGTTCAATGGAAGTTGAAACCAACCCTCGGCGCCACGTTCAAGCGGTTCATGGTTTACTCGCGAAACAACATTCGCGCCGGACTTTTTCGACAGTGGCAGGCGACGATTCTCGTCCGGTATGCAGTGCTGACATTATTGCTTGTTGTGGCGCTTGTCGTTGAACCGGCCTGGGTGTGGTTTCCGTTCGGTTTATGGTTATTGATGTTGGCGGCTCGAGCTGTCGTGTCGATCCGTCGAAACCGCATTTGCTATCCCGCCTCTTTTGGTCGCAACGTAAGGCGTGCAGCGATGGTCATGTCGTTGCTCGCGGTGCTGGATTCCGCTGCGATCATCGGCAGCATTCAATGGCTGTTGCTGGATAGTTTTCGCTGGAGCAGAAAGGCTCCGGTGGAGGCCGGCGATGGGGCTTGAGGGCCGGCGCGTTCTGTTCATCTCGTACAACGGAATGCTCGATCCGCTCGGCCAGAGCCAGGTCATTCCATACCTGCGCGAGCTCGCGAAGCGTGGCGTTCGATTCACGCTGCTGAGTTTCGAACGATCGAAGGCGTTCACACCCGAAGGTGTGGCGCAGTGTGAGTCGCTCAGACAAAAACTCGCTGCTCACGGCATCGAATGGCACTGGCTGCGTTATCACCAACTCCCGTCCGTGCCCGCTACGATCTACGACGTACTCGCCGGTATTCGCAAAGCAAGTGCACTCGTCAAACGCAACGGAATCGAGATGGTCCATGCGCGCGGACATATCCCCGCAACCATCGCGCTCGCTTTGAAGAAGCGGCTGGGGACGAAGATGATCTTCGACGTGCGCGGGCTGATGGCAGAGGAGTACGTCGACGCAGAACACTGGCGTGAAGGCGGGATTCCCTATCGGATCACGAAGGCTGCTGAGCGTCGCATCCTCGCTTCGACGGATGCCATCGTCACGCTGACTGAGCGAATATGGCCCATCATCAGAGAATGGGAAGGCTTGCGCGGTCGAGCAGTGCATCACGAAGTGATTCCGTGTTGCGTCGATCTCTCGTCGTTCAAGTTCAGCGATGAAGAACGCGCACGACGGCGAGCGGAGTTGGGCCTCGGCGATCGATTCACGCTTGTTTACAGCGGATCGCTCGATGGCTGGTATTTGACTGAAAAGATGGTCGACTTTTTCGCCCTGTTTCTGAAGAGCAGAAGTGACGCGCATTTACTCTGGTTGACCACGGGCAGTCACGATCGCGTCAGGGAGTTGATGAGCAGTCGCAACGTCGACTCCGCGAACTTCAGCGTGCATTCGGTTGCATCGGCGGCAGTGCCTTCGTACCTTGTGGCAGCGGACGCCGGAATGGCATTTATCAAACGCTGCATGTCGAAGATCGCATCGTCTCCGACGAAGAACGGGGAATATCTTGCTTGCGGGTTGCCGCTGATTATCAATGCGGGTGTCGGCGATTCCGACGCGCTAATCAACGACTGGAAAGCCGGCGTGTTGATTGAGGAATTTTCCGATGATGAATATGTGCAGGCTGCCCGCGGGATCGAAGAGATGGCACGGCAACCCGAAGCGAGGAAGAATGCGCGATTCGTCGCCGAACAGCTCTTCGATCTGAATAATGGAGCCGAACGTTACGCGGCTCTTTACGAGAAAACCCTTGGGCAGGATTGACAAGATTTTGCAGGATTTACAAGATTCATATTCTATGCGTGTTCTTGCCCTGATGCCGGCGCTCTACGATACGTCGCCAAGCCAGCGTTACCGCCTCGAGCAGTGGGAACCTCTGCTGCGCGAACGCGGCGTCGAGATCACTTACGAAGCATTCGAAGACGACGAGCTGCACGCGTTTCTGTACAAGCCGGGGATGATCGGAAAGAAACTCAAACTCGTCTCGCGCGGCCTGGGCCGAAGGATGTCTCTGGTCAGAAAAGCGAAAGATTACGATCTCGTTTACATCCTCCGCGAAGCCGCGCTGCTTGGCCCACCGCTCTTCGAGAAGTTGATCCACCAGCGGCGCGTGCCGATCGTTTTCGACTTTGACGACGCGATCTTCGTTTCTTATCGCAGCCCGTCGAACGGCTACTTGAGCTATCTGAAGTTTGCTTCAAAAACAAAAACGATCTGCCGCATTGCGTCGCACGTGATGGTCGGCAATCCTTACCTGGCGGAGTATGCTCGGCAAGTCAACGAGAACGTGACGGTGATTCCCACCACGATCGACACCGATAAGTATCGCCCGTCCGAAGCGAAACAATCGTCTGGTCCACCAGTTATCGGTTGGACCGGCAGCTACAGCACGGTCCAACACCTCGACACCCTTCGAGGCGCGCTCAAGAAACTGGCCGAACGCGAATCGTTTCGCTTGCGCGTCATAGGTACGCCAACGTACGACTGTTCACCGATAGAAGTCGAAGCGATGCCGTGGCGTGCGGACACCGAACTCGACGACCTGGCCGCGATCGACATCGGCGTCATGCCGCTCCCGGACGACAAGTGGAGCAAAGGCAAGTGTGGTCTAAAGGCATTGCAGTTCATGGCGCTCGGAATTCCGACGATTTGTTCGCCGGTTGGCGTGAATACTGACATCATTCAGGACGATCAAAACGGGTTTCTCGCGAGCACTGAAGATGAGTGGGTCGACAAGCTGAGCCGCCTGCTGCGCTCGCACGAATTGCGCCGGCGATTGGGCCAGGCGGGACGTGCGACAGTCGAACAGAACTACTCGGCGATAACTCAGACACCCAGAGTCTACGAAATCTTCAAATCGGTTCTGCGCGATGCAAATGTTAGAGTAGGCCACGCGAATACGCGACAAGCTCAGCCGGAGGAATCAGTTTTTGGGAAAAGCTAATGTACTTGTGACGGGGGGCGCCGGTTTTATTGGCTCGCACCTGGTGGATGCTCTGGTGGACCGTGGACATCGAGTGCGCGTCCTGGACGCGCTCGTGTCGCAGGTACACGGCGACGATGCCGCGCCTGCTTACGTCAATCCCGCGGCCGAGTTTATTCAGGCTGACATTTGCGATCGCGAGGCGGTCAATGCGGCGCTCGAAGGCATCGACGTCGTTTTCCACGAAGCCGCCGAAGTCGGCGTGGGCCAATCGATGTACGAGATCGAGCGTTACGTTCGTGCAAACGATCTCGGCACGGCCGTTTTGCTCGAAGCGATCCTCGGTCGCAAGTCGCAGATCAAGAAGCTCGTGGTTGCGTCGTCGATGTCGATCTACGGCGAAGGAGCTTACAGGTGCGCAACGTGTGGCATCGTCGCGCCGCAGATTCGCTCGTCAGCACAACTTCTCGATCGGCAGTGGGAAGTCGAATGCCCCACGTGCGGCAAGCATTTGTCGGCGGCGTTGACGACGGAAGAGAAACCACTATTTCCAACGTCAGTTTACGCCGTGACAAAACAGGACCAGGAACAGTTTTGTCTCGCGGTGGGCCGCTCGTACGGAATTCCTTCCGTTGCCTTGCGCTATTTCAACGTTTACGGAACGCGGCAGGCGCTCTCGAATCCTTACACGGGCGTGTGTGCGATCTTTTCTGCGCGGCTGCTCAATAAAAACAGACCGATGATCTTCGAAGACGGCGAGCAGAGCCGCGACTTCGTTCACGTCAGCGACATCGTGCAAGCCAATCTGCGTGCGCTTGAAACCGACGCGGCCGATTATCAGGCGATCAACGTCGGCACTGGAGTCGCCACGTCGATTCGAACGGTGAGTCGTTTACTCGCACAAGGATTGAATCTGGACATCGAGCCGGAGATTGTTGGGAAGTATCGCGAGGGAGATATCCGGCATTGCGTGGCGGATATTTCGAAAGCAAAGTCTCTACTGGGTTACGAGCCTCAAGTCTCGCTGGAGCGAGGAATACCGGAATTGCTGTCGTGGGTCCGTGCTCAAGCTGCGCAAGACCAGGTGGCCAGTGCTACGGCTGAGCTTGAAAGCCGGCAGTTGGTGCGCTAACACAAAATTCACAAGATGAAAACAAGCAGATCTCGTTTGATCGTGCTCGCGTGTGTCGCGCTCTTCCCCTCGTTTCTCAAACGTCCCGTCTACCGCTTGTTTTTCGGGTATCGAATCGGCAAACGAGTTCGGATCGGGCTGAGCATTATCGACGCCGGCCAATGCACGCTGGCCGACGACGTCACGATCGGTCACTTCAACGTCGTCACGCGCGTTCAAAAGCTCACGGTCAAAGACCACGTGCGCATCGGGCATTTGAACATCATTCGCGGGGGAGACGAAGTAAGTCTCGGTCGTTACTGCGAGATCATCCGCATGAACGAGATCAACTCGATTCCCGATCCGGAAGTCGTGAATCCAATCGATCCGGTGTTCATTCTCGGTGGCGGCCGTATCGTTACAGCGAGAAACAAAATTGATTTCACTGACCGCGTCGAGATCGGGCGTCGCGTCATACTCGGCGGGCGCAACTCGTCGCTGTGGACTCACAATCGCCAACGCACGATGCCGATCACGATCGGTTCGCTTGTCTACATCGGTTCGGAGATTCGCATGGCGCCCGGAAGCGCCATTCCCGCGCGTTGCATCGTCGGGATCGGCTCGGTGATTACCGCACAGTTGGAAGAAGAGGGTAAACTTATCGCCGGCGTCCCGGCCAAAACGGTGAAGGAACTGAGCTCGGAAGACCAGTTTCTGATTGAACGAAAGACTCGTCCGGATCTACCGGACGACGTATGAATAGATGAACATACTTCTTATCGGTCTCACCCTGCTCATATGCAGCGCGGTGATTTTTATAAAACCGGCTGAGGGGCCTGGGGCCCTGGCAATGTGCGCCGCTGTTTCCGTGCCGACGCTCTTCATTTTGGCTCGCGCTCGAAACGACAAAACCTTTCTCCTGCGCCTTTTCCTGCTGGGCGTGCTGGCGAGAATCATCGTTGGGAGCATTATCTTCACGGCACACCTTGAAGAATTCTTCGGGGGAGACGCGAACACATACGATGTCTTCGGCCAGTCGCTGGTCCAATCATGGCACGGCGACCAGTTTCATACGATGGCCTACACCAATTTCATTGCGTCCGGCGCGAGTGCATGGGGGATGCTTTACCTGGTCGCGATTGTTTACGACCTCATCGGCGCGAACATGTTTGCGATCCAGTTGATCAATGCGTCGGTTGGGGCGGCAACCGGAATCATCGTCTATTACGTAGCGCAAGGCCTCTTCAACAACACGCGCGTGTCACGCGTTGCAGGGGTGTTGGTCACCTTCTACCCATCGCTAATCCTGTGGTCCTCGCAAGCGCTTAAAGACGGTTTGATTATTCTGGCGCTCGCGCTCGCCATACTCGCCACGATGCGGCTGATGGAGAAAATCACGATCGGGTATGTTGTTGTTCTGATCCTTTGCCTCATGACGCTCCTGAGTTTGCGTTTCTACATCTTTTACATGATGGCCGCGTCAGTGGCGGGCAGTTTCATAATCGGAATGAAATCGTTGTCAGCGCGGAGTTTTGTTCACCGGTTTTTGGCCGTTGCCGCGATTGGACTCGCATTTACATGGTTTGGTGTACTTCGGTATGCAGAAACACAGTTTGACCGATACGCTAACTTGCAAACGATTCAGGTGGTGCGTGTGGACCTGGCAGGCGCTGGGTCAGGCTACGGGAAAGACGTGGACGTGGGAACGGCAGAAGGAGCGCTGAGTGTGATTCCGATGGGTATGGTGTACCTGCTGTTTGCTCCGTTTCCATGGCAGTTCACGTCGCTTCGGCAAAGCATCACGCTACCGGAAATGATCGTGTGGTGGTTTTCATTTCCGTTGCTCGTTCTGGGGTTGTGGTATTCGATAAAACATCGTCTGCGCGAAGTATCCCCGATCATCATCTTCACCACGATGCTGACGCTTGCTTACTCGCTCTTTCAGGGAAACGTCGGCACAGCCTATCGCCAACGCTCGCAGTTGCTGGTCTTCTACTTCATCTTCGTCGCAGTGGGCGCGATCATCATGAGAGAGCGAGCGGAAGATCGGCGTCGTCAACAGCAACTGGCCAAACAGGAACTCGCAGAACTCCAGGCGGCACGCGTAAAGGCACGGCGACAAGCCGCAGTTGGATTGAATCCTGTAGATCCCGTTAAATTCTGAAATCCTGGTCTAATCTGAACTTCAATGTGTGGAATCGCAGGTATCGTTCGAAACGACGGAAAACCGGTTGACGAGCAGTTGCTCGCGCGGATGAACAACGCGATTCGACATCGTGGTCCCGACGAGGATGGTTTTTACGTCAACGGTCCAGTCGGACTCGCAATGCGCCGGCTCTCGATTATCGATCTCAAGAGCGGCCAGCAGCCCATTCACAACCAGGACCGCAGCTCCTGGATCGTCTTCAACGGCGAAATCTATAACTACCTCGAGCTCCGCAAAAAGCTCGAAAAACTCGGCCACACCTTTTACACCAACAGCGACACCGAAGCGATCGTTCACGCGTACGATCAATTCGGAGCTGACTGCCCCAAGCATCTGCGCGGAATGTTTGCGTTTGCGATCTGGAACGAACGCACGCAGGAACTGTTTCTCGCGCGCGACCGCGTCGGTAAAAAGCCTTTACTCTACGCGCACGTTAATGGTGATTTGATCTTCGGTTCTGAATTCAGCGCGCTGCTGCTTCATCCTGACGTCAGTCGTGACGTTCGAGCGGAAGCGCTCGATTACTACCTTTCGTTCATGTGCATCCCCGCGCCTATGACCGCTTACAAAGCGATTCGGAAGCTCGAGCCCGGCCATTGGCTGCGCTGGCGCAAAGGTGAAATCGAAGAGCGGCGTTACTGGCAGCCGGATTTCACCAGGAAGCTCGAGATAACTGAAGAAGAAGCGGGTGAACGCACCGTCGAGATACTGCGAGAAGCGGTGCGCGTGCGGCTCATGTCGGAAGTGCCGCTTGGCGCTTTTCTTTCAGGCGGAATCGATTCGAGCGCGGTGGTCGCGCTGATGGCCCAGGAGTCGAGCGAACGAGTCAAAACGTTTTCCATCGGTTTCGAAGAACAGGATTTCAGCGAGCTTCATCACGCGCGTCGCATCGCCGAACACGTCGGCGCCGATCATCACGAATTCATCGTCAAGCCGGATGCCGTCGAAGTGTTGCCGATGCTCGTCGAACACTACGGCGAGCCTTACGCAGATTCATCTGCCGTGCCGACTTACTACGTCGCGCGCGAGACTCGCAAGCACGTCACAGTCGCGTTGAACGGCGACGGCGGCGACGAATCATTCGCCGGTTACGAGCGATACATCGCGATGGGACTGACGGAAAAGTATCGACGAGTTCCGTCGTTCCTGCGCGAGTCAGTGATCAAAGAGACTGTGAACCTGATTCCGAGCTCGTCGACGAAGCGCAGCAGAGTGAAATCAGCGAAGCGTTTGCTCGAAGCAGTTTCACTGCCCCGTGTCGATCGCTACTCACACTGGGTAAGCGTTTTCAACGAGGAGACGAAGCAGCCGCTGTATTCCGATTTCTTCCGCGAGCAAACACAAGACGCCAATCCAACCGGATTGCTGGCGGAGTGGTTCAAGCGCGCGAACGGCATCGGCATTCTCGACGCAATGCTTTTGACGGATCAGATGACGTACCTGCCGAACGATCTGCTCGTGAAAGTCGATATTGCGACGATGGCAGTTTCGCTTGAAGCGCGCTCACCGTTTCTCGATCATCACGTCATCGAGTTTGCGGCGAGCTTGCCGCAGGATCTGAAACTGCGCCGGCTGACGAGCAAGTATCTTTTGAAAAAAGTTTTGCGAAAACTACTTCCAAGCGAGAACCTCAATCGACGCAAGATGGGGTTTGGAGTTCCGATTGGCCACTGGTTCCGCGGCAAGATGCAGCCATTTCTTCGGGAGGTTGTGCTTTCGGAGAAAGCGTTGCGGAGAGGATTGTTCAAGCCGGAAGCAGTCAGGCAGTTGATCGAGTTGCACGCGCGCGGTGAACGCGACTATTCGCATCAGCTCTGGACGCTGTTGATGCTGGAGTTGTGGTTCAACCGCTTTATCGATTCCCACTGAGTTATGCAGGCGCCTGACAAGGTAGATGAGGGGTTTTGGCTCCTCAAAATGGATCCACGCGCGGAGAAAACGGTGCGGGCGTGTGCTGCGTGTGGTTCAAGCGATGCGCAGTCGATGGGAATAAAGAACGAGCTCGAGATCCTCTCATGCCGCAGGTGTTCGACAGTTTACACGCCTTACTTGCCGTGGTATTCGAGTGAGGTTTACTACGAGACGTATTACTGGGACCAGAATCTCGAGCCGCCCGCGTTCGTGCAATCACGGCTGGAAGAGATCGTCGCGGAGTTTGCGCCGTATCGACAAACGAACCGGTTATTGGACATCGGTTGTGGCGCCGGGAACCTGCTTCGCGCCGCGCGCAAGAGTGGTTGGGACGCGCAGGGGGTGGATGTCGCTGTGAATGCGGCCAAACATGTTCGCGAGCTGGGATTTGAAGTCTTTCAAGGCGAACTTCGCGACGCGCGTTTTCCAGCCGCGCATTTCGACGTGATCACAGCGGCGGAGCTTTTGGAGCACTTGCCCGATCCGCGTGCTGAGTTAAAAGAGATCGCGCGCTTGCTGCGTCCGGGAGGATTGTTTTGGACCACGACGCCACATGCATGCGGTCTCGCGGCGCGCGTCCTGGGACTGAAGTGGCGCTGTATTTCGCCGCCGGAGCATCTCCAGCTATTCTCGGCGAATGGTCTAAAATCTCTGATGCGCGACGTCGGGTTTCGTGAGATACGCGTGCAAACGACAGGCAGCAACCCGATCGAGATCTGGAACGCGGCGCGCCGGAAGAAAGCTCCGGTCACAACCGCGCAGCATTACGACCGCGTGTTAACTGGTTATCAACTGAATGAGTCGTTGATGAAGAGCAGGTCGCGCCGGGCGTTGAAGAGTGTCTTGAATAGTGTTCTTAACGCCAGCCGGCTCGGTGATTCTTTGAAAGTCTTCGCCACACGCTGAATCTTTGTCCCTTTTGTGGCCTGACTGTTTCGTCGTTCAGGAGGAAAATTTGAAAGGTGTCGTGCTCGCCGGTGGCTTAGGGACCAGATTGCGTCCGCTAACTTCCGTCACAAACAAACATTTGCTGCCGGTCTACAACCAGCCGATGATCTACTACCCGATTCAGACCCTCGTGAATGCGGGTATCACCGATATCATGGTCGTCACCGGTGGTAGTTCTGCCGGCGACTTTCTGCGGCTGCTTGGGAATGGCAAAGCGTTTGGTCTGAAGCACCTGAACTACGCATACCAGGAAGGCGAAGGCGGCATCGCCGAAGCGCTTTCGCTCGTCGAGCACTTCGCTGCCGGCGAATCGGTTTGCGTCGTGCTTGGCGACAACATCATCGAGGGAAACATATGCGCTTCAGTTGATGCTTATCGACGTCAGGGCCATGGTGCGAAGATCCTTCTGAAAAAGGTTCCCGATCCGCAACGCTTCGGCGTGCCCAAACTCGATGGCGATCGCGTCGTGCGCATTGATGAGAAACCGGCCGAACCGGAGTCGGAGTTTGCAGTGGTTGGTATTTACATGTACGACGCCGGCGTCTACGACATAATTCGATCTTTGAAACCTTCTGGTCGTGGAGAACTTGAAATCACTGACGTCAACAACGCGTACATCGCCCGCGATGCGATGACGTGGGAAGAGCTGGAGGGATGGTGGACTGATGCAGGAACTTTCGAGAGTTTGTTGCGCGCCTCGATCCTCGTCGCTGACACCGGCGCCAACAAGTTGGAATTTGAGTCTCACGAGGTAGCTGCAAATGTCCGACAGTTTCAGAGACGGTGAGATCAAGGGCGTAATCATTCGCAAGCTGGCAAAAGCTCAGGACTCGCGCGGCTGGTTGGCGGAGCTATTTCGCAATGACGAGTTGGATGGAGAGTTCATTCCGACGATGGCTTATATCTCATCGACCAATCCTGGAGTCACGCGTGGACCTCATGAGCATCGAGAGCAGGCTGACTTTTTCTGTTTCATTGGTCCGTCGAATTTTAAGTTGCGCATGTGGGACAACCGTGAGGAGTCGGAGACGTTTCGGTGCGTGACGACGATCGTCGTGGGCCAGGAGAACCCTTCGGCGGTGCTCGTGCCTGCGGGTGTCGTACACGCGTATCAGAACATCGGCGACGCGGAAGGCATCGTGATCAACTGTCCGAACAAACTCTATCGCGGCCCAGGCAGACGCGAGGAAGTCGACGAGATCCGGCACGAGAACGACAGCGAGACGATCTTTCGCATGTGAAATTCAGCGCGTGGTCTAACGCCGAAGCGCGGCTGATTAATGCCGAAGGGCTGCTGCTTGCGATTAACGCTGGGTCACGGAACAAAATTCGATGGGTAACGCTGAAAGCGTCAGGCCTGTGCAACGCTTTCAGCGTTGGTGAGATTGAAGGGGCTAATTGATTCCCAGGGTTGTCGCTTCGCTCCAACCCTGGGCTGACATTAGCGAACGCCTTCGGCGTTAATTGGCGAACGCCTTCGGCGTAAATTAGCCAACGCCTTCGGCGTTGATTAGCGAACGCCTGCGGCGTTAATTGAAATGCAACCCACGAAAATAATCAGAATCATTGCTCGCCTCAACGTGGGTGGACCGGCGAAGCATGTCGTGTGGTTGACCGATGGATTGCGCGATACGTTCGACACTGTGCTGGTCGCGGGCTCGGTGCCGGAAGGCGAAGAAGACATGAGCTATTTCGCGGAGCACGCCGGAGTATCACCGCGATACTTTCCGGAGATGAGTCGCGAGATATCGTGGAACGACGCCGTCATGGTCTGGAAGTTGTTTCGATTGTTCCTGCGTGAGCGGCCCGACATCGTTCACACGCACACAGCCAAGGCCGGAACAGTTGGACGCTCAGCCGGTTTTCTCTATCGCTGGCTGACGCCCGGAACGCTGATCGGCAGACCACGCCGCTGCAAGTTTGTGCACACGTATCACGGTCACGTTTTTCACAGCTATTACAGTCGCCGACTTACGCAACTGTTCCTGTTCATCGAAAGACTTTTGGCGCGGCTGGTAACGGACCGATTAATCGTCGTGAGTAAACAACAGAGCATCGAGATCGGTGAGATGTTTCGCGTCGGACGGCCCGGCCAGATCAAAGTAATTCCCCTGGGTTTGGACCTCGACATTTTTGCCGACCACGCCTCGCGGCGCGCGAAGTTTCGCCACGAGCTCTGCATTCAGGACGACGCAATTCTTGTCGGGATCGTCGGGCGTCTCACGGAGATCAAGAACCACGAGATGTTTCTCAACGTGGTGGCGCGTTTGAAAGCGATCGATCCCGCCTGCCGGCGGCAAGGCGCGGTACGGTTTATCGTGATTGGCGACGGTGCGCTGCGAAGCAGTCTCGAGAGTCAAAGACAGGCTCTCGGGCTGGACGCGGACGTGCTCTTCGTCGGCAGCAGGACTGATCCTGAAAATTTCTATCCGGCGCTCGACGTCGTCGCGCTCACGTCGAAGAACGAGGGAACACCGCTGACCCTGATCGAAGCGATGGCGAATGCGCGGCCCGTAGTGGCAACGAGCGTGGGCGGTGTCGTGGACTTGTTGGGCGAAGTCATCGAAGATGGACCGTACAAGGTCTGTAAACGAGGACTCAGCGTGCCACCGGGCGATGAAGAGGCTTTCGTGGCCGCGCTCAGCCGGATCATTCGCGACAGATCGTTGCGGCAGGAGATGGGCGATCGCGGGCTGGAGTTTGTCGAAGTGAACTATTCGAAAGAACGTCTATTCGAAGACATCAAGGGATTGTACGAAGAGTTGTTGAACCGGCGGCCAGTTGCGAATTCGGTTCTGGTCCAGGGATTACACAGATTACGCTGATTAAGGAGCACAAACGGTTTGCGAGTTCTGATCACAGGCGGCGCGGGTTTTATCGGATCACATTTAACTGACGCTTATCTGCAACAGGGCGACGAAGTTTACGTCATCGACGATCTCTCGACGGGCACGATCGAGAATATTCAGCACGTCAAACGTCATCCGCGTTTTCACTACACGATCGAATCGGTCCACAATCATCCGGTTACCGCGGAGCTCGTCGATCAGTGCGACGTGATCTTTCATCTCGCGGCGGCAGTCGGCGTAAAACTGATTGTCGAAAGTCCTGTACGGACCATCGAGACGAACGTTCGCGGCACTGAGGTAGTACTGTCGCTCGCGAACAAGAAAAAGAAGAAAGTGTTGATTGCGTCGACGTCGGAGGTATACGGCCTGAGCTCCGATGTGCCGTTTCGTGAAGACGGGAATCTCGTCATGGGCGCGACGACGAAGGGGCGCTGGAGTTATGCGTGCTCGAAAGCGATCGATGAGTTTCTGGCGCTTGCTTACTGGCGCGAGAAGAAGCTCCCGACAATCGTCGTGCGGCTCTTCAACACAGTTGGACCACGACAGACCGGTCAATACGGAATGGTGATCCCGACGTTTGTGAAGCAGGCCCTTGCCGGCAGGCCAATCACGGTTTATGGCGATGGAAAACAGAGCCGCTGTTTTGGTTACGTCGGCGACGTCGTCGGCGCGCTGATCAAGCTCATGGAGCGCGAGGAAGCAGTCGGGCAGGTCTTCAACATCGGTTCGAACATCGAGATTTCGATACTCGAGCTCGCCGAGCGAGTGAAGCAGATTACGAAGTCGGATTCAGAGATCGTGTTTGTGCCGTACGACCAGGCGTACGAAGAAGGATTTGAAGACATGCCGCGCCGTGTTCCTGACATCTCGAAGGTCAGCGAGCTGGTGGGCTTTCGTCCCGAAATGGGCCTCGACGGCATTCTGGAGACCGTCGTCGACTTTCAAATCGGGCGCCGTCGCGCGGCTGGAGAATGACTTCTGAACCACCGAGACACAGAGGTTACACAGAGAAGATTGTAGAATACCGACATGCCGTTTAGTCCGCGCACGCTGTTAGCTGTTGCCGCATCTTTTTGTTTAGCGTTAGTACTGACGTTTTTAGTACGAGCGTTTGCGCGTCGCTTCGGCTTTGTGGCCGCCCCGAAAACCGATCGCTGGCACAAGAAACCAACCGCCATGCTCGGCGGCGTTGCGATCTGGCTTTCGGTAGTCATTGCGTCTCTGCCGTTCACGCTGCAGACGGTTTACGGAAAATACATTCTGCTCGCCTGCGCGTTCCTGTTTCTCGTCGGACTGATCGACGATCTCATTCATATCAAGCCGTACCAGAAACTCATCGGCCAGATTCTCGGCTCTGCTTACGTCGTCTACTACGGGCTGTCTCTGCCGTGGACCGGTTCAGTATTACTGAACATGGCGCTCGCGATCTTCTGGTTGATCGGGATCACAAACGCGATCAATCTCCTCGACAACATGGACGGCCTCGCCGCCGGCATCGCAACCATCGCCGCGGGTTTCCTTGCGCTCAGCTTTGTGAACGACGGCCAGTACACCGAAGCATTAATCATGATGATCTTCGCGGGCGGGCTGCTTGGTTTCCTCGTTTTCAACTCGAACCCGGCGTCGATATTCATGGGCGACTGCGGATCGATGTTTATCGGGTTCTTCATCGCAAGCTCTGCATTGATTAACGTTAGCGGCGGTCGATCGCGCAGCTTTTTGCCGGTGCTTGCGGTTCCGATTCTCGTGCTGTTCATTCCGATCTTCGACACGACGTTCGTCACCGTGCTGCGCAAGCTCTCGGGACGCGCTGCTTCACAGGGAGGCCGCGATCACACGTCGCATCGACTCGTTGCGCTCGGAATGTCTGAACGATACGCCGTGTTGATGCTCTACGGCTTTGCCGCACTGTCAGGAGTGCTCGCGATCCTCGTACAACGCGCGCGGCTCGACATCAGTCTGGCGGCGATCGCAGGTTTCACAATCGTGCTGACGCTCGTCGGTGTTTACCTCGCCGGCGTGAAGGTTTACGACCAGAGCGAGGAAGCGCTCGCGCTCAAAGAAAAACCGCTGTACACGTTTCTCGTCGACGTTTCTTACAAGCGACGCATCTTTGAAGTGTTGCTGGACGTGGTGTTGATAATTCTCGCGTACTGGTCTGCGTACGCGATCAACTTTCCTCCAACGAGCCCTGCGTGGAACCTGTTCATTCGCACGCTGCCGGTGCTCGTATTCATCAGGATGTCGGTATTTCTGGTGATGGGTGTGTATCGCGGGCTTTGGCGATACACGAGCATGAGCGACCTGATCGTGTTTGGTAAGGCTGTGGTGCTGAGCTCTGTCGCGAGTTTGATCGTGCTGCTGTTTTTGTTTCGGTTTCAGGGCTACTCGCGCAAGGTTTTCGTGATCGATGCGGTGCTGATGTTTCTGTTTCTGGCCGGTAGCCGCATGGCGTTCAGAGTTTTTCGAACATTGCTTCCCGCGGTTACTAATCAGAATGGGCGTCGCGTGTTGATTTATGGCGCGGGTGATGCTGGTGAGCTTTTGTTGCGCGAGTTGAGAAACAATCGCGACTTGCAACTTTCGCCGATCGGGTTTCTTGACGACGATCCGGCGAAGAGTGGCAAGGTGATTCACGGGTTGCGCGTGTTTGGCGGGAACGGAGATCTGAGTACTGTTTGCGCTCAGCACGAGATCGATGAAGTGGTGATTTCGAGTATGAAGATGACTGAAGAGCGGGTTCAGGAAGTTTTGCGCTGCTGTTCGGACAAGCAGATCGCGGTGAAGCGGATGCGCATCACGATGGAAGATCTGTCGACGGACTGAAGCCACAAAA
>Ga0134124_10002186_pt1 | contig 15784 bp, 18 predicted proteins | sample KB304_FD_96880 | JGI IMG/M metagenome (GOLD analysis project Ga0134124, IMG submission 96880) | Terrestrial soil microbial communities without Nitrogen fertilizer from Kellogg Biological Station, Michigan, USA - KB3-0-4 | ecosystem: Environmental > Terrestrial > Soil > Unclassified ...
GGCATGGATTCTTATGTTTCCAAACCGATTGACTTCAAGAAGACCCTGCAGGTGATAGGGGACATCATCAAACAGTAGCCCGGAGGTAATGGAAGAATATAATCGGCGCATTGAAACCCATGGAGTTTTCAGCGACGGCCTAGGCAATTCTGATGGCTCAGTTCGATGTATATACGAATCCTATTCCTGAAACAAAACGATCAATCCCTTATCTGCTTGGCGTACAGACCGACCTCTTGATGCCAGCCAACCAACAGCGGGTGGGGGCAATCTTGGAGCATTTGACAAACAGTTAACAAATCGCGGTAAAAAGCAATATTTCAACCAAGCGCAGCAACGGTGAACCCGCTCTGCTCAAAGCCGTTATCGTCACACCAGGAGCCCCATGGCCCTTTTTCCACTGTCCGGACAAATTATCGACCCGTTCCAGTCAACATTCACCTTGCTTTCCGTGCTGAAGCTATTCCTTATTCCGGTCGGGGGCGGAATCCCTGCCGGTGTTCTGCTCGCTCACGCCAAAGGCCTGGCCTGGCCCATCACCACAGGACTCTACCTGGTTTCGGATGTGGTCCTGGCCCTTGCCTTCGAACCGGTCCTCCGGCTTTTCGCTGCGTTGGGAGGGAAAAGCCCGTTTCTGGCCCGTCTCAGCACGGCTTTGAAGGGTGCAACGGCCCGCAGCGTGGCACATTTCAGCGGCACCGGCGCAGGCCCCCTTTCTCTCGTTATGATTGCCTTCGGCGTGGATCCGATGACAGGGCGTGCCACGGCGCTCGCTGCGGGGCACGGATTCCTTGCCGGCTGGGCCTTTGCCATCGTTGGGGACATGCTTTATTTCGCCGTCATTGCCCTCACGACTTTGCGCCTGAACTCGTACTTTCGAGACCCAAACACTGCAATGCTCGTCGTCCTTGGCGCCATGTTCGTCGTGCCCATGCTGGTACGCTATTTTAGATCCGCACTAGTGTCCAAAAAACAATTCTAGAGGTATTCATGTCGGACAACTGGTATGACCGCAATATTATGCCGTACCTCGTAGACTTTGCCTGCGGTCTCCGCCCGATCACCATGCAGCGGAGAAGGGTCGTTCCGCAGGCTGCGGGGCGGGTGCTTGAAGTCGGAATCGGTTCGGGTCTGAATCTGCAGTTCTACGACCGAGATCAGGTAGTGCAGCTTTTGGGAGTCGATCCCGCGGATCAGATGCACTCGCTTGCACAGAGGCGCAGCAGGAAGTTTGGCATGCCGGTTGAGTTACTCAAGGTGTCGGCGGAAGAACTGCCGTTGGACAGCGGGACCATTGACACCGTTGTCTGCACATATACGCTCTGTACGGTTCCGGATCCCCATGCGGCGTTGAGCGAAATGAGGCGTGTTTTGAAGCCCGGGGGGAGGTTGCTGTTTGCCGAGCATGGGCTCGCACCGGATCAGAAGGTCGCAAAGTGGCAGGCCAGGCTGCAGCCATATTGGGCCAGGGTTGCCGGAGGGTGCCAATTGAATCGGGACATACCGGAACTGCTGTCGAGTGCGGGGTTTAATGCAGACTTTGAGGCTGCTTACATTGCATGGCCGAAGTCGCTGGCCTATAACTTCTGGGGTAAGGCCTATGCAAGGTAAGTTGAGTCACCCTGAATCCGTGACACCTTCACGCCTTCACTTGCCAGGAACGCCTATAGTATGGGCTTTTCTGTAAAATGGAGCTGTGCGGCGGAGGGCACTTGGCGTAACAGATATGTTCCGGTGTCGGCGGCGGTCAACTCCGGCATTCCGCGCGCTACGGTGTTCAGGCGTCACGGATTCAGGGTTACCTTTGCTCACTGCTGCCGTGAGATGGGACCGGGAACAGGAAATTTTTATCCGAAATGAAGCAACCGACACGTATGCTCACAATTGTGCTGACAACCGTTATTGCGCTCATGGCTGTCTTCATCGTCTTTCAGCGCAAAATGCTCTTCTATCCGAGCCACAGCCCGGAAACGAACGGTCTTGCCCCATGGACTATCGATGGCCGTCTTATCGGCTACGCCCGCAAAGTAGACAAGCCCGGGAATGTCTGGCTGTTCACGCATGGCAACGCCGGCCAGGCGGCCGATCGCACCTATGCACTTCAATGTTTTTCCGACTCCGATTCGGTCTTCATCCTGGAATATCCGGGATACGGCAACCGTGAAGGCTCACCGGGCAAAGCATCATTTGATGCCGCAGCGGCGGAGGCTTATCGATGGCTGAGAAAGGCGTATCCAGATATTCCTGTTTGCGTCATGGGTGAATCGATCGGAAGCGGACCCGCGGCAAGCCTCGCAAGATTGGAAAAGCAGCCGGACAAGATCGTGTTGGTCGTGCCCTTCGACAATCTGGCAAGCGTAGTGAGAAGTCACCTGCCGCTGATTCCTGCCGGGCTCGTTCTGTTTGATCGTTGGGATAATGTCGAGGCGCTCAGGGGATATTCCGGAAAAGTGGAAATCTACGGGGCAATTGACGACCAGGTGATACCCGTCCGTCATGCGAGGAAACTGGCCGGGTCATCACCCAAAGCGGTATTTCATGAAATCCCCGGCGGTCACAACGACTGGTCTCAAGGCGGAGCGGTTAAAATTCGTAACTGAAGCGGATCAACCGCCCGGCGCCCCTGCCAACTGCCGCGCCGCGTCAATTCATTGACAATCGCATACCACATCTGATTGTTCTTCAGCCCCCACTGCGGGGCGACGCATATCTCCAGAGGAGCCGAGCCATACAGACGCTGGATGGCTATCCGCGGCGGGAGCAGTTCCAGAAAGTCGGCCGCCGTGGCGACGTATGCTTCCAGCGTCAGCGGCGTGAACTCTCCCCGGCGGTACAGCTCCGCCAGCTCTGTTCCGGCTACGGCGTGCAGTTGATGCAGTTTGAGCGAATCGATCGGCAGGGCGGCCATCAGGTCGGCGGTCTTCAGGAACTCCGCGGCACTCTCACCCGGAAAGCCGTAAATCAGGTGCGCGCAGATCTCCAGATTCCGCCCGGCCGCACGCTTGACCGTTCCGATGAAATCATCCAGAGTATGACCGCGGTTGATGCGGTTCAGGATGGCGTCGTCCATCGACTGCAAGCCGAGTTCGAGGCAGACGTATTTTGTCCGGGCGATCTCCGTCAACAGGTCGAGAGCGGCATCGTCAAGAGAGTCAGGGCGCGTCCCGACCGAAATACCGATCACGTCGGGATGATCGAGGGCGCGGCGATACAGATCAGACAACAGTTCCACCGAACCGTAGGTATTGGTGTATTTCTGGAAATAGATGATGAATTTCTCGGAGCCGAGGCGGCTGCGGTGGTAGGCCATCCCCGCAGCCATCTGCTCCTCCAGCGGCACCACGGCTAAAGTCTCCCTGGGGGAAAACGAGACGTTGTTGCAGTAGATGCAGCCGCCGGTTCCCTTGCTGCCGTCGCGGTTGGGGCAGGTGAAGCCGGCGTCCACGTTGACCTTGCTGATCCGGAGGCCGAAGCGGCGGCGCAGGTAATGACCGTAGGAGTTGATATGAAGTTGCGGGTGGAGCCGATTGTCAGGAGTGTCGGGCATGCTCTTCGATCTTCTTCAGCAGGTTTGCGGCGGCGCCGCGCGGATCGGCCGCGGCCATTACAGCCGATACGACCGCGATGCCCCGGATGTTGGCGGACAGCGTTTCGGCGATGTTTGCCGATGAGATCCCCCCCAGGGCGATAACAGGTATTTCCAGGGCGGCAGCAGCATCCGCCAGTTTATTGACACCGCACGGGTCGCCGTAGGCGGCCTTGGAGGGGGTGGAATACACCGGGCCAAAGGTGACGAAGTCGGCGCCGTCAGCCTGGGCGCGCTGCGCCTCGTCAAGCGCATGGGCGGAATAGCCGATGATCTTGTTCCGTCCCAGCAGGCGGCGCACCGTGGCCACCGGCAGACTGTTTACGCCGATGTGAACGCCGTCGGCCTCCGTTGCCAAAGCGATGTCCGGACGGTCGTTGATGATCAGGCGGGCGGCATAACCGGACGTGAGGCGTCTCAGTTCGACGGCCAGCCGGTACAACTCTCCGCCGGCAAGATCCTTTTCACGCAGCTGAACGGCTCTGACGCCCCCGTCAAGGGCCTGCCGGACCACGTCCACCAGCGGCCTGCCGCCGGTCTGATGCCGATCGGTGATCAGATAGAGGCTGAAGTCGGTCATCTGCATCCGGGCACGGTGTTCAACCGATCAGGCCGTCCAGCGGACTGGAGGCGTTGGCGTAGAGCTTGCGGGGAATCCGTCCGGCCTTGAAGGAGAGTCTGCCGGCAATGACCGCCAGCTTCATAGCTTCGGCCATCGCGATCGGATCCTGCGCGCCGGCGATGGCGGTATTCATGAGAACCCCGGCGCACCCCAGCTCCATGGCGATGGCGGCATCGGAAGCCGAACCGACCCCCGCATCCACGATGACCGGCACGCTGACATTTTCAAGAATGATCCGGATATTGTACGGGTTGCGGATGCCGAGTCCGCTGCCGATCGGAGCTCCCAGCGGCATGACCGCGGCGCAGCCGAGATCTTCCAGTTTTTTGCAGACGATCACGTCGTCACTGCAATACGGCAGGACCGTAAACCCCTCCGCAACCAGGATCTTTGCCGCCTTGAGCAGCTCTTCGTTGTCCGGGAACAGGGTCTTCTCGTCTCCCAGTACCTCCAGCTTGACGAAATCCGACATGCCCGCTTCGCGGGCCAGACGGCAGGTGCGCACCGCATCGTCGGCGGTGTAACAGCCGGCGGTGTTGGGAAGGAGGGTGTATTTTTTCAGGTCGATGTAGTCGAGCAGCGATTCCTTGCTCCTGTCGAGATTTACCCGCCGCACCGCCACGGTGATGATCTCGGCCCCGGACGCTTCCAGCGCAAGGGCGGTCTGTTCGAAACTGGCATACTTGCCGGTACCCACCATCAGTCGAGAGTTGAACTCCCGGCCGCCGATGATCAATTTATCCGAAGTCTGTGTCATATCGATTATCCTCCGCCAACAAAATGGACTATTTCGATTTTATCGCCATCCGAAAGGAGCCGTTTTTCATAGTCGGCCTTCGGGACAATGTCGGCATTAAGCTCAACCGCCACCCGCTCCCGGCCGACGCCGAGCTGGTTCAGCAGCATCCCGACCGTGGAGCCGCCCGCAGTCTCGGCCGGTTCACCATTCAACATAATCCGCATATCAACCTCCACAAACAAAAAAAACCGCAGCAGCGGCTTGTTTAATACATCACTCGGTCGCGCTTCCCTACGCCGGCATTACCCGGATCAGGTACGAAGGGTCGCGGAATGTACCGCTCTCAGTCGAAACTCCCCCAGCTTTCTGTCAAGGTAGATGATTGCCGCTGACCTGTCAATTCAATTTTGGCGCCTGCCGTGACCGGATACGATGACATTTTTTTCGCGGATGACCTGCTATCTATTGAAATTGTGGTACATTTCTGGCATGGTGTCCGGGATAGCGCATTTACCCCGTTATCAGGGTACGTGCAGGAGATGCTTAAAGCCATGTGCAGAAAGATATTCATAGGAGCTACGGGGCAGCATTGCGGCAAGACGACCATCAGCCTGTCGCTGATGCATCTGGCCCGAAAAAAGTATGGGCGGGTCGGCTTCATGAAGCCGATTGGTCCGAAGTGGATAGTGTTTAACGGTATGTACGTCGATAAGGATGCCGCGATGTTCTCTACCGTTTTCGGCGTTGAAGAGGATGTTGCGTTCATGTCCCCGGTGACGCTGACTCCGGGGACAACGCGCCGGTTTCTTGACGGAGAGATAGACCAGGCGGAGCCGCGCAGAGCGATCCGGGCTGCCTGCAGCGAGCTGGAAAAGAAGTATGATTTTCTGATTATCGAGGGAGCCGGGCATGGTGGAGTCGGATCGGTAGTCGGCATGAATAATGCCCAGATTGCAGCCGAACTGAACGCACCGGTTCTCCTGGTGACCGGCGGCGGTATCGGCAACGTCATTGATGCTGTTAAGCTCAATCTGGCGCTGTATCAACGTGAGAGAGCGGATGTCCGCATCATCATGGCCAACAAGCTGGTTCCAGAGAAGAGGGTGAATACTCTCGGCTACCTTGTGAAAGCTTTTGCCGGCAGCGGCATCATGGTGACAAGCGCGTTCGACTATCTGCCGACATTGGCAGACCCGACTCTTCTTCATGTTTCCGACCTGCTGGGACTCCCCCTCAAAGGTGATCCCGCCGACCGGAGTCGCCTTTGTCATACCATTCAACTCGGTGCTGCCTCTTCGCAGATTGTTATTGACCACCTGGAAGAATCCACCCTGCTGATTGTAACCAGTTCGCGTGACGAATTGCTGGTTACCGCTTCATCACTGCATCATATTCCGGAATACAAGAAAAAGTTGGCCGGTCTGGTAATAGCGGGACATGTGCCGGTTTCCGCAATTACCCAGCGCATTATTGATGACAGCAATATACCTTATATTCGCATAGAAGCGACGTCATCCGATATTTTTTATCAGCTTCGCGAACATGTTTCAAAAATTGGTCCCGAGGATCTTGAAAAGATAGAGCTGATTAATTCGATTGCAGAGCGCCATATCGATTTTGATGCGATTGACTCCATGATCTGATCCGCTCTCTAGTCAAGACCACAAAAGGTCAAAAAGTTCTTGACCTTATACGACTTTTGATATTTATAGAAAAATACTCTTCAATTATCGGAGTTTCAATGATTGTAGTGACCCGTCTCGATAAACAGCGGATGTACCTGAATCCGGACCAGATTATATGTATCGAGGAAACTCCGGATACCGTGATCACTCTTTTTAACGGCAATCATTATATCGTAATTGACCGGGCCAGCGCCATCATCAGCCGGATTGTCGCCTTTCGTGCCAGAATATCGCGCCGGGCGTCAAGCTGGCCGGCCAAAAAGTATCTGGGGCGTATCAGAGGCGGCCAGTTCAGTCGCGACAAGAATCTTCCGGACGACACATTTCCTGAAACCCAAGGAAAACGCAGTCACATTCCATTCCACAGTCGGGATTACTAGCGCATGGATTTAGCAACAGTTATAGGTTTGGTGATGGCCTTCGGCGCCGTTTTTGGTGGTGCGGCAATCGAAGGTGTCCACATAACCGCCTTGATACAGCCTACAGCGGCGTTGATTGTTCTGGGGGGTACTTTCGGCGCTACGTTCGTCTCTTTCCCCCTGTCGGCAATCATTACCGCACTTAAAAGCATCAAGATCGCATTTCTGCCGGCAAAAGTCGATCACGAGCAGGTGGTCAAGGATATTATCAACTATGCCACTAAAGCCCGGCGTAACGGTTTGATCTCACTGGAGCAGGAAGCCCAGTCAGTCCGTGACCCGTTCATCAAGAAGGGGATATCGCTGGTGGTTGACGGCATTGATCCCCAGAAACTGCGCGAAACACTTGAAGCCGATATTATGGCCTACGAAGACCATACCAAGCATTCTATCGAGTTTTATGAGGCGGCCGGCGGATTTTCGCCGACAATCGGTATTATCGGGGCGGTTCTCGGTCTGATCCACGTCATGGCCAATCTTTCCGATACTTCCAAGCTCGGGGCCGGTATCGCCGTTGCGTTCGTTGCCACCATCTACGGTCTGATTGTTGCCAATGTTGTCTGCCTGCCGATCGGAACCAAGCTCAAAATACGGATGAAAGAGGAAGTATTGCGCAGGGTCATGATCCTGGAGGGGCTGATTGCCATCCAGAACGGGGAAAACCCGCATTTCATTGAACAGAAACTGATGTCCTTCGTAGGCGGCCACTAACCAGCCATGGCACTAAAAAAAGAACCGGAAAAGCATGCCAACCACGAGCGCTGGCTCGTTTCCTACGCCGACTTCATTACGTTGCTGTTTGCCGTCTTCGTCGTTCTCTATGCGATGGGGCAGAGCGACAAGAAAAAGGTCGAAGAGGTCATGCAGGCTATTCAGCAATCCTTCGGCATGGCAACAGCCGGTGCAACCGCTCCCAGAGTCAATGTAATTCCCTCGCAGGCAATCACCATAATTCCTTCGCTAAAGCCGGAGATAAAAGTGGCGCCGGTTGGGCGGACGCGGAGCGGACAGGCGAAGACCCGCGCGGATGAGAAGGATTTTCGCCAGATCAAATCGGCGGTAGAGGCGTATCTCGTCAAGCAGGGCGCGCAAGACAAGGTGACCCTGGAGATAACCCGTCGCGGACTGATTGTCAGCCTCAAGGAAGCCGGTTTTTTCAACTCCGGCCAGGCAGCGATCAAGCCCGAGGCATATGAACTTATCAACACCATCGCTGAAGTGATGACCCAGTATAACAATCCGTTACGGCTCGAAGGTCATACCGACAACATCCCGATCAGCACGGCTCAATTTCCGTCAAACTGGGAGTTGTCAACGGCGCGCGCCACCAACGGCCTGAAATATCTGCTCAAAAATTTTGACATCGACCCCAACAAGATATCCGCAACCGGCTACGCCGAATACAGGCCGATTGCCGATAACGCCACCCCGGAGGGGCGCGCCAAGAACCGCCGCGTCGATATCGTCATGCTGTCGGGAGAAGCCGAGCGCGGCGAGCCCTGAGCGCCGGCAACTCCTTTGCAAGCACCCTCTGAATAACTGTACCAAAATTCCAGCAGCCGTTCCGGCATAACATCTACTTTGATTATGACGTATTCTGTCATAACACTCTGCTATATTCCCCTCATAACCAAATAAGGGGAGTTACTTACTATGGAAGCAATCATGATAGCGGGTGTGGCGGTTGTCGCGGTCGGTGGCTGGTATTCAGCCCTCGATTTGCTGGCTGACATGGGTGTCAGGATAGGAAAGCGGTGTGGAGTCTATGGGAAGAGCAGCGGCTTATCCCGTTCCTTAAGTGTCCCTCCGGAGCGAGGGATCAAGCAGATGGCGGGGATGAACATTTGACAGCGCTTTCAGCAGGCTGCTCCTGATGTGCGGAATATCGGCCTGCAACTCATTGAGCAGGCGTTTCATCCTTTTGCGCTGCATGTCGGCTGTGCCGCAGACCGGGCAACAGCAGCAGACTACCGGAAGCTCCGCCAGACGGGCGAACGCGATGATGTCTTCTTCCGCCAGATAGACCAGCGGGCGTATTACGGTAATAATGCCGTTGTCGGCCAGCATGGATGCGGACATTGACTTGAGTGAACCGACGAAAAACTGGTTCAGCAGCAGGGTCTCGATAAAATCATCCCGATGATGGCCGAGCGCCAGTTTATTGCACCCCGCCGCTTGCGCGGCTTCGTAAAGAGCTCCCCGCTTCAGGCGCGAGCAGATCGAGCAGTATGAGGAGCCGGGCCGGCGTTTTTCCTTGATAATGGCATAGTGCTCGCTTGGCACCATCCGATAGGAAAATTCGTTTTTCCGGAAGAAATCCTCGATAATGTCGGTGCGGTAGCCGGGGTAGCCGGAATCGATATTGACCGCTACCAGTTCAAAAGGCACCGGTGCCCTTCGGCGCAGCTCATCGAGCAGCAGGAGCATCGTGTAGGAGTCCTTGCCGCCGGAAACCGCCACCGCGATACGATCGCCCTTTTCGATCAGACCAAAATCCCCGATAGCCTTGCCGACACCATGCCGCAGCTTCCTGAACAGGCGATTATCCCTGAAGTCATCTGCCGACGATAACTGCTCAGAACCGGTCACTGTTTCGAAACCCGCTCAAGAAAGTCCCGCACCAGCGGGGCGAAGGTTTCATGCTCCAACAGGAAGGCGTCATGGCCATATGCAGACGTAATCAGATGATACTCGGCAGTTTTTCCGAGCTCTTTGAGGCAGGTGGCCATCTCTTCGGTCTGATAGGGGGGATAAAGCCAGTCGGAGCTGAACGCATAGAATTGAATCGGCGCCCGAACCTGACTGAAAGCCTCCGCCATCGATTCATACCCCCAGGAGACATCGTAGAGGTCCAGTGACTTCGCCAGATAAAGAAACGAGTTGGCATCGAAGCGATCGACAAAATTGTAACCGTTGTAATTCAGGTAGCGCTCAACCTCGAACTGGCCAAAAAAATCGAACTGGCCGTCCCGTGCGGAGAACCGGCGCCCGAATTTTGCGTTCATCGATTCGTCGGAAAGAAAGGTAATATGCCCGATACCGCGGGCCAGAGCCAGGCCGTCCTTGGGATTGTGCTTGTATTCTCCCTTGCGCCATGTTGGATCGTTGAATATTGCCCAGCGGGCGACGGCGTTGAGCGAAATAGCCTGCGGGGAGGGCCGCGGGGTCGTGGCCAGCACAATGGCCGAGGCAATGCTTTCAGGATACTGGGTCGCCCACTCCAGAGCCTGCATGCCACCCATGCTTCCACCCATGACCGTCAGCAGCCTCTCAATACCAAGGGACTCGGTCAGAAGTTTCTGGGCGCGAACCATGTCGCGAATGGTGACTACCGGAAAGGAAAGATTGTACCGTTTGCCGGTTTTGGGGTTGATTGAGGTAGGGCCGGTGGAACCGAAACAGGAGCCGATGACATTCGAGCAGATGACAAAATAGCGGTCGGTATCGAGCAGGCGACCGGGGCCGACGATGGCATCCCACCAGCCGGGCTTGGTTTCAGATGCGTTTCGTTTTCCGGCCAGATGCGCATCGCCGGTCCAGGCATGCTCGACCAGAATGGCGTTGGTTTTCAGCTCATTAAGCGTGCCGTAGGTCTCAAACGCAAGTGTAATCGGAGCCAGTATCCGGCCGCTGTCGAGCCGGATGCCGGATTCAAAGGTTTTTGATTGTTCCGTGATGTACCCTTCAGACATAAAAAAAGCCCTTCACATCGGATGAGAAGGGGCTGGTAAGACTGCACAGCACACCTCTCATCTTCGCCTTTCGGCAGGATTTAGCACCTGGCGTCCAATGACCGGTTGCTGTGGCTTCGCAGGGCCTTTTCCCTCCACCACTCTCGATAAGCAGGTTCGTTGTGAGACGATACGAAATAACGCCGTATTTTGTCAATAAAATTGAGTACACGGAGCGATGGCGCGGATCTCCTCCCGGTTCTCAAATAGAGTAGAAAACAACCCTGTTATCTGATATATATGCCACTTAAATTTCGCACACACGGAGTTTTCTCATGAAAAAATTCGTCGTTGGTTTACTGTTAGTCGCTGGAACCACGCTTGGCTGCGCCCGACATCATTTCAATGTCCCGGCCGAGAGTTTCGCCGAAAAAGTAAAGGTACTGGGTGTCGCACCGATTTTCGTGGATGCCGATTCCGATATCATCTACCCCCAAAAGGAACTCCTGATCCCGCTCATCACGGAGCTGAACCGGAAATACGAGCCGCTGCTCGTTCGCAAACTCCAGAGTACCGGCAGCTTCTATGCGGTTACTCCACTGGCTGACGAGCCGCAACAGCTTTTCAGTTCTCTGATGGCGCGCCGGGAAAAGCGGGATGACGCAACTATTCAATACAACAAGTACTTCTGGAAGAATGAAGAAATAGGGACCTATATAAAGAAAAATCGTCTGGATGCCGTCATGCTGATTGTCGTGAGCGGACTGACCAAAACCAGCAAGCTTTACTCCAGCAATCTGCTGCTGTCACTTGAAACCAGCTTTAACTTTTTGACGATGACCGCCCAGATAATCGGTCCGGATGGCACCGTTCTGTGGGAATACCCGAATTTCCGCGGCCGGCTTTTGACGTATTACCCGCTGGTCAACCTTCAGTATCCCGATTTCAGCGAGTCCGAAGCAAATCTGTCCAGAAAAACCGAGGTACGCTTCAAGTCCATTGACGGAATTCGCCGAACTCTCGAGCAGAAAAAGAGCGACTGGTTACTCCGGGAAACCCCTGAACCGGAAGTCTACGGGAGATTGTTTGATGAGATTACCTCATTGGTCGCATATTCCGATGACAAAAAGGCAAAAGAATCGTCGGTAAATGACAAGTCAGTGCCGCCTGCGAAAGAAGCTCCGAACCCGGCCGAATCATCTGTGAAGGCTCCCGCGGCCGAAGCCGTACCAGCTCCTGCTCCGCCGACGACTCCGGTCGCTGAAACGCTGGACCGGGTTCCGGCACCCAAAAGCGTGGCTGCCCCGGCCAAGGTTCCGGCGACTGCGCCGAACGAAATTGTTCCGGCTACCGAAAGCACCCGCTAGCCTTTTGCTTTGACATGGCAACGGTATTTTGAGACAATCCCGCCCTTGCGGCATACGCAGCTCCCTGATCCCGAGATATGCCGCAGCTAATAAGATTTTCAAAATTCTAGCCCAGATAAACAGGATAAGTGCGTTAACGAAGTTGTTTTCTGCCAGCAAAACGAAGAAACAACTTCTAACTTACTAAAAGGATTCATGATTCTTTCACCGAGCGACATAGCGCTCCCCAAGGGCGTAAGTGATTTTCTGCCGGAGGCGGCCGCAAAAATCGGCTTCATCGAGAGTCGTCTTCTGCGCGTCTTCGAATTATGGGGTTTTCGGCGCATCATTACCCCCAGGCTTGAGTACGAAGATGTACTGGCTACCGGCATGGGCGATGAACTCAAGGGTAAAACCTACCGGTTTGATGATCGCCAGTCTGGTAGACTGCTTGCGCTGCCCCCTGACATAACCCCGCAGATAGCTCGTATCGCCGCCACCCGCATGGCCGCCCTGCCGCTGCCGCATCGAATCAGCTATAGCGGCCGGGTATTGCGCCAGACCGAAATTCAGGCCGGCCGCAGCCGCGAGATATTCCAGACCGGCGTCGAACTGATCGGTCTGGACTCACCTGAAGCTGATGCAGAGATGATCGTCATGGCGATTGAAGCCATGCAGGTGCTGGGATTGGACGACTTCACCATTGATCTCGGTCAGGTCGAATTTTGCCAGGGAGTCTTCCAGGCATCAGGTTTGAGCGGAGTGCCGCTTCAGCAGCTGCGTGAAGCGGTGTCACGAAAGGACAGCTCGGCAGTGGCTTCCCTTCTCAGCGAGAACCCGGTTTCACCCGACTCTGCCAGGGAATTATGCGCGCTGCCCCGTCTGTTCGGCGGGCGGGACGTACTTAATGCCGCGCAGGAAATTGTGACCAACCGCCGCTCGCTTGCCGCTCTTGAAAACCTGCGGCAGGTACTGGAGATTCTCGAAATTCATGGCGTTACCGATTTCCTTTCGATTGATCTGGGGGAAACGCGCGGGCTTGATTACCACTCCGGAATCACTTTCGAAGGGTTTGTCACCGGTTTTGGCGAACCGGTCTGCAGCGGCGGCCGTTACGACAATCTGACAGGCCGCTACGGTTTCGATGCGCCGGCCACCGGATTCACGTTCAACCTGCTCAACCTGCTGCAGACGGTCGAACGCCGCCCCGAACTGCAGGGGTGCGCCGCCACCGATTTCCTGCTGTTCAATACCTGCCTTGACCGACGAAACGTGTTGCAGATTGCCCGCGAACTCCGTTCTCTGGGGTATACCACCGCCCGCGACATCATTCGTCGCGACTATGCCCAATCACTGGAATATGCAAAGAACATGAATATCCGCTGCATGCTTGTTATCGGCGACGACCGGGAGCAGGTTCTGGCTGTCCGCAGCCTGGATGGATGTACGATCCCGATCGCAAAGGACATGATTGCCCGACCGGGACTTATTAACTATATCGAAGAAAGCCAGGGAGAAAACTGAACATGGCAAACGTAGTTGTTGTAGGCGCCCAGTGGGGCGATGAGGGGAAAGGCAAGGTTGTCGATATCTACACTGAACATGCCGACGATGTCGTCAGGTATCAGGGGGGCAACAACGCCGGGCATACACTGGTGGTCGGCAGCGAAAAGGTTGTCCTGCACCTTATTCCTTCCGGTATTCTGCATGAGGGAAAGCGCTGCATCATCGGTAATGGCGTGGTCCTCGACCCGGAGGTATTCATCAGGGAGATCACCAAGCTCAAGGAGTCGGGCCGGATCAAGGATGATTCCTGTCTGTTGCTGTCCGAATCCATGCACATCATCATGCCGTATCACAAACGGATCGATATCGCCCGTGAAGCAAAAAGCGGCGACAAGAAGATCGGCACCACCGGCCGCGGCATAGGTCCCTGCTACGAGGACAAGATCGGCCGCCGTGGAATCCGCCTGATGGACCTGATCGATTCCGATACGTTTGCCCGCAAACTGAAGGAATTTCTGGTTGAGAAGAACTTCCTGCTGGAGAATTTTCTGGGGGAACCTCCTTGCAGCTTCGACGAGATTTTCGCCGAGTATCAGGGGTACGCCGATGTCCTGCGCCGCTATGTCGCCGACACCGCCCTGATCCTCAACAAGGATCTCAAGGCGGGCAAGAAGGCGCTCTTTGAAGGAGCTCAGGGAACGCTGCTTGATATCGACCACGGCACCTATCCCTTTGTCACCTCTTCATCGACCTGTTCCGGCGGCGCATGTACCGGTTCCGGCGTCAGCCCGCGTGAGATTCACGAAATCATAGGCATATCGAAGGCCTATGTGACCCGCGTCGGCAGCGGCCCCTTTCCGACCGAGCTGAATGATGCAGTTGGTGAAGAACTCCGGAGAATAGGCGGCGAGTTCGGCGCGACGACCGGCCGCCCGCGACGCTGCGGCTGGTTTGATGCCATGGTGATCCGCTATGCCGTCCGGGTAAATGGCCTGACCGGCATAGCCCTGACCAAGCTCGATGTGCTGTCCGAATTCGACACCATCAAAGTCTGTACCGGTTATACCTGTGACGGGAAGGCTCTGGAGACCCTGCCTGCCCAGCTGGAATTGTTCGAGAAGTGCCAGCCGGTTTACGAGGAACTCCCCGGCTGGAAGCAGGATATCACCGCTGCCCGCAGTTTTGAGGAGCTGCCTGCAACCGCCAGGGCATATGTGCGTAGATTGGAAGAGTTGGCCGGTTGCCCGATTGTGCTGGTATCTGTCGGGCCACGCCGTGATCAGACGATTACGCTCAGAAATCCATTCTCCTGACAGCGTGAACGGAGTATATGACGACACGAAAAAGGCCGGCAAATTTGCCGGCCTTTTCACGTTCAGATTTTTGACCTACCTCTATTACTTGACGATCTCAAATTCGACGCGCCGGTTTTTAGCCCATGCTGCTTCATCGCTTCCAATGACAGCCGGTTTTTCCTTGCCATAGCTGATAATAGAGAGGTTCTCGGGTTTGACGCCAAGAGTTGTCAAATAGTTCTGGGCTGATTTTGCACGCCGTTCGCCCAGCGCCAGGTTATATTCGGCTGACCCGCGCTCGTCACAATGCCCCTCGATCTTGATCTTTGCGGCTGCCAGCGACTTAAGAATGTTTTCAGCATTTTTTGAGAGGACATCACGTGCATCCTGACGGAGATCCGATTTGTCAAAATCGAAATAGACGGTTTCTAATTTGATTTCAGCAGGTTTTACGGGCGCAGGAGTAACCTGTTCCATAACAACCGGCTTTGCCTCCTCAACCGGCTTTGCAGGTTCGACCGGCTTTGCAGGCTCGACCGGCTTTGCCTGCTCAGTCGTTGCCGAAGTCGCAGGCACTACAGCTTCTTCTTTTTTTACCGCTTCCTTGTTTGCACAACCGCCAGCAAGCAATGCGGCCATACTGATGCCCGCCAACAATGTTACCGTGCTCTTTTTCATATTTGTCTCCTGTTCCGCATAAAATGAGGCACAATGCCTTGAAAAATAAATACGAGAGAATTATACATAACAGCGTTAGTAATGCAACTGGTAATATGAATTAATTCCGCAGCAATTCTGCATTTTCACGTCATCAATGGGCTGACCAGACCGGTTGAAAGAACGTCCCTTTCCCCTGTGAAACTTTAACCTGTCCGGTCCCATCGGCGCGCATGACATAAACCCCATCGCCACTAC
>Ga0134124_10002188_pt1 | contig 15784 bp, 7 predicted proteins | sample KB304_FD_96880 | JGI IMG/M metagenome (GOLD analysis project Ga0134124, IMG submission 96880) | Terrestrial soil microbial communities without Nitrogen fertilizer from Kellogg Biological Station, Michigan, USA - KB3-0-4 | ecosystem: Environmental > Terrestrial > Soil > Unclassified ...
CGTTGCTCCGATCAGACCCAACGCAATTCCGGCTATAGCTATGAAAGCGCCGTCTCTCATGAATAAGAAGAGCACACTCCGGCGCTGGGCGCCGAGCGCCATTCGGATGCCTATCTCATGAGTTCGACGCGCTACCGAATGAGAAACCAAAGCGTAGATGCCGACAATCGACAAGGTGAGGGCAAGAACCGCAAACGACCCAAAAAGCATAAAGTTGAAGCGTGGGCGCTCATAAAACTCGTCAATCATCTTCTGCATAGTGGCGACCTGGGAAATGGGCTGATTGGGATCGATCTCACGCACTGACGTCTTAATGTTTGCCACGAGCAGTTGCGGGTCACCGGAACTGCGCAGTACAAGCCCGACGGAGGATGCCGGCTGTTCGGCGAACGGCAGGTAGAGTTCGGTCTCGGGGTCTGTGTCAATACTGCTACTCTTAACGTCACCTACTACGCCGATGATTGTCCGTGGCTCTGATTTCTCTAAAACTATACGCGTCCCTACCGGGTCTGAGCCGGGCCAGAAGTGTTCGGCCATTTCACGATTAATTATCGCCACATTTTTATGACCGGCATCAGCGGAAGAGAAATCACGGCCTCTCACTAGAGGGATTTGCATGGTCCTGAAATAATCATCGCTGACGGCGCGAACAGCGACGCTTGTGTCACCCAGCGACTGCCTCCCTTCGATCTGAAGAGGCATAGTCAGTATGAACGTGTTTTGCATCGGCAGCGAATTGCTTACCGCAGCCGATTCCACCGAAGATATTGCTTGCACTCGCTCCAGCAATCGGTTAGCGAATTCCGCCTGCTGCGCTGGATTACTGTAAGAAGCCTCACTCAGTGGAACAACCATCGTTAGCAATCGTTCTGGCTTAAACCCTGGATCAACTTTTCTCAATGATGCGAAGCTGCGAACGAGCAGCCCTGTGCCGACCAGCAGCATCACCGTCAGTCCGATCTCGCCAACCAGCAGCAGATTCCGTGGTGTAAGCGGGAGCCTTCTTCGCCTCGGCTCTCGAGCGACTTTGCGTAAGGAGTCAGTAACGCTGGTTTGCGAAAACTGAAGTACCGGCAGAAGGCCGAACAATATGCTCGTTAATGCTGACAGCCCCAGACCGAACAGCAATACATTCGCGTCAGGGCCCACAGAATCGAGCCGCGGAATGTCTGCGGGCTGTATGGATACGATCACGCGAGCCAGCCATGTTGATAAGACGATGCCTGCCACGCCCCCGATCGCAGAAAGCAACAGGCACTCTGTTAGCAACTGGCGCAAAATGCGCCCGCGAGTCGCGCCCAGCGCAGTGCGGATTCCTATTTCTCTCTGGCGCTCCAGTGTGTGGGCCAGGAGAAGACCAGCCAGATTGGCGCAAGCGATCAGCAGCACAGCAGCCACGGCGCCGAAGACAATCAACAACGCCTGTTTAGAGTCGGAGACCATCTCCCGATCCAGCCGTACCAGGTTCACCCCGCGATCCTGAAACCTGCGCCCCTCAGGCTCCAACTGTTTCGAGATCGCCTCCATCTCAGACTGGGCTCGCTCTTGTGGAACGCCGGGTTTCAAGCGCCCGATGGCGGTCACAATGGACCATCGTCGTTTGTCTTTGTACTCGCGACTGATTGGCGCCCACAGGTCTACTTTCGAATCGAAAAACGGAAGGATCGTTTGAAAGTCTTCGGAGAGCACGCCGATCACCGTGTGCGAGACGCCGTCAAGCTGGACCGTCTGCCCAATGACGTTCGGATCAGAACCAAAATGATTTCGCCAAAATGAGTTTCCCAGCACTACAACCTGATCATTGCCGGGCTCCATTTCCGATGCTGCGAACGTCCGGCCCAACACAGTCGATGCCCGCAGGCACTTGAAAAAATCTGCCGATACCAGACCCGATTGAACGCGTTCGGGATCGCCAGCCGTCGTAGCGTTGAATCTCCACGGGCGATACCAGGCGATCTGATCGAACGACTGGCTCAACGCACGCCAGCGCTCAGCAACATCGCTGCTAATCATGGTTTTGTTCCTGAGTCGATCGGGAACCGGCGGAGAATCGGGAGGAAGCGGGCGTTTGTCTGTGCCCCAAATAACCATCAACTGCTGCGGTTCTTGATAAGGCAGTGGTCGCAGCATCACGGCGTTAATAATGCTAAAGACCGCACTCGTGGCGCCAATACTCAAGGCGAGCATTGCTATGGCTGCGGCGCTGAAACCGGGCGACTTGCGTAAAATACGCAACGCGAATCGTATATTTCCCCAAAACAGCGAGTAATTCCAGTTTCTCATGCTGTTTCCTCTCAAAGTAGAGTCGTTCGAAATCACAGCAATTTGCGTCCCGCCCGTCACGGATCGTTTTTTGTTACTCGTGCACACGCCTGAGGGATGGGGGAGTCGAGGGCCTAGTGTGGCACGTGCAAAAAAAAATCGGCCTCCATTGGCCGACCTCATCAATCTATGGCTCAGCAATTTACTTTGCCGGCACTTCCACCTCCTTCAATGTCAGTTTGCTACTCTCTAAATTGGTTCTAGAGAGAATCCACTCCATCACCGGGTCACGTCCGGTGCGAAACTCTGCCCAGGTTGGTTCGATAACCTTATCAGGGAAGACTGCTGAATCGGTGGCGGATCCAAACTGGTGGTACCCCGTCGCATATGAGACGCGGAACCCGGAGTTTGGTAGCAGGAACTCTCCGGACTCTCCGTAATGGTGCGGTCTCATTCCCGTCGGGGCGCCTACGAGAATCGCATTTGCTTCGTTACGCAGGTCGAGCGCATTCACTACCGCCGCTGAAAATGTTCCCGGCCCGATGATGACAAACAATCCACCCTTCCTGTTAATCGCCGGGCGACTCTTGATGATCGGGAGCAGTAGCCGTTGAAACCGATCGAAATCTCCGCCTTGATTACGCCGCAGGTCGATTACCAAACTGTGTGCGCCCGATTCATCGAGCAATCGGGCGAGTGCGGCCGTCCGTTCCCGAAACTCGTCGTTTGGCGGATAACCAGTAAACGAGAAGTAAACCACCTGAGCATCGGGGAGAACCTCTGTCCACCACCTTTCAGTCAATCGTTGCAAATAGAGCGGTCGGTTTGGTCCCATTACCATTTGCCAGGTTGAAAAATCTCCGATTGGCGCGGGCGATAGTGAAATGGTAACGCGCTCGCCCGTGGCCAACTCTAAATCAAAAGGAGCGTTCCCTCGGTCTGCTAATACACCTAAACCGTGCAAGAGTTCGGGCGAGGTGAGTTGGATCGTGGCGATGAAACGTGTGCGTCCATCATTTTCACCACGGGGAACGAGTTGAGTCGCGAGTTCCATCACGTCTTGTAATGGCGTGGAGCCGATCGCAAGGACGCGCGCACCTAAAATCGCATGGTAGGGAGCCGCTGCGATAACCACACGCAACTCGTCGCCAAACCACTGCATTTCGATCGGATAGCGCAGAGAGCCAGGGGACAAATCCAGGTGCGTATGACCATCTCCGATGAGCGCTACGATCCGCATGAGGCCGGCGAGGACCTCGTCACCATTCATTCGCGGGATGTCAGCATCCAGGCGCGCCACTTCGCGGGCAAAAGTTTCCTCGTTAACGATGTGGTACGCATTGATGTGGCGCTTCGGTAGTTCGCTCGCCAGATAGCGCAGATCTGCACGCCATGCTTCGCTGGTGATCTCAGGGGTTGCGGACCGATGCCCGCATGAGTTCAGAAAGACGAGAAGAATCAACCCGAGTTTTAAGTGTCTGTTGATATTCAGCCCTCAGTTAATAAGCGAACAAGCCGGTGAGAACGACAGAGTTAGGCCTCCATCGTTCGAAGTCGATCTGATAACCCCGCTACCGTCGGCTCTTCAAAGAACGCCCGGATTGAAAGATTGACGCCAAGCGTGTCGCGAATGCGCTTGACCAATTGGATCACCATTACGCTATCTCCACCAAGATCGAAGAAGCTGTCATCCACACCCACTTGAAGAATTCCCAAGGCCTCCGCGAAAAGCGAGCAAAGAGCCTTCTGCCGCCGCCCTTGTGGTGCACGCGCGCGTAGATCGCTGCCGTAATCCGGGCTCGGAAGGGCGTTGTGGTCCAATTTGCCATTCAACGTGAGCGGAAATTCCTTCAGCCTCACAATTGCGCTCGGCAGCATATAGTCAGGCAATTCGGATTTAATTCGGTCCCACAATTCTCGCACGATCTCTCGAGTGTTTTGTCGATGCGGTCCGGAAACCAGTTCTTCAATCGGTATTGTAGAAAACAACTTCTTGTAAAATTCAGATCCCAGAAACACTCGCTGAATAAAAGGCGACCGATAGAAAAAGGACTTTACTGCCCCATGCCCGTACAAGATTCGGCCCTCCAGCCGATAGTCCATGCGGAGGGGATGTTCGCTACTCGGTCGCCTGACACAACGGCCTTCGATGCGATCGCCGGCCTCGACTTGCAGGCCCGGCATAAAGACCGGGAGAAACACGGGAGTGTTCGAGGAGTAGTAGCAATCGAAACGTCCACGCCCGCTCATGTCTCCTGACAATTTAGCCGTCAAGGCAAAACCGCAAACGACCGACTTGCGTGAGATCGTCAACTGAAATTCATGCTCTACAGGGTCGGCCCCAAAACGGGGTTCGGAACGCGTAATCTGCTCGAAGATTGATTCGCTGGAAATTGAGCTGGCAGGCGGAAGTTGATGTACACGCAATCTCAAATCGAAAGGGTAGCCCGCTGCAGCAAAAATCCGGCCCGCATCATTGTAAGGAGCGCCATGAAGTTCAGGCTGCTCTTTCAACAACTCGGGCAATTCGACAGCCGACATGTAAGTTGTGCACCTTTGAGGGAAAATAATCGTCTCTGAGCCAACCAGCATCTCCAATTGTTGGAGACATGCTTCCAGTCCCTTGCTGCCGCCAATATCGCCAACTAAATCCGATATACAAATATCAATGCGATTACCGATGTCCGGCACTTCACCACCCAACAGGAACGGCACTACCTGTCCAAAGTTGTTGCGCCGAACGAACCTCTCGGTTTCGGCATACGCATCGGCGTTGCGTTCCGCGACGTAAACACGTTTCGCACCTGCTTCGAGACACACCTTTAAAAGTAGTTTTTCCTGATCGGTAGCGACGAGCAGGACGGTCTTATCGCGCAGATTTTCAATTGCCGATTGATAAAAAGGATGCGCTTTGGTTTCGTTTTCCTCAGGAGTGAGTGGCGTCAGATCGAGATAGTCATGGATGGCGGGCGAGAACCAGGTTTCTTCCGGGGAAGGTTTTGGCTGTTGAATATTTACGGCCTCTGCTACCACATACGCGACCAATCGTTCTTGCCCAGGCTCGTCCTCACGGACGGTTACAACCGCGTCAGTGACTCCCGGACAACGTTCCAGCGTGGCTTCGATTTCTCCCATTTCAATTCGGTAACCACGAATCTTGACTTGATGATCCACCCGGCCAACAAATTCCAGATTTCCATCCGCGTGCAATTTCGCCAGGTCCCCTGTTCGGTATAGTCGCTCACCCTCCTCTTCGCTGAAGCAATGAGGAACGAACTGTTCGGCCGTCAATTCCGGTCGATTCAGATACCCGCGCGCGAGGCCCACTCCTCCAAGGTACAACTCTCCGATCGCTCCTATCGCTGAGTGCTTCATCTTTGGGTCAAGCAAGTACAGTTGCATATTCTCAATCGCCCTTCCAATGGGCGCAGCCGTAAGCTCCTCGGTTATCAATCTGCCGGCGCAGATCATTGTTCCTTCCGTTGGCCCATACATCGCATGCACATCGGCTCCGGGAAAGACCTCCTTCATTTGCTCCAGCAGTTGTACTCCAACCTTCTCGCCACCTACAAAGACCTGGCGCAATCTCTCCGCCTTGCAATCCTTTTCTTTCATCGAACTCACGATCTGTCGCATCAGAGTGGGAACGCAGTGCAGGCACGTGAATCCTGCGAGGCTCTCAATCAAGAGTTGAACATCCAGGACATCCTTGTGGTTCCAGATCGCCACCGTGCCTCCGGCACACAGCGGATTGAGCAACTCAAACAGCGAGATATCAAAAGAAAAAGACGCCAGGCATGGCATCACGTCCAACTGGTTAAAGCCAAATTTTTCCCGCGTGGCAGCAAGCACATTTGCCAGGCCGCGATGTTCCACCATCACACCCTTTGGGTTGCCTGTCGATCCCGACGTGTAAATCACATAAGCGAGGTTTTCGCCATGTGCGATACGTCCCGGATTGTCCGTGGCCTGTTGGTCAATCTGATCCCGCACATCGTCGAGACAAATCGTGGCCGTCGTGGTGTCTGCCAGCTTTGCCCTGGTGTCTTTGCTGGTAAGCAGCACCGTCACGCGCGCGTCCGTCAGCATGTAATTCAGTCGTTGTGTCGGATAGTAAGGAACCAGGGGAACGTAAGCGCCACCGGCCTTGAAAATTGCGAGCAGTGCAACCAGCGACTCCAACGAGCGCTCCAAACACACTCCCACTCGGCTTTCCAAACTCACTCCCGACTTTTTCAAGTAATGGGCCAGTTGATTGGCGCTCCGGTTCAACTCTGCATATGTGAGTTGGCGGTCACCATAGGTCACGGCCGTCCTCTTCGGAGTGCTTTCAACTTGCTTCTCGAACAGTTCTTGAATTAAGTGCAGAGAGAAACCTGCCTGATTCTGGTTCCACTCAGATCGGGAATTCGCGAGGGCGGCTCTTATGCAGTCTGGCTCCAGTGTTTCGGACCTGGGCAGGGCGTTAGAGTCCAACTCGCCGTCGGGTGTCAGCGGGAGATAATCGAGCACTATGAATCCCGAGACGACCGTGCAGTCTGGTAGTTTGTGTCCGAGATATTGCCGGATCTCCGTGATGTCAATTTCCCGACCTGACGCTGGAACCATATACGCGCCGAGATTTTGCCCCCATTTGTCTTCTTGATCGACTAGTACTGCCTGACCAACATCGGGATGATCAATCAGCGTCGCTTGAATCTGTTGCATCAGGACACCTGTCATGTTGTTCTCCCTGCCAAGTTATGTATTGTGCGTGCTCACCTGTGGAGGGTCTGTGAGACCTTCTCTACTCAGTGGCAGCGATGTGGATGTGACTTCCTGCCATCTGAAGCCATCTGCCGAAGGAATCAGCCCACCTTTAAAGAGAGGTTTTTCCGCTCCGCGTTTAGAGCCGGCGCTAGCCTGAGTCTGTATCTGGACGGCTTCTTCCACCAGCACATCGAGAAAAGCATCCTTCTCGCCCGCATAATAAGGAGCTGCATTTTCTTCATCGTTTTCTGGTTGAGATAGCTGTTGCAATTCGCCTTTTATTCTTTCGATCTGCGGGTTATTCAACGACAAGGCTTCATCCTCCATGTTCGATACACCGGCCACCAGGCTGACAAAGGCTTCGTCGGCGGACCACTTACTATTGAGAACCTTTCGCGCCTTCCAAAAATAAGATTCCTCGTTTTGATGCATATCGTAGAACGCGGCCAGGAATTCGTAGAAGTTGCTGAATTCGCGACGATATCTCTTTTCGAATTCCTCAAAGCAGCGAGTCTCATCCATGCCATCGCTGAGTATCGAATTGATCGATCGCGCGGCTAACAAAGCCGAGTACGTGGCAAGATGGACACCCGAAGAGAAGACTGGATCGATGAAGCAAGCGGCATCTCCTACAAGCACCAGGCCAGGCGCCCAAAACCGCTCATTCGAATAAGAATAATCTTTTCGGACGCGCAGTTGACCGTAGACTCCTTCGGTAACACGTTGTGCATTTGCAAGCAGGCGAGCTATCTCTGGACATGAGCCTACGAATTGCTTCATAGCGTCCTCGTGGCCCCCTTTAAGCACGTCGGCGTATTCCTTCGAGACGACCGCGCCGACGCTTGTGAGCGTATCGGAGAGCGGGATAAACCAGAACCACCCTTCGTTAAAAGCAGCGCAGAAAATATTGCCTTCGGACGGTGGGGGGAAGCGTCCAGCGTTTTCGTAGTATCCGAACAATGCAAGATTTTGAAAGAACTTGGAATAGATGCGTTCGCCAACTTTCTTGTACACATGACTTTGATTCCCGGAAGCATCAATGATGTATTTTGTAGTTGCCTTGCGAACGTTTCCGCTGTCATCAACAAACTCCACGCCGCAAGCGCGGCCCGATTCGAACAATACATCTTTGACAGAATGCTGCTCACGAACGTCGACTCCGTTCTGAGCGGCATTCCGCAGGAGCAGGTTGTCAAACTTCGACCTTTCAACCTGATAAGCATATGCATTCGGCGCGGCAATCGTGGTTGCTGTGCTAAAGGCGAAGGTCCAGGGCTCTGGATTGATTCCCCACCTGAAGCTGCCGCCCAGTTTGCGCACGAAACCCGCTTTCTTCAGTTCTTCCGACAGGCCCAGGATCTTGCAAATTCCATGAATCGTTGCCGGCAATAACGACTCGCCGATTTGGTAACGTGGGAACTTGTCCCGTTCCAAAAGCAACACTCGATGATTTTGCATGGCAAGCAAAGTGGCAGCCGTCGATCCACCTGGGCCACCTCCAATAACCACGACATCGAAATCTTCCACGTTCAATTGCATCTCATGTCCTCCTCAATAAAGACTCTTTACAAATAACTTTTCTCGCTACAACAGAACTGTTGGAGCAGAAGCTCATCCGCCTAATATCGTGTGGGATTAGTTTGGTATGCGGGGAGTTCTGTCGAGCCGGAAAGCATAGTATCGCTATGCTGTCTGGACCTCGGGTAGGCAATAATTGTGCAGCCCCATCCAAAAGCCCTCCAACAAATCGAGTGCCTGCCCGCAACCCTGACGCAAGGCTTTCTCGTTGTTTTTCGGCGTCCCATCTAAAGCCTTCATCATCGCTTCTTCATGCTTCTCTTCGAGTGAACGATGAAACGTCCAGTAGGCGGTGTCCATCTTTGCCAGAGCCGGACGCGTGTTCTTCAACGCCTGGAGGCCGGGAATTAATTGATCCCACATTGAGACCGCCATGTGCTCCAGCCCGAAGGAAGCGCCCAAGGCGATCTGATGATCGTGATTTCCGTAGAGGGCAGCTAATCCTTCAATGTATTCATTGGTTGAATCAAACCACGAGGCACGCGCAGCTTCGTGCGGATCAATACCTATAGAGCGCAGGAACCTGTGATAGATATACTCGTGCCTCTGCTTCGGATTACCATCACCTAATTCCGAGGCAAGAATACCGACGAGTTCCTCCGCTTCAGCGTCGTCAGCCGCGTTGGCGAGAAGGGCCGCTAAGATGCGCGGGAAGTGTTTGACAAAAGCGAAGAACTGCTCTGCGAAATGATAAACTTCTTCATCGGTTAAATTGCCCGTTTGAAAACGATCCAGGTAAGGATTGTTGATCGCTCCGTGATGTTGAACAAACTCTCTCAATTCAGCAGTGAATGCCATCTTTCTTTCTCCTTATGAAGTCGCGAAGGCTGTCTGCTTCAATCAACATCCTGGTTCTGTTCTCTGTGACAAGGAAGATTGGAAGCTTGCGAATGAACGCGGTGCGTGTGCCTACGAGCGCAGCGCGGTACTGTTAACTTATTGACTATGTTCCTGGAAATTATCGGGCAGAGGTTCGAAATGTTTATGACAAGAAGCTTTCAGGCATCGTATCCGAACGAAGCGTTACTTGACTTTCAAATGCTCGCCAAAACTACGTGGGACACCGCTTTACACCGTGATCATTTAACTAAACAGAGAGAGCGGAGGCATGATTCTCTTGTGAGTAGTCTGTTCATGCTTCTTAAAGATGAGAAGCACGCTGTTAGCTTATTGCGCGTTCTTCCATCTTCTTTCTGAGACTGAGCGGCCTCATATCCGTCCACACCTGCTCGATGTGGGACAAACACTCTGCCTTCGGTCCGCTTTTGCCTACGTCGTTCCAGCCCAGGGCGTTTTCGCGGTCTGCGGGCCAGATGGAATATTGTTCTTCGTGGTTCATGACCACCTTATAGATCGTGGTGTCTTCGGTTTCATCTCTACTCATGTTGTCTCCTTATGGATTTGAAGCTTTCTGTTTGAAAACTTCAGATTGTTTAGGCGTATACCATCCGGCAAGTGATTACGTTGTGGACCATGCTGCCGGACAGTAGTTTATCCGGCTCAAATCCGCGTTGGATTGAGCCTCCTCTTGCAGCTAAACCAAAACCGCCTCTGCCCCTTCGGGTTGAGCGTAGCTGCGAGTCGTGAGGTCCTCGATCTTTCCATTGTCTAACTTAACAACTCGATCGGCGACATGGTAATAACGGTCATCGTGGCTGATGACGATCAGTGTCTTTCCCCTCGCTTTCAATTCAGGCAACAGTCGGTAGTAGAAGACTTCTTTGAACTCCGGGTCTTGATCGGCCGCCCATTCATCAAAAATATAAATTTGACGATCTTCAATATATGCGGTCAGGAGCGCCAGTCGCTTGCGCTGTCCGTGTGACAATTCAGTAGTGGAAAACACACCATCCTGAATCTGCACTTTACGATTCAGTTGAAACTCTGTCAGGTATTCAGCTGCCTTGGCTTCGAGATGAGGCGACTCCAAACCAAGCAGACTGTCGAAAAGATAGAAGTCTGAGAAGACCATTGAGAAGTGATTGCGGTGCAGTTCCACATTTTCATCGGTGACTGCCTGACCATCCCAACGGATTTCGCCACTTTCAGGAAGGTACAGACCGCACAGAAGTTTTGCCAGCGTAGTTTTCCCGCTGCCGTTTCCACCGACGATGAAAATCAGTTCTCCTGGCTGCAGAGTCAAATTAATCGGGCCGAGAATGAAACTACTGTTCTCACGCTCACGGTGATACGTGTGGGTCACATCAACGAGGGTTAGTTGCTTCCAACTGCGCGCGGGTATTGTGCGAACGCGTGCGTCGCTATTCTCGTAACCGCCGGCGGTTAACTTAAGACCCAAAGATTCCACTTTTTTGAGAGCAACATTGGCGCGTCCGAGATTCGGAAGTGTCGATGTGAGCACGTCCAGGGGAACCATCATGTACAGCAGCAAAACGGTGTAGCTGACTAGTGTTGGAGCACTTACCTCACTGAAAGTGGGAAGCGCAAAAATAAGTAGCCCGATGATCCCAAAGTGCAAAATCTGCGCTGAGCTGCCGACCAGCGTATAGACTACGCTCCCCGTGGTGCTGTGACGGCGATATGACGCTGCCGTTTCCCGCAGCACGCGCAATAGAAAAGACTGGCGACGATGCTGGTGAAGTTTGAGTTCCTTCGTCCCTTGAGTCATCGCCCGGAAGTGGTTGAACAGAGCATCCTGGTCCTCGCGCGACAATCTGATGAAGCGCATCGCCAGCCGCACGCCAACCTGAAAAATAGATATACCCACGAGGATAAGAACGAACACGCCCAGAAAGACCGTCCCTGAGAGCCAGGCTAGGTAAGCCAGGCAGCAAAGCAGAACAGTACCTTGCAGGCAAATGGTCGGGATACTCACAAGGCCGCTGGTGATCACGGAGACGTCTTCGGTAAGAGTAGCGAGCAGGCGATGCGCGCCGATTTCTTCCAGCCGGCGCAGTGGCGCCGCCAGAATGCGACCGCTCAACTGCATGCGCAGGTCGAACATCGCTGCCTGAGATAGGCGCACTAACAAAACCTGAGAAATGAATCTGGAAAGCGGCACGAAGAGACAGAGTCCGACAAAACTCCATACAAGGATTCGTCCCGGAGCGCCGCCTTTCGTCAAAGCCTTGCTGATAACAATCAGAATTCCGGTACTGCTCGCTCCGGCGATTATTGAGGCAATAGCTGCCGTCAAAACGACACTCCATGAATATTTCGAGTATCGCAAAAGAAAACCAATTATCTTCACGGTAGCTTACGCTCCTTCCGCGTCATAAAAGCATGCTTGCAAACGCCCGGCTAACACTTGCACATTGGGTTCAGAGAGAAGGACTTCATGATAGCCGGAGATCTTCTCAATCTTGATTGGCTCGGTTGACAGACCACTCCAGCAATAGGTCGGGTCGAGAAAGAGTCTGGTAATCTCTTTCATTCCCTCGTCTTGCAAATGCCCGGGATTGATGTTGGCTTTGAAAAGCGTGATTTGTCCCGGATACACCTGTGGAATGTATGTTTGATATGCCCTGCTTCTCATCCGATAGCCCTTCAACAGTCCTCGCATCCACGGGAGCGCGATGTCTTCCCGAATATCGGCAGGGAGAATGTTTGCTGACTTCACTCTTTCAAGTACAAACGTCAACTGCTCTTCAGGTTTCAAACCGGTCAACTCTTCGGACGAGAGTTCCAGACTCTTCCCCAACTGGCTGGCGTGCTCTCTAGCTAGCGCCGCCAGCAATACGGCATCATCGCCGTCGTCAAAAACACTTGAAACGACGGGAGCCACTGTGTCGAGCATGGCCAGCAATGCAACTTTCTGCCCTGCTCGGTGGAGTTGTTGAGCCATTTCAAAAGCCACCACGCCACCGAAAGACCAGCCGCCAAGGAAATATGGCCCCTCGGGTTGCGCAGAACGCAACGCTTGAATGTAGACCGCCGCGCGCGCTTCAATACTGGCGAAGTTATCTTCCTTCTCCGCGACCTGGATAAGACTCGGCGCCTGCAACCCGTAAAACGGTCGCTCCTCGCCTAAGAGTTGGGCCAAGCCGTGGTAACACATCACTTCGCCACCACCAGGATGCACACAGAAGAACGGACGCTTCGTTCCCTGTGCCTGCAGAGTTACCAGGATTGACGATGGCTGCACAGCGTTCACGCCGCTCAGAAGTTTGGCGAGTTGTTCGATTGTTGACCCTTGAAACAGGACGGATAGATCTAGTTTTTGACCCCAGCGATCTTCAATCATCCACATCAGCCGGACGGCCAACAACGAATGTCCGCCCAAATCAAAAAAGTTGTTCGTGACGCCAACCGGACTGATTCCGAGAACTTCTTCCCAGATTTGGGCGAGTTGGAGTTCTACGCTATCTCTCGGTGCGACAAAATTGCTTTTGATTCCCGCCCTTGCTTCCTCAGGCGTGGCCAGTGCGCGGCGATCCACCTTGCCCGTTGTGGTCAAAGGCAGTTCTTCCATGGCCACGAACGCTGCAGGCACCATGTAGTCCGGCAATTGCTTCTGCAGGAACTGCCGCAAGTCGTCTACTGATGGCTGCTTGTTCTGATGTCCCACTACATAAGCAACCAGTTGCTTCTCCCCGGTTCCATCCGCATGCGCCACCACCACCGTCTCCCGCACTTCCGGATGCTGCCGCAGTACTGCCTCTACCTCTCCCGGTTCGATACGATACCCTCGTACCTTTACCTGTTCGTCCGTGCGACCCAAAAACTCTATCTGGCCCGCGCCGTTCCACCGCCCTAAGTCGCCCGTGCGATAGAAGCGCTCGCCCTCGATCACAACATATTTTTCTTTGGTCAGAGCTTCGCGTCGCAGGTAGCCGCGGGTGACGCCGGCGCCGCCGATATAGAGTTCTCCCGTGACACCGATCGGCACTAGTTGGCGGTTCTTGTCATACAGTCTGATTTGCACATTCCTGAGCGGTCGTCCGACGAGTGGATGCTCCAGCGGCCGGTCGGTGGGCGCCAAAGTATTCGCGCACATGATAGAGGCTTCCGTTGGGCCATAACCAATCCAGATTTGAGCGCTGGGGAAGGCTAACTGCATTTTCTGTGGCAGGTCGAGCGGCACCAGATCACCGCCCACGAATGCGCCTCTGATGTGTTGATATTTATCCTGCAGGTTTTTCTCTTTCACATAATCAACAATCTGCAACATCAAGCTTGGAGGATTATGAATAAAAGTGATCTGCTCCATGAGCTTTGCGAATGTCGGAAGGTCTAAAACGTGCCGTTTGGTCAGCAACATTGAAGTGCCGCCCACCAACAACGGACTAAACAGTTCAAATAAGAAAATGTCGAAAGAGAAAGAAGCGATACACGGCACGACATCAAGACTGCTGAACTTGTAGCTATCTTGAGCGCCTTGCATTGTGTTGACGAGGTGCTTATGTTCAACCATTACACCCTTCGGCTGGCCTGTCGTGCCGGAGGTGTAAATCACACAGGCCAAACTTTCAGTACTTGTTTCGCCAGCAAGATTCTCTGCGGGATGCTTCGCAATCTGCTCCCGCTCTGCATCAAGATCAACAAAGAGCACGCTCTCTTCGCCAAGGTTCTCGGCTAATCGAACGTTGCTCAACAGTACCTGCGCACGACTATCCTGGAGCATGTAACGGACACGCTCGGTGGGATATTCAGGGTCGATCGGCACGTAGGCAGCGCCGGCTTTAAGCACGGCCAGCAGGGCCACCACCATTCCCACCGTGCGCTCCAGCAGCAGCGCCACTAACGTCTCTGCTCCCACCCCGCGCTGCCGCAGATAGTGCGCCAGTTGATTGGCGCGCCGGTTCAGTTCCCCGTAACTGAGTTCTTCCCCTTCATGGACCAGCGCCAGCGCTGCCGGCGTCCGCCCTACCTGCGCTTCAAACATCTCATGCAGGCGCCGCTCCGGATATGCGGCTGCGGTCTGGTTCCATTCCACCAACAACTGCTGTTCTTCCGCCGCCGTCAGCAGCCCCAGCTGGCTCACCACCTGCTGCGGTTGCTCAATCAGGCTTTGCAGCAACTGCTCCAGATGCCCCGCCATCCGCTTGATCGTCGCCCCCTCAAACAAGTCTCGGTTGTACTCGAACGCACCGCTGAGGCGGCCCTCCGCTTCCACCAGACCCAGGCTTAAATCGAATTTCGCCGTGCTCCCACCGCCGCTCTGGAAGGGACTCAGTTCCAACTCCACCAGCCCCACTTCTTCCGTCGGCAGATTCTGTAACCCGAACATCACTTGAAACAGCGGCGTGTGACTCAGACTCCGCTCCGGCTCCAACTCTTCCACCAACTTCTCAAACGGCAGTTCCTGATGACTGTAGGCCCCGAGCGCCACTTCCTTCACCCGCTGCACCAATTCCCCAAAGTTCTCATCTCCGTCCACTTCCGTCCGCAGCACCAACGTGTTCACGAAGAAGCCAATCAGCCCTTCCGCCTCCAACCGATTCCGATTCGCCACCGCCGTCCCCACCACTACCTCCGCCGCCCCCGTGTACCGTGAGAGCAGCACCTGAAAGGCCGCCAACAACGTCATAAACAGCGTCACTCCTTGCTGCTCGCTCCAACGGTTCAGCGCCCCGGTCAACGCCGCCGTCAATCCCAGCCCCTGCACCCCGCCTTGAAACGTTTGCACCGCTGGCCGGCGATGGTCCGTAGGCAGTTCCATCGCGGCGCGGGCCCCGCCTAGTTGCTTCTTCCAGTAACTCAGTTCCTGCTCCAGCCGCGCGCCGCTCAGCCAGGTTCTTTGCCACGCCGCATAGTCCGCATACTGCAGCGGCAACTCCGCCAGCGGCGAGCCCTCTCCCCGCGCAAACGCCGCGTACAACGCCGACACTTCTCGCAGCAGCACGCTCATCGACCAGCCATCGCTGACGATGTGATGCATCGAGATCAGCGCCACATGCTCTTGCTCTGAGAGCCGCAGCAGCGTGGCCCGAAACAACGGTCCCACCGCCAGGTCGAACCCTCGCTCCGCTTCCGCCGCCACCAGCAGCCCCGCTTGCTCCGCTTGCGCCGCCCCGCCTAGATGTCCCAGTTCGATCTCTGGCAACGGCAAACGGGTCGCCTCCGTTATTACTTGCACCGGCCCACCATCGATACTCGGAAATGTCGTCCGTAACACTTCATGCCGCCGCACCACTTCACTCAGCGCTTCCCCAAGCGCCGCGATGTTCAGTCGGCCTCGCAGTCGCAACGCCAACGGTATGTTGTAGGCGCTGTTGCCAGGGTCCAACTGCTC
>Ga0134124_10002189_pt1 | contig 15780 bp, 13 predicted proteins | sample KB304_FD_96880 | JGI IMG/M metagenome (GOLD analysis project Ga0134124, IMG submission 96880) | Terrestrial soil microbial communities without Nitrogen fertilizer from Kellogg Biological Station, Michigan, USA - KB3-0-4 | ecosystem: Environmental > Terrestrial > Soil > Unclassified ...
AACTCGACATCTCACCGGGCGAGACCGTGGCCTTCGTCGGGCCCTCTGGTGCGGGCAAGAGCACGCTGTTTCAGTTGGCCCTCAGGTTCTACGACCCGGCCCGTGGCCGGATACTGCTGGACGGCGTGGATATTGCCCGCACCGATCCTGTGGCGCTGCGGCGCCAGATTGGCCTGGTGCCCCAGGAGACAGTGCTGTTCGGAGCCTCAGCCCGCGACAACATACGTTATGGCAAACCAGATGCCGAGGATGCCGCCATCGAGGCGGCGGCCGTGGCCGCCGCGGCCGACGGGTTCATCCGGGCGCTGCCCCAGGGGTACGACAGTTTTCTCGGCGAGCGTGGCACCCGGCTTTCCGGAGGGCAGAGGCAGCGTATCGCCATCGCGCGGGCCATCCTCAAGGATCCTCCTGTGTTGCTGCTGGACGAGGCAACCAGCAGTCTGGATGCGGAGAGCGAGCTGCTGGTGCAGCAGGCGCTGGAGGGGCTTATGAGCTCACGCACCACGCTGATCATCGCCCACCGGCTGGCCACCGTCCTCAAGGCCGACAGGATCGTGGTGCTCGACCAGGGCCGGATCGTGGCGGTTGGCTCCCACGCCGAGCTTCTGAGAACCAATTCACTTTATGCGCGGCTGGCCCAGCTGCAGTTCGCCGACGGGCCGGCCGATACCTAGGAGCGCGGAGGCGATAGATTGACGCGGCGCGCATTCCTGCGGGCGCGATTCAGACACCATGTCGCCTTGACCCGCGTTTGAGGGATTGATGGCGGACGCAGCACATAACAGCGACGAGCGGCTCAGGAAGTACCAGGAGACGCTGCGTGGGCTCGAGCATGATGAGCGCCTGTTGCGCGCGCGCGAACAGGTGCTGCGCTGGCTGGTTGGCCGACTTTGCCTGGCCGCCCATGGGCAGTCGCCGCGGCTCGATGCCGCGCTCAACAAGCTGAAGAATTCGGTCATCAAGGGGCAGGTCGAAATCGACCAGCTCGAGACCATGGGCAATGAAATCGCCGGCGCAGTGCGCGAATTGGACGCGGGCGCCCCTACGCTGGACAAGCACGATGCGACCATTACCGGCCGCAGCGGCGCCGCCAGGAATGCGGCTGCGCCGGCCCTGCCGGGCGAGGCAGTGCTGGGCGACGAAAAGGTGCGCGCGGTGTTGTCGCGCCTGCTGTCGGAGCTGCGCAGCGAACCGAAGCTGGCCGAGGGCATCGCCGACATCGATCGTGAACTGGCGGTTTCGCTGACGAGAGAGCAGCTGCCGCAGATCGTCGAACGCATCGGCGGCCTGCTGGTGCAACGCATTCACGGCCTGGAGCGCGCGCGCGAGGAGCTGCAGCAGCTGCTGGACCAGATGGTGGCGCAGCTGGATGTGCTGTCGCGTTTCGTGGCGGGCCACGATCTGGATCAGTCCGAACGGCGGGCCAGCAACGAAACCCTGAACACGCAGATAACCGGCGAAATGAAGGCGCTGGGCGATACGGTGGACACCGGGTCGGACCTGATGACGATCCGTCGGCAGTTGCGCACCAGACTCGACTCCATCGGCAGGCATCTGCACGAATTCCGCGAGCGCGAGGAAGAGCGTGCGCGGCAGACACGCGAGCGCACCGACCAGATGCGCGGTCGCATGGAAGAGCTGGAGCGCGAGGCGCGCAAACTGCACGCCAGTCTGGCTGACGAGAAGCGCCTGTCGCTGCTCGACTCGCTGACCCGCATCCCGAACCGGCTGGCCTACGAGCAGCGGATGGAGGATGAACTGGAGCGCTGGCGGCGTTTCAACCAGCCCACCTGCATCGCCGCCTGCGACATCGATCATTTCAAGCGCGTCAACGACTCGTACGGTCATCGCGCCGGCGACAAGGTGTTGCAGGTGGTGTCCGAGTGCTTTGCCGCCAGCGTGCGCAGCACGGATTTCGTCGCGCGCTACGGTGGTGAGGAATTCGTGTTCATACTGCCGGGCAGCACGCCCGAGGATGGACTGAAGCTCTTGAACCGCATCCGCGAAAAGGTGGCCGAGATCGGCTTCCATTTCCGCGGCTCACCGGTGTCGGTGACGATTTCCTGCGGCTTGACGATGCTGCGTGCCGATGATGGGGCCGACGATGCCTTCGATCGTGCCGACAAGGCCATGTACGTGGCCAAGGATGCCGGCCGCAATCGCATTGTGCAGGTGTAACGCCGCCAGGCGCGCGGTCAGCGCGCGCGCGCGCTGGCGCGCCAGTACAGGATCAGCAGAAAGCCGCCGACCATCCCGCCCAGGTGCGCGAAATGCGCCACGCTGCTGTCGTGGCCGGACACTCCCAGATAGAGCTCGAGCAGGCCGTACAGCGTGACGAAAAGCCACGCAGGCATGGGAATGGGGGGAAACAGCAGCATCAGCCGCCGATGCGGGAAGGCGAGGCCAAAGGCCAGCAGCAGACCGAAGATGCCGCCGGAAGCCCCCACGGTCGGCACGGGCGGATTGCCCACCGCGCGCAGTGCCAGCAGCTGCGATGCCGCAGCACCGATCACACAGACGATGTAGTAGGTGAGAAAACGGCGGGGGCCCAGCAGTCTTTCCACTTCGGGGCCGAACATGTACAGCGCGAACATGTTGAACAGCAAGTGCATGAAGCTGCCGTGCAGAAAGGCGTAGGTGACCAGCTGCCAGGGCTCGAAGGTCGGAATGTAGGGATTGGGCGGGAAGAGTGCGAAATGCAGCTCCAGCGTCGCCCCCATCACCATCTGCAGCAAATACACCACGACACAGGCGATCAGCAGATTGCGCGCCACCGGAGTCATGACCTGTCCCATCGCCTTGGGTCCCTTACTCCGCCGGCACGCTCTCGGACGCCCGCGACATGCGCTTGCGCTCGTTCTCGGTCAGGTAGCGCTTGCGGATGCGGATCGACTTGGGCGTGACTTCCACCAGTTCATCGTCGGCGATGAACTCCACGGCATATTCCAGCGTCAGCTCGATGGGCGGCGTCAGCAGCACCGCATCATCCTTGCCGGCGGCGCGGACATTGGTCAGCTTCTTGGACTTGATCGGATTCACGACCAGATCGTTCTCACGGCTGTGGATGCCGATGATCATGCCTTCGTACAGCTTCTCGTTGTGGCCGACGAACAGCCGGCCGCGCTCCTGCAGACTCCACAGCGCATAGGCCACCGCGTCGCCGTTCTCCATGCTGACCAGCACGCCGTTGCGGCGCTCGGCGACTTCGCCCTTCAGCGGCGCATAGCCGTCGAACACATGGCTCATCAGGCCGCTGCCGCGTGTGAGGTTCATGAACTCGCCCTGGAAACCGATGAGGCCTCGGGCCGGCACGCGGTAGTCGATGCGGACGCGGCCGCGTCCGTCCATCTGCATGTCTTTCATTTCGGCGCGGCGCTGGCCGAGGGCTTCCATCACGCCGCCCTGGTGGGATTCTTCCACATCGACGGTGAGCGCCTCGTAAGGCTCCTGCGTGACGCCGTCGATCTGCTTCAGCAGTACCTGCGGACGCGACACGGCCAGTTCATAGCCCTCACGACGCATGTTCTCGATGAGGATGGTCAGATGCAGTTCGCCGCGACCAGAGACGCGGAACACATCGGCGTCGCCGGTCTCCTCGACACGCAGTGCGACATTGCTTTCGAGCTCGCGCGCCAGGCGCTCGCGGATCTGGCGGCTGGTGACGTACTTGCCTTCGCGTCCGGCCAGCGGCGAAGTGTTGACCTGGAAGTTCATCGCCAGCGTGGGTTCATCCACAGCGATGGGCGGCAGTCCGTCGGCTGTGAGCGGGTCGCAGACCGTGAAGCCGATGTTCACTTCGGGCAGGCCAGTGATGGCAACGATGTCACCGGCGGCGGCGCTGTCCACCGGTTCGCGCTCCAGGCCCTGGAAAGCCAAAACCTGCGCGATCTTGCCCGTGCCTTTGTCTTCCGCGCCGTAGCGCAGCACGACGTTCATGCCAGGCTTCACGGTGCCGCGGCGGATACGACCGATGCCGATGCGGCCCACGTACGAGTTGTAGGCCAGCGTCGAGATCTGCATCTGCAGCGGACCGTCGACATCGGTCTTGGGCTCGGGCACGTACTTGAGCACGGCCTCGAACAACGCGGTCATGTCCGGCTGCTGCGCGGTGGCATCGAGGCTCGCCCAGCCCTGCAGCGCCGAGGCGTAGATCACCGGGAAGTCGAGCTGCTCGTCGGTGGCGCCGAGCTTGTCGAACAGATCGAAGGTCTGGTCAATGACCCAGCCCGGGCGTGAGCCGGGACGGTCGATCTTGTTCACGACGACAATGGCCTTGTGGCCCAGCGCCAGCGCCTTGCGCGTAACGAAACGCGTCTGCGGCATCGGGCCTTCGACGGCGTCCACGAGGATCAGCACGCCGTCGACCATCGACAGCACGCGTTCCACCTCGCCGCCGAAGTCGGCGTGGCCCGGTGTATCGACCACGTTGATGCGTACGCCGCCGTAATCGATGGCGCAGTTCTTCGCCAGGATGGTGATGCCACGCTCTTTTTCGATGGCGTTGGAGTCCATGATCCGCTCGCCCACTTTCTCGTGAGCGGCGAAGGTGCCTGACTGTTTCAGCAGGCAGTCGACCAGCGTGGTCTTGCCGTGGTCGACGTGTGCAATGATGGCGATGTTGCGGAGCGGACGCTGCATGGGGAGTTTGCAGATCGCAGTAACTGCGACCACCGGAAAAAAGGCCCGCGAGAGTACCAGTTTCAGCCCGCCTTTGCCCGTTTGCGCACGCGGCGGGCCTGTTAAACTTTCCCCGTGTCCCAACCGGTCCTGTCCAGCGAAGAAGTGGCATCAGCCGCAACCACGGCGTTTGCCGCGGAAGTGGAGCGAATCCGCGCCAGCGCCTTGCTGGGGCGCGGCACGCAGATGCAGCGCCTGTTCGAGTTCCTCGTGGGCTGCCACGCCGCCGGTCGCATCCCCAAGGAGCTGGAGGTCGCCGTCGACGGCTTCGGACGCAGCGCCGATTTCGACGTGGCGCAGGACGCCACCGTCCGCGTCACCGTGCACAAGCTGCGGCGGCGCCTGGAAGACTTTTACCGGGATGACGCAGCCACGGCTCCCAACCGACTTTCGCTGCCACGCGGCGAATACCGGCTGGCACTGGAGCCTCTGGCCGTGCCCGACACCGTCACGCCTGTGCCAGCGTGGCGGCGGCTGTGGCCCGCGACACCACGCGAGCGCGGCGCAGCAGTGGCCATCGGCTTGCTGGTGGTGGTGAGTCTGTTGCTGGCTGGTCTGCTGCTGAGTCGTCCGGCGGTGGATACCAGCGTATCGAGAGTGCGCGACTCCGGTTTGTGGGCGCCGCTGCTGGCGGACCGCTTGCCCATCCAGCTGGTGCTGGGGGATTACTACATATTTGGCGAGACCGATGGCACCGGTTCGGTGCGCCGGCTGGTGCGTGATTTCGAGGTGAATTCGCAGCAGGATCTGGAGCAGCGCTTCGTTGTCGATCCCACGCTGGCCTCCCGCTACGCGGATCTGAAACTCGGCTACCTGCCGACCTCCAGCGCGCAGGCGCTGCGCGAGATCCTGCCCATCGTGACGGCCACGGGAAAACACGTGACGCTGACGCTGGCATCGGAACTGGATCCCTCGACGATCAAGACCACGCATGTGATCTACATCGGTTACCTGAGCGCGCTGGGGATGCTGCAGGATCTGGCCTTCGCCGGCTCGCGCTACTCTTTTGGCGGCTCATACGATGAACTCATCGACACTGAGTCCGGCAAGACCTGGGTCAGTGAGGCTGGCGAGCCGCATCCGAGCACTGAGCGGTACCGCGACTTCGCCTATCTGGCCAGCTTCACCGGTCCTGGCGATGTGCAGCATCTGGTGATCGCCGGCACGCGCGACACCGGCCTCATGCAGGCCGCGGAAACGGCTGCCACGCCCGAGGCATTGCAGGAGCTGGCGCACCAGCATGCGAAGTGGCGCAGCTTCGAGGCCTTGTATGAAGTTCAGGGTGTCAACGGTCTGAATGTCGAATCGCGCCTGATGGGCGTGCACGAGACGCACGCCGCACAACCGGCGCCATGAGCCGGCCGGCTCCGCTGGAAAAGCCCGCGCGGGATCTGCGCCGGTTGCCGCGTGAATTTCTGGAAGTCTTCCGTTACGGCCGCAAGGCTCTGACGCTGGTGTGGCAGACCAGCCGCAGCTTGTCGTTGTGGCTGGCGCTGCTGACTGCGGCGGCCGGTGCGCTGCCCGCGATGGTGGCGTGGCTGGGTGCACGCATCGTCGATGCGGTGGTGAAGGCCTCTGCAGGCAATGGCGACGTGGGGCCGGTATTGCACCTGGTGGCGCTCGAGGGACTGACCGTCGCCGCGCTGGCGCTGTGCTCACGCGGGTTGTCACTGTGCACCACGCTGCTGCGCGAGCAGCTGGGATTCCGGGTCAATTCGATGATCCTCGACAAGGCGCTGACGCTGGACCTGGAGCATTTCGAGGATTCGGAATTCTACGATCGGCTCACACGTGCGCGACGCGAAGCTTCGCAACGACCCTTGAGTCTGGTGATGCGTTGCTTTTCGCTGGTGCAGAACCTCGTGTCCCTGTGCAGCTACGCGATATTGCTGTTCGGCTTTTCCGGCTGGGCAGTGATGCTGCTGATCGCTGCCGGATTGCCCGGTTTCGTCGCCGAAGCCAAGTTTTCCAACGACGCCTTCCGGCTGTTTCGCTGGCGCTCGGCCGAACGGCGCATGCAGGCCTATCTGGAAACCGTGCTGGCGCGCGAGGACCACGCCAAGGAGGTCAAGCTCTATGGCCTGGGCGCGAGGCTGCTGGACCGCTACAAGGCCATTCATCACAAGCTTTTCACGCAGGAAAGGCTGCTGACCATCCGGCGCGACAGCTGGGGTTTCGGACTGGGCCTGCTGGCCACGGGCGCACTGTATGGCGGCTACTGCTGGGTGGCCATCAGCGCCGTTCGTGGCCACATCACACTGGGGCAGATGACCATGTATCTGCTGCTGTTCCGTCAGGGCCAGGCTGCGGTCAGCAATGCGCTGGGCGCGGTCAGCGGTCTGTACGAAGACAATCTGTATCTGTCGACGCTGTACGAATACCTCGACACCACGCCGCGTCCTCCGGGCGGCAGTTTCACCGCCGGACCTGATCCGGCCGATGGGCTCAGACTGGAGAACGTGGCATTCACCTATCCGGGCGCCGAGGCTGCCGCGCTGTCTGGCATCAACCTGCATCTGAAGCCCGGTCACAGCCTGGCGCTGGTGGGCGCCAATGGTTCCGGCAAGACCACGCTGATCAAGCTGATCACGCGTCTGTATCTACCCACCTCCGGCCGCATCCTGCTGGATGGCCGCGATCTGAACGAATGGGACGAGACCACGCTGCGCAGCCGTTTCGGCGTGATCTTCCAGGATTTCGTCCGCTATCAGCTGCTGGTGGGGGAGAACATCGGCGCCGGGGATGAGCCGCATTTCGATGAGGAGCAGCGCTGGCGTGAAGCGGCCCAGCTCGGCCAGGCCCAGGATGTGGTGAACGAGCTGCCGCAGCAGTACCGCACGCAGCTGGGCAAGTGGTTCCAGGGCGGGCGCGAGCTTTCCGGCGGGCAGTGGCAGAAGGTCGCGGTGTCGCGCTCGTTCATGCGTCGCGATGCGGATATCCGCGTGCTCGATGAACCCACCGCGGCCATGGATGCCGAAGCCGAGGCCGAAGTCTTCCGCCATGTGCGCGATACCGCGCAGGGGAAGATGATCATCCTGATTTCACACCGCTTCTCGACGGTGCGCATGGCCGATGAAATCGTGGTGCTCGATGGCGGACGCATCGTGGAGCGGGGCGATCACGCCGGACTCATGACCGCCGATGGCATCTATGCGCGGCTGTTCGCGCTGCAGGCCCGCGGCTATCAGTAATGCGCAGCCACTGCTGCGCTTACATCAAATCGGATTGTCGCGATTCGAGATGATGCGCCGGAGCATCTGTTTCAGCTGCGTGAATTCATCCTGCGAGAACCCGGCCAGGTGGCTGTTGTAGACCGCAGCCAGATGGTGCGGGATCAGGCGGGTGAGTTCCTTGCCCTGGTCCGTGAGTGTGAGTTCCACCACTCGCCGGTCGGTGGAGCTTCGACTGCGCACCAGAAGTCCTTTCGACTCCAGCCGGTCGAGCATGCGTGTCATCGCACCCGTGTCGGTGTTCAGATCGCGCGCCAGGCTCGCCGCCGTGGGATTGCCACCGCGCGAGATGATCATCAGCGGCGCCCATTGCACGGAGGTGAGTCCGTGAGGTCGCATCGCCGTCTCGGCAGCACGCATCAAGGTGGAAACGGTGGTCCGCAACAGATAGCCGATCGACTCTTCAGCCGACCAGTTGTCGCCGCGGTAGAAGTCATGGACAGTAGGTTTTTCGGCGCTCATAATCATGTACAGTATTTGCACGGGCAATTACCGTCAATACCAACTTGACCCGAATGCGTATAATTTCCTCCCCATGAGCGCCACCCCCGAAAGTTTCGAGTCAGCCTTTGCCAAGGCAGTGGATTTGGGCAACAAGCTGGCAGACAAGGACAAGGACGCCGACCTCTGGGACATCGCGGACGGGCTGCTGGCCGGCGCGGTGCAGTACTGGCTGTATTCCAGGCAGCCCTGCGGCGACCCGCGCTGCCAGGATTGCCTGCCCATCAGTACTGCCGAGGCGCGCGTGGAAGAGCTCAAGCGCCTGATCCGCGAGCTGGCCGCCGACAGCGAGTACTACCACACGCCCACCGATTCGAACGCCGGCCGCGCCTGACGCCGGTTTCCCCATGACCATCCAGACTGAAGTCGTCATCGTCGGCGCGGGCCCCTGCGGCCTTTTCCAGGTGTTTGAGCTGGGCCTGCTGGGGATCAAGGCGCAGCTGCTGGATTCACTGGCCATACCGGGTGGGCAGTGCGCAGAGCTCTATCCCGAAAAACCCATCTACGACATTCCTGCCTTGCCCGTGTGTGGTGCGCAGGAGCTGGTCGACCGACTGCTTGAGCAGATCAAGCCTTTCGGTGCCGGCATGCATTTCGGTCACGAAGTGACTGGTGTGACCAAGCGCGCGGATGGGCGTTTCGATGTCACCACCGCGGGTGGCCTGCACTTCGACGCCGGTGCGATAGTCATCGCCGGTGGAGTGGGTTCTTTCCAGCCGCGGCGCCTGGGCGTTGAAGGCGCGGATGTTTTCGAAGGGCGGCAGATTTTTTATCGCGTGCGTGCAGCAGCAGAATTCCACGGCGCGCATCTGGTGATATTCGGCGGCGGCGACTCCGCGCTGGACTGGACGCTGGCGCTGGCCGACAAGGCCGCATCCATGACGCTGGTGCATCGACGTGCGGATTTCCGTGCGGCTCCGGCTTCTGTGGCGAAGATGCGCGAACTGGTGGATGCGGGTCGCATGCGCTTCATCGAAGGCACGGCGCAGTCGCTGGTCACCGTCGGCGAAAAACTCCACGGCGTAGTGGTGAAAGATGCGGCCGGCGCAGCGCACGAACTGCGCGCGGATTCACTGCTGGCTTTCTTCGGCCTCGCGCCCAAGCTCGGGCCCATTGCCGAGTGGGGCCTGGCGCTTGAGAAAAAAGCGCTGCTGGTGGATACGGAAAAATTCCAGACCAGCGTGCCCGGCATCTTTGCGGTGGGCGACATCAACACTTATCCCGGCAAGAAGAAGCTGATCCTGTCGGGTTTCCACGAAGCGGCGCTGGCCGCCTTCGGCATCCAGCACTACCTGTATCCAGCCAAGCGGCAGTTCCTGCAATACACCACCACCAGCCCGGTCATGCACCAGCGGCTGGGAGTTGGCGAGGCGGAATAGCATGGCCGCCGCTGCATCCGGCCCACTGGCCGAGCTGCTGCAGCTGCTGGAACTGGAGGCGCTCGAGGTCAATCTGTTCCGCGGCGCGAGCCGCGATATCGGCAGCCCACAGGTGTTTGGCGGCCAGGTGCTGGGGCAGGCACTGCGCGCGGCCTATGCCACTGTCGAGGGCCGGCAGGTGCATTCCCTGCACGCATATTTTCTGCGCCGCGGCGATTTCAAGGCGCCCATCGTCTATGAGGTGGATCGCAGCCGCGACGGTGGCAGCTTTTCCAGCCGCCGCGTGGTGGCTATCCAGCACGGCGAGCAGATCTTCAACGTCGCCGCCTCGTTCCAGGTGCCGGAAGCGGGACTGGTGCATCAGATCCAGATGCCCTCGGTGCCAGCACCTGAGTCTCTGCCCGACCTGCGCGAATTGATCGAGGCGGGCGATACACCGCTGCCACCGGCGGTGCGCCGCTTCAGCGGGCGCAACTCACCGTTCGAGTTCCGTGCGGTGCAGACAGTGGACTACCTGCATCCGCGGCCGATGCCGCCGCGCCTGGACGTGTGGTTCCGCACTATCGGCAGTCTGGCAGACGACCCCTCGCAACACGCCTGTCTGCTGGCCTATGTGTCGGACTACCACCTGATTGGCGCCGCCATGCTGCCGCATGGTTACACCATGGCCAGCCCGGGCATCGTGGTGGCCAGCATCGATCACGCCATGTGGTTCCACCATGAGCTGCGGGTGGATGACTGGCTGCTGTACTCGATCGAAAGCCCGGTGGCTTCCGGCGGGCGCGGCTTCTCTCGCGCCAGCATCTTCCAGCGCGACGGCAAGCTGGTGGCCAGCACCGCGCAGGAAGGTCTGATGAGAGTCGTGCCCGTTCGTGGCACGGCTCCACCGCACTAGTAGTTATTCAGCGCTTGGGCTGCTGGATCATCTCGAAGTGATTGCCGGCCGGGTCCACCCCCATGCCGATGCGGATGCCGGTCTTGCCAAACTCGAAAGGCTCGCGTTCCATCTTGCCGCCAGCTGCCTTCACGGCCTTCACCACCGCATCCATGTCGGTGACGTTGAACACCACATGCGCCATGGTGTCTGCACCGTCGTCCGCGGCGCGCTGCATGATCACGATGTCGGCGCCGCTGTTGGCCTTTGCGGCTTCGACGGTGGTGCCGAAATCCAGCATGACTTCCAGCATCTGCGGATTCTGGATGCGCTGTACCTCGAACATGCCGAAGGCGGATTGGTAGAACTTTGCCAGCGCGGCCACGTCCTTGGCGCCGATGCGCACGCCGTTCAGAGTCGTGGCGGACATGGCGATGAGTGGCAGCAGTGCGCCGATCAGCGCCGCACAGGCCAGTGATGTCTTGTTCTTGATGTTCACGTTGCGCTCCTCTTGAGTATTTTTCCAGGATTCATGATGCCATTCGGATCCAGAGCCAGCTTGATGCGGCGCATCGCGGCCAGCTCGGCAGGCGCAGCATAGCGCTCCAGCTCCTCGACCTTGAGCTGACCGATGCCATGCTCGGCACTGAAGCTGCCGCCGTGCCTTGCCACCAGGTCGTGCACTGCACGCTTCAGCGCGCTTTCGTGCTGCAGGAAGCTGTCGCGGACTGTGCCGGGGCGCTGATTGACGTTGAAATGCAGGTTGCCGTCGCCGATGTGACCATACGCCACCAGAAACCCTTCGGGCACCAGCTGTTCGATCAGTGCCGCACCCTGTTCGATGAATGCAGGCACCGCAGCGATGGGTACAGAAATATCGTGCTTGAGACTGCCGCCCGCAAGCCGCTGCGCCTCCGGAATGCTCTCGCGAAGGCGCCACAAGTTTTCGCGCCGCGCTTCGCTGTGCGCGATGACGGCATCGAGCACGAGGCCACGCGCCAGCGCCGAGGCCAGCACTGCCTCCAGCAATGCATCGAGTTCGTCTTCGCCCGAACTAGTCAGCTCCACCAGCAAATACCAGGGAGCCGCGCCCACACCAGGACTGCGTGCGGAAGGAATGTGCTGCAGCACCAGTTCCAGCGCCTCGTGCGGTACCAGCTCGCAGCTGGACAGCCGATCCGCACTGGCCTCGCGCAGCAGGCCGAGCAGCGCGGTGCCCGCCGCGGGGGAGGGGATGCCGATCCAGCCAGTGGCGATGCTGCGTGGCCTCGGAAACAGCTTGAGGCAGGCGGCAGTGATGACACCCAGCGTGCCTTCGCTGCCGATCAGCAGCTGGCGCAGGTCGTAGCCGGTGTTGTCCTTGCGCAGTGGCGACAGCTGTGACACGACTCCGCCGTCCGCCAGCACTGCCTCGATGCCCAGCGTCAGGTCGCGCATCATGCCGTAGCGAAGCACCGCCGTGCCGCCGGCATTGGTGGCAAGATTGCCGCCGATCTGGCAGCTGCCTTCCGAACCCAGGCTCAGCGGAAAGAACCGATCGACAGCCAGCGCGGCGCTCTGCACCGCGGCCAGTGTGCAACCGGCCTCGGCTACCAGTGCGAAGTTGTCCGCGTCGATCGTGCGGATGCGATTCATCCGTCGCAGACACAGCAGGATGGAACTGCCGCTGCCATCCGGCGTGGCGCCGCCGCAGTAGCTGGTGTTGCCGCCCTGCGGCACCACAGGGATGCGCTGTTGATGGCAGAACGCCAGCAGGCGCGATATCGCGGCAGTGGAATCCGGCTCCACTACAGCCAGCGCCTGCCCGGTGTGCAGCCGCCGATGATCGGTGAGCAGCGGCTCGATGCGTTGCGCATCGGTAAGCACAGCATCAGCGCCGAGCAGCTCGCGCAGCCGCAACAGGTGCTGCATGTTCAGCGCGGCGCGCGGCGCATCAGGCCGCGGCGATGGCGGCGCGCCTGCAGTCCGGCTTGGTCAGCAGCATCTGCACGTCGCCGAGCTGGCGCTCCGCGAAGCCACCTTCGCAGTAGCACAGATAGAATTCCCACAGGCGGTTGAAGATTTCCGGATAGCCCAGTTCGCGCACCTTGCCGATGTTGGCGAAGAAGCGCTCGCGCCACAGTCGCAGCGTGGGCGCGTAGTGCGGGCCGATGTCCTCGAAGTTGAACAGCTTCATGTCCGTGACGCGCGTCACCGACTGCGTGATGGCGGTGACCGAGGGAATGAAGCTGCCGGGGAAAATGAAACGCTGGATGTAGTCCACTGACTTCAGCGCGCGCGCGTAGAACTGATCCTGCAGTGTGATGGCCTGCAGCAGCATGGCGCCGGTGGGCTTCAGCAGCGAGGAGCATTTCCGGAAATAGGTGTCCAGATACTTCGCGCCCACCGCCTCGATCATCTCGATCGACACCAGCTTGTCGAACTGGCCCTTGAGGTCGCGGTAGTCCTCGAACAGCAGGGTGATGCGATCCTGCAGTCCGCGCTCGGCGATCTTTTCCTTTGCGAAGTCGTGCTGTTCGCGCGAGATCGTCGTGGTGGTGACGCGGCAGCCATAGCGGTCCGCGGCGTGGATGGCCAGTCCGCCCCAGCCGGTGCCGATTTCCACCAGGTGATCGTTGGGCGTCAGCGCCAGCTTGCGGCACACCGCATCGAACTTGGCGATGGAGGCCTCGTGCAGCGTCGCATCCTCGTTGAGGAAGATGCCGCAGGAATAGGCCATGGTGTCATCGAGCATCAGCTTGTACAGCTCATTGCCCAGGTCGTAATGCGCAGCGATGTTGCGGGCGCTGCCCTGGCGACTGTTGCGATTCGCCCAGTGCAGCAGGCGGCGCAACAGGGCGCTGCCACGCGCGACGAATCCGCCCTCCATTTCCTCCATCACCTGCCGGTTCAGCACCATGATGCGCACCAGCGCGGTGAGGTCATCGCAGCGCCAGTGGCCATTGATGTAGGACTCGCCGGCGCCGACGGTGCCCCCGAAGGCGGCCAGGGCGTAGAAGCCCGCATCCCGTACGGTGAGGGTGACGGAGAGGCCGCAGCGCGCCGTACGGGCGCCAAAGCGATGCAGTTCACTGCCCTCCTGCAGCCGGATCTCGCCGTCCCGCAGATGCCGCATCTGCGCCAGCAGCGCCTTGCGCGCCAGACGCGTCAGCAATCCTTCGTCGCCTGAGGCAGCGTTCTCGCCGATGGCTTCGGGAATGATCGTTGGTTTTGTAGTGCTGTTCATTAAGCAGGCCCCCGTAGCCGGTCAGGATGCGGGAGAGCTTGCCCCGATTTCAAGTGCCAGCCGCGAGCTCGCTGCCCGTAGCAGCAAGCTGGCCTGGGCGGGGGCCGACGGGCTTAGCGGCGCGAGCGAACGGGGGTGATGCGGCGCGGCGAGTGGTCTCGCGCCTCGATCGGAATCGGCTTCAGATCCCAGATGATGCCCAGCCAGGACATGACCTTCAGGATGTAGTAGCTGACGTCGATCTCCCACCAGTAGAACCCCTGCTTTACGGTGTTGGGGTAGTAATGGTGGTTGTTGTGCCAGCCTTCGCCCAGCGTGATGAGCGCCAGGAACCAGTTGTTGCGGCTGGTATCGCCAGTGCGGTAACGCTGGCGACCGAACACATGCGACAGGGAATTGATGGTGTAGGTACCGTGGTAGCAGACCACGGTGCTGATGAAGAACCCCCAGATCAGCATCTGCCAGCCATTGGTGTTCAGCCCCGGCGCCTGCTTCTCGAGCAGCACACCCAGCAGGAACATGCCTACCGCCAGCAGAACAGGCACGGCAATGTCGAAGCGGTCGAGCCAGCGCAGCTCACGGAACTTCAGCAGGTCGCGCACGTATTTCATGTCGGGCGCAAAGCCCTTGCGTGACAGGAACCAGCCCATGTGCGCCCGCCAGAATCCCACCTGCTTGGGCGAGTGGATGTCGCCTTCCTGATCGGAATGCGAGTGATGGTGGCGATGGTGCGCGGCCCACCAGATCGGTCCGCGCTGTACGGCGGCAGCCCCGAGAACGCCGAAGATGAACTGGCCGACGCGCGAGGTCTTGAAAGTCTTGTGCGAGAAGTAGCGGTGATACAGGCCAGTGATGGCGAACATGCGCACCACATAGGCGATGAGGGCGACGATGACGGCGACCCAGCTGATCCCCACCCAGATGACGGCCAGGCAGGCCACGTGCATGAACAGGAAGGGCATGATGCGGCTCCACTCGACGGCATCGGCCTTGGGCCCCATGGCCTTCAGCGCGGAAGCCCTCTTGCGACGATCGTTGTCCAGCCACGCAAGTAAACGCATCGACTACCTCTTCAACAGGAGCGCGAGAATATCAGCGGAAATATAAGGGGTTTGCGCTGAATTATGTACCGGCAAAGCACCGAAATACTGTGACCTGACCCAACCCCGGCAGCCGCTAAGCGAACCGGGGGGGCAGGTTAAGGGAAATGCTCAGGTCTGGTTCCGCAACGCCGCAATCCGCTCTTCCAGCGGCGGATGGCTCATGAACAGGCGTGCCAGGCCCGACCCCGCGCCGCCTTTGATGCCGAAGGCAGACAGTTGTGCGGGCAGGGGCTCATTGCTGGCGGCCTTGAGCCGGTCCAGCGCTGCAATCATGTTGGAGGTGCCTGCCGCGCGTGCGCCACCTATATCTGCACGGAACTCGCGCCGCCGCGAAAACCACATCACGATCATGCTGGCCAGAATGCCCAGCACCACCTGAGCCACCATTACGGTGACGAAATAGCCGATGCCACCGCCGCGGCGCGAATCGCCGCGCGACATGGCGCTGTCCACGATCTGGCCGATCACGCGTGACAAGAAGAACACGAATGTATTCGTGACGCCCTGGATCAGAGTCAGGGTGACCATGTCGCCATTGGCGACGTGGGCGATTTCATGCCCCAGCACGGCCTCGACTTCATTGCGCCGCATGGCGCGCAGCAGGCCGGTGCTGACAGCCACCAGCGCGTGGTCGCGCCGCGCACCGGTGGCAAAGGCATTGGGCTGTGGTGAGTCGAAGATACCGACTTCCGGCATGCCAATCCCGGCCTGTTCTGCCTGAGCCTTCACGGTGCGTACCAGCCACTCTTCGTCGGCGTTGCGGGGCGAGGCAATGACCTCCACCCCCATG
>Ga0134124_10002190_pt1 | contig 15778 bp, 13 predicted proteins | sample KB304_FD_96880 | JGI IMG/M metagenome (GOLD analysis project Ga0134124, IMG submission 96880) | Terrestrial soil microbial communities without Nitrogen fertilizer from Kellogg Biological Station, Michigan, USA - KB3-0-4 | ecosystem: Environmental > Terrestrial > Soil > Unclassified ...
CACGCAGGTCTCGCAGCGCTGTGTGTGCAATACAAGGCACACGATCATGGAACGGCTTTGCTGTTGGCTGCTAATGATTCATGATCGTGCTGGTGGAAACAATCTCAACCTCACTCAGGAGATGATTGCTTCGAGGGTTGGTGCTCGTCGTGCGGGAATCACTGTTGCGGCGGGTGCGCTCCAAGCAATGAAAGCGATTGAATACCGGCGCGGGCAGTTACATATCACCGATCGCGAAGTGCTCGAGCGCGCGGCCTGCGAGTGCTACAAAGTTATCAGTTCGGAGTGGAAATTTCTCCCCCCCCCGACGCCCCTAAGAACTAACCAACTTTCTCAGAATAAAGAAACAGCCGTGTAACAGTTAAGCCGGTAGCGTCGCTGAAAGGGACTACGGTATGTACAAACCGCACGCTGCCAGGATTGTCACCATCGACACCTGCCAAAATCGGACCAGTGTTAAGTGTCTGCGATTCCACCGCTGCGGTTTTTAGTGTCTTCACCAAACTGTCTACCTGTTTTCCGGTAAAGCCCTCGTTCATCGGCAACCCATTAATATCACGCCCGTGCAGCAATTCCTTGTAGTTGGGACTGACGGATTGGATGCTCAGGTCGTCTGCCTGCAACACCATAAGGTAATGAGGATATCTTTCGAGCACCGATGCAAGTTGCAACTGCTCGAGCCGGTATTGCTCGGTTAACTCCTGCAACTCCGCCGTCCTGGCGGTTAACTCATCATTGGTAGTTTGTAGCTCTTCATTAGTGGCCTGAAGCTCTTCGTTATTTGTTTCGAGCTCTTCATTAGTCGCCTGAAGCTCTTCATTTGTAGCTTCAAACTCTTCGTTCGTCGCCTGTAATTCTTCCTGCGTCAGCATCAGCTCTTCATTCGCTGCCTGCAACTCTTCGTTGGCGTCCTGCAGCTCTTTATTCATGGTGCCGAAGCGTTTATTTGCGGAGCTTAGCTCGGTAACCAGCTCTGCATGCTCTCGCTGCACGGCTGTGAGGCGTTGTTTGACTTGCACCTCGTCGGTTACGTCCATGACGGTAATCACGGCGAGCTCGGGCGCGCCCTGCTCAACCTGCATCATCATGATCGTAAAACTCACGTATCGACTCGCGCCCTCTAACGATTGATCGATTTTGATCTCAGGGAGACTCGCAGTTGAGTGTTCGCGGAAGGTGGTATCGATTGCATGACGCATTTCCTGGTAAGGTATCCCGCGCACGGTATGCAGGAAGTCCTGGTCGTAGGCGACCTCGCGCACCCCGAGCAGGCGACGTGCGGTCGCATTGATCGTCAGAATGCGATACTGGCGATCGATAAGCACGACGGCGACGTTCGTGTAGCGCAGCATGGTTTCGTTGATACGTCGCAACTGTTGGATCTCCAATTCCGTGTGCGAATTAGCCAGCGACCGGGACAACGCTGGAGGCATTAGCCGGCCCCGCTGTTCGCCCCCTGCATTATTGCCGACACTGGAATGGATTGAGCCGTCGGTTAATGGAAAAGCCATCGAGCCACTCACACATCGAAAGATCTTCCACTTTTTATTGACGATCTCAAACATTGCCTTGGTAGGTCGCACGGTTTCAGCTTTACCGAGAAACAGATAACCATGCGACTGGTGCAACGAATACGCGAAAAGATCGAGCACCGTCTGTTGCAGGTCAGACTTCAGGTAGATGAGAAGATTTCGGCACGTCACCAGATCGATGCGCGGAAAAGGAACGCCGCGGCTAATGTCTTGTTGTCCAAAAATAACCACTTGCCGGAGTGCTTTCGAAATGCGGTAGCCATGATCGATACGTTCAAAGTAACGGTCGCGGTAATCGTCTGGTAAATCATTGAGAACGTTCTCGGGGTAGAGTCCGCGACGCGCAAAAGAGATTGCATCGGCGGCAATATCTGTAGCGAATATCTTTATATTCCACTCAGGATAATCCGGCCCGAGTTGATCCGCGAGCAGCAGGGCCAACGAATATGCTTCTTCCCCCGTCGCGCAGCCAGCCGACCATAATCGCAGTGTGCGACCGTTGGCTTTTGCTCGATCGATCAATTCCGGAATAATCGTTGAGCGCAGAAACTCGAAAGCCTCGGGATCGCGAAAAAAGCCGGTAACCTTGATTAGAAAAGCTTTAACCAGTTCTGATATCTCATCGGGGTGAGCGCGCAGATAATCCCCATAATCCTTTAGACTGGCGTTGTGAGTGACTACCATGCGACGGCCAATCCGGCGCAGGATGGTGGATGATTTATAGTTGCGAAAATCGATGTTCGTCTGCGTGCTCACCTGGGTCAGCAAATCACGGAGTGGGTCGTCCGGCTTCTCGGTGGGCGCCGGGAGGCTCACACCCCTCAGCAAGTCGTAAAGCAGCGGACCGATTTGTTCGATCTCGACCGTGTGATCAACCGCTGTCGGCGGCAACGACAACGGCATGGACGGGTAAGCGGCGGTTTCCGGGTTTTGAATGATTACGACTCCGCCTGAGACCTTAACATCGACTGCTCCGGCAGCGCCGTCGGAACCGGAGCCGGTGAGAATCACTGCGATGAGATGCTCTCCATAAGATCTGGCGGCACTCGAAAGCAACATATCGACGGACGGTTTTGGCGTGTTGTTGTGATCGCCTTCGAGATGGACGTGGCCGTCACTGATTCTCACGTGCCTGTTAGCAGGTACGACATAAACCTTACCGCCCTCGAGTTTAGTTTGCCCGTGCTCGCTGACGACCACGATCGGCAGCGTGCTGCGACGCTCGAGAATTGTTCCGAGGTGGCTGGGACGTTGCGGGTCGAGGTGCTGCGCAATCACGATCGGCGCGGGAAACGATTTGTCGAGTGTGCTTACGAGAGTGGAGAGCGCGCCCACGCCGCCCGCTGAGGAGCCAACGACTACGAGATCCTCGTTACCAGTTTCTAATTTGTCATCCATAGACTGAGTCTTCGCTTTGTAAAACCGGTTCGCCTATAGCACCTTTTTCTCCTCGCAGCAACAGTTGGCGGAGCACTCCACTGTGTTGCTCGGCTTCACGTGCGCGTTTTTCAAACATGATCGCGGCACGCTCGTGGTTTGCTTTACGTGCTCGTACGACAATGCGCTGGGCCAACATCATTTGTTCTTCAAGAGCGCGGACGGCAGACCAGAGCGCCACCTCCAGCATCTCTGATTGTCCTTCGTTCAAAGCTTCCGAGGTAAAAGCATGACCCACGTGACAGCGGTAACGCAGTATGTCTTCGTCGTTTATTTCCCAGAGAGCACCGTGACAATCGGGACACGTGAGCTTCGATATTTTCCCGAGCTGATCGACACTGGCGATAAGCTCGTCGCTTTCCATCTGTTGTTCCGCGATTCTCGATTCAATCTCAACCTCGTCCGGCACGGGATACCTCTCTTCCTCGTATGCCACCTCACGCGACAATGTGTTCAGCAGAGGTGCAATCTCACCTAGCGGTAGTGAGTAATCCACCCGAATATCCCGCATCACACTCATCGGCATGCTGGGGAACGGGGCTTCTAAAGGATCCTGGACTATCGTGATGCCACCGCGTTGTTGCACGGCTCGCATTCCAACTTTGCCGTCGTCTCGCGCTCCCGTAAGCACTACGCCGATTACACGCGGGCCCGCCCAGCGCGCAGCGGAACGGAAGAGTGCGTCGATCGAGGGGCGGTGCAGGTTTTCTTTTGGACCGTGCACCAGTCTCATGCATCCGTCTTCAATGATCAAATGTTGATCGGGAGGCGCTATATAAACGCGCCGGCGCCTTATCGGTTCGCCATCGATGGCATGAGCAACCTCCAGCTTGCATTTGCGTGCAAGTATCTCGGGTAACAGGCTGGGACCGTTGGCTGAAAGGTGAAGGACTATAAAAACAGCCGCAGGTAAGTTAGGCGGCAGGTCGGCAACGAGTGCCAGTAGCGCCTGCACGCCACCTGCTGAAGCTCCGATAACTATTGTGTCGCGCGTTGCCATAGGCCTCCCGGGCTTAGCAGTTAGTTTCACACGCGAGAAAAGGGGAGCGTATGCTCAAAAGCGGTTGCAAATGCCGTTAAATCGTTGACTACTTGGGGAAGGCCGAAGCTTATCATATAAACTGGAAAGTCTCTCATGCAAAGGGGCAAAAGAACCTTGCTTTTTTGTCTCTGCGGGGGGCGAGTTCGTGCGGAAACGCACATTGCCACCCACCCGCGAATCCACTATAATTTCGGCGTTGAATACCCCTTTCCTCCTGTGGGTATAGTTGGCGCGGCGGACGGCAAAAACCGCCGCGCTTTTTTCTTTTTGGAGGGGTTGTTAAGTCAACGGATAGATAGGGGGTTGCACTCCGCCTCACGACGACACCGAGTCACCTTGACAGCTTTGCTCCTCATCGTTTCCAAAGTCTTTGCGTCGAAAAGCGGCGGTTGTTAAAGGCCCAGGATTGCATTGGCCGCTTTCAGGTCAGAGGGTTTCAACAGTCCGGTCCAAACGGCGTCGGCTTTGCCGTCGCTGGAAATTACCAGTGTTGTTGGCGTGATGGTGAACTTGTATTTCTGTCGTACTTCCTCAGGGATAAGAGCGACGCTGAAGGCTTTGGAGTTGGTTGGGCACCCCATCGAGTTCAAGTATGCGGCGAGGTTTGATCTGTCTTCGGAGTTCATAGCTACTCCAACTACCTGAAAACCTTTAGCGGGCGCCATGTCGATGAGTTTTTTCCAATAAGGGAACTGCTCACGACAGTACGGACAGTTGGGTGAGAGAATCAGTAAAACTCGTCTCGGACCACCACTCGCAAAATCTATCGCTACTGTTTCACCATTAAGACCCGAGGCAGAAAATGGTTCTAGTTTGTCACCCGGTTTGAGCTGGTCCGGTTCGAACTTCTTCAAAAGGTTGCGGAGTTGTAAGTTTTGTCTCAGCAGAAGACTGTTTGATGCAGCAAGAATGATAACCATGCCCCACAGGGCTAGAGAGTAGTATTTAGACTGAAGGCTGGCGGAGCTCACGATTTCGTCGTACGTTTCTTTGGCGAAGCTTCTTTGGCTTTAGCTGCGGTCAGGATTCCCTTTGCAGCGCCAAAACTAGCCACTGTCCTCAACTCAACGCGTTGAATCTTCTCGACAAAATTCAACGCTCCGAGTTCATCCCATTGCACTAAAGCTTCGAAGCTCGGCATGGTGTTCCATACAACTTCCATTAAGGGTCTGGAGTTTGAATCAAATTGAAGAGCATTGAGTGTCTTTATCGATTCCTCTGCGACATCAGGGACCATCGCCTGATCTATCCGAGCGACGACTCTAAGACTCCTTAGAAGAGCTATCGCTTTTTCGGGTGTGTTATCTGAACCTCTGACTAGCTTCAGGCTATCAACCAGCAACTCTTTAGCCTTCCAGAGATCTCTCAGGGTAAAGAACATCAACGCCAATCTCTGCAGCGCTTCAGCACGCGCCAAAGGCATTTCAATCTTTGACGCGACAGCCAATCCCAACCTCGCATCCTTATTCTCAACCGCGCCTTTAACCAGCTCGCTCAAGAATTGTTGTCGCCAAACCTTGCTGTTATCGTCAGTGGAGACTGACATAGCGAGGTCAAATGCGAGTTGCGGTTTTTTCTCAGTAGATGCGATTTGGGCGGCTTGGATGAGTAAATCATTTTTGACAGACGCGCTCGACGCCGAATTCGCCTCTGTGATCATCTGGCTCAGCCTGTCTTCACTCTGCCTGATCCGTTCCCAGATAGCGGAGCTTTCGATCTTTTCATTCGGCAAACGCGCCCTCACAGTTGCGAGCTGAGCAGCAGCCTGTGGGTACATTCCCGGGAGAAGTTTTTGTATTAGCGGAACCGTCACCCGCAGCAAGCTGAACGCATCCGACAGTTGTCCTGTGTCGGACCATTGGTAGCTTTCAGCCGTGGCGGCAACTACGACTGAGACGAAGCGACGCTTTAAGTCTTCGCGATTGTTCCGCCATATGTAAGGATCCACCAGCCAGGACAATATTTCGACGGACAAAGTTTCCGGTCTTCGTTCCTGCACGGACAAGATGTCTGAAAGGACCTGCGGCACGAGCGAGGGCTCTTGTCTTTGTAGCTCGCTCAGAAAGTAAGTGATTGTCATCGTGGGAGCTTCACCACTACTGAGAGCTCGATTAACCGTCTGAACCGCGAGCGCCGTTTGGCCCTTAGTGCCTAACATCGAATACGCAACATCATAGGGATCTTCGGGTGTGACCTTCTCAGTAGTATCACCGCCGGCCCGATACCGCGCAGCCAAATCAGGTGCGTGCAATTCAAGCAAAGCCAGTAAGTCTTTGCGAAACAGATTTGCGTAGAGCGGCATCAACTCAGCCCGGTGCTCATCCAAATCCTGTAACCCGCTAAGTGTGAGTTCACGCGCCCGATCGGGGGAATGTTCGGATAGCTCAGACCAGTGAAACGTAGCAAGCCGAAGCCGTAAGAAGACTCTTACCGACGCATCGTCAACTTTTTTGATCTGAGCCGGCAGATCCGCAATGAGCTCAGTTGCTCTTTGCTTTGCGAACGAGGTTTCGTCTTGAATGTTTTGAGCAAGACAGACTTGTCCCACCGTTAGCAGCAGCACAAATGCGCACCAGTATCTAGTCATGAAGGTGTTACTCAAGAATCAGTTCTTCCGCGACGTCACACTTCTTTTCCCGTGCTTTCCCACCCGATGTGTATTTGCAACCGACTCCGTCTGTGGCCGAGCATTCATCACCGGTGCAACTCACTGAGCCTGTCTGGCACTGCGCCGTGCAAGTAGCGGCATAAACTGTTAAGGGCTTGATCAGGACAATCAGAGTGACTAAGAATGAACCGGCGCAGATCACCAACGCAGACACAAGCGCAGTTATCTTCATTGCAACTCCATTTCTCCGTTACAGGGAATGCCAATAATCAATGTGCCGTTTTGGTCGTACGATCTACAGCCTTCGCCGTCCTTCGCTGTGCAGCTATGTCCGTAGCAGGTAACCCCACCACCACCCGGACACTTAGCTGAGCAAGACTGCGCGAACACCGGCCTGATCAGCACCGAGAGTGTGCAGAGCGAGAGCGCGGCGCTCAGAGTGAGACCAAGAACAAGACCGATTCTTTTCATAGAAACGCCTCCTTCTTTAACTTGCGGGAGCAAGGACTTCTGGTTTGGGAGGTAATCAGTAATGAATGGGAGGTAGCTCGTGCGGGCTTGGGAGGTATGCCCGAGCGTCGGAGTGTCTTATACGCTGGTCTAGCGATTCCAGCAATCGGTAAATACCTGACCCCCCGAAAAACGTTTCTTGATAAACTCTCGTTACAATGAAACGCAGTCCGCTCCCGACGATTGGCCTTTGTCTGTTCGTTGCCATCGTCTACTTTGTTGGCGCGGAGCTTGGGCTTTCGCTCGCCTCACTTCATGAAAACGTCACGCCTGTTTGGCCGCCCACCGGAGTTGCGATCGCTGCACTGCTTGTTTTCGGACGTCGCGTCTGGCCGGGCGTGTTTCTCGGCGCGCTCGCGGCAAACTTACTAACTCATCTGCCTATCGGTTCGACGATCGGTATCGCTACCGGCAATACGCTCGAAGCCGTTGTCGCTTGTTCGCTTCTGCAAAGATCGAAACAATGGCGCAACTCTTTCGATTCGGTCGGTGAGGTGTTGACGTTCCTCGTCTACGCGACGGTGCTGTCGCCGCTCGTCAGCGCCACCATCGGCAGTTTGAGTATTTGTCTTGGCGATCCGAACCGGTGGGCCGATTTCTGGTATCTATGGCTGACGTGGTGGATGGGCGACGGCTTCGGCGCGCTGATCGTGTCGCCACTCCTGCTTTCGTGGAGCGCCTCGCGCAAGATCAACCGCGAAGAAGGACCCGAGATTGCCAGCTTGTTTGTTTTATTAATCATTATCGTGCTCATCGTGTTCGCCGGCTGGTTTCCTGGACCGATCAAGACTTATCCACTCGCTTATCTATCGCTGCCGTGCTTGCTATGGGCGGCGTTGCGGTTCGATCAGCGCATCGTGACGAGCGCGCTTGTATTGATGGCCGGCGTCGCATTGTGGGGCGCGAAGCACGGCTATGGTCCATTCGTGCAACCCAGCCGGAATGCAACGCTGTTGCTTCTGATCTCGTTTGTCGGCACCGCTTCCTTGATGACGCTTCTCGCGGCGGCGGTCATGATGGAACGAAAAAAGGCAGAGGCTGAAAAGTCAAAACTCGGATCCGAGCTGGAACTTCAGCGCCGTCGTATCGAAGACATCGTCCAACATGTGCCCGGCATCGTTTGGGAAGCGTGGGGAAAGCCCGGCACCAGCGAGCGGCGAGTTGACTTCGTCAGCAGTTACATCGAAAGGATGCTCGGATACAGCGCAGAAGAGTGGCTTGCAACGCCAGGTTTCGGTCTCACTGTTGTTCATCCTGAAGACCGTGAACGTATGGCGACTGAAACAGCAGCCATCTATGCTTCCGGGAAAGGTGGCTCAAGCCGTTTTCGCTTGCTGCACAAAGATGGGCGCGAGGTGTGGGTCGAGGCGTATTCGGTTGTCGTTTGCGACGAGAGTGGTCCGATAGGAATGCGCGGCGTAACGATGGACATCACCGCCGCGGTCAAGGCCGAGATCGAACGCACTCAGTTGCTCGAGCGCGAGAGTCACGCGCGTGAGCAGGCTGAAGAAGCGAGCCGGTTGAAGGAAGAGTTTTTGGCGACCGTCTCGCACGAGTTGCGGACGCCGCTGAATGCAGTCGTGGGATGGTCGCGATTGCTTCGTTCCGGTCAACTGGACCCGGATGGCACTGCACACGCCGTCGAAGTGATCGAACGCAACGCAGCAGCACAACGACAGATCATCGAAGACCTGCTCGACGTGTCGCGCATCATCACCGGCAAGCTGCGCATCAACACGCAACCTGTTGATCTTCTGCTGATCATTCACGCCGCGATCGATGCGGTGCGACCGGCTGCGGAAGCGAAGGAGATCAGGATCTCGACGCATATCGAAGCGCCCGGCTCCATCGTACGCGCTGACAGCGAGCGACTACAGCAGGTGCTCTGGAACTTGCTTGCAAATGCGGTGAAGTTTACGCCTGCTGGTGGAACGGTTGATCTGTACCTGGAACAACATGAATCACTGGCGGAGATCAGAATCGAAGATAGTGGTCCGGGTGTGCCCGCGGAGTTTCTGCCAAGGATATTCGAGCGGTTCAGCCAGGCCGATGGATCGAGTACACGCAAGCATGGCGGACTCGGGTTGGGGTTGGCGATCGTGAGGCATCTTGTGGAGCTTCACGGTGGAACTGTTTCGGCTGCAAATCGCGAAGCAGGTGGCGCTGTGTTAACAGTGCGCCTGCCGATCGTTGTGTCTCGTGAAGTGATGGCGCTCAGAAAATAACAAGCCCCTCTTCCTGACTTGTTCTATTTTATCTAGTAAGTCTGTTTCTTCAAGACCGGTGGATGGGAAGGATCTGCATTGTCCGACACTGCAGCGCCGCCCGACGGATTGAAGATGTAGCTGTCGCGTGCACGAACCGCGAGATTCGGCTGGCGCGCGCGCACTCTGATCTGCCGCCGCTGGCCCGGTTGAGGCGGACGTTTCGGGTAGTAGCCGATGCTGTACTGCCGTCTCAACTCTTCGGCAACATTCGCGAACGCATACGACATGTTTTGCAGCGAGTCAGCGTGGTACTCGCGACCACCAGTGCTGTTTGCAAGCGCCAGCAGATACTCGTTACCAATCTCGTAATCACCTCGGCCCGTGCCGCGTCGTGACGGATAGCCACCGCCGCCACCACCACCACCACGACCGCCGCGCCCGCCACGTCGACCACCTCCAAAAATGCCACCGAGGATCTGGTCCCAAACATCAATACGCCCGACTGGAAAATTGCCGGCGTTCATGTCCTCCGACGTGTCGTACTGGACCGGATAGATCAATGCATCGAGCTCCTGCGCGTCCATCACGTTTGTATCGTAGTTCGCTTGTCGACTGGTCGTGTCGACGCCGTCAGTAAAGAGCACGATGGCCTTCCTGCCCTGAACGCGACTCAGTTGCTGATTGATGACCATGTCAACCGCATCGTAAAGACGCGTGCCATCATCAGTCCGGGCGCGCTGAATTGCCCGTTCGAGTTTGCGTCGATCGGTAGTGAACTCGCTGAGTATCTTGATGTCGTCGTTGAACGAGACGACCATCACTCGATCGTCGTTGCGAAGCTGGTTGACGAAACTGATTGCCGCGTCCTGAATGTCTTCGAGTCGGAATTGGGTTGACGGGCTCGTGTCGAGCATCAACACGACCGAGAAAGGTTTGTCCACTGATTGAAAGAACGCGACATCCTGTTCGACTCCATCTTCCCAAACGCGAAACTCTTCCTTCTGCAGGTTCGGGATGTAGCGGCCGTCGCGATCCATCACACTCACGGGAATGGTGACGAGCGTCGAGTTGATGCGAATGATGTCGCCCGCATCCACTTCTTCCGGTCCGGACGGTGTCGAATCCTGTTGCGCTTCGGGTTGACGATTGTTTGGATAGTTGGCGCCACCGAGCACGGGTGGTCTCGCCGGTGCGGATACCGGCGGCGTTGATTGCTGACTGCTGGATGAATCACCAACGCGACGCGGACGCGTTTGTCCAAAGCCCACAAGAGTGGTTATTGAAACCAGGGAGAGGAGCGATAGGAAAACGAAAAACTTTTTCATAGTAGGCTCCGGATAGTGGTCGGGCGTACCGAACCGACTTGGATGCAGTCGGGCAGCAATGGATGCTCGCGGTTTTTTGAGCGATTCAAGGGGAAAGAAAACCGTGGAATGCCGAAGGAAGAATAGCGCTTTGAGGCGACGCAGGGCAAGGCTAAAGGGTAGCTTCCTCCTACAATTGGTTTGACCGCGTGACAGGATTTCATGGCTTACGGATTGATTATGCCTATCCCGTTTAACCCGTAAGCCTGTCAAAAATACTGGCCGGCGCTATTCTTCGGATGTGTTATTGGCGGCCGTCGAGAGTGCGTTCCAGATAAACGGCAGAGTCGCCCACGCCTGTCCGCGGTGCTGGGGCCTGAAGCCGAAGAGTACGATTCGACCCTTTCCTACAGTCACTTCGGCAAGTGCGATCTGCCCGCTCAGCTTGTCTTCGCCAAGCAGCCAGCCACTCAGCAACACGTTGTCTTTCGCATAGCGCGCGATCACGCGCACATTCGCGTTGGCAGCGGCCGTGTATGCCGAGCTATTGATGAAGTATGCGGGCACGCTCGACGGCAGCGTCGACGCGATCGGGTGTTTGTTGTCGACATCAAGCGCGACGATCGATCCCGGGCAGTAAAACTCCGACGATCTGACGCCTTCAAGCGTATTCTTCAACGGCAGATTGAACTCCTTGATCGCCATGTCGCACGCGTTGTCGAAACAGATCAACATCCCGCCGTTGTTCACAAACTCTTTCAGGTTCTTCACGCCGGCTCCGGTGATGCCGCCGGAATACTCCTGCGGCATCGTTCCGACACCGTTTCCGTTGATGATCTGTGTCGCTGCCTGCGACGTAAAGATCAGCGCATCAAACTTCGAGCTCAGCGCGCCCTTTCGCATGTCCGTGTCACGAACCGAAGTGTAAGGAACATTGAACGTGTCGAAGATGTAGCGCGTCCAGCCCTCGTCCATGTTGCTCGTCCAGCCTTTGTAAATCCCGACACGGACGGGCTGCTTCACCGGGTTTTTGATCGGCGACTCGTCCCCTTTTTTCAACGTGAGGGCGAGATCCGCACGGACTTCGTTGGCGTCTTTGAGCAAGGTCAACTTGCGCTCGCTTGCTGGTTCTCTGATCCCCATGACAACGGGAGCTTCGACGCCCATTTGCAGCGGCAGCGTCCAGCCCGCTACGTCGTACGGACGCTCAGCTTCGCCCTGTCCGGTCAGTCTGTTTGGATAGATTTGCGGCTCGAAGAGCGCGAGCACGTTGGTTCGTTGTGGCTGGGCCAAAAAGATGATGTAACTACCAAGCGGCACTTCCTGCATCTGCGAAGACGTCAGACTAGCCAGTCTTCGGTACGATCCGAGTTTCTCGGCGACGGGGTTCGTTCTACGTAAAATCGATGTTGCTAATAACGCGTGCAGCTCTCGATCGAGGCGATAAACTTCCACGCCCTGATCGACGAGGCTGCCGACCAGCTTCGCGACCGCTTCATCGCGCCCTTGTCCGGCTGGAATCAAATACGCTTGCGGCCCCTCTTTGCTTTCGATATTGGTTCGACCGAGCTCGTAAAAGTTGCGCAGGTACTCGACGCGGAACTTTGCGGCCATCTCGAGAATCGAGCGCGCCGAGATCATCTCCATCGCCATGATGTCGCGTGGGCGCCATTCTCCCGCTGCCCACGGATCGGGAAAGTTTGTGCTTGATTCAGTAGCATTGCGCATGCCGCGCGTGCCGGATCTCGCGAGCTGCTCAGTTGTGACTGTCGCGGGCGACATCAGTCGAGCACTAGCGGCCTCGGAAAGAATGCCGATCGAGTTGTGAAAGTATGGAGCGGTGCGGAAGCCGCCGTGCCACCACGTGTCGTAAAGTGCGTTTGTCAGCACGCCTTTGAATCCTGCGGCTTGCAGATCGGCGGCGACTTTATGACCGATGAGCCCGACTTGCCTGAGTAACAACGGCGAGATATTCGGATTCGGCGGATCGTAAAAGGGCGGAATGAAGAATCGCGAGCCGTTCGAGCCTTGCTGGTGTACGTCGTAAACGATCTGTGGAAACCAATCGTGCCACAGCAGACGCGTGATCAGTTGTGTCTCTTTGAGATTGAGCATGAACCAGTCGCGATTGTCGTCGTGACCGGCGTAGTGATGATAAAGCTCAGGTGGTTCTGTTCCTTCGTACGGCGTGCCGAGGGTTTTGCGATACCAGTTGGCGACGATATCGATCCCATCGGGATTTGGCGACGGAATCAGCAGCAGGATTGTGTTTTGCAGAATCTCGCGCGTGTCGGCGTCCTGAGCGGTCGCGAGCTCGTAGGCGAGCTGCATCGACATCTGCGACGCGACGATTTCCGTCGAGTGAATCGAACAGGATATTGCTACGACGACTTTGCCGTTTGCGAGTAAATGGTCGTGCTGGAGGTCCTGAGTGATCTTGCGCGGATCGGCGAGCTGCTGTTGGATCTCTTTGTATTTTGGGAGAGCCAGTATATTCTCACGCGCGCTAATGAAAGCCACGATCAGCGGTCGTTTCAATGTCGATTGGCCCAGCGTCTGTACGAGGACGCGATCAGATGCGCGGTCGAGTCGTTCGAAGTAGTCTGTGATCTGCGACCAGCCCGCCACCGTGCGATCGTCGCCCGGCGTGAAGCCGAGGACGGATTTTGGTGAGGGGATAGTTGATTGGGCGAGGGCTGTGGTCGTGATGGCCAGCAATAGAAAGAATAAAAAAGAGAGGCGTCTAGTCATTCTGCGGTCCTTTGTCGAGAGCACGTAGAACAGGATTACAGGATTTACAAGATTCACAAGATGGAAGAAAGCCCAGCAATCGTGGAGTCTAGCACAAACGGGGGACGCAACTTTATGCGTCGCTTGCATTACTGGTGGTCGCTGTTTTGCGCGGGTGCGTTGCTCGGGATTTTGGGTCCGCCGATATTGTTGATTGCGTGGCTGGTGAATAAACACGATCTGGTTTATCCGTGGGCGCTCTTTGGCGCGCGAAACTGGCTGCGGTTGAGTGGCGTTCGCGTGAGAGTGAGAGGACTCGAGTTACTGGATCCGAAACAGACTTACGTCTTCGTCTCGAATCATCGTTCATATCTCGACACCGCTGCGATGTTTGTATACACGGGCAGGCGAATCGGTTTGCTCGCGAAGAAGGAGTTGTTGAAAGTGCCTGTGCTCGGTGTGGGCATGGGTTTCGTGAATGTGATGGCTATCGATCGCAGCAATCGTGAGAGCGCGATTCGTACGACGGAAGCTGCCGCGCAACGAATCAAGTCGGGAGTTTCGTTTGCTGTGTTTGTCGAAGGGACGCGTGCGAAGCCTGGAGAGTTGCTGCCGTTCAAGAAAGGCGCGTTCTACATGGCCAGACAAGCGGGCGTGCCGGTGGTGCCGGTTGCAATCAAAAACTCGGACGTGTTGATGGGCAAGGGAACTGGTGAGGCGCGCTCGGGAACGATTGAAATGGTGTTTATGAAACCGATCGATACCAACGATCTTACGACGGATGCTGATATCGATCGGTTAATAGCTGACGTACACGCCTTAATCGCGAAAGAGCTGGAGCCCAATGTCAGGATTAGTCACAGTTTAGGGAAATCATAACTGAGTGTGCCTACGACTCTGACGGTGATTCCATCCTGCGTTACTGGTTTAAAGGTCGCCTCTCGCGCTGCGGCTTCCGCCGCTTCACGCAGTGCCGCCGGACCATTCTGGGCTTGTGCTGAAACCACCTTTCCGTCCTCATCCACAATCACCTTCACCGTGATGCGACCGGAAAGCTTCAATCGCTTCGCCTCTTCAGACAGTTCAGCCTTCGGCTTCGATACGGCTTTCGTATCAAGCGCTCCACCTTCAAACGGCTTCGCTACACCAGTGTTTGAACTTCCCGGTGTCTCGTTCTCGCCAATCTCCGTGACCTTGAGTGTGGCGCTCGTCGGTGTGAAGTCCATGTAACGAACCTTCATGCGTATATGCAGCGGCTCAGCATTGTCGAACAGCAATTCTTCATCGGCGTACGAGTAAGTTGGGAACCAGTATTTTCCATCGATGTGTTCGCGATAAGTCTCGACTGTTGGAAACTTGTTTTGCTTTGTTTCCGGAACACCCTTGCCTTTTGTCTTTACGATTTGCAGATCCTGGTCGTCGACCCAGATGCGACCTTTGAAGAGTCGCTCCTTGCTCTTCTTCGGATCGGGCATGACTTTCGGTTCCACATCGAAGATGAAAAGATTGAGCTCGTCGATCTTTTCTTTGCCGGCAAAACGAATGTTGTACCTACCTACCTTCGAAGGCTCGAGCGCGAACGGTTCGACGCCGCCGAGATCTTCAATGTCTTCGGTGGTCACTTCAGGAAAGGACGACATCGGGAAGAAACTGATCTTTTCATAGCGGTTTCCCTGATCGTCAAAAGTGAACGTTGAGACACGATGGTACTCGCCGGTAACCTGACCGCCCATGCCAATTTTTTGCATCAGGGCGTCGCGCTTAAATGAGTAGCTGTTGAGAGCTCTGCGAAACGCAGCTTCCTTCGTGGTGAAGGCGTGAATGATGCGATCCACCTCAGCCGGAGGCATGGATCCATTCTCGCTGCTTTGGGCCATAACACTGAAAGCGCTGAGGACCAACAGGGCCAGCGCGACCATCGTCGGGAAAATCTTGATACGTTCTTTCATGATTTTTGAAACATATGAATTGGTCTTGGGCCTGATCTGACCCCTCGTAACGGCGCTCTCTGGTGCGAAACTGACCTGTCCTCAGATGCGGGAAGGAAAGAATCCTGTTGCCAGCCTGGGAGGGGCGGAAAGCCCGGCAGACCCGGAACGCCATTTTCCTGTTGCAAAAAATCTTGCATCTAGTGTAAGGTTCCCCTACTAGAATAAGTTACGACTTAACTAGCGGCACGTTGTTCACTGAAAAAGAGCCCGGTTGACCTCGGAAATGGCGGGCTCGGCTAGTTTGAAAGTTAAGGTTTCTCAAGGTCCTCATGTCGGCAACAGGCACTCGTCCACAACCGTGAAGCTTTACGGCGCGGGAGCGCAGACGTGACGCCGAGCGGCGGCGTTGCTTACACGGCGCGGGCGATAAACCAGGCTTTGGGAGGAGCTTGGTTTTACGTGGTCTGATGTCGATGA
>Ga0134124_10002193_pt1 | contig 15765 bp, 17 predicted proteins | sample KB304_FD_96880 | JGI IMG/M metagenome (GOLD analysis project Ga0134124, IMG submission 96880) | Terrestrial soil microbial communities without Nitrogen fertilizer from Kellogg Biological Station, Michigan, USA - KB3-0-4 | ecosystem: Environmental > Terrestrial > Soil > Unclassified ...
AATTCCTTGAACGCGTGAGACTGTGCGCCAGGACATTACGTCCGATGATTAGAACAGGCGGGATTGTCGAACTTCCACGGAAGATTGGCGGAGAGCGGGCACGAAGCGCGAGTGTCGGCTCTAAAGATTCCAATACCTGATAGAGGCGACCGACCGATCGACTATTGTTTTGTCGTTCGGATGTTTCTTCGGCTCGAACGACAGCCTTGATTTAGAGATGTCCTACCGAGTGTCGCTGACAAGAGCTCTCCGCGCCGCGTCATGTGAATGCGTTTGGAGGCCTTAACGCCTGGTAATACGCGCGTATCGGAAAAGGGGAATTTGCCTAGTTTCGGCTTATGCAACTATCGTCCACTGCACTCATGGTGAGGGCGGTAGACATCGGTTCTAACAGCCGTATCTCGGTTTTGAGCGTTTCCAATCTTAGCGGGCTTCCCTGAACTAATATAGAATCAAGAGGTTAGCTGGCGTGGGCCCCTAGCTCAATCGGTTAGAGCGTCGGACTCATAATTCATGGGCGCCTTCTGATCCGTTCTGAAAATTTCTGATTATATCTGTCCGGTCAACCTCTTACGCGATCCACGTTTTGATCCGTTCTGATCGGTTCTGCTCTGTTCTGAGCATGGAACTATGTTTTATGACACTCATCCTAAACGAAGGTCTGAGAACTTGGACCTTCGCGTGAACCCACAGATTACCGGCAAGGCGGAAGAATTAAGCCGTTCTTCCGGCCTTGCAAGATTTTGTCGACTGCCCGTTCTAATCTCCAGCTGCAGGTTGTAACACTGCTAGGTGTGGCGGCAACGCCACCAGCGCTTAGGGCTTCTAAAGCGGCAGAGTCCCCGTCATAGGAGGTCAGATGCAGACTGCGCAACGCTTTGCGTTATCGGTTTTGTGTGCCTCGTGTGCCGTCATTCTTGGCGTGGGCTTGGTGCATTCGGCGGTTCTCATGCGCACTTCGAGTACGCATAACTCAAATCCTGTCAAAGATCAGTCCGACGATTCTCCCGCACTCACGATCTACAACCAGAAATTTGCGGTCGTCCGCCAGACACTCCCGCTCGAACTGAAGCCGGGAGCGAATAATGTAGAAGTGACGGATATCACGAGCCATCTAGAGCCCGACTCGGTGATCCTGCGCCCGCTCGACACGACTCGTCATTTGCAGATTCTCGAACAGAACTACCGCAATGACCCCATCAGTCAGGAACTACTGCTTTCCCTATTTGAGGGCAAGACGATCGATTTTCAGGTGCCAGAGCCGGGCGGGGCGCGCCTGGTGCAAGGGAAAATCATCCGGAGTGGGTTCGTGCCACATTCCGCGATGGCATATCAATATTACGGGCAAGATTATCGTTTCGCGCAGCAGGCCTACGTACAGAGCGGTGGCAGCCAGCCTATTATTCAGGTCGACGGAAAGCTCCAGTTCACGCTTCCGGGCCAACCAGTGTTTCCAAGCCTAGCTGTCGATACTGTGCTGAAGCCGACACTATCGTGGCAGCTCGACACGGATAAGCCTGGATTGTTTCGCGCCGAGTTTAGCTACGTCACCGCAGGCATGAATTGGGAGGCAAGCTATAACGCTGTGGCCCCGCAAAAAGGCAATGTGCTGCAGCTCGTCGGCTGGGTCACGCTCGACAACCAGAGCGGCAAGCAATTCGACGGTGCTCGCATCAAGTTGATGGCCGGAGATGTAAACAAGGTTCAGCCCCCTGGTGACGGGCCAATCGGTGCCTTCACAGCAGGAATGGCCTTGGATGCCCGCCAAATGACACCGCCGCTCACCGAGCGTTCTTTCGACGAATATCACCTTTACACCCTCCAGCATCCGACGACGCTCCATGACCGCGAGGTCAAGCAAGTCGAGTTTGTTCGCGCGGAAGGAATTCAGTCCAAGACCATCTATGTTTACGACGGATTCCAGATGGATGCGTCCTATCGAGGCTGGCCAATGGAATCGCTCCGCCAGCAGGAAGGCTTCGGCATTCTGTCGAATTCGAAGGTCTGGGTGATGCAGGAATTCAAGAACAGCACCGACAACCACCTCGGCATGCCGTTGCCTAAAGGCCGCGTCCGCTTTTATCGCCGCGATGAGGACGGCCAGCTCGAATTTACGGGGGAGAACGACATCGACCACACACCCAAAGATGAGACGATTCGCCTTTGCACCGGAAACGCCTTCGACCTCACCGGTGAGCGGCATCGCACGCACTTCCAGTTCGACAGCTCACATAACACGATCGATGAGACGTTCGAAATCGAAGTTCGCAACCACAAGTCCACATCAGTGGACGTGCGCGTCACCGAGCATCTGTATCGCTGGAAAAACTGGGTAGTAAAAGCCAGCTCCGATTCGTTCGAGAAGGATGATAGCCAGACGATTCACTTCACCATTCAGATTCCGCCGAACGCCGCCAAAGGTGTGAACTACCAAGTTCACTACTCATGGTAGGCGTCGTGATCCCGTACGTGGGCGACCATGGAGCCGCTGGAAGGCACACCGATATTACCGGGTGCCGAGGCTCAACCGGCCCTCACACTCAATTATCCGATAATCCGGTCAAATCACGCCCGCGAAGCGGGCTGTTGAATTAGTCTGAGCGCTTCAGTTGCCGCAGCAGGGTTTCCACCACTAGGCCGACGACTGCATACGTGGCGAAATTCGCAGCAAGAGTAGAATAGACGCTAACGGGGTAATGCGAGCCGACAATCGCAATAGGGCAGGTTAACCGAACAAGCGTGGACACAATCGGTTTTATCGGATGGTCCTTGCTGGCCACTAAGAAATAAATCGCCCAGCCACTCCCAACGAGAAAGCCCGCACCCGCCCACATTGCAATTCGGTATTTCATGCTGCAACTCCCGCCGTTGATCGAATCGCTCACAGAGCCGGACAAGTGGAAAGATCGCCCCTGTCTAACCAAATTAGCGAAGCTCAACGAGGACGAGGGACATGTCGTCAGTGAGTGGACCGTGCCTCCACCGAGCGATGCCGTCCAGGATTGCCTGCTTCATCTCGGGAAGGGCTTTGTGGGCTGACTTGCGGACCAATTCCTCCAAGCCCTCGACGCCGAGCATTTCGTCGCGGTCGTTGAAGACCTCGATGAATCCGTCGGTGTAAAGTACCAATCGGTCGCCCGGCGTCAGATCAATTTCTTCGACCGATTCGGCCGGAGCTTCATCAACCACGCAACCAAGAATGGCGCCCCTGGACTCCAGGAGGCGAACTCTGCCGGCGGAGACAAGCATGGTCGGCGGGTGACCCGCCGAGGCAAATGTCATGCGACGCCCGCTCTGGACAAAGCGGCCGGCAGCCGCCGTGAAGTAAAAGCCCTGCAGCCCGATCTGGTCACGCACGAAGGTGTGCAGGCGTCGCAGCAAGCCGCTGGGTCCGGTATTGCGTTCGAGTTCATGCAACGTTTCCGCGTAAATGCGGTTCGCAACCAGCGCCGATCCAATCCCATGACCAGAGACGTCGCACACTAGCAAGCTGAGAAGTTCGTCGCCATGCGGCAGCACAAGTCCGAAGTCCCCGCCAACGGTGTGAACCGGGCTGTAGTAAGCCTCGACGGCGACCCTTCCCCACACCAAACTCGCTGGCGCGAGTGACTGCTGAACCCGCGCTGCCAGGACGAGTTCCTCTTCAATTTCCTTCTGACGCCGTTCTAGCAGGACATTGGCCTGGCGAAGTTCCTCTTGAACGCGCTTTTGTGCGCTGATGTCGGTGAGCGTGAGCACCGAATACTGGCGCCCGTCAGGCCCTGTAATCATTCGCCCACTGAAGATCACCGGCACCCGTTCGCCATTTTTTCGCGGCAAGTGGTATTCGTGACGGTGGTGCCTATTACGCTGGGCGATAGCGTACTGCTGCATCAAGTACGGGATGTCTTCCGGCGGAAAAATGGCCTCAGGCGTGCGACCGCGTAGTTCACCGCGCTCGTAACCAGTTAAACCGAGTAGTGCCTCGTTGGCGAACACTACACGAAGGCCATCGTCCGTGATGACCACACCCTCATTGAGCGTTTCGAGGATCGTCTCCATTTGGAGGAGCCAATCGGGCTCTTGCAACTCGGCACCGGTCATGGGGAGCATCTGGAAAGGCATTGTAACCGCGGGTGAAGACGATATGAATAGGATTCAGACTGCCCCCAGCGAAAAAATGTCGCTTCTCCCGTCGAGCTCGAAAATGGCTGCGAGCAGGACGAGAAAGCCCTCTGCAGAACGATCTGCGCTGCCACGCCCCTTACTAACAGAAAAACGACAGGGCCCCTCTCCGGGGAGAGAGTAAGCGCCCGTCCGTCCGGCACGACCACGATCGGCTTGAACTGCCGTCACAGCTGCTCCGGAGCCGCGCTCTACGAGGATCTGTCTCGTGACGAGGCTTCGAAGAGACTACATTGTGATCCAACTCAATCGATATCTTCAGGGATCGGCGGCCGCCGAGTTGAGCCGAGGATCGTTCATAGCTATGTGGCCATTTGGGCAGGTCTATAAGGCATGCATAGAAGGCAACCCGGGGTACCAGTCCCAAGTCTGTCCTCCCGAGCAGTTGTCCGCCCATCTTCCCAGTTCATAAGCTTCCTGACGGTAAGTCGCGAACCACCCAGCGGCTTCCCGGGGGATACGATGAAGGTCGGGCTGAGGGCCAAAATAGGCCTAATGGTTTTGGGTACTTTGGTGTCTAGCGTAATTTCGCATGGGCAGGTGCAAAAGCCGCCTGTTCCGACTGGCGTCACGGCGGCGGCGGGAGACACCAAAGTAGGGCTGAGATGGTCCGCAGCAACAGGGGCGACCAGCTATCATTTGAAGAGGTCGACGACAAGCGGCGGACCTTATACACGGATTGCGTCGCCGACGTGGACTGGATACACGGATCTTGGCGTCAACAATGGAACGACTTATTTTTATGTGGTTTCCGCGGTAAATAGCGCAGGAGAGAGCGGAAATTCGGCTCAAGTCAGTGCGAGGCCGGTTGCGGCGACCACGCCCGGTCCAACAGGTCCGAGTGCCGCGGCGGGCGATAGTCAAGTGGGTTTGCGGTGGTCGGCAGTCAGCGGTGCGACGAGCTACCACCTAAAGCGAGCAACAGTTAGCGGTGGCCCATACGCGCAGATCGCGGCACCGTGGTGGACCGGGTATACGGATCTCGGAGCCAACAACGGAGTGACATATTTCTATGTGGTGTCTGCGGTCACAGCAGCAGGGGAGACCGCGAATTCAGTACAAGTAAGCGCCAAGCCGACAGCGACGTCAACTTCGAGTACCGACCCTACGCCAACGTCGGCGCCCACGGCCACGGGCCTTCCGGCAAGCTTCTTCGGGCTGAGTATCAGTCAAATTAACGCGTCGCATTTCCCGACCGTTCCGTTTGGGGGAGTACGACTGTGGGATACGAATACGACCTGGATTCAGATCGAATACAGTCGCGGAAACTATGATTGGCGCGAGTTGGACACGTGGATAGAGAGTGCGTTCAACAACGGCAAGGATGTAATGTACACCTTTGGCCGCGTGCCTCACTGGGCCTCAGCGTCGACCAACGTCCCGCCGTCGGACATCGCTTCTGGCAACAACCAGTGGAAAGAATTTGTCATCGCATTGGTGCAGCACTCTCTGGCTTCTCCACGGCACTACATCCCTTACTACGAGTTGTGGAACGAACCGGATCTAAGCTCCAATTGGGCGGGAACTCCCGCTCAGCTCGTGACTATGGCCAACGATGCCTACGCCATCATCCACGCGCTGGACCCCAACGCCAAGGTCATCGGCCCGAGTCCCTCAACCGCTAATCAATTCGGCGTACATTTCTTGCCGGCGTACTACGCGGCCGGCGGAGCGACCTCGCAGGATATTGTCGGAATGCATGCCTACCTCTACACCGGCAGCAATTTCTCGACATCCCCCGCCAACATCACCCTGACAATTTCGCAAGTCAAAGCCCTGATGGCTCAATATGGCATCAGCAACAAAACCATCTGGCTCACAGAAGGAAATTGGAACGCAGACGGCACCGACACCCTGAGCCCAACCGAACGAGCGGCCTATCTTGCTCAGGAATACATGCTGATCTGGGGCAGCGGAGCGGTATCACGCTATTACTGGTATGCGTGGGATGCGCGGGTGGGAAATCTGTGGAACCCGACGACCGGCCTTAACCAAGCGGGAACGGCCTTCAACCTTCTGGCGGATTGGTTGATTGGCTCGACGCATGCAGCCAACCCGTGCAGCGTCTCGACCGATGGGACCTGGACATGTGCGCTAACGCTCTCAAGCGGATACCCGGGACAAATCATCTGGAACCCGGGTATCTCGAAGACCATTACCGTGGACCCGGCGTATGCGACATACGAGACGCTCACGACGAGCAGCGTGCATTCGATCGCAAACCATCAGGTGACGATCGGGGCCTTGCCAGTATTGATCGTCGGCACACAAACAGTACAGTAAGAACGACGCAAGAAAAGAAGCGGCGCCAATCTGCTTGTGCAGACAACGCCGTTTCTTTCTTACTGGTGGCCAAATCCCTCTCGGCGCGGTCACGTTGACCACGCAACACCCCTTCAGCGACAGCCCGATGGACGGCTACAGGAAGATGGCCAATGCTCTCCATTTCAATACGATCCGCAGCACCTTTCAGGATGAGCTTTGCAACGGTTTCACGTTTCATGCTGGAAACCAAAAAAATGAGAGGGATGTCCTTCTTCATTTGGCGCAGGAGGTATAGCTCCTGCGTTTCTTGCCAGTCTGGGCTGGGGTACTCGGCCATAACAACATCATAGATGCCCGAACGGAGTCGTTCGGCGAATTGCTCGGGAGTCATAACCACATCTGAGTTGACCGTGAATCGCGCTTTCTTGAGTTCATGCAAGCAGCGCTCAACGTCCGCCAGCGAACGATGAATAAAGAGGATTCGCACGAGATTTCGTCTGAGCTCAAGTATGTTGAGAGCCGATACTCGTTTAACTTGCCCGAGCTTGAGTTCAGATCCAGAAGGCATGGCCACCCCTGGGTTAACTTTCCGGGGTGGCAGCTCCTTTCCGCGCCAGCCGCCCCCGGCTGGTTAGAGTTAACTCATGGCGAGCATATTAGAGAGATATTCAGGTCTGTTCCCTTTCGGACATTCTGAAGTACTAGTTCATTAACTAATGCGACACAGATCTGGCAGTCTATATTTCTCTACAGCCAAAGAACAGGAGTCTCAGTTCATTGCATACTTCCTGCATTCGTCATTCGCGAATTTGGAAACGGAGCCTAGATCGAGCGATGCGTACGTGGATCAGCCACTATGCCGAGCCAATCGCGAGGCTGTAAGCGAGGAGAGCGCTCGCGGAAAATATCCACGCCGCACGGGAAGCTGCGATCGTGCCGAGGGGAAGGGGCTATCGAGGTAAGAAGTTGGTTCGGCGATTCGCGACCGCAATAATCATGGCATCATGCAGGCCTCGAAGTATTCATAGCGTGGTTCCTTGCGTCACGGGGTTCAGCGGGTGAATTCCAAAATTCTTCAGACAATAACCCAATGGCTCTTTCAAGGACTAGCCGTTCCCGAAGGGCCGCACGGCGAAGCTCGCGATACCCACGCATGGTGGCAAGCAATGTGTCTTACGGGAGTGGACTACTTTTCGACCCTAGGGTATCACCCTGGGATTGCGTTTTTGGCAGCTGGAGCGCTCTCTCCAGTCGCGACGTTGATACTGGTTCTGGTGACGTTGTTTGCTGCTTATCCTGTTTACCGCCGAGTGGCGGAGCAGAGCCCAAACGGCCAGGGCAGTATCTCGATGTTGGAGCGGCTATTTCCCAGTTGGACCGGAAAAATATTTGTGTTGTGTCTGTTAGGATTCGCAGCCACAGACTTTCTTATTACCATCACTCTCTCCGCGGCCGATGGTACCGCCCACTTGATTCGAAATCCTTTTGTACCGCAGTGGCTTCATCATCAAGAGGGGTTGACGCTGCTGCTTCTCGCCTTGCTGGGAACAATTTTCCTGAAAGGATTCAAAGAAGCCATTGGCATTGCGGTTTTCTTGGTTGCGATTTATCTGGTACTCAACACCATTGTGGTGTCCATTGCAATCGCAGAGGTGCTAAAGCATCCCGAGGTGATCGCCGGCTGGAAGGAACAGCTCTGGCACCGGCATGGCAGCGTCTGGCTAATGCTTGCCGTGTCCGTGATGTTGTTTCCCAAGCTGGCGCTGGGGCTTTCCGGATTTGAGACCGGCGTCGCCGTAATGCCGCTCATCCGTGGGGACCGGATTCGCAACACGAAAAAGTTACTACTCACCGCCGCCCTAATCATGAGTGTCTTCCTCATTGCCAGCGGGTTCGTCAGTACAGTTCTGATTGAGCCGGCAGCCTTTGAGCCTGGCGGCGGCGCGAATGGCCGGGCCTTGGCCTATCTGGCCCATCGTTACCTAGGTTCTGTATTCGGCACGATCTACGATCTGAGCACTGTGGCTATATTGAGCTTTGCCGGGGCCTCCGCGATGGCCGGATTGTTGAACCTAGTGCCGCGTTATCTGCCACGCTTTGGCATGGCCCCGGACTGGGCCAGAGCTTCACGGCCTCTAGTCCTGGTATTTGTTGTGATTTCGTTTTTGGTTACTCTGATCTTTCGTGCCAGTGTTGATGCTCAGGCAGGCGCCTACGCAACCGGTGTTTTGGTACTGATGAGCTCCGCCGCGATAGCCGTCACGATCTCATTTTGGACAAGCTGGCAGCGCTGGAGATTTCTCTTGATTTCCCTGGTGTTTGGATACACGACCTTCTCCAACATGGTGCAACGCCCGGAAGGTATTAAGATCGCGGCCATTTTTATTGGATTGATTATCTTCACGTCTCTCATCTCGCGTGCTTTCCGCTCCACGGAACTACGTATCCGAGAGATTGTGCTGGATGACGTAAGCCGAGAGTTTCTGTTGCGCGACAACGACCAGGTGATTCGCCTCATATCCCATCGCCCAATCCACCGCTCAGTCGAGGAATACGATTTGAGAGATGCGCTAGCACGGACGGCACACAATCTCGGCTCCGACGAGCAGTTGCTGTTTCTGGAAATTGAACGAGTGGATTCTTCGGAATTCGAGGCTTCTCTGCGGGTTACGGGCTCATCGGTGGGGCGACACAAGATCTTGTGTGCTTCCAGCCCCGCCGTCCCCAACGCAATCGCCGCGATGTTGCTTCACATACGAGATAGCACTGGCAGATTGCCACACGTATATTTCAAATGGACAGAAGGCAACCCAATCGGACTTACGTTCCGTTTTCTGGTTTTTGGCGAGGGAGATGTTCCCGCGGTTACCCATGAAGTTCTTCGCCATAATATTGCCGATCCCCATCAGCGCCCGTTTGTACATCTGGCGTGAATTTCCAAGTCCGGGACTTAGTTAAATTTGCAAAAGGAAACGTTTCATGAAATCCGCCTCTCCGTCAGGATGGAGGGATGGGAGCCAAGCCTCCTTGGCGTGGCGATGACGACCTCACGGCCGGCACAGTTTGCTACTGCGGCGCCCGAAACGCTAAGCGCGAGCATATTCAAGCTATTCACAACGTCTATGCGAGACCGTATCCAAGGAGCACAGTCCGGACGGACTGCCGGTAGGCGCTCAAAGCGCCAAAAAACCTCGGCATTTCACGTAAGCCATTGTTAAGGTATCTGCTTCTTTGGTTGGGCTGTGACGGTGACCTCAACGTGAGCGCCCTTCTTGAGCTTCACATCGTCACCATGTTCGTCAGTCAACGTATTTTCAATACGGAGGTCGCGATACCCGTGATCGGCCCCGTCCACCGCAATCTGTGCCCTTTCAAGTTGGCTCGGACGTGGAGGGATAATTTTGTCGACGATTGCAAGCATCGTCGTACTTGGCTGTTCTGGAATTCGCGCAGTATCTAGATTCAATTCCGCTATTCTTGCTGACCTCGCCATGCGCGGCTTCGCCATTTCCTTCCTGACGCTGGCATGCGTCGGGGCATCCAGTTCTTTCTTAACTTTCTTATCGAGCATGCACATATCGTGACATCCAGACCCAAGCAATGCAGTCTCATTCCGCACAGTTACGAAACATTTGGCTGATTCCAATCGGAAGCATCATGCTCGGATCGGCAAGGTCGAGAGTCTCATTCATCGAAAAGTAGGTCGTCGAACTCACCACCGCTAGAACCGCCTTGCAAGCGGCACACCTGCCGGGAGCCAATCGCGGATTCGAATTGCGCGACGGCAGCGAGTTGAAGTGACTTAGGAAATCCGCAGAAAAGCTCCGCCCCCATGTGGAACTTCAGAGACCGCGGCCGTCCCTTCAAAAATGTCATTTTGAGAAGCATCAATGAAAGTGTCTCGAAGTGGATAGAATTCCCAAACCCATATCCGTACCGTAAGCCCTCTGGTCCCGACTAGCGCGTACTTAATCATCTGCTTTAGATTTGCATCACTTTCTTCGGGCTGGCTCAAGAGGAAAGTTTCCGCGGACGTGGAAGCGCCCTGCTCGGGGCCGGGCGAGGCATCCAGTCAATAGAGTCAGGAACCAGAGTTCAAGACTCTCTTAAGCCGTTTGAATTTCGTCACAACCATTCCGAGAGAAGTGGCGCGACCGGTCATGCTAGCCAACGGATTAACGTTGACCTCTGCGATTGCCAGACTGTGACCCAAATTAAGATGTGTTCCTTCTTGCACGGTAGCTCTTTTCCCCTGTGTTTAAGATACCGTCTTGGATTACTCGCCGTTGATCCGAAGCTAGGAGAAAAGAAATGGCCACTCCAAAATGCCTAGAAGTGTGCACGCCTCGTTTGTTCGATCAATCCCCGCTATCCTATAGGACATAGTTCCTCCTGGCCGGGAGCGGAGAGCGTGCAACCAGCACCAGGATGCAGTCCAGCGACTGGCGGAGGTACCGGGTCTGGGTGTCAATTCCGCGCAGCAGATCATTGCCGAAGTCGGTCCCACCGCAGCGACCTTTCCTTCCGAGAAATGTCTCTCCTCCTGGGTTGGTGCATGCCCCGGCGACGACGAGAGCGCAGGCGCGAATTACAGCCACCGCTCTCCAAAGGGCAACCGCAACATGCGGCGCATTCTCAATCAGTCTGCCAACGCCGCCGTGAAGGCCAAAGGAAGCATCTTTGAGATTGTGTATCGCCGCACGCTACCGCGTCTCGGGCACAAACAAACCATCGGGGCCATTGCCCATCGACACTGTCGGCTCATCTGGTTGATCCTGCATCAGGGAGTCCGTTACGAAGAACGTGGTCCCGCTGTTAGCCAAAAGTCGAAGCAAGCGCGCACTACAAGGATGATCCGCCAGCTCCGAAGCTTAGGCTATCGGATCGAACCACCGAATCCTCATCACCCCAATCCACCGCAAGGGCAGTGATTTTCGACCCTGCTGCTCTGATTGTTACCGGATGGAGCGAACCAGTTCCCGGGCGAGTTACTCCCGCTGTGGACCACCACCTTTCACGGTGCACCCTGCAATCCGACTTATTGGGACCTGTCGGGGAAATAACAATTTGTCAGTGTAGCTTTGCTGATACACAACTCCAGATCGCTTTAGAACCGACAGGGTTTGGTAATTTCATTAGGCCGTTGCGGCCTTGCCATAGCCCTTGACGGCTCGCTCGATGCCGGAATTACCCTCAGCGAGGTCCTGGGCATTCATCGCTGGACGGACTGTAAGCCTCGCATTGAAAGCAAGAAACCACGGTTCGGCAATCGCGGGTAGTTGCGAGGATTCTTTCATGTCGAAAAATATATATCCAGTGCGTTCGCCGTTGTCTTCGGCGAAGTATGCCGCCTCAGGCTTGAGGTCATCTAGGATGCTCTTAATCGTCGCACCTAACTTGCCGTTTAGAGCTGCGGCATTGCCAGCTTCCACGGGGATTGAAACTTTGAGTAACATTCGCATCGTACGTGCCCTCCTTCGGGCGACCGCATTGTACGAAAGTGTCGGGCTGGAAACCATAGCGCCCTGCCTTTTGGAGTGCGGCATCGGCCCGATTTCACGGCGATATTTGGCGCCCCGCCATCCAAACGAAGAAGGCGGCTAGAAGTAAGCTGATCACGACCCAGGCCGGATACTTTTCCCACCATGAACGATGGCGCCGGTGCCATTCGGCACGCCTGACCTTAAATTTGCCGCCCATGCGGACCAACTTCTGACTCGGTGTGTGGATTTTACTATGCCCACTATTTAATGACTTAATGACGCAGTAGAAGCTCTGATAGCCGAACTTCTACCGCGATCCACAGATATCTTCGAAACAATTTTGAGGCTTCATTCGTCTACTAGACTGCGGGTGTTCGAAAGGGAGTCCCTAATGAATATGAAAACGGTGATCGCCCCGCTGAGTTTCGTAAGTCTCGCAGGGCTGCTTGTTTACGCTCAGCCTCATATCCCCTGTGTGGTGATGGCTTTGGCGAAGTTCGCGGGCCATGTTTCGCTCTAGCAGCCGAACTTTGACGGGCGACGCCCTGTGTCAGGCAAATGTGCTAATCCGACGAGTGACGTCGTTCTAGTACTGCACTCGGTAATCCGATCAATCGGGACTCAGGCTCCAATAACGCTGCCCCCCCATCGTAACCAAGTCCTCCGAGTGCTGTCACTTTTGACGGTGTTCGTTCGTCACCGTCTGAAATCTGCCTCCGTCTACCTCACTTCTAGCATCCAAATGTCAGGCGGAATTCTCGCTTCCGATCCGTTTGCAGCGTTCTGGAAGAATTTTTCTGGTCCTAACCTAAGGCGAGTGTTACGCGCAAGGGCCCAGTCTTCTGCGAGAACCGGCAGTACTTGACGGATTTTCGGGTCATGCTGGGTCTTCTGAGATTCAGATCGAATTTCGACAGGTAACCCTGCCATGCAAATCGCCAAACTTAGATCGGGCATATTTATCGCGTTAGAGCAACTGATGGTCCACCTTCAACGAGCACAGAACACACTCACGAGACTGGGAAAGAGTGTCGCCGACAAACACCGAAGTCTACAGGAGGCACTTCGCGAGCGAGAGAATGCGTTGCGGAATTTACTAGCAAGCTCACGAGTTGCGATCGTTGTGACCAACAGTGACCGCCGTTTTGTTGCCGCAAATCCGAAGGCCCTAGACTTATTCGGAATCTCGGAGAAGAACCTGCCGAAGTTCACCATTGACGCCTTCCTTCCACTTGGCCAAATTCTCGACTTCGAAAGAAATGGTCCGCCTTTCCTAAGGGGAGAGGAAAGGCGTGGTCGATGCAATATTAGGCGGTTGGACGGAAGCCTGCGAATCGCGGAATATACTTTCGTTGCAAATTTTGCTCCTGGTCGAGATTTATCCAGCTTCCGTGAGATTAGTCTAGAAAAGGCTCAGTGAAATTCACTGAAAAATGTGCGCGATACAAACCATGCGGTCTATGAACGTGGCACTGGCCCTACTCCAGCTTGTCCTCACTGGTAGTTCTTTGTCGGCTCAACCCGCCGATGCGTCACAGGAAAGCAAGACACGGCAAATAAAGATATGGACCAACGATGATCTCGAACAACTCCTCTCCCAAGGATTCACCCCTAAGGTCCCCTCAGAAAAGGTATGGTCGAACGCAGACCTGTTTCGCTTCCGGGATGAGGGCGTCATCTCCAAGGCGCCGGCAGAAAAGGTGTGGACGAACTCGGATCTAAAGCAACGCCTTTCTCAACCTCCAGTCGCGAAGAAACCAGGAGAGAAGGTATGGACCAACCCGGACCTGGACCGACTCCGGGACCAGGGCCTCATCTCGATCATCGGTCCTGTTGAAGAAAAAAGCCTCGAACCTGGTGAGGAGCCCTGGCCGTATAATGAAACCAAGGATCCGGAGTGGTACGCCGCGCAGGCAGCTGCCCTCCACGCCGAACTCGACTACCGGCAGGCGGAGTTACAGCGCTTCCTGCAAGGGCTGCACGGCGCACGCAACAACGAACACATGACCAACGGCGTCAATCTCTCCGAGGCAGTGATCGGAATCACTCCAGACTCGGCGATCCAGTTTCTTGAACGGCGAGTCCAGGATACGCAGGGCCAGCTCGACGATTTGGAAGACCTCGCCCGGCGCAACGGCATTGAACCCGGCGTCTTGCGCGTGGTCGGCTCGCCTGCACAGTAGAGCTCGACGTTACGTCTTCTTGGGCGACGCTATGGCTTTCGCTGGAGCGGCCTCAGTAGGGTCAAAGATTTCAGCATTCTGCACCATCGGGCAGGGTTGTCGTGTGGCGCGACCATCTTGAAGGGCCCTGTTTTTCTCCGAGTAACGCTCCATTCAGCTCAGCTCATCCGCCACGCAGACTTGCAGGTAATCACCCAGTCGTCCGCATACCTCGTCAGCTGATATCCCTTGCATCTCATCTCCCGATCAAACGGCGTCAGAAGTAAGTTACTGAGCAAGGGTGAAACCACTCTACCTTGCGAAGTCCCGCGCTCACTTGGAAAGAGTCGCCCTATACCGTAGCTTCCCGCCTTGAGCATTGCCTGAATTAGGCGTAGCACTCGGCTATCCGCTACTTGCTGGGCAACCAGCGTTAGAAGTTTCTCGTGATCCACAGACCCGAAAAAATCTTTCAGGTCAGCGTCTACGATCCACTCGCTCCCGCCTTGTATCTCCTTCCACACCTTGCGCAGGGCGTCCTTCGTAGATCGCCCTCTCCGATATCCGAAGTTCGCTTCGTCGAATACCGGTTCGAAGATCGGTTCCAACCGGTTGAGCAACGCTTGCTGGCAGACCCGGTCATAAATCGTGGGAATGCCAAGCGTGCGATACTCTCCCGGCTTACCCGCCTTCGGGATTTGCACCTGCCGCACCGGTTGAGGCTGATAGCTGTCCTCTTGCAGTTCCCGTTGCAATCGATTCAACCGCTGATCGAGTTGCTCCGCGAATCCACTAAGGCTCTGCCCGTCTACACCTCCACCACCCCGGTTGGCATTTACGCTCTCCCAGGCCATCTCCAGGTTCTTCTGCTTGTACACCTTGTCGATTAATGGATGGACCTTCTTTGTCCCCGTCGGGTTGATCCAGTCCACCAGTCTCCTCGGCCGGGAACGTACGGGTATTTCACTCATGGAACTGTTCCACCTTCCCGCCCTTACTCATCTGGTTTTCTTTCTCTCCCCAACCGTCTTCGCCGACTGCCTTCCCCAATCCATTTCGATTGCCGATGGCTCGGTCACATGGCTTTCGCCGCGCTTCAGGTACTACACAGCCGTCCGTCTACTGGCAGAGCTTCACTCACCCCTTCGCTTTCGCTTATAGGTCCGTTTACCCCGAGTGTCTCCGGAGACTCTGTCAGCCCTCCTGAGGTCACGTGTTGTTCTTCCTTACCGTGCCGTCCGCAAACACCTTGGTGCGGTGGGTGAATGAGAGCGCCTTCGTCTCCATAGTGCAGACTCGACCTTGCCCCACCTTCGGCCGACCGGTTCATCTTCGGGGTAGCCCCATCGATTACGGCCCGGTAGTTCCCCTCATGCCTTTCGGATTCCATCTCGCGATGGACACCTTGCCCTCCGAAGAATTAATTTCATTCCCCGGCCAGCGAGGCATTACCCCCGCTTTTGGATACAGCGCCCCTCATCCGAGCGCCGAGGGGACTTCAACCCCCATGATTCATGCGCTGCCCAGCGCACACTACCAGTCAGTATGACCTCCACCCGGTCATCAGACCCTTCTCACCTCTTCGGCTTGGCAGGTCCTACAAGCTTGCGCCTGAACCGGATGGATCTCCCTTGTTCACGTTGCTTCCTTTGGTTGCATGCTGGCGGTACGAACCCCGGGAGCACTTCTGA